>Ga0123333_10004724_pt1 | contig 12644 bp, 9 predicted proteins | sample BioC12SIPDNA_3_FD_89957 | JGI IMG/M metagenome (GOLD analysis project Ga0123333, IMG submission 89957) | Anaerobic biogas reactor microbial communites from Washington, USA - Biogas_R2_B C12 SIP DNA | ecosystem: Engineered > Bioreactor > Anaerobic > Unclassified | place: Washington, USA...
ACGAACAGCACGAGACCGCCCAGCAACCACCGCAGGATCGGGCGTTGCGCCTCCATAGGACCTCCCTGGATCGACGATCGATCCTAGGGCCCGGGTCCGACGCTCGAGCGAGACATTTTCGGGCGGGCGAGCGGCCTGCCCCGGGGCGAGGACGCCGGGACTCGCGCGTGGCCGCGAAGGAGGCGTCGTGCGCATTCTCGTCGTAGGCAGCGGAGGGGTCGGCGACGCGGTCGCCCGGATCGCCGCGGGCCGGAGCTTCTTCGAGCTCATGGTCCTCGCCGACCAGGACCTCGCGCGCGCGGAGCGCACCGTCACGGCCGCGGCCGGACGCGACGTCGTCGGCGGAAGGTTCGTCGCGGCCCAGGTCGACGCGTCGTCGGCCGCCGCCGTGACCGAGCTCGCGCGCGAGCACGGCGCGACGCACGTGCTCAACGCGGTCGACCCGCGCTTCGTCATGCCCGTGTTCGAGGGCGCCTTCGCGGCGGGCGCGCACTACCTCGACATGGCGATGTCGCTCTCCGAGCCGCACCCCGACAAGCCCTTCGAGCTCCCCGGGGTCAAGCTCGGCGACCGCCAGCTCGCGCAGGAGCGGCAGTGGCGCGAGGCGGGACGGCTCGCCCTCGTCGGGATGGGCGTCGAGCCGGGCCTCTCGGACGTCTTCGCGCGGTACGCCGCGGACCACCTGTTCTCCGAGATCGACGAGCTCGCCGTGCGCGACGGGTCGAACCTCGTCGTGCGGGACGAGCGCGGTGAGGAGGTCTTCGCGCCGTCCTTCTCGATCTGGACCACGATCGAGGAGTGCCTCAACCCGCCCGTCGTGTGGGAGTCGGGCCGCGGTGGGCTCGAGGAGGGCTGGTACACCCTCCCGCCGTTCAGCGAGCCCGAGGTCTTCGAGTTCCCCGAGGGGATCGGGCCCGTCGAGTGCGTGCACGTCGAGCACGAGGAGGTGCTCCTCATGCCGCGCTGGCTCGAGGCGAAGAGGGTGACCTTCAAGTACGGGCTCGGCGCGCAGTTCATCGGCGTGCTGCGCACCCTGCACACCCTGGGCCTGGACCGCACGGCCCCGGTCGCGGTGCGCTCGGCCGATCGGACGGCCCCCGGCGCGGTCCGGGTCTCCCCGCGCGACGTCGTCGCGGCCGTGCTGCCCGACCCCGCGACGATCGGGCCGCGCATGACGGGCAAGACGTGCGCGGGCGTGCTCGTCACGGGCACCGGCGCCGACGGTGCGCCGCGCGCGACGTACCTGTACCACGTGGTCGACAACGCGTGGTCGATGGCCGAGTACGGCGCGCAGTGCGTCGTGTGGCAGACGGCCGTCAACCCCGTCGTCGCGCTCGAGCTGCTCGCCGCGGGCATCTGGACCGGGGCCGGGGTGCTCGGGCCCGAGGCCTTCGACGCCGCACCCTTCCTCGAGCTCCTCGCGGGCGAGTACGGCTCGCCGTGGGGGATCGAGGAGCGTTAGGGCACGAGCGGGCCCGACTCGGGCAAGGACGGGTCGAGGTCGAACACCGGCGCGCGCACGAGGGTGAGGGTCGCGAAGCCCTCGTCGAGGAGCACCGCGTCCGACCCCGCGTCACCGAGCGACTCGACGTCGGAGTATGTCAGCCGCAGGTGCCCCTCGTGCTCGTGCACGACCCCCTGGACGACGCCGACGGCGGCGAGGGGTGCCTGCCGCAGGCCACGCACCTCGTCCGCAGGGACGTCGGGCACGTTGAGGTTGAGCACCCGGTCGCGCAGCCCCGAGGCGAGGAGCCAGTCGAGCGCAGCCTCGACGTAGGGGCGCGGGGTGTCCCAGTGCTGCGGCTCGGGGCTCGCGAGCGAGACCGCGATCCCGGGGATGCCATGGGTGGTCCCCGTGAGCGGGGCCCCGACGGTCCCCGAGTGGAGCACCGCGTGGCCCGTGTTCTGCCCCCGGTTGATCCCCGAGAGCACGAGGTCGGGCTTGTCGCCGAAACCGCCGTACGCGGCCGCGAAGGTGATCAGGCCCGGCGCGGCGCGCACCCCGTACGACGCGAGCTCGCCCGAGAGCCCGGGCGGCCTGCGCTCGGTCACGAGCAGGCGGCCGTCCTCCTCGGCGCCCGTGATCGACGCGCTCGCGCCCGAGGACTCGCGCGCGGGTGCCGCGACGACCACCTCGAAGCCGCGCGCGAGCGCGAGCTCGGCGAGCACCGTGAGCCCGGGGGAGTCGATCCCGTCGTCGTTCGTGACCAGGACCTTCATGAATGACCTCCAACCAGATGTGCCGTGACGTGCGCGGCGAACCGCTCGATCTGCTCCTTGCGGCCCGTGCCCAGGCCGCGACGTGTGACGTTGAGCGCCCCTGCGGCCGAGCCGAGCCGCACGGCGTCGACGAGGTCCATGCCGCGCGCGAGGCCGACCGCGACGCCTGCGGTCATCGAGTCGCCCGCCCCGCGGTGGTTGAGCGGGGTCACGGGTGGGGTGCGGATCTCGTGGACGTCGCCCGTGCGCACGAGCAGGCTCGGCTCGCCCGCGCGCGAGACGAGCACCGCTCGTGACTCGGGTTCCGGGCCCATGCGCAGCAAGGTGCGCGCTGCGGTCACGAGGGCGCTCGGGCGCTCGCTCGAGGCGATCTCGGCCTCGAGGAGCTCTTCGTGACTCATCTTGAGCACGTCCGCACCGGCCTCGGCGACAGCGAGGGCCGCCTCGCCCGAGACGTCCGCGACGACGACGACGGGTGGCTCGCGCAGGTCGGTCGCGAGCCGACCCAGGAAGTCCGCGGACAGCAGCTCGGGCGGGTCGGAGCCCGTGAGGACGCACGCCTGGGCGGCGAGCGCCTCGACGAGCACGGCTCCGTACAGGTCGTCGAGCTCGTGCCGGTCGAGCCGGCCCGGGGGCTGCCACGCGAGCTCGTCCTCGTCCTCGCCGCGTGCGTCGAGCACCCGCGCGCCGTTGCCCGCCGAGTAGCTTGCGGCGCGCACCGTGAGCCCCGCGTGCTCGGCGAGCGTCGCGGCGACCGTCCCGACCTCCCCGCCGAACGGCCCGCACACCGTGACCTTCGACCCGAGCGCTCGAGCCATGCTCGCGACCCACAGGCCCTGGCCCGCGAGGTGCACGTGGACCTGAGGGTCGTGCGAGCCGGGGACCGTCTCGGCACTCACGTGCAGGAGCGGGTTCGGCGCGAGCACGCACACGGCCTCGGCCGGCATCGCGTCCTCCCAGGTCGACGGCTCCTGCCCTCGATTCTGGGTGCTCGACGCCCGCGGCGCGCGGCGAGGCCCTCAGGAGGTCAGGAAGCCCGCGGCCTGGGTGAAGGCCTCGGTGTGCGCGTCGACGTCGGCCTCGCTCGTCGCGGGGCTCATGAGTGCCATGTTGTGGAACGGGGTCAGGAGCACCCCGTGGGTCACGGCCTGCAGGTGCAGGTACTGCTGGAGCTCGAAGTCGTCCGCGGCCGCGGCCTGCGCGCCGTCGCGTGGTGGCGCAGGGCTGAACGCGTACTCCGCGCGCGCCCCGAGCTGCGTGACGTGCCACGGCAGGTGCGCGGAGTCGATCACGTCCTGGACGCCCGCGGTCCAGCGGGCCGCGAGCGCCGTCATCGGCCCGAAGGCCTCCTCGACGAGGACCTCCTCGAGCGTCGCGCGCGCCGCGGCGAGCGACAGCGCGTTGCCTGCGAGCGTCCCGCCGATCCCGCCGACGTCGACCTGCTCGAGCTCGACCTCGACGGTCGCGGCGCGCGTGAACGCCTCGGTCATGCCGAACGCGCCGATCGGGATCCCCCCGCCGATCGTCTTCCCCACGACGACGGCGTCCGGGTCGAGGTCCCACGCGCCCACGGCCCCGCCGGGTCCGGCGCACAGGGTGTGCGTCTCGTCGAGCACGAGCCACGTGCCGTGCGCGCGCGTGAGCTCGCGCAGGGCGTCGTGGAAGCCGGGCTCGGGCAGCACGATCCCGATGTTCGTCATCGCGGGCTCGGCGAGGACGGCCGCGACGTCGCGGCGCGCGAGGGCCGCGGCGAGGGCTGCGACGTCGTTGAACGGGACGACGACGGTCGTGGCCGCAGGGTCGACGGGCGGGCCGATGTTGCCGCGCCGCGCGACGACCCTCGAGGTCCCGTCCCGACCTTGCTCGAGCGTCGCGAAGGCCTCGTCGACCGTCCCGTGGTAGCACCAGTCGAAGACGAGCACCTTGTCGCGACCCGTCGCGGCGCGCGCGTAGCGCAGCACGTGGCGGTTCGCGTCGGTCGCGGTGAGCGTGAGCTGCCAGCGGCGCACAGCACCGCGAGCCCCGCCGAATCGTCTCGTGAGCTCGGCCGCGACGACGGCCGCGTCGGCGGTCGGGAGCATCGCGGTGATCCCGCGCGCGACCTGCTCGCGCACCGCGCGCACGACCGGGGCGGGGGAGTGGCCGCACATCGCCCCCGTGTCCCCGAGGCACAGGTCGACGTGCTCGATCCCGTCGGCGCACACGAAGTGAGCCCCGTGCGCCTCGGCGACGTGGAGCGAGAACGGCCCAGGCCACTTGACCATCCAGCTCATCGGGACCCCGCCGGGCATGTGCTCGCGCCCCGCGGCGGCGAGCTCGGCGCAGCGGGGGTGGGCCGCCACGTACGTCGCGTTCTCGACCGCGATCCCCTCGGCGACCCGCGCGCGCATCACGGCGCCGCCAGGACGACCTCGGCGAACACGTCCATCGCGTCGTCGAGCAGGGCGTCGTCGATCACGAGCGGGGGCAGGAACCGCACGACGTTGCCGTAGGTCCCGCACGTGAGCACGAGCACGCCGCGCTCGAGGCACCCGCGGGCGATGCGTGCCGTCTCGACGGCATCGGGTTCGAGCGACCCGGGACGGGTGATCTCGACCGCGAGCATCGCACCGCGCCCGCGCACCTCAGCGAGCTGGGGCGCCTCGCTCCGGAGGGGCTCGAGGCGACCGCGCAGCCGACTCTCGATCGCACGGGCCCGCGCGGCCAGGTCGTCGCGCTCGTAGAGCTCGATCGCGGCGAGCGCGGCGGCGCACGCGACGGGGTTGCCGCCGTACGTCCCGCCGAGGCCCCCCGGGTGGACGGTGTCCATGAGCTCGGCGCGGCCTGTCACGGCCGCGAGCGGGAGACCTCCCGCGATGCCCTTCGCGGTCGTCACGAGGTCAGGGACGACCCCCTCGTGCTCGCACGCGAACATCGCGCCCGTGCGGGCGAAGCCGGTCTGGATCTCGTCGGCGACGAGCACGACGCCGTTCTGCCTCGCCCACGCCGCGAGCGTCGCGAGGAAACCCGGTGCGGGGACGATGAAGCCGCCCTCGCCGAGGATCGGCTCGAGCACGAGCGCCGCGACGGCGTCCGCGCCGACCTGCTTGTCGATCATGCTGATCGCACGGCGGGCCGCCTCGTCGCCCGCGAGACCGCCGTCGCGCAGCGGGTAGCTCGCGGGCGCGCGGTAGATCTCGCTCGCGAAGGGGCCGAAGCCCGCCTTGTACGGCATGGCCTTCGCGGTCATCGCCATCGTGAGGTTCGTGCGCCCGTGGTAGGCGTGGTCGAGGACGACGACGGCGTCGCGGCCCGTGGCCCGGCGCGCGATCTTGACGGCGTTCTCGACGGCTTCCGCGCCCGAGCTGAGTAGCACCGACCGCTTCTCGTGACTGCCCGGGGTGAGTCGGGCGAGCGCCTCGCACACCGCGACGTAGGACTCGTACGGGCCGACCATGAAGCACGTGTGCGTGAAGTCGGCCGCCTGCGCGGCGACCGCGGCGGCGACCTCGGGCGCGGCGTTGCCGACCGAGGTGACCGCGATCCCCGAGCCCATGTCGACGAGGCGGTTGCCGTCGACGTCCTCGACGATCCCGCCGCGAGCCCGTGCGACGTAGACGGGCAGCATGCTCGCGACGCCCGCCGCGACCGCGGTCGAGCGCCGTGCGGCGATCTCGAGCGAGCGTGGTCCGGGCAGGGGAGTCACCAGGCTGCGGGTCTGGACGAGCCCGGCGCCGTTGCCGGGTGCGGATCCTGAGGTCATGCTCGGCAGATTACGCCGAGATCGACTGTTCAGGTAGAGCAATGGTGCGGATTTCGTGGCGTACGGGGCGAAGGGCTGGCCTGGTGCGAGGTGCGCCCTCGCTCGGGGGATGATGGAGCCCGCACCTGGGAGGAGACCCATGCTGTTCGTCGTCGGCGTCGCCGTCTTCGTGCTCGGCCTGCTCGTGTCGATCGCGCTGCACGAGATCGGTCACCTCGTGCCCGCGAAGCGCTTCGGGGTGCGGGTGAGCCAGTACATGGTCGGCTTCGGCCCGACGCTGTGGTCCCGCACGAAGGGTGAGACCGAGTACGGGCTCAAGGCGATCCCGCTCGGCGGCTACGTGCGGCTCGTCGGCATGTACCCGCCCGCCGAGGCGGTCGGTGCGACACCGCGACCCGGACGGATCGGCGAGATGATCCAGTCCGCGCGCGAGGCGTCCGCGGCCGAGATCCGCCCGGGCGAGGACCACCGGGCGTTCTACCGGCTCTCGGCGCCCAAGAAGCTCGTCGTGATGCTCGGCGGGCCCGTGATGAACCTCGTGCTCGCGCTCGTGCTCGTCGTGCTCGCCTTCTCGGCGATCGGCGTCGCAGGGCCGACGACGACGGTCGGCGCGCTCTCGCAGTGCGTCTCGGTCTCGATCGACGCCGAGTGCGGGCCCGACGACGAGGTCGCCCCCGCGCGCGCCGCGGGGCTCGCCGAGGGGGACCGCATCGTCGCGTTCGACGGGCAAGAGATCACCCGCTGGGACGAGCTCGCCGAGGCGATCCGCGCCTCGGCGGGGCGCGAGGTCGCCGTCGTCGTCGAGCGGGACGGGGCCGTGCTCGAGCTTGCGCTGCGCACCGCGCTCGTCGACCGCGAGGTCGCGGGCGCCGACGGCGAGCCCGTGACGCAGCGGGTCGGCTTCCTCGGCGTGACGCCCACGAGCGCGCTCCAGCGCGTCCCGCTCGGCACCTCGCTCGCGATGTTCGGCGACCTGACCTGGCAGACCACGAAGATCATCTTCACCCTGCCCGCGAGGCTCGCCGAGGTCGCCCAGGTGACCTTCGGGGGCGGCGAGCGCAGCGAGTCCTCGGTCATCGGGATCGTCGGCGTCGGGCGCATCGCGGGGGAGACCGCCGCGGTCGAGAGCGAGGGTGTCGGGCTCGCCCAGCGCGCGGTCGTCATGCTGAGCCTGATCGCCTCGCTCAACCTTGCGCTCTTCGCGTTCAACCTCATCCCGCTCGTCCCGCTCGACGGCGGGCACGTCGTCGGCGCGCTGTGGGAGGGCGCGCGTCGTCAGCTCGCCCGGCTGCGCGGTGCCGCCCCGCCCGGACCTGCCGACACGGCGCGCATGACACCCCTCGCGTACGGGGTGTTCCTCGTGCTCGCGGCGATGGGGATCCTACTGATCTACGCCGACCTCGTGCGGCCCGTGAGCCTCACCGGATGATCCCGGGGGATAATGCCACCGTGAGCGCGCCCATCAACCTCGGAATGCCCGAGCTCCCCGACCCCGTCCTCGCCCCCCGCCGCAAGACCCGCAAGATCAAGGTCGGCAAGGTCGAGGTCGGCGGCGACGCACCGATCTCGGTCCAGTCGATGACCACGACGCAGACGACCGACATCAACGCGACCCTCCAGCAGATCGCCGAGCTGACGGCGGCCGGTTGCGACATCGTGCGGGTCGCGGTCCCGAGCCAGGACGACGCCGACGCGCTCCCCGCGATCGCGAAGAAGTCGCAGATCCCGGTGATCGCGGACATCCACTTCCAGCCGCGCTACGTCTTCGCGGCGATCGACGCAGGCTGCGCCGCGGTGCGCGTCAACCCCGGCAACATCCGCAAGTTCGACGACCGCGTCGGCGAGATCGCGAAGGCCGCCGCGGACGCGGGCGTGTCGATCCGTATCGGCGTCAACGCGGGCTCGCTCGACCCGCGCCTCCTTGCGAAGTACGGCAAGGCGACGCCCGAGGCGCTCGTCGAGTCGGCCGTGTGGGAGGCCTCGCTGTTCGAGGAGCACGACTTCCACGACTTCAAGATCTCGGTCAAGCACAACGACCCCGTCGTCATGGTGCGTGCCTACGAGATGCTCGCCGAGCGGGGGGACTGGCCCCTGCACCTCGGGGTCACCGAGGCTGGCCCGGCGTTCCAGGGCACGATCAAGTCCGCGACGGCCTTCGGGGCGTTGCTGAGCAAGGGGATCGGGGACACGATCCGGGTCTCGCTCTCGGCCCCTCCGGTCGAGGAGGTCAAGGTCGGGGACCAGATCCTCCAGTCGCTCAACCTGCGCCCGCGCAAGCTCGAGATCGTCTCGTGCCCCTCGTGCGGACGGGCCCAGGTCGACGTGTACTCGCTCGCCGAGCGCGTCACGGCCGGGCTCGAGGGCCTCGAGGTCCCGCTGCGCGTCGCGGTCATGGGCTGCGTCGTCAACGGCCCCGGTGAGGCGCGCGAGGCGGACCTCGGTGTCGCCTCGGGCAACGGCAAGGGCCAGATCTTCGTCAAGGGCGAGGTCATCAAGACGGTCCCCGAGGCGCAGATCGTCGAAGTGCTCCTCGAGGAGGCGATGCGCATCGCCTCCGAGATGGAGGCCGGCGAGGGTGCCGCGCCGGTCGTCACGGTGTCCTAGCCGGCGTCCCTGCCCGTCTCGACGAACTGGGACGGAACGGACCCTCCGATCCCCCGGCAGGGCACGGTCAGGTGGGGCAGAATCCAAGCATGGGACGCTGGCGTGCCCCGCTCCTCAGCGGGCGGTCGACCGGAGGTCGCGCGCTGACCGATGCGGACGTGCCCGCGGCGCTGCGGGTGTGCGCCCAGGTGCCCGTCGACTCGGTGCTCGCCGCCTCGCGCATCGCGACCGCGGCCGAGGTCGGGCTGCGTCGCGCGGGGGGGACCCTGTGGGGCTTCGAGCGCGACGACGAGCTCGTCGCGGTGTGCTGGTCAGGGGCCAACCTCGTGCCCGTCGTCCCGCCGGGCGCGGAGGACGCGATCCCCGCCTTCGCGCGGCTCGCCCGCGGTGCGGCGCGCAGGTCGTCCTCGATCGTCGGTGAGCGCGAGTCGGTGCTCGAGCTGTGGGGCCTGCTCGCCCCGCACTGGCCAGAGCCCCGGGAGGTCCGCGCGGACCAACCCTCGCTCGCGATCGACACCGACCCGCTCGTGAGCCCCGACCCGCTCGTACGGCGCACCCGGCCCGAGGAGTACGACGACCTGCTGCCCGCGTGCCTCGCGATGTTCACCGAGGAGGTCGGCTACTCCCCGGCCTCGGGCCCCTCGGGACCCTACGAGATGCGTGTGCGGCACCTCGTCGCACAGGGCCGGTCCTACGCGCGGTTCGACGGTTCGTCGGTCGTGTTCAAGGCCGAGGTCGGGGCGCTCGCGGGCGGGGTCGCGCAGGTCCAGGGCGTCTGGGTCGACCCGGCGCGGCGCGGCGCGGGTCACGCGGTCGCCGGGATGGCGGCGGTCGTCCAGCACGTGCGCAGGTCGTTCGCCCCGACGGTCTCGCTCTACGTCAACAGCTTCAACGCCCCGGCGCTCGCGGTCTACCGCAGGGTCGGCTTCCGGCAGGTCGGGACCTACGCGACCGTGCTGCTCTAGCCCGCACGGCTACCGGAGCAACCGGGACATCCTGCGGTCTGCGAGCACCTTCCCGCCCGTCTGGCACGTCGGGCAGTACTGGAGGGAGGAGTCCGCGAACGTCACCTCGCGCACGAGGTCGCCGCACGGTGTCCCGTCCCAGCCGAGGCACGGCTCGCCAGTGCGTCCATGCACCCGCATGCCGCGACGCCTGGCGTCCTTGAGCTCGGCCGCGGGTCTGCCCGAGGCCTCCTCGACGGCAGTGCCGAGCACGTCGACGACGGCGACGTGCAGCCTTGCGACGTGCTCGTCGGTCAAGGACGGGGAGAGCGCGAAGGGGCTCGTGCGGGCGACGAGCAGGATCTCGTCGGAGTAGGCGTTGCCGATCCCCGCGATCGTCCGCTGGTCCCGTAGGAGCCCCTTGACCTGCTGGCGCCGGGCGGCCACGAGCGCGGCGAACCGCTCGAGCGTGAAGTCCGCCGAGAGCGGCTCGACCCCGAGCGTCGCGATCGCCGGGACGTCGTCCGCGCTCTGCGCGACGTGGACCGCGAGCCGCTTGTGCGTGCCCATCTCGGTGAGGTCGAGGCCTGTGCCGTCGTCGAGGCGCACGCGCAGCGCGACGGGGTGCTTGCCGATCGTGACCCGGTGCGCGGGGACCTCCTCGTACCAGCGCAGCCACCCCGTGCGCGCGAGGTGCGTCGCGAGCACGAGCGGGCCGTCCGTCTCGAGCACGAGCCACTTGCCGCGCCTGCTGGCCCCGGTGATCGTCGCGCCGGGCAGATCGTCGGGACCTGGCGCGACCGAACGCATCGCCGAGAGCGCCCCGACCTCGACGCCGACGACCGTCCGGCCTGTCGCGTGCGCGGCGAGGAACTGGGCGAGGGCCTCGACCTCGGGGAGCTCTGGCACGGGTCCATCGTGCTCTGCACGGGCCCGTGTCGCCAGGTCACCAAGCGCCGCCGGTCACTCCCACCCCGCGGTCGCCGCTCGCAGTCGCGCCCGCCCCGAGCGCATCGCGACACGTCCGCGCTCGAGGAACGTCGCGACGAGCACGACGAGCAGCCCGACGACGGCGACCGCGATCCACGCGGCCGCGCCCTGCCAGGCCGGGACGAGCGCGAGGAGCGGCAGCACGAGCGCGACGACGAGCCCCGCGAGCACGATCGTCGCTCCCGCGAGGAGTCGGCGGCGCACCCGGGTGAGCAGGGCCCAGAAGAGCACGAGGACCCCGATCCCGGTCGCGACGAGGGCGTGCCAGGTGGACTCGACGATCGCCGCGGCGAACGAGGCGACCACGAGGAACCCGGTCCCCGCGAGGTCGAGCGCCGCGAGCCCGGGGTCACGCGTGGCGACCTTGCGCGCGCGGCGGTCGGCCCGCCACACCTCGACGACGACGATCATCGCGATCCCGAGCGGGACGGTGTACCACACGACGACGCCGCCGAGCGCGTCGAGCGCGTAGACCCACCACGCGAGCCATGCGAGCACGGGGGCGGCGAGGCGCGCGCCGAGCAGCCGTAGCCCCATGCCGTACGCGCCTACCTGGACGGCCCCGGACGCGAGGACGACAGCGAGCAGGACGGACCGCGACACCGCGGGCACCCCGCCCGCGAGGAGCGTCGTGCCGACGGCCAGGAGGAGGGCCGTGACGCCGAGCAGGACGGCGGGAAGGGTTCCTCGCCGCCCTGCCCGGAGGACCACGAGCGCACTCGTGAGGCCGACCGCGGTGAGCACGACGACTCGCGCGAACGGCCCCGCCGAGGCGACCGAGAGCCCTGCGAGGAGCGCCGCGAGCGTCGGGACCACCGCGACCGAGCGCCACGTCGTGCGCCGGTCGAGCGTCGCGGTCCGTGCGCGACCCCCGGGCTCCGCCCGCTCGCCGAGCTGGCCCGCGAGCACCGCGGCGAGCGCGAGCGCGGCCCACGCGAGGACCTGCGCGGGGCCGACCGCGAGCGCCGCGCCCGACGGGGCGACGAGCGGCGCGAGGCCCGAACCGGCCGCGAGCACCGAGCCGACCGTGCACCACGGCGCGCACCACGAACGCTCGATCATCCCGGCGAGCACCGCGCCGACGACCGCGAGCGCGAGCAGCGAGGCGCCGAGCGCGGTGGCGTCGAGACGTCCCTGGGCGGATGCGCCCGCCTGGGCGCCGAGCAGGGCGAGCCACGCGAACCCTGCGAGGACCGCGCCGACCCACTGCCGAGCGGTACGCCACGCCCCCTGCTCGCGCACGGCCGCGAGCACGGTGTGCCCCGCGGCGAGCGCCGCGAGCGTCGCGACGACCCACGGGCGGCCTGCCCATCCCGCACCGAGCAGGACGAGCACGCTGCCCGTGGTCGCGAGGACCTCGCTCGTCGCGCGGCGCGGTGCGAGCCGCACCGCGACGGCGATCGCGAGCAGACCGACGACGACGTGCACCCCGGACCGCTCCGCGGGGCGTGCGACCGCGAGGGCCGTGAGGGCAGGAAGCACCGCCGCGAGGCTCGCGGGCAGGTCCCAGCGCGCCCAGCGCGGGATCGGGAGCCGCGAGAGCGACCCGGCGAGCGCGCCGAGCAGGAGCACCGCTGCGGCGAGCACGTCGGACCATGCACCGGGGTAGCCGTCCCCGAGCACGAGTCGCACGCCGCCCCACGCGAGGAGACCCGCCGCGGCACCGACCGCACCGATCCCACCGCGCGCCGCGACGACCCCCGCGAGCGTCGCGGCCGCGAGCAGCAGGGCGCCCGCGACGGGTCCGCGCCCAGCCTCGGCGAGGACGAGGCGCTGCCCCGAGACGGACAGGTGGGGCAGCGACGCGGCCGCGAGCACGCCGAGCACGAGCTCGGTCGCTCCGACGAGGTACGGCGCGACCGCACGCGGGTCTCGGGGGAGCGCGCGCGGCGCGCGCGGATCGGCCCGGTCGGCGAGCAAGGCACCCACGACGAGCAGGCCACCGATCCCGACGAGCGCCCCCGTGACGACGACGTCGCCCCCGAGCGCGCGCAGCCCGGGCACGAGCGTCCACCCGGCCTCGATCGCGAGCGGGGCGAGCGCGAGCCACGCCGTCCACGCGAGGAGCGGGTGCCGCCCGCGGGCGAGCGGGGCGAGGAGCACGAGCGCGCCGAGCGCGGCGACGCTCACCGGTGAGACGGGAC
>Ga0123333_10004725_pt1 | contig 12638 bp, 9 predicted proteins | sample BioC12SIPDNA_3_FD_89957 | JGI IMG/M metagenome (GOLD analysis project Ga0123333, IMG submission 89957) | Anaerobic biogas reactor microbial communites from Washington, USA - Biogas_R2_B C12 SIP DNA | ecosystem: Engineered > Bioreactor > Anaerobic > Unclassified | place: Washington, USA...
CTCGCGTTCGTCGACCTCGGCGCGCAGCTTCGCGTTCATCCGTGTCAGCTCTTCGGTTCGCTCGTTGACGCGGCGATCGAGCGTCTGGTTGGCACGCCACAGCGCATCGGTCATCGACAGCGCCAGCGTGTTGGCGCGCGCGCGCGTCGTGGCCATCGACCACATGATCCCGAACAGCAACAGGCTCACGACAATGCCGCCCGCCAGGTACTCCCACGGCCGGCCTGTGTCGAACAGATCCATCCCGGCACTCGTCGGCTGGACTTCGAGCACCCAGTTGCGGCCGGCAAAGGACAGGGTCTGCGTGGTCGGCGCGCGCATTCGCGTTTCGGCGGGGAACCGGGCGGCGGCGTCGGCGTAAAGGAGCGTGCGCTCGCCGGCGCTGGCGTCGTCGTACATGCGTATGGCCAGCAGTTCCCCGCGACCGACGTCGCTCACGACGTCGGCCGGCCGAAACGGTGCGTAGACCCAGCCGAGCAGCTCGCGTTGCGCGCTCGGCCCGGCGTCGGCCGGCTTGACCCCGGGCTTCGATCGGTAGACCGGCATGAACATCAGCACGGCCGGCGGCCCGGTCTGACGGCCGGCGTCCTGCACCAGCGTCACCGGCCCGCTCAGGGCCGGCGAACCGGTGTCCCGCGCAGAGAGCATGGCCTGCCGGGCGACCGGGTCCGACAGCATGTCGTAGCCGAGTGCGCGCGCGTTGCCGGCATCGAGCGGTTCGACGTAAAGCACGGCACTGACTTCGCTACGGGGACCGCTCGGCCAGACGCGGAAGTCCGGAAAGCCGTTCGCACGCATCGACAGCTCGACCGCACGCACGGTTCCCGGGGCGATCCACGCCGAATAGCCGAGTCCCTGCGGCGACGTATAGCTGCGGCCGAGGTCCAGCGCCTCGACATAGGTGCGCCACTGTTCTCGCGATGGCGAATCGACGGCGGCGAACAGCGAGGCGGCGCCGCGCAGGGCAAGCTCGTAGGCGACCAGGCGATGCGTGACTTCGGCCGCGATGTCGTTGGCCAGGTCGAGCAGGATCGACTGGGCTTCGAGTTCGGCGTTGCGCCTCTCGCTGCTCCAGATGGCCGCAGTGACCACCAGGCCGAGCCCGAGCGAAAGGATGGCCACGGTCTTGCCGAGTCGGCTGGAATCCGCGGCAACGGCTTCGGAGCGCTGACCCGACGCGTTGTTCACTGTCCGCTGCGGTGATCGGTCATCGATGGATTCCAGGAGGCTGTCGGAGTATGGGAACGGGTCGCGCGGCCTGCGGCAGGGACGCCGTGCGCCGCCCTGCGGATTCCATCCAGAAAGCCGCGAGGCGGCGTTGCCGGACCCGGTCGACAGCTTCGGCTAACGACCGGAACCGGCGCCTTGCCTCGTGGCTCTCCGACTCGAACGCGACCCGTTCCCATACTCCGACAACCTCCTGGTCAAGCCGGTGTTGATTGCACATCGGACCCCGGCTCGTCTGCGCAACCCGCCGTCAGCCGACGACCGGCGTACGCGTGAGTTTGCCCGCTGCGCCGAATGTCCTCAGAATCGGGCAGATGAGCCAGAAAGACCCTGCCCCCGCGATCCTCGTCGTCGACGACAATGCCGACGCCGCCGATTCGCTGGCGCTGATCCTGGAGCTCGAGGGCTTTCGCACTCGCGCAGTCTACGATGGCCGCGCCGCGCTGTCGGCCATCGTCGAGGATCCGCCGACCGCCGTGCTGCTCGACATCGGCCTGCCGGATCTCGACGGGCTCGAAGTGGCACGCCAGGCTCGCGAGCGTTTGCCTCGGGCACATCGACTGCTGATCGTCGCCCTGAGCGGTCACGGCAGGGCCCAGGACCTCGCTGCGGCACGCTCGGCGGGCTGCGACGAGCACCTGGTCAAGCCGGTGGATCCGGACGTCGTGCTCGAGCTGCTGAGACAACGTCTGTGACGGCAAGAAACGGGCACGCCACTTGCTGAGGCACCAGAAAGCATTATTGCCGGAATCCATTCCCCGATGTCATCACTTGCCCGCTCGGCCGTCATCATCTACGACTGCAATCTGCGCGTGACGCAGCTCAATGCTGCCGCGCGCCGGCTTGCTGGCGCCGGTGACTGGGTCGGACGCCCACTGCACCAGTGTCTCGCATCGCTGGGCAGAACGTCCGCGCCGCCGCTCGACCGGGTGGCACTGCTCGAACACGCACGGCGCGGATCGGCTTTTCCGGTGCGCGTCGGCGAGACCATCTGGCGGGCCGAGCTAGGCTCCTTGTCGGATAGCGATCCGATGGCTTGCGCGGAAACGGCGTCGGCCGTCGCGGCGGCGGATCGCGGAAGTTCGCTGGCCAGCAATCCGTCGCCGCTGCCGTGTGCGAACGCGAGGTCGCCGGGCGCCGGTTCGCCGACGCCGGACAGCGAGTCCCTGGTGCTCGATTTGCCGGCTGCGGGCCACGGCGTCCCGGTGGGCGCCCTTGTCCTGCGCGAAGCCGGCAGGGCGGAGGATTATCGCGATCTCGCGCTCGATCGCGTCGATTTTCTCGCCGCCCTGTCGCACGACTTGCGCACCCCGCTCAACGCGATGCTCGGCTGGCTGCACCTGCTGTCGATGCCGAAACGCGGCCCGGAGCTGGCTGCGCGCGCGATCGCCGGGTTGCGGCAGGCGATCGAACAGCAACAGCAGCTACTCATCGACTGGGCCGACAAGGCGCGCGCCGACCACCCGGAGGCGTCTCAAGGCGCCGGCGACATGCCTGCCGGCGTCTCCGGAGCCCCAGCCCACCCGTCAGGCGCGCGCGAGCATTCCGAAGAGGCGAACGGCGAACCGTTCGTCGACGCCGACGCGTCGTCGGCTGGCCAGGCCCGCGATCGCCGAGGACGCAAGTCGGTGCGGATCAACCGGCTCGTACAGCAGCACCGATCCAACCCGGCGCTCGGGCGACGTCCGCGCCAGGCATCGCTCGAGGGAGTGCCCGCGCTCGTAGACGATGCCGGCAGCGGCCTCAGCGGCGTCTACGTATTGGCCGTCGACGACCGGCCCGAAATGCTCGACGTGCTGACCCAGGTCCTGGCCGCCGACGGCGCCTCGATCGAAACCACGACATCGGCCGACGACGCGCTCGCTCGCTACCCGGACTGGGCAGCGAGCGGCGGCGAGCGCCTGCTCGTGTCCGACCTCGCGATGCCCGGGCGCGACGGCTTCTCGCTGATTCGCGAGATCCGCGCGCTCGAGCGACACCGGCGCATGCCGCGCCTGCCGGCCGTCGCGCTGTCCGCGCATGGCCTGCCCGACGTCCGCCGTCGTGCCATCGAGAACGGCTACGACCTGTTCGTCGACAAGCCGGTCGATCCGCGGGTGCTTCTCGGGCGCCTGCACAAGCTGCTCGATCGCTGACGCCCGAGCGGATGGGCACTGCAGCCGGGCGCTCGAGGCAGCGCCGTCGGTGGCTTGCAATTTCCCTGCCAGCGCGCCCGCGAACAGCCACTGTCGCGAGCGCACCCTCTGTTATGCTCATCGAGCACCGGCACGGCCGGTGCCGTTCTCCCGAGGAATAGTCTGCCTTGCCCCACGCACTGATCGTCGAGGACGACGCCGGCTCGGCTGCGATGCTGGCCGAAGTCGTCTCCACCGAAGGATTTTCGACCGCCGTCGCGCAGTCGCTGCGCGACGCGCGCCAGCAGCTCGCGTTCCGGCCGCCCGACGTCGTCCTGCTCGACCTGACGCTACCCGACGGCAACGGCATGGAGCTGTTCGACAACGTCGACAGCCGCGAGTGCGAGATCGTGCTGATTACCGGGCACGCCAGCGTCGAGACCTCGGTGCAGGCACTGCGGCTCGGTGCAGCCGATTACCTGCTCAAGCCGCTGAACGTCGACCGGCTGCGCGCGGTGCTCGATCGCGTACGCAACGGCGGCGAGTCGCGCGGGCGGCTGCGCGAGGGCCAGCAGATGGCCGAGGCCGAGGGCCGCTTCGGCAGGCTCTGGGGGCGCTCGGAACCGATGAAGGAGATCTACCGGCAGATCGCGCGCGTGGCGCCGACCGCGGTCACTGCGCTGATCGTCGGCGAAAGCGGCACCGGCAAGGAACTCGTCGCCCATACGATCCACGACCTGTCGCGGCGCGCGAAGGCCCCGTTCCTGGCCGTGAACTGCGGCGCGATTTCGCCGCAACTGATCGAGAGCGAACTGTTCGGCCACGAGAAGGGCAGCTTCACCGGCGCGGTACGCCAGCACCGCGGGTTCTTCGAACGCAGCGACGGCGGCACGCTGTTCCTCGACGAGGTCACCGAGATGCCGCCCGAGCTGCAGGTCAAGCTGCTACGCGTGCTCGAGACCGGCACCTTCACCCCGGTGGGCGCCGACAAGCCGATGTCCTGCGACGTGCGGATCATCGCCGCGTCGAACCGGGTGCCGCTCGAAGCGGTCGCGCAGGGCCGGCTGCGCGAAGACCTGTACTACCGGCTAGCGGTGTTCCCGATCGAGCTGCCGCCGCTGCGCGACCGCCGCGACGACATCCCGTTGATCGCCGAGCACTTCCTCGAATCGCTGAACACCCGCGAAAACGCGAAGAAGCGCCTGTCCGAGCGCGCCAAGCAGTTGCTGCAGGCCTATTCGTGGCCCGGCAACGTGCGCGAGCTGCGCAATGCGATCCATCGCGGCTTCATCCTGGCCGAAGGCGATCTGATCGACGCCGACTGCCTGCCGCTCGAACATGTCGCGGCCACGCTGACCGAGTCCGACGCGTCCGGTTCGACCGAGATGCCGCGCGCGGACAGCTTCTCGGGGCCGGCCGGCGAAGGCGCACCGGCGACCGGCGACTGGCTGAGGGACACCGCGGTGCGCGACGACGCGCAGCGCGAGGCATCGACCGGCGAGGACACGGCACAAGCGACCGCTGTCGCGGCCCACGTGCCGGAGGGCTCGTCGCATCGCCCGCTCGCGATCACGATCGGCATGACGATCGCCGACGCCGAACGCGAGCTGATCATCGCCACGCTGGCCCATTGCGGCGGGCATCGCGAGCGCGCCGCCGAAATGCTCGGCATCAGCGCGAAGACTCTCTACAACCGGCTCAAGCAGTACGGCGGGTTCTGACGAAAGCGCCTGCCGGAAGGCAGGCGCGGTCTGGGCATGCGCGGGTTGCAGGGCGCCGACGCCGCAGACCGTGGCAGCGCCGATCGCCGGGGCTGCCGATCAGCGGGGCTACTGCCCCCGATCAACGGGGCTGCTGCGCACCGATCAACGGGCTGCCGATTGCATCACGGACGCGTTGGCCATCGCGTTCAGGCGCCGCGCGTCGACCGGCGGAATGCCGATCGCGTCGCGATACTTGGTCACCGTGCGCCGTGCGACCTTGACGCCGCGCTCGGCCAGCGCCTTGGTCAGGCGGATGTCCGACAGCGGCATCGCCGGGTCCTCGGTCGCGAGGATGTCGCGGATGAGCACCTGGATCGAGCGCGACGATACGCGGAAGCCGTCGGCGGCCTCGAGCCGGCTGCCGAAGAAGTGCTTGAATTCGATCAGCCCGCGCGGCGTGGCCATGTACTTGCCCGCGGTCACGCGCGAGATCGTCGATTCGTGCAGGCCGGTCTGCGCCGCGATGTCGCGCAGGAACAGCGGCCGGATCGCGATGTCGCCGTGCTCGAAGAAGCGCTGCTGCGCGGCGACGATCGCCTCGGCGACGCGGACGATCGTGTCGGCGCGCTGTCGCAGGTTGCGCAGCAGCCAGCGCGCCTCGGAAAGCTGTGTACCCATCGGCGTGTTCGACCAGCCCCGGCTGCTGCGCACGACACTGGCATAGGCGCGGTTGATCCTGACCTGCGGGCTTGCGTCGGGATTCACGTGGACGACCCACTTGCCGCCGACCTCGCGAACGATGACCTCGGGGATCACGTAGCGATTGTCCTGCACGGCAAAATCCTGCGCCGGGCGCGGTGCCAGGCTGCGGATCAGCTGGTGCGCCTCGCCGAGTTCGGCCTCGGTGCATTTCAGCTTGCGCGTCAGCGCGCCGACGTCGTGCGCGCTGAGCAGGTCCATGCATTCGACGACGAGACGCAGCGCCAGGTTCCGCCCCGGCTGGTCTTCGGGCCGGCGCTCGATCTGCAACCGCAGGCATTCTTCGACCGAACGTGCGCCGACGCCCGCGGGATCGAGGCTCTGCACGAATCGAAGCGCGACGGCGAAGGACTGCCGGAACTGCTCGACGAGCGCCGAATTCTCGTCGTCCTCGTCTTCTTCAGCCTGCTGCAGCGAACTGCCGGCCAGCGACGGCGCCACCGACGCAAGGACGTCGCGCCAGTCGTCACGCAGGTAACCGTCGGCGTCGAGCGCCTCGACGATGAGCCTGGCCACCGCCGCGTCGGCGGGCTCGAGCGCGCTGACGTTGACCTGCTGAAGCAGATGCTCGCGCAACGAGACGCGCGCCGGCGTCAGCAGGACCGGATCGATCGAGTCTTCGCCGCGCCCGCCGCCGGTCGGCCAGGCATCGCCGAAGTCGGAAGGCGTATCGGCGGCCGGTGCTTCGACGATCTCCGCCTGCGCGGGCGTCGCGTCGGCCGCCTCGGACAAGCTCGAGCCGGTGTCGAAGCTGTCGCCGGACGGCGCTTCGAGCGCGTAGTCGAGGCCGGCGTCGGTCGACGGTGCCTGGCCGTCGGCGCCGACTTCGGCCGATGCGGCCGGGGCCGCGTCTTCGGGGCGCTCGAGCAATGGATTGGTCTCGAGCAGCTTTGCCACTTCCTGCTCGAGTTCGAGTGCCGACATCTGTAGCATCTTCAGGCCATGCTGCACCTGTGCCGACAGGACTGCTGCCTGTCCGGCCTGAAGACGTAGCCCTGCTCCCTGCATGCTGCATCCTTTCGGTCTGATCGCGCCTATGGCAAGCAGCATTCGTGCCAGACATCAAAAGCCTTGTCGATCAGGCACTTGCGACGCCGGACACCGAGATCCGCGGCGGTAAGTCCGACCGGTTCCGGAAAGGCGGGAAGCCTGCGGCAGAAAAAATGCGTGGCGAACGCTTGCGGGCTCAGTCGCGCTGCGAGGCCGCCAGCGCCTGGTCGATGTCCCAGATCAGGTCGTCGATCGACTCGAGGCCCACCGACAGGCGGATCAGGTCGGGGCTGACGCCGGCCGCCTGCTGTTCCTCGTCCGAAAGCTGCCGGTGCGTCGTCGACGCCGGATGGATGATCAGCGTGCGGGCGTCGCCGACGTTGGCCAGGTGGCTCATGAACGTGGCCGCGTCGATGAAGCGTTCGCCGGCCCTGCGCGCCGCGGCCATCGGATCGCCGGTCGCGCGCTCGGCCGGCGCCTTGACGCCGAAGCACAGGATGCCGCCGGCGCCTCGCGGCAGGTAGCGCTGCGCCAGCGCGTGGTACGGGCTGGACTTCAGGCCCGGGTAGTTGACCCAGGACACCAGCGGGTGGCCTTGCAGGTACTCGGCGATTCGCACCGCGTTGGCGACGTGCCGATCCATCCGCACCGGCAGCGTCTCGATCCCCTGCAGCAGCAGCCAGGCCGACAGCGGCGCCAGCGTCGGGCCGAGCGTGCGCGCAGTCTCCATCCGTGCCTTCATCGTGAAACCGAAATCGCCGAAGGTTTCGTAGAAGCGTACGCCGTGGTAGCCCTGCGACGGCTCGACCATGTCCGGGAACTTGCCGTTGTCCCACGGGAAGCGGCCGCTCTCGACGACGACGCCGCCCATCGTGGTGCCGTGGCCCCCGAGGTATTTCGTGGCCGAATGCACGACGATGTCGGCGCCGTGGTCGATCGGCCGGCACAGGTAGGGCGAAGCCAGCGTGTTGTCGACGACCAGCGGCACGCCGTGCTCGTGGGCGATATTGGCGACGGCGGCGATGTCGAGCACATTGAGCCGCGGGTTGGCGATCGTCTCGGCGAACACGGCCTTGGTGTTCGGGCGCAGCGCGCGCCGGAAGTTCTCCGGGTCGTCGGGCTCGACGAAACTGCATTCGATGCCGAAGCGCGCGAAGGTCACGGCGAACTGCGAGCGCGTGCCGCCGTACAGCGTGCTGGCCGAAACGATGTGATCGCCCTGCCGGCACAGCGTGAGCATCGCCAGCATTTCGGCCGCCATGCCGCTGGCCGCGGCGATCCCGGCGCGTCCGCCTTCGAGCGCCGCCAGCCGCTCCTCGAGCACGGCGACCGTCGGGTTGGACAGTCGCGAATAGACGTTGCCGAAGGTCTGCAGGTTGAACAGGCTGGCCGCGTGCTCGGCAGAATCGAAAACGAAGGACGTGGTCTGGTGGATCGGCACGGCGCGTGCGCCGGTGGCCGGATCCGGAATCTGGCCGGCATGCAGGCACAGCGTCTCGATGCCGAACTGGCGATCTTTCATCGGAGCTCCCGAGTCTCTCGAACGAGGCAGTGCGTCGCGGCGGCTCGCCGGACGATCATCAGTAAGGCAACTGCCGGGGCCGGCGTGCCGAAACGATTCCGGTGTCGACGCCGACCCAGTTCAGCCCGCCGAACAGCCGCGCGTGTTCGATCTTCACGCAGCGGTCCATGACCGAATCGAGACCGGCGTCGCGCGCGATCCGGTCGGCCTCTTCGCTGAGCACGCCGAGCTGCTGCCACAGCGTGCGCGCCCCGATCGCGACCGCCTGCTCTGCGATCGGAGGGACGTCGGCGCTGCGCCGGAATACGTCGACCATGTCGACCGGATGCGGAATGTCGGCCAGCGACTTGTAGCAGCGCTCGCCGAGGATCTCCTCGTAGCGCGGATTGACCGGCACGATCCGGTAGCCGTGCTCCTGCATGTATTTCGCCGCGAAGTAGCTGGGCCGATACCAGTCGGCCGACAGGCCGACGACGGCGATCGTCCGGTTCGTCGCCAGGATCCGGCGCAGCGTCTCGATGTCCGACATCAATGGTCCTCCTTGCCGCCGCACCCGGTGCGGCGTGCTATTTTACGGAGCGGGGCAACGCAGATGCGAGAGGCGAGAATATGGCCAATGCATTCGGGCTCGGCGACATGGCTTCGATGGGCGTTCCCGGGGCCAACCCCGCGCAGGGTGCAGGGCTGCTCGAGACGCTCGAGCTGGTGCGGAAAGCCTGGGGCTCTTTCGCGCTGCCTCCCGGGCTCACACCGACGCTCGATCCGGTAGAAATCGAGCGCCGGATCGTCGAGCTGCGGTCGATCGAACAGTGGCTGGCGATGAACCTGACGATGCTGCGCGGCACGATCCAGGCCTTCGAGATCCAGCAATCCACGTTGAGCACGCTGCGCTCGATCGGCGAATCGAGTGCGGCGGCCGTGACGGCTGCTGCGGCGGCCGCCCAGACCGGCTTCCCGCCCGGCCCCCCCGATGAGGCCGGCATCGCCGATCTGGACGAAGTCCGGGAAGCACCGGCCGCCGGGCCGGCCGCCGACACGCGACGCGAAGAGCAAACGGGCGAGGCCGCCGGCGGCGAAGAAGGCGACGCGAGCGAGCCGGGCGCGATGCCGTTCGCGGCATTCGCGGGAGGCACCGATCCGCTCGCGTGGTGGGACATGCTGCAGAAGCAGTTCGGCCTGGTCGCCAATGCGGCGATGGCCAGCATTCCGGTGCCCGGTTCGGTGCCCGGCATGCCGGCAGCCGGCATGCCGGGCTCGAGCGCGACGCAGGGCCAGGCGCAGCCCGCCGGACAGTCGGCCGATGCGGGGACCGGGGCGGCCGGCCGCGCCCGCTCGACCGCGGGCCGCAAGAGCGGCGCCGGGTCCGATGCCACGCGCTCCGAATCGTCGACGAGCGGGTCGCGGGCAGCCGCATCCCGGGCGAGCGGCGCCGGCGCAGCGACTTCTTCCGCTTCGGGTACCCGAACGACGAAGTCGTCGGCGGGGGCGCCCGCCGCGGGATCGCCCGCCGCGGGATCGCCCGCCGCGGGATCGCCCGCCGCGGGATCATCGGGACGGTCGACGGCAAGCGGCGGCCGCCGGCGCTCGACGCGTTCGGGCTAGGGCCACGGGGTCGTGCGACATTTCAGCCACGCCAGCGCGAGCCACGCCGATTGGCGCCAGGCGGTCGAACTGTTGCTTGCGAGGCTCGGAAACGACCGCGGCAAGTCGGTCCCGAAGGACAGCCGCCGGCTCGCGTTCGTTTATGCGACCGACCCGATGGCCGGGCGTCTCGAACAGGTTCTCGAAGAACTCGGCCGACGTCGGCACGACATCGACTGGGTGGGCGCGATCGCTCACGGCGTCTACGGCGTCGACGCCGAGTTCCGCGAGCAACCGGCGCTGGCTGCGATGGTCTGCGAGCTGCCGAACGACAGCTTCAGCGTCTTCGGCGGCCGCAATCGGCTGGAGATGGTCGCGCCCACGGGCGGCGTGCATGCCGCGATCGTGCATGCCGACCCCGCCACGCCCGATCTGAACGAACTGCTCGGCGACCTGCTGCGCCACGTGCCTTCGGGCGACGTGGTCGGCGGCGTCGTCGGCGGCGACACCGAGCCGGCGCTGCAGCTGGCCGGCGACGTGATCTCCGGCGGCGTGTCGGGCGTCGCGCTGGGCCCGCAGGCACGAACGCTGTCGCGGCTGACGCAGGGCTGTTCACCGCTGGCCGGCGAACACATCGTCTCCTCGTGCAGCGCGCAGTACATCCAGACGCTCGACGGCCGTCCGGCGCTCGACGTCCTGCTCGACGATCTCGACGTGCCTGCCGAGGCGCGCAGTTCGCGCGATGGCGAAGAGATCCTGCGTGCGCTGCCGTCGGAGCGGCTGGCGCGCGGGCTGATGATCGGGCTCGCGCCGGGGGGCAGCACGCCACGAGGGATCGGCTTCGGCGACTTCCGCGTGCGCAACGTGATCGGCATCGACCCGACGAACCGCCTGCTCGCCGTCGCGGCGACGCCGGAACCCGGCGAACGCGCCGTCTTCTGCACGCGCGACCAGAAGGCCGCCCGCGCCGACCTGACCCGGATCTGCACCGAGTTGCGCGAGGAGGTCGAAAGCGAATCGCTGCGGATCCTCGGTGCGCACTACGTCAGCTGCGTCGCACGCGGCGCCCATCTGTTCGGCGCGCCCGGAGCCGAGCTCGATCTGATCGCCCACAACCTCGGCAAGCTGCCGCTGGTCGGATTCCTGGCGAACGCCGAGATTGCAGGCGACCGGATCTACGGCTACACCGGGATACTGACGCTGTTCGTCGAAGCGGGCGAGAACGGTCGCTAGCCGCGCAGTCGGATTCTCCGAGTCTCGGTCGTACTCGCCGAGCCTCCGTCGAAGGCGTCGAGCTTCAGTCGGACTCGTCGAAGATGTCGGCGACCTCGGGCGCGGCGCGGCCGCGTCGCCAGCGCGCGAGCTCGGGCCCGATCGCCGCCAGCCTGTCGAGCACCTGCACGCCGTCCGGCGCCCTGCGCCGCAGCAGCGTGCAGCCGCCCCCGGCCCACAGCTCGGTGGCGGCCGGCAGCGCCACGCGCAGGTGGCCCAGCGACTCGGCGACCTGCGTCGGATACGGCAGGCCCGACAACGACAGCGCGACGATGTCGGCGCGCTGGGCAGCGGCAGCGCGCGCGATCTCCAGCAGCGGCGTCTGCACGCCCAGCGAGGTGCAGCGGCAGCCCTCGAGCGCGAACAGCGCCTCGGCCATCAGCAGGCCGAGGCCGTGCGGATCCCCGGGCAGCGTCGTGAGCAGGATCCGCGGACCGTGCCGAACCGGCGGAATGCTGGCGATCGCGCTGCGCAGAACGACCTGCATCGATTCCGTGTACAGGTGCTCTTCGAAAACCTCGAGCTGGCCGTTCGCCCAGGCCTCGCCGATCAGCCGGTTCAGCGGAGCCGCCTGCTCGACGACGAAGCGGCCCACGCCGCGTCGCAGCGCCTGCTGCGACAGCGCACAGCGCAGCGCTTCGATGTCGTGCATGCGCAGCAGTTCGTAGTAGTGCCACAGCTCGCCGTCGGCGTGCGGGTCGGCCCCCGGGTGCTCGGCATCGGTCGCCGTGACGGCATCGACGGCGCCGTACGGTTCGCAGAGTTCGCGAAGCGCTTCGATCGGCTGCCCGACGATCTTGCCCGGACGGTGCCCGGCATCGAGCAGTCGCCGCAGCACGCGCAGCTTGTCGACATCGTCGCGCGAATAGAGCCTTTCGCCGGCAGCGTCGCGGCATGGCTGCGGGAAACCGTAACGCCGTTCCCATACCCGCAAGGTGTCCTTGGTCAGGCCCGTATCGCGTTCGACCGCCGATATGGTCAGGCTCATGCCGCGCTGCGTGGCTCCCTGGATCAATGGCCCCGTTCTCCGAAAGCTCGTTTGACCGGGCGAATGGTCGGCTCGTAGTATAGGCCGACGGGGCGCCCGAGCCGCCCGGAGCCCCCGGCAGCGACAGCAGGTGACGCCGATGATCTCCTTCCCCATTCCGTCCCGCCGCTGGCGCGGCGGCGCAATGTTCGCGATGCTCTGCCTACTCGCCACGCCGCTTGCGGTCGGCGCTGCGCAGCCGGGCGCCGTCGGCACGGCCCCGGCCGACAAGGCCGCCGCTGCCTCCACCGCGGGCTCGACCACCGCCTTGGCCGCCGCCTCGACCGCCGGCCCGGCCGGCCCGGCTTCCGCCGACGCCTGCCCGCCGCTGCTCGACCGGAGCTTCGCGCGGCTGCAGGACGAAACGCAGCTCGACCTTTGCCGCTTCGCCGGCAAGGTGCTGCTGGTCGTGAACACGGCGAGCTACTGCGGCTTCACGAAGC
>Ga0123333_10004729_pt1 | contig 12635 bp, 11 predicted proteins | sample BioC12SIPDNA_3_FD_89957 | JGI IMG/M metagenome (GOLD analysis project Ga0123333, IMG submission 89957) | Anaerobic biogas reactor microbial communites from Washington, USA - Biogas_R2_B C12 SIP DNA | ecosystem: Engineered > Bioreactor > Anaerobic > Unclassified | place: Washington, USA...
AAGCGACAGCCTGCCCTGGTCGACGCCGCTCGCCATGCGGCGCGGGTTCCCGAGCGGCGTCCTCGAGACGAGCGCCTGCACGTCCGTCAGAAGCGGCCGCGAGCCCTCCATCGCGCACAGCACGACCGAGCCGCTCGCGTTGTGCGCGCGCTCGGACAAGAGCGCCTCGCTGGCGTTCAGGATTTCGGCCATGCCCTCGGAGGTCATCTCGAACATGCCGAGCTCGTTGACCGAGCCGAAGCGGTTCTTGACGGCGCGCAAAAGCCTGTAGTGGTTCTGCCGGTCGCCCTCGAAGTACAGCACCGCGTCGACCATGTGCTCGAGCACGCGCGGCCCGGCGATCGCGCCCTCCTTCGTCACGTGGCCGACGAGGAACACGCTCGTGCCCGCCTGCTTTGCGAGCCGGATCAGCTGCGCCGCGCTCTCGCGTACCTGCGACACGCTCCCCGGCGCAGACGCGAGTTCCGGCAAATACATCGTCTGGATCGAGTCTACGACCATGACGGAGGGTTTCAGCTCCTCCACGCGGCGCTCGACGGTCGTCATGTCGTTTTCGGAGAGCACGTACATGCCGGTCTCCGAAGCGCCGAGCCGGTTCGCGCGCAGCCGGACCTGCCGGGCGGACTCCTCGCCGGACACGTACAGCACTCGCCCGCCCGCACGGGCCATGTTCGCCAGCGCCTGCGTGAGCAGCGTCGATTTCCCGATGCCCGGGTCGCCGCCGACGAGCACGACCGAGCCGTCGACGACGCCGCCGCCGAGCACGCGGTCGAGTTCGCCGATGCCCGAGGGCCTGCGGTCCGCCGCGTCGTCGGGAATCTCGTCGATTCTGACCGCCTCCGCGCCCGCGCCCGGCGCGCGCTTCAGCTTCTTCTCCGGCGGATTCCCCTCGGGCGAGCGGACCTCCTCGACGAGCGTGTTCCAGTTCTCGCACTCCGGGCACCGCCCGAGCCACCGCCCGGTCTCATAGCCGCACTCGCTGCACACATATACGCTCTTGGCCTTTGCCACAAAAACTTCCTCCGTCTTGGGATTTTCAATTTGTATTATAGCATGTTTCCCGATGACTTGCCAGATATGCGATTTGGATTTATAATAGATGTATTCATTTCATTTGTCGGCGCGCCAATACCGTATACGGCCCGCCGACCCGCAATCCGCAGGCGGATTGCTAAACTTACCTTTATCGAAGGGGTAGTTCCATGCGCGATGACGAAATCCGTCCGACGATACCCGACGTCGGCAGCCGAAAAGACGAAGACGAGCTCTCGCTGTACGGGGACGAGCAGGACGCTCCCCTGCGCAGGCGGCGCCGCCCCAGCCGCCCCGCGAAGAAGAAAAAGAAGCGCGGGCGCCGGGCGGCGGCCAAAAAGAAGAGGAGGAAGCGGCGCTCGTTTTTCGAGTGGCTGTTTGCCGGCACGGCTCCGAGAAAGCGCACGAGCGGCTTGAGGCTGTTCGGGCGCGAGATCCATTTTTCGTTCTGGCCGACGTTCCTGATCGTCGCCGGGCTTCTGATCGTCAGCGTCGTGTTTTTGCAGAGCACGAACATCGCCGTCGACGAGCAAAAGGTCACGCTGGTCGGCCTCCCTGGAAACCTCGAGGGCTACCGGATACTGCACATCTCGGACCTCGCGGGCAAGCGGTTCGGCGATCAACAGGCGACGCTCTTGCGCGAGATCGGCACCCTCGACTACGACTGCGTGTTCTTCACCGGCGACATGGTCGGAAAGGGCGGCGATCCGGAGCCGTTCTACGAGCTGCTCGAGGGCATCCCCAGCCGCAAGCCCGTCTACTTCATCGCGGGCGACTCCGATCCCGGGCCGGTCCTGCAGACCACGCGCGCGATCACCGGCACGGTCGAGCAGATGGTGCTCGAGGATTGGATACTCGGCGCGACCGAGCGCGGCGCGATCTATGTCGACGCGCCGGTCAAGCTCGCGGTCGGCGACAGCAACATCTGGATCACGCCCGCGGAGATGCTGAACCTGAACGCGTCGGAGATGGTCGCCACCTGCAAGGCGCAGATGGAGCAGGAGCAGGAGGGCACGGTGCTCGGCCTGCAGGCGGACTACGACACGCTCCCCGCGACGACCTACCGCTTCCGGCGCGCGTCGCGGCTGCTCGACGCGGTCAACGAGATGTCCGAGATGGACGTGCACCTGTCGCTCGCGCACGAGCCGCCGTCCGACGCGTTTTTGAAGGCGTCCGCCTCGCACGACACGCCGGACGAGAAGTTCCTGACGCAGCCGTCGATCGTGTTCGCCGGGCACTACTGCGGCGGCGCGTGGCGGCTGCCGTTCCTGGGCGCGTTCTACATCCCCTCGACGACCGCCGACCGCCACGGCTGGTTCCCGGCGCAGGAGGACGTCAAGGGGCTGACCACCGTGAGCGAGACGCACCTGTACATTACGGCGGGGCTGTCGACGCCGGGCGCCGCGCCGGTCATGGGCTTTCGGATGCTCAACAGCCCGGAGATCTCGGTGATCGAGCTGACGGCGACGCTCCCGGAGAGCATGCTCGGGCGCTAGCGGCACAGGACGGGATTGCCATGATGTGGAAATATAACAGGCGGCGAACTTGACACCACACTTGGCCTTCGGCTACAATGGATCGAGGATTACTGAGGCAGGCTGGTGGTGCGATGTACGCTTTGATTGTCAATCCCGTCTCCGGAAACGGGCGCGGGATGCGGGAATATCCCCGCGTGGAGGCGCTGCTCCGGGAGGAAGGCGTCCCCTATCGCCTGTTGCTGGCCGAGGAGCACGGAAGCGTCCGGGCGTACGCCGCCGAGGCCGTCCGCGACCGGATGGACGGCATCATCGCCGTCGGGGGCGACGGGACGCTGTTTGAAATCATCAACGGCATGGCGGGAAGCGGCCTTGCCGTTTTGTTTTTCTGCTGCGGCACCGGAAACGACTTCGTCAAATCGCTGAACCTGCCGAAGGACCCCTTCGAGGCGCTGCGCCGGCAGCTGCACGCGCCGCTCACGCCGATCGACATCGGCAGGATGAACGACATCTACTTTCTGAACGTCTCCGGAACCGGGCTCGACACCGAGGTGCTCGTGCAGGCGGAGAAGTACAAGCGCGACCACACGGGGCTCGGCGTCTACCTGCGCGGCGTGCGCGACGCCATCCGCTTCTTTCGGCCGACCCGCGCGCAGGTCGGCTTCGACGGCGCGGAGCCGGAGGACCGGCGCTTTTCGATCCTCTCGATCGGCAACGGCCGCTACTTCGGCGGCGGCATGAAGCCGGTGCCCACCGCGATACTCAACGACGGGCTGTTCGACGTCGTCGTCACGCGCCCGGTCAAGAAGTGGATGATCGGCTTTCTCTTGATGCTGTTCGTCCCCGGCTGGTACGCGAAGACGTTCCTCGCAAAGACGCTGCGCTGCAGAAGCGTTCGCATCGTCGCGCCCGGCATGACGCTGAACCTCGACGGCGAGCTGATCCGCTGCGACGACGCGCGGTTCGAGCTGCTCCCCGCCGCGCTGAACGTCCGCGTGCCGGGGCTTTCGCAATAGCAAGGCGCGAGCGCATTTCCATACATAGACAAACCCCTGCGACGCGCGTGCGGAACAGGGTTTTTCGCATTCAGGTTGGGAAAACAGAGATGGAAGAGCGCCCCGCAGAAAGTTGTGTCAACGAATCTGACGAGCCTCCGCCCCTATTTTTGCTGCGCCTCCTCGATCCGCAATTTCCGCGCGCGGATCGCGATCACCGCCGCGACGGCGAGATACGCCGCCGTGAAGCTGATCAGTATGTTCAGGTAGGACGTCGGGGCGCTCTTGGCGATCATCCCGGCGAGGTAGATCAGAAGCAGCGCGCAGCCGAGCGATATGACGTAGTGCAACAGCCCCAGAAGCAGCGCGCGCGTCCACTTCTGCTCCCGCCCGAAGCCGAACAGGTAATAGGTAGCGATCGGAATCAGGCATATCAGCGCGCGCGCCAGTATGTTGAGATTCGTGTCCGTCGCCGTCCCGACGAACAGCTGCGCGACGCTGCTGATGACGGTCAGCAGCGCATAGCCGGCGGCCCAGAACAGAAAGCCGCTCGAGAACTTCCTCTTCACGCTCTCCCCCCGCCTTCCCCATCCAGTCGCAATTCGCCGACCGCGCCCATCAGCGCGGCCTCGTCCCGGTCGTGCGAGACCAATACCACGGTCGCGCTCCCGCAGCGCCGCTTGAGAAACTCGACCGCCCGCCTGCGCGCGTCCTCGTCGAGGCCGGTGAACGGCTCGTCGAGCAGCAGCACGTCCGGCTTAAACAGCGCCGCGCGCGCAATCGCGACGCGCCTTCGCATGCCGCCGCTGTACTTTGCGACGCGCTTTTGGTCGTCCGGCGCGAGGTCCAGTTCCCGGAGCGCCTCGAGTATCTCCCGGTCGGAGATGTCCTTCGGCGTGGTCAGCCGCAGGTTCCGCGCCGCGGAGAAATGCTCGATCAGCCGGTCCTCCTGAAACACCGCCGCCATCCGCGCGCCGACGGGCATCCGGACCGCGCCCTCGTCGGGCGCGACGAGGCCGAGCATGATGTTCAAAAGCGTCGTCTTTCCCGAGCCCGACGGGCCGGACAGCGCCGTGACCGCGCGTTCGGGAAACGCGAAGGACACGCCCCTAAGCACCGGCGCGCTGTCAAACGCCTTCGAGATGCCCTCTAGCGCGACCACGATCGCCCCTCCATTCTGCGGCGCAGCGCCGTGATCAAAAGCACCGCCGCGTGCTCGAACAGCACGCTCAAGAGGATCGTCGCCAGCGTCCACGCGAACATCTCCGGCGTCGCGAAGAACAGCTTCGCCTGCTGCAGCGCCGAGCCGATCGAGTTCTTCGGCTGCGCGATGACCTCGGCCGCGATGCCGGCCTTCCAGCACATGCCCAGCGACACGCGCACCGCCGTCAGAAGCATCGGAAATGCCGCCGGCGCGTAGATCGCGCGCACGCGCCCGGGGATCCGCACGCGGAACACCTTCGCCATCTCGAGCAGCTTCGGGTCCGCGCCGTCGAGCCCGTCGAGCACGTTCGCGTATGTAATCGGCAGCACCATCAGAAACGAGATGAACACCGAGAGATTCGTCGAGCGAATCCAGATCAGCGCGAGGATCACAAACGACGCGACCGGCGTCGCCTTGACGGTCGACATCAAGGGCCCCAGCAGCACGCGCACCGGGAAAAACGCGCGCGCGAGCGCCGCCAGCACGACCGCGAGCGCGCCGCCGAGCGCAAAGCCCGCGAGTATCCGCCCGAACGAGCCGAGAACCGCGTCGTAAAACGCGCGCTCCCCCATCAGCCGAATGAGCGTTTTGCACGCCGAAACAGGAGACACCAACAGGAGCTCCTGTTTGACGGCCATGCTCAAAAGCTGCCACGCCGCGAGCCAGAACGCGATCGCCCCGGCGCGCAGCAGCCGGTTTTTAGTTTTCGGCGATGTAGAAATAGGTTTCATCCGCCGGCTTTCCCCCCACGGAATCCGGGTTCTGCCTGTACAGCGCGTCGAGGTAGCCGGTGGCCTTCGTGACCATCTCCCCGCCGGTGATCGAGACGATGTTGCACGCGGGAATCGATTTCTCGGCGACCGGCGCCGCCGCCACGATCCCGAGCTCGGCGATCCACTTCGCCGCTTCGGCCGGGTTTTCGTTGACGAACTTCACGGAGGCCGCATATTCCTCGAGGAACGTGTGCATCGCGGCCGGGTTCTGCTCGGCAAACGCGCGGCTCACGAGGCAGACGCCGGTGATCATCGCGCTGCCGTCGCCGAGCTTCTCCCACTCGTCGGTCAGGCTCAGCGCGACGCGCGTGCCCGCGTTCTGCATAAGCACCGCCGTCACATAGGGCTGCGGGAGCACCGCGATCGACGCCGCGTCGTTGAGCATCGCCGAGGCGACCTCGGTGGCCTCCGACTTGTACTCGATGTGGACGTCCTTGTCCGGGTTGAGCCCGTTGCCGCGCAGGATGTAGTTCAACGCGTACTCGGGCGTCGTGCCCTTGCCGGTCGAGTAGACAGTCTTCCCGGCGAGGTCGGCGACCGATTGGACGGTCTCGCCGTTTTCGACGACGTACAATACGCCCAGCGTGTTGATCGCCGCAATCTGCAGCGCGCCGTCCGTCTTGCTGATCAATACCGCCGCGAGATTTGCCGGAACCATCGCCGCCTCGAGCTCGCCGCGGATCAGCAGCGGGGAGATCGCGTCCGCGGTCCCCTCCATCGCGAAGGTATAGTCGTTCGCGGTCTTTCCGGCCTTCGCGTCGTCCATCAGCTTCACGAGGCCCATCGTCGTCGGCCCCTTCAGCGAGGCGATGCGCAGCGTCGCGCCGGTCTTTTCCGTAACGACCTCGGCGGTCGCGAGCGAAATCGCAAGAATCGCGATCGAGAGCACGATGAGAGCGGCAAGAATCTTTTTCATACATATCACCCCTTCGATTGCTTATACCCACGAGGGCCGGCCCGAAAACACGAGCCAGCCGACGAGGATCAGTTCGACGGCGGAGAGCACGGGAAGGCCGATCGCAAAGCGCATGTGGCGCGTCTTGTGCCGAAAGACCATCATGCCTGCGTACGCGCCCGGCGCGCCGAGCAGCACGGCGAGCAAAAGCAGCGTCCGCTCGGGGATGCGCCGATCGCCTCTCCGCGCGCGCAGCTTGTCCAGCCCCATCGCAACAAAGGCCGCCGCGCTCATCAGCGCCATCGCGCAAAGTAAGGCCATTCGCTCCACCTCATCCGTCCGTATATTGAATTCCCCGGACAGGGGCAAAAATCCTCCTAATCATTTGACAAATTCCGCAAAATCGGCAATAATAGCGCGGGGGGGTTATATCGCATGGAGCAGCATCAGCGGACGGTCCGTCTGATCGGCATAGAGGCCCAGGAAAAGCTCCGCCGCGCGAAAGTGATCGTGTTCGGCATCGGCGGCGTCGGCGGCTTCGCGGCCGAGGCGCTCGTGCGCGCGGGCGTAGGCACGCTCGCGTTCGTCGACGGCGACTGCGTCGACATCACAAACCTCAATCGCCAAATCATCGCGACGCACGATACGATCGGCCGGCCCAAGGCGGAGGTCATGCGCGAGCGCGCGCACCGGATCAATCCCATGGCGAATGTCGAGGCGCGCCACGTGTTCTTCGACGGCGAAACCGCGGGACAATTCGACTTCTCGGCCTACGACTACGTCGCCGACGCGATCGACAAGGTCGCATCGAAGCTGCTGCTGATCGAATGCGCGCACCGCGCCGGCACGCCCATCATCAGCGCGATGGGCGCCGGCAACAAGCTCGACCCGTCCCGGTTCCGCGTCGCGGATATCGCCGAGACGAACGTCTGCCCGCTCGCGCGCGTGATGCGCAGGGAGCTCAAAAAGCGCGGCATCGAGCACACGAAGGTCGTCTTTTCCGACGAGTTCCCCCGCGAAACGCTCGACGGCGAGCGCGCCCCGGGCTCGATCTCGTTTGTCCCGTCGGCGGCGGGACTCGTGCTCGCAGGCACGATCGTGCGGGATTTGATCGGGGGTTGCTGACGGGGTTTTCAAGTCACATACCTACGGATACACAGCGCAGGGATCATCCGTATCCGGATCGTTGTCGATGCGCATTTTATCTGTTCTGAAGACATTTATTGAGATGGATACCACTGTCCTTCCGGGTATGCGCTTTCGCGCAATACCGCGGATAGATTCCGGCAAAACGCCCGGATACATGCACCCCGTTCTGGAAAACGATATAAACAACAAAACAGCCCCCGTTTTCACGAAAGCCGTCCTGCGTGGTACACCCTCAGGGGCTCGAACCCTGGACACCCTGATTAAGAGTCAGGTGCTCTACCAACTGAGCTAAGGGTGCTCGTCCGATGCTCATAAATTATACATCCGGGGATGCGTTTTGTCAATGCCAACTTTTGTGAAAAATGCGTTTCGGAATTGTCAGCGGCGCGAACGGGCAGAATACGGACGTCGAACGCGACAAAAACAGAGAAGGAGGCGGAATTCATGGGCCAGAAAGAACCGAATACCGACATTCGCTGCCGCGTCGAGAGCTGCTCGTTCCACTGCGGCGACCGCGACTACTGCTCGCTGAGCTCGATCCAGGTCGAACCGTGCCAGGACTGCCACAGCGGCAAGGCGGCGGACGAGAGCATGTGCGGAAGCTATCGCAAGAAATAGCGTTCCCCCAAGGAGTCGCCCCCAAGCGGCGGCTCTTGCCGGCGACCTCCCCGCGGGATACGGAGGCCGCCGGTTCCCCGGCACCACGGGAGATCAGGCGCTCCCCTTCCGCCCGGCAATTCTCCTCCTTCGCGCGTTCGGCGCCGCATTCCCCGCCCCTCTTCGCTGCCTGATCTTCCGGCGGAGGATGCGCTTCAGGGCACATTGCACCCCGATTGTCCGACGGGCGACCGGGGCGCGGCTTGTTTCGGGAGAATCTTCCTCGCCCGCTTGATCAAAGGTCGAAAAACGCGTATAATGCCTTTAATGGGATTTTGGGGGAACCGCATCAAAAGAACGGACGGAGGCGTGCGATGGACCGTCGAGACCCCCCGCTTGCGACCGACGTCCTCTGGGACCAGCTCTTCGAGGCGCCGTCCTTTGAGCGGTTTGTCAGCGACAATCAGGAGGAAATCGGCCTCCCCTCCTTTTCGGAGTACATACGGGTGCTGTGCCGCCAGAAGGGCGAGGCGGCGGAGCGCGTCATACGGCGCGCAAACATCGAGCGTTCGTACGGGCACCAGATTTTCCGCGGCAGCCGCAGGCCCTCGCGGGACACGGTGCTGCAGCTCGCGTTCGGCTTCGGCGCGGACCTCCCGCAGGTGCAGGCGCTGCTGAAGCACGCCGGGCACAGCCCGCTGTATCCGCGGATCGAGCGCGACGCGGCCATCGGCTACTGCCTGCACCACCGGATGAGCCTGATCGACGCCCAGAGCGTGCTCGCGGAGCTCCGCGTCCCGCTGATCGGGGGATCGGGCGGCTGAAAATGGAAGACGAACGAAAAATATGGGCGGAGGCCTACTTTTTTTGTTGAGGATTGCGGCGAATAGGCCGACCACGAAGGCGCGCTTCGCCCCGCCCGGAGCCGCCTCGGTCCGGGCCAAGGCGGGCGCCGCCGGACCCGGACGTCGGCCGGGTGTGCCGCTCGGATGCAGCCCGGCCTTCTGAGTCGCGGCGGCCTCCGCGCAAAGAAAGGCCGCCGCGCGTTTCCGTGCGGCGGCTTGGGGACCGGGTTGGCTTAAAAGACCTCGATGATGGCCAGATCGGCCTGGATCGTTCCGGTGCCGTAGGTGACCGTCGCGCCGGTGCTGTTGAACAGGTTAAACACCGTCGGAACCGTCGTCACCGTGAGCAGCGCGTGTCCGTCCAGCTGCAGCGTCGTCAGCGGCACGGGCGAGTCGGCGAGGATTACCGCGGAGCCGCCGGTGATGACGCGGATTCCGAAGATCACGTTCGACGCAGCTCCGGCGCCGTTGGTGTTGATCCACCAGGAGATATAATAGTTTCCTGCCCTTGTGATCGTGAAGTTTCCTGTGGTTACGTCATAGGCGATGTTCGGCGAAACGGCGTTGATGATCGTATCGAACACCACGTTGGCCGCGCTGGCGACCGAGCCTCCGCTGCTGCCCTGCAGCTGCATCTGGAAGCCGGACAGCGCGGATGCCGGGCCGGTCGGTCCCTGCGGGCCGGTCGGGCCGACCGGGCCCTGGATGCCCTGCGGTCCCTGCGGCCCCTGCGGGCCGGTCGGGCCGGCGGGTCCGGACGCGCCGGCGGGTCCCTGCGGGCCGGTCGGGCCGAGGTTGCCCTGGATGCCCTGCGGTCCCTGCGGTCCCTGCGGGCCGGTCGGGCCGAGCGGGCCTACGACGCCCTGCGGTCCCTGCGGGCCCTGCGGGCCGGTCGGGCCCTCGGGTCCCTGGACGCCGGCGGGTCCCTGCGGTCCTGTCGGTCCCTGCGCGCCTACGTCTCCCTGTGCGCCCATCGGTCCCTGCGGGCCGGTCGGGCCCTCCGGACCTGCGATGCCCTGGATGCCCTGCGGGCCGGTCGGTCCCTGCGGGCCTACGACGCCCTGCGGTCCCTGCGGCCCCTGCGGACCGGTCGGGCCCGTTGCGCCATCCGCGCCGGCGGGTCCCTGGGGTCCGGTCGGCCCCTGAATGCCCTGCGGGCCCTGGGGTCCGGTCGGGCCGGTCGCGCCGTCAGCGCCGGCGGGTCCCTGCGGTCCGGTGGGTCCCTGAATGCCCTGCACACCCTGCGGCCCCTGCGGTCCGGTCGGGCCCGTTGCGCCATCCGCGCCGGCGGGTCCCTGCGGTCCGGTGGGTCCCTGAATGCCCTGCACGCCCTGCGGCCCCTGCGGGCCGGTCGGTCCCTGAATGCCCTGCGGGCCGGTCGGTCCTTGAATGCCCTGCACGCCCTGCGGCCCCTGCGGACCGGTCGGTCCCTGAATGCCCTGCGGGCCGGTCGGGCCTTGAATGCCCTGTACGCCCTGCGGCCCCTGCGGACCGGTCGGTCCCTGAATGCCGGCGGGACCCTGCGGTCCTGTCGGGCCTTGAATGCCCTGTACGCCCTGCGGACCCTGCGGACCGGTCGGTCCCTGCGGGCCGGTCGGTCCCTGCGGACCTGCGACGCCCTGCGGACCCTGCGGGCCGACCTGCCCCTGCGGGCCGATGGGGCCCCGGGGTCCGGTCGGGCCCATGCAACCCTGCGGGCCGCGAGGCCCTACGGGTCCTGTGGGGCCGGTCGGACATATCGGACAGGGACGGCAATTGTCATTGCAGCCGCAATCGCAGCAGTCGCCGCAACCGCAGTCCGGCCTCCAATTGTCCTGCCCAAACTGCCCGGAGAAAGATTTATCTCGAAACATCGATTCCACCTCTGCGAATGAGTTTTTTGGGGGAACAGTTCCCCGTGCATTTATATGGCAGAGACAGGATTTCGGTGTTTTTGCCGAATCGCCGCGATGCGGCGTCAAACCGGCTGAACGCGCCTTGAAACGGGGCGCGCGCGAGCCCGTCGCTCCCCCACCGCGCGAATTTTCCCGTAAAGTCGCAGACAGACAGGCCCGGAATGTCGATTCCGGTCCCTTCGCCCGGAGGAATGATCCCATAAAGGTCTGATTTGCGTGGGAGTCCATTCGACGTGGGACGTGCGTCCGCATCGCCCGGATTTGCGCGGGGATCGTCTTCGCCTGCAACGCGGATTGCAGAGGCACCTGTATTTGTGTGGGAATCCCCGCCGGACATGGCCTTGCGGAGGCATCCTCTGTTTGCGCGGAATCGCCGCCCCCAAACCACCATCGCCTGCGCAGTGCGTTCGAGCGGCTTCACTCGAGCGCCCTGCGCAGGTCCTCCTTGATCATGTCGTAATAGGGCTCCAGATGCGCCCGGTCGTACCGCTGCGGGGCGGCGGACAGCACTTGCCGCGCGGCCTCCGGCACCTCGTCTACGGACTCGCAAAAGCGGATGTACGGCAGGTGTTGCAGCCAGAAGTGCCCCCCGCGCAGCTTCCGGCTCATGTTGTCCAGCGCGACGCACGGGGTTCCGGTAATCGCCGCGAAGATCATTCCGTGAAGCCTGTCCGTGACGACGATCTTCGCGCCGGAGAATTCCCGCCACTTCTTCCGCAGCTCCCCTTCCCTGTTCTCCGCGGTCACGGCGCCCGGGACCAGCATGGAGCCGCGTCTAAACGGCAGGCCCAGCGACCGGAGGTACGCCTCCAGCCGGGCCTCCTCCCCGGGGCCGATCGTCCGCTCGCAGTCCTCGCGCAGGCAGAGCAGCGCCTCGGTTCGGGCGGCCTCCTCGCCGGCCTCGGCGATATAGGGCGCGATGTCCGGCGTCAGCGCCGCCCTGTCGCCGAAGGCGCCGCCGAACAGCCGATGCGTCCTCGCGTCTCGGCAGTATATCCGAAGGCGCGCATGCGCCCCGTGGATTTGCACCGTCTTTTCAAACTCGGCGCGCCCGGCCTCGTCGTCGCTGAAGTAGGCGGTCTGCGGGAAGATGAAGATCGGGTTTCGCGGGAAGCGTTGGACGATGTCGCGCATCTTTGCCTCTTCGTCCGGCCAAATTGTCCCGATGTTCCCTCCGCCGCAGATGACGAGCACGTCGCGGGGCGAGAGAACGCGCTCGAGGGACCGCTTCCACCGCCTGTAATGGCCGTCCTGAATCTCCACGATGTTTCGGCCGAGCCCCATATCGGAAACCAGCCTGTGCTGCGCGTACACGATCGCCTGGTCGCCGAGGTTCCCGTGCATAGGCGTCGACAGGAAGCAAATGCACCGCCGGTGCGCTCCAAAGCGATGAATATACGCGACCTTCATGCGCATCCTCGCGTACGGCAGCTTTTTCCGGATCGCGCGCATAAGCGGCCTGAAACCGCCGCGGCGGAGCGCGCGAACACAGCGCATGCCCTTTGGAAACAGCGTGCGCGCGGCGCTGTGAAAGCGGACGCCCGCCAATAGGAGAAGCGAATACCAGAAAAAGCGGGCGGAAGCCCCGCCGCGCAGCATCTTGCCGCGCGCCTCCCGAAACTCGCGCCGCGAGCGCGCATACCGCTCCCTTTCCGCCTTCGACATGTTCGGGAGAAATTTCTCGACCCGCGAAAAGATCAGCGAGCAGTTCATCAGGCATGTCTCCGCCAGCGACTGGTATCCCTTCCCCTGCAGGTAGAACGCCCGGTCGATCA
>Ga0123333_10004730_pt1 | contig 12630 bp, 10 predicted proteins | sample BioC12SIPDNA_3_FD_89957 | JGI IMG/M metagenome (GOLD analysis project Ga0123333, IMG submission 89957) | Anaerobic biogas reactor microbial communites from Washington, USA - Biogas_R2_B C12 SIP DNA | ecosystem: Engineered > Bioreactor > Anaerobic > Unclassified | place: Washington, USA...
ATCCGGCCGAGCCCCCGCCGCCGGCCGCGGCGGGGCGATCGCCGCCGGCGCCGTTCTTCACCTTGAACTCCACGTCGAACTCGTACGGAACGAGCGTGTCGCCGGTCCGCACCCAGGCGCGCGCGATCAGGAGCTGCTCGCCGTTGGGGAGCTTACGCGTGTCGATCTTGACCTCGAACGGCGCCTCGGTGGCGTTCTGGACGAGGTTGCCCTTGCCGCCGAGGTAGTAGTCGACCTTGGCGATGTAGTCGCGGTCCGCCAGCGACACGGTGACGATGCCGGTCACGGTGCTCTCGCGGAGCGCTCGCGTCTGCTCCGCGCCCGAGCTGCTGCTCAGCGCGGCGATCACGAAGTCGTTGGCGGTGATGGCGGGGTCGGGCATGGCCGCTTGCGGCTCGCTGCAGGCCGCCAGCGCCAGGGCCAGGGCGGTGGTCAGCACCAGCCACCAGCGCGCGTGGCGGCGGACCCACGTCTGGGTGTCGTCGCGTTCCACGTCGTTCCCTTCCTAGGGGCGCAGCGAAGCTGCGGCACCCATCGGGCCCTCCGATAAGCCTGAGGGGAAGGAAGCATGGAACGACGAGCCTCGGCCGGTTGCGCTACTGGCTCCACCTACCCGAAGCGCCCAAGTTACGGGGTAGGGTTCGTCGCCGCTGAGGAGCCGCACGGGCCTAGCCGTGCGTTCGCCCGGTACTGGCGTTCTGGACTGGGAGCCTGAAGCGCCTGGCCGCGCCCACGCACGGGCGCCCGCCGAAGCGCCGCTCCCGACGCCTCTAGCACGGTAGCGCCTGGGCCCGCCCGGCGGCTTAGCGCAGGATGAAATCGATGAGCACGGATCGGGGCCGCGGGTATCATCACCGGATGGTGCCGCGCGTCGAACCGCCCGAAGCACCGGCCCCCGCTGGCGCCTCGGCGCCCCACGCGGCCGGCGAGCGCGGCATGCGCCGCGGGGTGGTGCTGGCGTTCCTGATGCTCACCGCCGCGCTGGCGGCCGTCGAGGGCACCATCGTCGCCACCGCCATGCCTTCGGTCGTGGCGAGCCTGGGCGGCTTCGAGTACTACTCCTGGGTCTTCGCCGCCTACCTGCTCAGCCAGGCGGTCGCCACGCCGATCTTCGGGCGCCTCGCCGACCTGTACGGCCGCAAGCCGGTGCTGCTGTGGGGCATCGGCGCCTTCCTGGCGGCCTCGGTGGCGTGCGGCTTCGCCACCAGCATGCCGATGCTGGTCGCCTTCCGCCTGCTCCAGGGCCTGGGCGCCGGCAGCACCATGACCATCGTCTCGACCCTGGCCGGCGACCTCTACGACGTGCACGAGCGCGGGCGCGTGCAGGCCTACCTCTCGAGCGTGTGGGGCGTGTCGGCCGTGCTGGGCCCGCTGCTGGGCGGCGCGCTGGTGGAGCGCGCCCACTGGGCGTGGGTCTTCTGGTTCAACGTGCCGATCGGCATCGTGGCGATCCTGGGCTTGCGCGCGTTCCTCCACGAGCGCGTGCAGCGCCGCGAGGCGCAGCTCGACCTCGCCAGCGCCGGGCTCCTGTTCCTGGCGATCGGCAGCGTCATGCTGGTGTTCACGCAAGGGGCGGCCTGGGGCGCGCTGCCGGCGGGGGCGCTGCTGGCGCTGGGGCTCGCGACCGGCACGCTGTTCTTCCGCCGCCAGGTGCGCGTGACCGAGCCGCTCATCAGCTCCGAGACCTGGAACGACCGCCTGCTGCTGCTGGCCAACGTGCTCACGTTCGCGGCCGGCGGGCTGATGATCGGGCTCATCACCTACTCGCCCACCTACGTGCAGGGCGTGATGGGCTACTCGCCCACCGTCGCGGGGCTCACCCTCACCGCCATGTCGCTCGGCTGGACGCTCGCCTCGGTGGCGGCGGGCCGCCTGGTGGTGCCGCTGGGGCCGGCGCTCACCGGGCGCCTGGGCGGCGCCTTCGCGCTGCTCGGCGGGCTGCTCTACCTGCTGCTGACCCCGGCGCGCGGCCCCTGGTGGGTGGCGCTGGCCTCGCTGGTGGTGGGCTTCGGCATGGGCTTCATCATGACGACCACCATCGTGACCATCCAGTCGTCGGTGGCGTGGCAGCGGCGCGGCACCGCCACCGCCACCAACATGCTGATGCGCATCCTCGGCAACTCCGTGGGCGCGGCCCTGCTCGGTGGGGTGCTGAACCTGGCGCTCGGCCGCGCCGCGCGCGCGCTGCCTGGGGGCGGCGCCGACGCGCTGGCGCGCATCGAGGCGAGCCTCACGCCGGGCGCGGGCGCCACCGTCGACGAGACGTTGCTTCAGCTGCTCGCCGGCGGGCTGCACGCCGTGTACGTGGGGGTGTTCGTGATCGGGCTGCTGGTGTTCCTGCTCTCGCTGCTGCTGCCGCGCGGGCGGAGGCTCGCGTGACGCCGCCCGCAGCCGACGTGCCGCTGTGGGAGGAGGGCGGCTGGGAGCCGCTACCGTCGCTCGCGGGCGAGGTCGAGGCCGACGTGTGCGTGGTGGGGCTCGGCGGCTCGGGCCTCAGCGCCGTGCTGGAGCTGCTGCGGCTCGGGCGCAGCGTGGTGGGGGTCGACGCCGGCAGCGTGGCGGGCGGCGCCGCCGGGCGCAACGGCGGGCTGCTGCTGGCCGGGTTGGCGGCCTTCCACCACGACGCCGTGGCCGCGCTGGGGCGCGAGCGCGCCGTGCGGCTCTACCGCCTCACGGAGGAGGCGCGCGAGCGCGAGCTCGAGTCGGGCGCGGGCGGCGCGCGGCGCGTGGGCTCGCTGCGCATCGCGGCCGACGCCGTCGAGCTCGACGACTGCCTGCGCCAGCTGGAGGTGATGCGCGCCGACGACCTGCCGGTCGAGGCGTACTCCGGCCCTGAGGGCCAGGGGCTGCTGTTCCCGAACGACGCCGTCGTGAACCCGCTGGAGCGCTGCCGCCACCTGGCGCAGCGCGCGCTCGCGGGCGGCGCGCGGCTGTTCGAGGGCTCGCCGGCGCTGAGCGTCGAGCCGGGCCGCGTGGCCACGCCGGCGGGCGCCGTGCGCTGCGAGGCCGTGGTCGTGGCGGTCGACGGGCGCCTCGAGGCGCTCCTCCCGGAGCTCGCGGGCGAGGTGCGCACCGCGCGCCTGCAGATGCTGGCCACCGCGTCCACCGACGACCTGGCGGTGCCGCGCCCCGTCTACCGGCGCTACGGCTTCGAGTACTACCAGCGCACGCCCGCCGGGCGCATCGCCCTGGGCGGCTTCCGCGACCAGGGGGGCGAGGCCGAGTGGACGCGCGACGCCACGCCGACGCCCGCGGTGCAGGAGCGGCTGGAGGCCTTCCTGCGCGAGGGGTTGGGCGTGCGGGCGCCGATCACGCACCGCTGGGCGGCCTCGGTGGGCTACCGCCCCGGGCTGCTGCCGCTGGCGCGCGAGGTGCGGCCGCGCGTGTGGGCCATCGGCGGCTACAACGGCACCGGCAACCTGGTGGGCGCGGTGCTGGGGCGCGCCGCGGCGCACGTGGCAGCCGGGCAGCCGGCGGAGGCGTGGGAGCTGTTCGGCGGCGACCGGGCCTAGCCGCGGCCGGTCAGCGTCCGCGGACGCTCGCTGGGGCCCGCGCGGCGGTCGCGCCGGTTCAGGGGGCGCGCAGGTCGGCGCCGGCGGGCAGCGGCGCCCACAGCGGCCAGGCGTCGAGCTCGGCGTCGAGCTCGCGCCAGCGCGGGACGTGACGGCTCATCAGCGCCTTGAAGCGCGGCCCGTGGTCGGGAACCAGCAGGTGGGCCACCTCGTGCACCACGATGTACGCGACCAGCTCCGGGCGGCGGCGCGCCAGCGCCAGCGCGAACCACACGCGCGCGGCGCGCGGGTTGCAGCTGCCCCAGCGCGTCTTCATGCGCTTCACGCCGACGTGCGGCACCGGTACCTCGAGGCGGGCGGCCCAGCGCTCCACCAGGGGCGGCAGGCTCTCCTGCAGCCGCTCGCGGTACCAGCGCTCGAGGCGCCGCTCGCGTGCCGCCGCGTCGCACGCCGGCCCCACGCCCATCACCAGGCGCCGGCCCTCCAGCGTGACGCGCCGCGGCGCGCCGGGCCGGAGCTCGAGCCGGTAGGGCTCGCCGGCGTAGTAGTGGGTCTCGCCCGTCTCGTAGCGCGCCGCGTGCGGCTGGGGCAGGGCGCGGAAGCGCTGCTGGTGGCGCGCGATCCAGGCGGCGCGCTCGGCGACCGTGGACCGGATCAGGCTCCCCGGCGTGCCGTGCGGCACCGTGAGGCGCACGCGCCCGTCGGGCGGCGAGACGCGCAGGCTGAGGCGCTTCACGCGCCGCTCGACGAGCTCCAGCTCGATGCCGGCGATCGTCACGAGCTGACGCGTCTCGGTGCGGCTGCGGGGGCGGGGCGGCATCGCGCCCACTCTTAACACGGGCGCCCCGGGTATGACGGTTCTCCGTTCCGGAGCGTGAGCGGCGCTGCTATCATCGTGGCGTTCGCGTCCTCGAGCTTGGTCCAGCGAAGGAGCCGTGCGCCATCGACAGCAACCACGAAGATCGACGTACAGACGCCACCGGCACCGAGGTCGGCACGCAGGCGTCGGTAGGCCTGGGCAGCGTGGGCGTCACGCGCCCGGCGCCCAACTGGCACCTGCCGCAGCCGCGCCGCACCCCCTTCACCGAGTTCCTGCGGGTGTTCGTGAAGGCCTTCCACAGCCTCGCGGTGCTCGTGTTCGCCGCCGCCGCCGTCTACCTCATGTACTCGGGCCTCACGGGCCACCGCGACGTCTGGACGGTGGCCGCGCTGGTCGCCGTGGCCGTCGAGACGGCGGTCTACCTGGGCTTCGGGGTCAAGTGCCCCCTCACGATGCTCGCGCGCTGGCTGGGCGACGACGGCGGCCACGACTACCTCTTCGAGTGGCTGCTCGGCCGCCAGCGCATCGGCCTGGTGTCGCGCTCGCTGGCGGTGCTGGCCGCCGTGGGGGTGGCGCTGGTGCTGCTCGGGAGCTTCACGCCGCTGCTGCCCTGAGGCCGCCTGGGGGTCGCCTCGAGGCCGCCCCGACGCCGCTACGACGCCGCCCTGCGCCGCCGCGCTCGCCCGCTCGTGACCTGCCCGCTGGCCCCGCCGCATGGCGGGGCCGTTCGCGTAGGGCCGGGCCTACCGCGTGGGTCGCCGCGCGTCGCGCGACGCGGCCCTGAGGGCGCGCGGGCCGCCCAGCGATGCGGGAGCACTCATGCAACTTGACACGACCGGACTCAGGTAATATCATGGTGTCAGCGTGGCCACGGGTCTCCCGTGGCAGGAAGGAGAGCCCATGACACCGATGAGACACCTGAACACCAGGACCCGCCCCAGCACGCGTCGTTGGGCGCTCGACCTGAACGACGACATGAACGACCTCTTCGGTCAGATGGAGCGCCTGATGCTGCAGCCGTTCGGCGCCACGCGCGGCTTCGCCGCCACGCCGTACCCGATCGACCTGTACGAGACCGCCGACGCCGTCGTGCTCGAGATGGCGGTCCCGGGCCTGCGGCCCGAGCAGCTCGACGTCAGCCTCGAGGGCCGTCAGCTGACCATCCACGGCGTGCTGCCCGACGGCGAGGAGGGCCAGGAGGCCGAGCGCCGCAGCTACTGGGTGCGCAGCATCCCGCGCGGCGAGTTCCAGCGCACCGTCACCATCCCGGCCGGGGTCGACGCCGACGCCATCGAGGCCCGCGTCGACCAGGGCATGCTGACCCTCACCATGCCCAAGGCCGCCGAGGCCCGCGCGCGGCGCATCGAGGTGCGTAACGGGTTCGGCACCCCGGAGCTGGAGGCCAGCAAGGCCGACTGAGGGGCGCGGGCCGGCCCCGGCCCGCGGTCGGTCAGCTAGGCGAGGGCGCGCTCGGGCGAGCGCGCCCTCCCGCGTTCACAGGGCGGTCACCATGCCGCCGTCCACCAGCAGGCTCTGGCCGGTGAGGTAGGAGGCGGCGTCGCTGAGCAGGAAGGCGGCCACCTTGCCGAACTCCTCGCTGCGCCCCAGGCGCCCCAGCGGGATCGCCCGCGCCGTGCGCTCGCGCACCGCCGCCACGGTGGTGCCCTCGAGCCCGGCGCGGCGCTCGTCGAGGGCGTCGAGGCGCGGCGTGACGATGCGGCCGGGGGAGAGTACGTTCACGCGGATGCCGTCGGGCGCCAGCGTGGTGGCCAGCTCGCGGCACAGCGCGTTCACGCCGGGGCGTACGCTGTTCGACAGGGTGAGGTTCGGGACCGCCTGCCGGATGCTCGAGGAGCCGATGGCGAGCATGGCGCCGCCGCCGGCCGCGCGCAGGTGCGGCAGCACCAGCCGCACCGTGCGCACCACGCTCATGAGCGTGAGCTCGAAGGCGGCGCGCCAGTCGTCGTCGCTCAGCTCCTCGAAGCCGCCCGCCTTGGGGCCGCCGGCGTTCAGCACCACGAGGTCGATCCCGCCCATGAGCTCGACCGCGCGCGCCACCAGGCGCTCCAGGTCGGCGGGCGCCGTGACGTCGGCGCCCACGCCGTGCACCGCGCCCGCCGCACCGTCGGCGGCGACCGCGCCGGCGACCGGCCGCGCGGCGGCCACCTCGGCGGCCACGGCGGCCGCCCTCCCCTCGTCGCGCCCGCACAGCACCACCTGGGCGCCGTCGTCCGCCAGCGCCTGCGCCGTGGCGCGGCCCAGGCCGCTGGTGCCGGCCGTGACCAGGGCGCGCTTGCCCGCCAGTCCGAGATCCATGTGAGCCTCCGTTCGGCGCCGGGGCGCCGGGTTCCATCCCACCGTATCGCGCCGGCAGGCGTGGTGCGCGGGGTACGTTAGCGTCACCGGAGCCGCGGTACTGGCGGGTTCGCCTCTTGAAACGTCATGCCGAGGGTGGATACTATCCGTTAGCCAGTTCACAGAACCGATTCTCGGCTGTATACTGCGCACGCTAGGCCGCAAGGTTCTGCAATCCCCCGACCCGATAGGAGACACCCCCATGCCCCTCACCGAAGTGATCGTGTTGATCCCCGAAGAGCGCGTCGGCGAGTTCTACCGCCTGGTAGGCGCCTGGATGACCGGCGGCGCCCTCACCGAGGAGGCCCCCGCCCCGCGCGGCCGGCGGCGCCAGGCCGGCGGCGCCGCCCCCACGCTCTCGGCCAACAGTCGCTACGCGCCGCTGCACCAGCACCTCGCGGGCCTCGGCAAGGACCGCAAGGAGTACGAGATGAGCTTCGACGAGATCAGCACCGTCATGGGAGCCGAGCTCCCCAAGTCGGCGCGCGACCACCGCGCCTGGTGGGCTAACACCGAGTCGCACTCGCAGGCCCTGGCGTGGATCTCGGCCGGCTGGAAGGTCGACGGCGTCGACCTCGACAACGAGCTGATCCACTTCACGCGCATCGAGCGCAGCGCCTGAGCTAGGACACCCTTCCCAGACCGAACGCCTTGCCGGCCTGGCCCAGCAGCACCGGGGCCAGGCCGGCTGCTGCCACCAGCCACCAGCCCCACGGCTCGAGCAGCTCGATCGACAGCACCCGGCGCACGCCCGGCACCACCACCGCCAGCACCACCAGCAGGCTGCACAGCGCCGTGGCCGCCCACACCCAGCGGTTGCGCGTCACCTGGTTGTTCAGGAGCGGGCTGCCCGGGTCGCGCATGTTGAACACGTGCCACACCTGGCCCAGCGCCAGGCTCAGGAACGCCACCGTGACCGCCTCGGGCGTGGAGGCGTCGAAGCGCTCGAGCGCGACCACGAACGCGCCGAGGCTGGCGGCGGTCAGCGCGCTGCCGTAGCCGAAGATGGTGCGCCAGTGGCGACCAGCCAGCAGCGGCTCGCGCGCGCCGCGCGGCGGTCGCTGAAGGATGCGCAGGTCGCCGCGGCCGGCGCCCAGCGCCAGGGCGGGGAAGACGTCGGTGACGAGGTTCAGGAACAGGATCTGCAAGGGCAGCAGCGGCAGCGGGAAGCCCATCACGCCCGCCAGGCCGATCACCAGGATCTCGCTCAGGTTGCACGACAGCAGGTAGACCACGAAGGCGCGGATGTTGTCGAAGATCACGCGCCCTTCCTTCACGGCCGCCACGATCGTCTCGAAGGCGTCGTCGAGCAGCACCATGTCGGACGCCTCGCGCGCCACCTCGGTGCCGCGCTGCCCCATCGCCACGCCGATGTCGGCCTGGTGGAGCGCCGGCGCGTCGTTGACGCCGTCGCCGGTCATGGCCACGACGTGGCCCGCCTGCTGGTGCAGCGTGATGAGCTCGAGCTTCTGCTCGGGCGCCACCCGCGCCAGCACGTTGGCAGCCAGCAGCTCCTGCCGGCCGGCCTCGCCCGCTTCCAGCAGCCGCGCCACGGCGTTGCCGTCGAGCACGCGGTCGGCGCCCTGGATGCCCACCTGGGCGGCGATGCTGCTGGCGGTGGCGGCCTGGTCGCCGGTCGCCATCACCACGCGGATGCCGGCGGCGTGGCAGCGGGCCAGCGCCTCGCGCACGCCCGCGCGCGGCGGGTCGACGAGCGCCACCAGCCCGACGAGGCTCAGCTCGCGGTAGGGCGAGTCGTACGCCTCGGCGCCGCGGCGCTCGGCCAGCGCCAGCACGCGCAGGCCGCGGGCGGCGAGCGCCCGGTTGTGGGCCAGCCACTCCTCCCTTGCCGCAGCGTCGAGGGGCGCGCGGCTGCCGTCGGCTTGCGTCACGGCGGTGGCCGCGGCCAGCACCACGCCCGGGGCGCCCTTCACCACCACCCAGCGGCCGCCCGTCTCGGGGTCGCGGTGCGCGGTGGCCATCATGCGCGTCTCGGGGTCGAACGCCTCCCGGCGCACCTCGGGGTAGCGCTCGAGCAGCGCGTCGCGCTCGAGCCCCGCCCGGCGCGCCGCGCGTAGGAGCGCGAGCTCCATGGGATCGCCCACGCCCTCGCTGGCGTCGGGGCCAGCACCGCCGTCCGCCGCGCCGGCGTCCTGGCCCGGCGGCGGCAGCTCGGCCGTGACGCACAGCGCCGAGGCCACCAGCGCGTGCTCCAGCTGCGCGCGCAGCTCCGCGTGGGCCGGGCTGCCCGGCGCCGCGCTGCCCGCCGCCTCGCTCGCCTCCAGGAGGGCCTCCAACGAGCCCCCCGCCTCGCCGTCCAGCGCCACCTCGCCGGCCGGCAGCCGGATGGCGGTCACGCGCATGCGGTTCTCGGTCAGGGTGCCGGTCTTGTCGGTGAGCACGACGCTGGTGGCGCCCAGGGTCTCGACGGCCGACAGGCGGTCGACGAGCGCGTTGCGGCGAGCCATGCGCCGCACCCCCTGCGCCAGCGTCAGGGTGGCGATGATCGGCAGGCCCTCCGGCACCGCGGCCACCGCCAGGGCGATGGCGGTCTGCAGCAGGGTCAGCCAGCTCTTGCCGCTGCCGAGGCCCGTGAGGGTGACGACCACCGCCACCACCAGGGTCAGCCACGCCAAGCGACGGGCCAGCCCCTGCAGCCGCCGCTCGAGGGGCGTGCGCTCGTCGCCACGCGCCCGGTCCACCAGCTGGCTGATGCGCCCCAGCTCGGTGGCCGCGCCCGTGGCCACCACCACGGCCTCGCCGGAACCGCGCGTGACCGGCGTGCCCTTGTGGAGCATCGAGGAGCGCTCCGGCAGCGTGGTCTCCGCCGCCACCGGTCCGGGCTCCTTGGCCACGGGCACCGACTCGCCCGTCAGGCTCGACTCGTCGACCTCCAGGCGGCTGCCGCGCAGCAGGCGGGCGTCGGCGCCCACCAGGTCGCCGCCCTCGACCAGCAGCACGTCGCCGGGCACCAGGTCGTCGGCCACGATCGTCTCTAGGCGGCCGTCGCGTCGCACCCGGGCGTGCGAGGCGCCCATGCGCCGGAGCGCCTCCACCGAGCGCACCGCGCGCAGCTCGGTGACGAAGCCGATGAGCGCGTTCAGCAGCAGCACGATCAGCACGGCGATGGCCTCGGCCCAGTCGCCGAACAGCGCCGACAGGCCGGCCGCCGCGGCTAGCAGGGCCACCAGCAGGCCGCGGAACTGGTCGAGCAGCACGCTCAGCCACGAGCGCGGCGGGCTCATCTCCAGGCTGTTCGGGCCGTAGCGGCGGCGGCGCTCGGCGACCTCCGCGGCGCTGAGGCCGCGGGCGGGGTCCACGTCCAGGCGCTCCAGGACCGCGGTCACGTCCTCGGACCACGGCCGCTGGAGCGGAGCGCCCTCCTCCGGCGGGGTGGCGGGGAGCGCGGAGGAGCGGGGCATGGCGCCAGGTTATGCCCCCTCGTGCGTGAGCGGAAGTGACTTCAGCCCCGGGCGCGGCGTGGTGTCATGGCGGCATGAGCCTACCGACGGAGATCCTCGACTACGCCCGCGACGCCCTGGCCCGGCTGGTGGCCATCCCCTCGGTCTCGGCGGAGGGGCGCGCGCTGGCGCCGGCCGCCGCCGCGGTGCGCGAGCTGCTGGAGGAGCTCGGCGCCACCACCGAGCTGCACGAGACCGCCGGCGCGCCGGTGGTGTTCGCCGAGCGCCCCGCGCAGCCCGGCCAGCAGACCGTGCTGTTCTACAACCACTACGACGTGCAGCCCGCCGACCCGCTGGAACTGTGGCGCTCGGAGCCGTTCGCCCTCACCGAGGAGGACGGGGTGTGGTACGGACGCGGCGTCGCCGACGACAAGGGCGAGCTCGTCTCGCGCCTGGCCGCGCTGCGCTGGTTCCTGGCCGAGCACGGCGAGCTGCCCCTGGGCTTCAAGTTCGTGGTGGAGGGCGAGGAGGAGGTGGGCAGCCCCAACCTCGTGGAGTACGTGACCCGCTACAAGGAGCGCCTGGCGGCCGACGGCTGCGTGTGGGAGTTCGGCGGCGTCACCGCCAGCGGCCGGCCCACCACCTACTTCGGCCTCAAGGGCATCGCCTGCGTGGAGCTGCGCGTGGCCACCGCCTCGCACGACCTGCACTCGTCGCTCGGGGCGGTGGTCGAGAACCCCATCTACCGCCTGGCCGCCGCCCTCGCCTCGCTGCGCGACGCCGACGGGCGCGTGACCGTCGCGGGCTTCTACGACGACGTCACGCCCTTGGGCCCCGCCGAGGAGGAGCTGCTGGCGGCGCTGCCCGACGAGGGGGCGGAGCTGCGTGAGGTGTACGGCGTGGAAGGCTACCTAGGCGGCGTCTCGGGCGCGGGGTTCCAGCGCCGGCTGCTCACCGAGCCCAACATCAACTACAACGGCTTCCACGCCGGCTACGGCGGGCCGGGCTCCAAGACGGTGCTGCCGGCGTCGGCGAGCGCCAAGCTCGACATCCGCCTGGTGCCCGACCAGGACCCCGAGCGGGTGCTGCGCGCGCTCCGCGACCACCTGGACGCCCACGGCTTCAGCGACGTCGAGCTGGTCGAGCTCGAGACGAGCCAGCGCGCCGCCCGTACCAGCGCCGACCACCCGTTCGTGCGCGCCACCATCCAGGCGCTGCGGGAGGGGTTCGGCCAGGAGCCGGTCGCCTACCCCAACGTGGCGGGCTCGGGCCCGATGTACCCGTTCGTGGCCGAGCTCGGCCTGCCGGTGGTGGGGCTGGGCTGCAGCCACCCGGGCTCGCGCGCTCACAGCCCCAACGAGAACGTGCGCGTGGCCGACTTCGCGGCCAGCGTGGTGGCCACCAAGCGCCTGCTCGAGCTGCTGCGGCGCTGAGGCGCGGCCCCCGGGCCGTGGGGCGGCCGGGCCATGCGGGCGGCGGGGCGCTGGGGCGCTGGCCGGAGCGTGGGAGGTGCCCGCACGCCTGGTTACCGGACCGCGCCACGGAAGGGCCTACCGTGGCGCGGTCCGTAACGCCCGCTAACCGCGATGGGGACGCGCCTCTAGGTGCATACTGGGTCCCGGCGACGGTGATCTGGGGGGAAGCGGCCCGCTCGTCCGGAGAGCGGTCGAGGCGCGAAGTTGACGTCCGCTACGGGCTCTCGAGCGCAGGAGCCGCCAGGGTGATGCGTTACGTAACGCTGCCTCCCCCGCACCAGTGTGCTGCGGTTCGGTAACCCCCCGTCCGACAGGTACCCCACGCCGGCGGCAGGAGCCCAGGCGCGCCCAAGGCAACGGCGGTGAGGCCCGGGCTCCCGGGACCTCACCGCCGCAGCTTCACGTGCCGAGCGTCGGCGCCCAGATCGCGCCGAGCTCGACCGCTCGGCCGCTCGACCTCAGCCCGCGGGCCTCACCCCGCCGACGCCGGCTGCTTCAGCCGGTCGAAGTACCGCTGGCGGAACTTCGCCACCTTGGGCGCGATCACCACGGCGCAGTAGCCCTGGTTCGGGTTCCGCACGAAGTAGTCGTCGTGGTACGCCTCGGCCGGGTAGAACTCCGCCAGCGGCTCGAGCTCTGTCACGAGCGGTGCCGGGTAGAGCCCCTGCTGGCGCACCTCCTCCATGACCTCCTCGGCCACGCGGCGCTGCTCCTCGCCCTCGAAGAAGATCGCGGAGCGGTACTGCGTGCCGACGTCGTTGCCCTGACGGTCCTTGGTGGTGGGGTCGTGGATGGTGAAGAAGATCCGCAGCAGGTCGCGGTAGCTGACGACCTGTGGGTCGAAGGTCACCTGCACCACCTCGGCGTGGCCGGTCTCGCCGGTGCACACCTGCTGGTAGGTGGGGTCGGGTACGTCGCCGCCGGCGTAGCCCGACTTGACGCGCTTCACGCCCTCGAGCTGGTCGTAGACCGCCTCGAGGCACCAGAAGCAGCCGCCCGCCAGGGTGGCGACCTGTGTCGTGTTGCCGTCGTTCATCGTTGGCTCCTCACCTCGCACGTCCCGATGC
>Ga0123333_10004732_pt1 | contig 12629 bp, 11 predicted proteins | sample BioC12SIPDNA_3_FD_89957 | JGI IMG/M metagenome (GOLD analysis project Ga0123333, IMG submission 89957) | Anaerobic biogas reactor microbial communites from Washington, USA - Biogas_R2_B C12 SIP DNA | ecosystem: Engineered > Bioreactor > Anaerobic > Unclassified | place: Washington, USA...
CCCGCCCAGGATCTCCGTCAGGGGGCTGCTCACAGCCGATGGAGACAGGGCCTCTACCGTCTCAAGCCGCCGTTGGCTGCCGGTATCGGATCTCACCGAGATGCCCCGCCCTACGATCGAAAGTAGGCGACCGTTTGCTCAAGGCCTTCCGCGAGAGATACCGTGGGTCTCCACCCAAGGATCGATTCCGCCTTCTCCCGCGTAATATAGCTGCGAAAGACCTCTCCCTGCTTGGCTGGACCATGTTCGCGCTTTAGGCCGTATCCCGTCGTCTCCTGAAGCAGGTCGAACACCTCGTTGATCGACGTGCCAATGGCCGATCCGAGGTTGATAATCTCTCCCCCGCCTCGCTCGAGCGCCAGAACGTTGGCCCGTGCGATATCGCCCACGTACACAAAGTCTCTCTGCTGCTCCCCGGATCCATGTACGACGGTGGGCTGTCCCTTGAGCATCAGGGCGGTCCATATCGCGATCACACCTGCTTCGCCATCGGGATCCTGGCGGGGACCGTAGACATTCGGGTAGCGCAGCACCGTATAGTCGATGCCAAAGTGCTTGCGGTAGATGTACAGGTAGTGCTCGACCTGGTGTTTGCTGGCGCCGTACGGGTCGAGCGGGTTGATGGGATGCTGTTCGTCCGCAGGAAGGTACTCTGGCTCACCGTAAACGGCACCGCCCGTGGAGGCGTAGATAACCTTACGGACGCCGTGACGGCGGGCCAGCTCGAGCAGATTGAGCGAGCCCAGTATGTTCACCTCCGCATAGAGCTGCGGGCGCACCATGGACTCGCGCACGTTGGCTTTGGCGGCCTGGTGGGAGATGGCCTCAGGCTTTTCCTGGGCCAGCACGGCATCCAGCGCCTGCTCATCGCGAATATCGACCTGATAGAGGCGCGCGCGCGTGTTCACATTGGCTCGCTTGCCGGTGGAGAGATCATCCACGACTACTACGTCATGGCCGTTCTCCAGCAGAGCATCCACGATGTGTGACCCGATGAATCCCGCTCCCCCCGTAACAAGAACCTTCATCTATCTCGTTCCTCCGCGGAAAGTCTTGCGGGCCGACCTACAGCCCCCTGGACCGGATAATCGATAGCAGCCACCAGGCCCCCAGCACGCCGGCCATCAGAAAGCCGATCTGAGGCACAGGCACGACGATGTCTGAGAGGGGAACCCGGAACGCGGCCGCCTCCTCACCCCCAAGCATGATCAGCGCCGATCCCATGATGATCGCTGCCACAACAACGCTGAACGACAGGCGGTTACCGACGGCCTCTGCGCGGCGCAGCATCTGATCCAGGCGGTGCAGATCTACGCCAATGGACAGATCGCCTCGCGTGATCTGGTCCGTGATCAGGTCTATCCTCTTCGGAAGGATCTGGAGCGTTTTCCGCAGGTCATCCAGCGTCTTGACCGCATCCAATGCCAGCCGCCGAGGGCTCACTCGCTCCCTGATCAGGCGGATTATAAAGGGTTCCAGACGTTTGGCCAACACCACAGAGGGATCCAGGTGCCGGACGACGCCCTCCAGAACCAGCACCGTCCGCGCCAGCAGGGTCAGATCTGCCGGCAGCCGAACCTGATGCCGGAAGGCAACAGCCATCAACTCCCCCAGGAACTCGCCCACGTGGACGTGCTCCAGAGAGACATCATAGTACCTTTGTATGAGATACTGTAGCTCGCGGCGCAGTGCTGAGGCATCGGTGCCCGAGGACATGGCGCCCATGTTTGCAAGCGCGGAGACCATTTCCTCGGCATCCTGGCGAACAAGGGAAAAGAGGAGTTCGCCGATCCGGTCGCGGAGCACTCCAGAGAGACGCCCGACGTTACCCAGATCGACCAGCCCCAAGCGGTCACCGCAGACCATGATGTTTGCGGGATGCGGATCGGCATGAAAGGTCCCGTGGACGAACACCTGGCTCAGATAGGCGTCTATTACCCGCTCAGCCACCTCATGCAGATCGTATCCGGCCGCGAGCAACCCCTCGCGATCGCTTATCTTGATGCCTTGCAGGTCGCTCATGGTCAGGACGCGCTTGCTGGTGCGGTCCCAGTAGACCGTGGGCAGGAGTACGTCATCGGGGGGGAGGAGATCGCGCAGGCGATCGGCATTGCGGCCCTCTAGGCGGTAGTCCATCTCGGCATACAGGCTCGCGGAGAACTCGTCCACGATCTCTGCCAGGTTATACTTTTCCAGCGTACTCGAACGATGCTGGAGAAAGCGGGCCTGTGCCTGGAGGAGATGTAGATCCGCCTGCACCTCGCGATCGATTTCCGGGCGCTGCACCTTGACTACGACCGGCGTACCATCGGGGAGCGTCGCTCGATGTACCTGACCGATGGAGGCCGATGCGATGGGGTCCACGTCAAAGCGTGCATACAAGGAGGAGAGCGACTGCCCCAGCTCGGCCTCGATAGTGGCTACGATCACCGGAGCAGGCACGGCAGGCGCCGCATCCTGAAGGCGGGAGAGCTCGAGGACATAGTCGCCGGGGAGTATGTCCGGACGCGTGCTCAGTATCTGGCCGAGCTTGATGTAGGTGGGCCCCAGCTCTTCCAGCGTACGCCGCAACCGGCGTGCCGCCTGAGGCCCGGCTGCCTCATCGGACCGGCTGACTCGGCGGGCATGCCAGGGTGGCAGGTAGCGCGTCAGCCCGGTGATCTCCACCACAAACCCCAGCCCGTTGCGGACGAGCACCTGGGCAATATGGCGGGCTCGGGCGATCTCTGCGGCGGTCTGCCGCGGGCTGAGCCATGCGGGCATATGGGAGCTCCCTCTTGCTGTGCTGCCAGTATATCACACCGATCCATGCCATTGTACGTCCGGAGCACGCAGGGTCCCTTTCGCCCTCGGGAGGGGCCGTGGGAGAGCCCTCTTGCGGAGAGGGCCTCGCTCTGCTATTATTGGCAAGTACAGTCTTCTGCTGGAGGCCAGTTGAAGGTAATCCTCTGCGCTCTGGCCCTGATCCTGGTACTGGGCGCTGCGCCGGCGTCTCTTGCCGATGGTACGGATTACAGCGTGCCGGCGCGCTTTGTCCTGCCGTGGAAGTGTGGCGAGAGCTACCGGCTGACCTGGGATCCCCAGGGACACTGGGCCTCGGGCAAGGCCACAGGAATCGCCTGGGATTTCAGCATGCCCGAGGGAACTCCCCTCCTGGCTCCCTTCTCTGGGAGGGCCGTGTTCCTGAGCGATACGCGCCCCCTGGAGACCAACTACGGCCACTATGTGGAGATCGTCGACGAGACGGGTCAATGGTTGGTCCGGCTGGCGCACCTGCAGGAACCGGGCTCCGGCGAGCGCTATGTTCGCACAGGCGATAGCATCGGCGCTTCAGGGGCTTCCGGATTCGTCAGTGCGCATTTGCATCTCGAGTTGCTGGCGCGCAGCGGCTCAGCTTGGGCCAGGCCGGATCTCGGCGCGCTCGAGCAGGTGTTCGGCATACCCATGCAGGAGATGGTAGAGGGCGCGCTCGTGGGCCCTGATCGCTGCCTCACGCCGTTGGCCCTGGCCGGCCCGGTTGAGGCTCGTCAATCCCCCTCTCCTTCCGGAGCCGATGTGTGGCTGGACGTACCTCTGTATAACCAGACTGCCGAGACTGTGAACCTGAGTCTTGTCCAGCTGTCGCTTTACTCGCTGGAGGGCGACGTTGCGCTGGCGGAAGCGAGCGGAGAGTGGATTGTGCCGGCGGGATCGGGTTCCGTCATCAGCCTCTCGATCGTGCCTCCGGCTTCTGGCAGCTGGTATGTCGGCCGCGTAACCTGGCAGTCCGATGCTGGCTACGGCGGCGCCCCTGCCCGGGGATCCTTTGAGGTCACCTCTCCCGCCGTCGCGTTGATCGCTCTGGCCGGATCTGGGGCCGTTCTTCAGGTGGGCGACCGGCCGGCGTTTACGGCGTGGGTGGAGAATCGTTCCGACGCGCCGCTGGATGTCGACGAGTTCGTGCTTGAAGGGCTGAGGCCGGACGGGACGCTATGGCAGGCCCGTTCCAATCACCCCATCGCGGTGCGGGCCGGGGAGATGCTCCCTGTTGACATGCATTCCGATGACGCCGTCAGGCAGGCAGGCTATTGGCAATTGTTGAGCCTGCACTACCGGCGCGATGGGCACCTGCAGCGGTTTGCCCGCCTGGATGGAGAGATAGCGGTCTACGGTCCGCAGCTTGTGGCATCCTCGTTCACGCTCTACCGCTCTCCGGAAAGCGCCCATGTGTTGATGCGTATCGAGAATATCGGGACCGACATAGCGGATCCGGACGCTCTTGAGGTCTGGGGGTGGAAGCCGAACGGGGAGAGTGTCATCGCACGGATTCTCCGTGTTGCCCCGATAGAGGCTGGCCAGGGCGCCCTGGTCCGCCTGGCCGTCCCGTTGGAAGCCGTCGAGGGCACCTGGCGCTTTGTGGAGGCCGGTTATTGGCTTCGGGGCGAGTACGTATCCATCCCTCTGCCCGGGCAGCCGGCTCTGGCTACCTCCGCCACGGGGCCTGATGATGCGGAACCGGCGCCGGTTCAGGCACAGCCGGTCCTCAGCCCGCTCCGCTAGAGGGTCTCGGGCTTGCCCGCGCGTTCGCGGATCAGTGCGAGGAGCCAGTCGAGGTCGCTGATCGTTCCCGGCTCGAGACGAAAGAGTTGCCGCTCTCCCTCCCGGTCCAAGGCCACCAGGTCATAGGCGTACGGCGGCATGTTCCTCAGGAGGCGGCCCCGCGTGAGCCATCGACTCAGCCTGGCGCCCTGCCCCAGCCGCGTATCTCGAAAAGGCAGGATTTGCTTCTGATAGGCCGTTACGTCGGCCCAGAGTATCCGCTCAGGTCCCCAGTGCGACAGCCGCTCGATGTACGCGTCTGTGACACGGATCTGTTCCCCGCGCAGCATGTACCAGAAATGGATGCCCATGGCGGTCGGCAGGAAAAAGATGATCCCATAGAGCCAGAACCAGCGTGATCCAAACAAGAGGTCAAAGCGAAAGCGAAGACCGGTGCGCAGGCTGGCGATCAGGGTGGCCACAGTAAACAAGACCACCGATAGCAGGATCAACACGCGGAGATAGTGTCCGCCTTGCCCTTCGAAGGTCTCCAGTTCCGGCACGGGCCCACCGCACGAAGGGCAGTCCGTGCCGCCCGGCGCCGAGATGTAGCAGGTTGGGCAGAGCATCACAACTCCTACCGGAGGTCCTGGCCACGTGGCAGGATGACGCCCCCGCTGCCGGCGCCACGTCGCTCTTCACCGTCTGCGTTCGGCTCCCGGTCCTCGTCATGAAGAGCCTTTGCCAGGGTCTCTATCTCCTCCAAGGATAGGCCGTATCCCGGGGTTCCGTCGATCAACAGCTCGCACAACCTGCGCCTAAAGTCGGCCGCAAAGGTCTGAGCGGATTCATACGGGTGCCAGTTGGCCCTCGCCTGACGCACAAAGCCGCTCAACGCTGGGCTTGGGGTGGCGAGAGCATTTCGATACGCCAGAGTGGGAACGCCCTTGTCCTGCGCGGCACGCCACTCTACACCGATGGGTGCGGTGATGTCACTGCCGATCAGGATCACGTAAAAGTCCGCCCTGTCCAGAGCGGCCCAATCCGCATCGATCTTTAGGTGCGGTGGCGGGGTGCGCTTGATGGCCCAGCGCACCGTTTGTGTGAGTTGTGCCAGCAATTGTCCGAGCAGCTCGCACTCGGCGTCCATCTCGGCGCTGGCGCTCACGTACAGGTTCAGTTCGCGCACAACGCTCCTCCAGAAACTCATCACACGGACAGGAAGGCAGAGACCCCGAATGGATTATAGGCGGGGGGAGACCACTGTCAACGGCGCAGGAATACGGGGGGCGCCTGCCGGCGGACTAAGCTGACCTTTACGGCTGAATTACCTGCGGTTTACCGGGCGGTGCGCTGCAAACGGTATACTCTACATGCAACGTATGGGGCGATGCAGGTGGCCTTTCATTGGCCGCCCGCTCACAGCGTGAGGCGAGTATGTCCAAAGTCCTGGTAGTCAGCCACGATTCTGAGCTCTTTTCTCTCTCCCGAGGGATCTCCACACCGACTGGATATGAGGTCTGCTATGCTGCGACGGGCACCGAAGGTCTGTCTCAGCTGGCGAACGAGGCGCCCGATCTGATCGTCTCTGACTTGAGCCTGGGCGATATGGATGGCCTCTCCTTTCTGCGGCGTGTCAAAGTTCTGACGGGAGCAGCGGTTCCCTTTGTGTTCGCCTCTGCGCATGCCAGCTCCTCTGATCGATTGGAGGGTCTGCGCGCAGGCGCGGACGACTGGATCTCACTTCCGATGACGCCAGAGGAACTCGATGCCCGCATCGCTGCGATCCTCCGCAGGCTGGCGCGTACACGGGCGGACGAGAGGGTGCGCTTTGATGCGCTCAAGGCCAGCACCTTGCAAGAACTGTCGGGACGGTTGCGGGAGCCTGTCGATAGCCTGCTTGCGGATCTCAGGCTCTTTTCGGAGGAGCGAATCAACGAATCCCCGGAGGTTCAGCGTCAGAGCATCAGGCATGCGATAGAGAGCGCCTGTCGGCTCGGCCATCTGGTGGACGAAATGGGCTGGGTCAACGCGGAACGATCGAACACGACGCTGAGTTGGGAGCCCGTGCGGATTGCTCCCATCGTCCGCCGCTCGGCGGCGACGGCAAGCCGGCGCGCTGTGGACAAGAACGTACAGATCAGCCTCTCCTGCGGAGGGCTCTTGAGCGGCAACGTCGATGAGGCCGCCATGGTGCGGACGCTCGGGAACCTGCTCGAGGCCGTGGTAGATCTATCGCCGGAGGGTAGCGAGGTATCGCTCCAGGCACGTCGTGTGCAGGACATGGGGCTGGAGTTCATCGTGGCTGAAGGGCGCCGCGAGATCAGCGGAGCTACCAATGGGCGCTCCCTACGCGATGCACTGGAACTCGCCCGAAGCGTCGTTCGCGGGCATAACGGCAAGATGTCGGTGCGCAGTACCGAGGATGGGCGCCAGAGCTATGTGCTCTGGGTTCCCGGCCGAGCTCCGCGGTCCCGGCATGCCAGGGCCTGAGTGAACCGCGGGAGCCTTCTAACGATCTGCCCCTAGTGCAGGATCTTGCCCAGGAACTCTTTGGTGCGTTCATGCTTAGGCGCCCGGAACAGCTCCTCGGGCGTCGTGTCCTCGATGACCTTGCCGTCATCCATGAAGATGACACGGTCCGCCGCATTGCGCGCAAAGCCCATCTCATGCGACACGACGACCATGGTCATGCCATCCTGAGCCAGCTGAAGCATCACATCCAGGACCTCTTTGATCATCTCGGGATCCAGAGCCGAAGTGGGCTCATCGAACAACATGATCTTGGGCTGCATCGCCAGAGCCCGGGCGATAGCGACGCGCTGTTGTTGCCCACCTGAAAGCTGAATAGGATAGGCGCCGGCCTTGTCGGGGATGCCCACCTTGTTTAGCAGCTCCTCCGCGACCTCCTGAGCCTCCTGCCGGTTCCTCTTGCGCACGATCCGCTGCGCCATCATGATGTTCTCCAGCACGCTCAGGTGAGGGAACAGGTTGAACTGCTGGAAGACCATGCCGATCTCGGTGCGTACCTCGTTGAGACGGCTGGCATGGGCGAGCGCGATGCCATCTATGATGACTTCGCCCGAATCCGGGATCTCCAGGTAGTTCAGGCAGCGTAGCATCGTGGACTTGCCCGAGCCGCTGGGGCCGATCACCACTGCGACCTGCCCCTGAGGCACGTCCAACGAGACATCATCCAACGCAACCAACTTGCCGTGGTAGTAGGACTTGCGCAAGTGGCGTATCTGAATGATGGGCACATCCGTTTCTTCGATCGATCTCTCCATGAACGTACTCCCGATCAACGCTCAAAGCGTGTCTTTGATTCCAGGAACTCGACGATGCGCGAACTGACCAGGGTGAGCACCAGGTAGCAGAGGGCCACCATGATCCAGGTGTCAAAGCTGAGAAAGGTTCGGGCCATGTACTCCCGTCCGCGCCTCGTGAGATCGGAGACGGCCAACACAGATACCAGCGAAGAGTCCTTGATCAGAGCCACGAACTCGTTGCCGATGGGTGGCAGGATCACGCGCACCGCCTGAGGCAGCACGATATGGCGCATAGCTTGGAAGCTGCTCATGCCCAAAGAACGCGCGGCCTCCATCTGTCCGCGATGTATCGACGAGATGCCCGCGCGGAATATCTCTGCGCCGTAAGCACCGTAGCAGACTGTCAGGCCCATGACGGCCGCCGTGTACTCATTGAGCCTCAACTGGCCGAACCAGGCAGATATGGCCGGGTATTGCTGCGTCGCTTCCCCCACTGCGCGGAACATGTTGGGCAGGGCGAACCAGATAAACAGGAGCTGAACGAGCAGGGGGATTCCACGGATCAGCTCCACATAAAGGGTGGAAATTCCGTAGATGATCCGGTTGTGCGATATGCGACCGAGGCCCCCTAGCAGGCTCACCAGGAGGATAAAGCCGTAGGAAGTAATGACGATGCGGAGCGTCACCAGGATGCCGTCGCCGATGAATCTCCAGATCTCGAGATACGGGTAAGGACGAACCCGTATCAGCAGCCAGATCGTCAGGGCGACCACGAAAGCGAGCGACCACCAGTTCAGGAGATCACGCCGCGTCTCGTGGCGGAGGGACCAGATCCCTGCAGTCATGAGTGCCGCGCCGATGACGGCGGTCCACAGACCGATTCCCGGGTTGAGCGCACCGTTGCTCTGCGCGTAGAGGTATGTTGAAAAGTCGACTTGGTGACACCAGGCAAAACCCAGAGAGAGCATCGACAGCGCGCTTATGATCAGGCTGGCTGGAATCAGCTTCTCCGCTACGCCAGCCTCCCGAACGTAGCTTCGCACAACCAGCAGCGCGCCCAGCGCTGCACCAACGAGCGGAATCGCCATCGTCACGATAAAGCTGACCAGCGCCCCTCGATCCGGTGCTCCCAGAGAGCGAAACAGCCATCCCCATCCTGTGCTGGCCACGCCGTTGACCTTCTCCAGGCTAACCTCGACCGACTCTAGTTGGCCATTCCCGAGCGTCTTGGCGTGCGTGGCGTGCTGGCCGTGAATCAGTACCGGGAACTCCAGCGTGACAGCCGGATCCTCAATAAAAGTGGTGTGTGCCGAGGCGATCCGTGTCTGGAAGAACGGCAGAAAGTAAGCCAGGAAGAGCACCAGAGCCCCGATCAAGGTCAACATAAAGCGCCAGTTGCGCCGTTCGCTGTGGCTCAATCGATGGTCACGGAACCGGGAACGATCTAGTAGCACAATACCCCCCGTGTGCTGAACTGCTACATACAACGAGGCCGCTCAGGGCCCAGTGGGCACCTGACCAAGCCTCGTTGCTTGCTGCGTGCGGCCACTAGCCTAGATAGGCTTCGCGTATCTGCGGGTTCCTTAGCACGGACTTGGCGTCTCCCTCCAGCACGATGCGCCCCGTCTCGAGAACGTACGCACGATCCGCAATGGACAGGGCCATTGCCGCGTTCTGCTCTACCAGCAGGATACTGGTTCCCTGCGCATTGATGGCCTTGATGATCTCAAAGATTTCATCAACCAGGATTGGCGCAAGCCCCATGGATGGCTCGTCGAGCAGGAGGAGCCGCGGCATGGACATCAAGCCGCGCCCCATGGCGAGCATCTGCTGCTCGCCTCCGGAGAGAGTGCCTCCCAGCTGGCTCTGTCGTTCCTGAAGCCGTGGAAAGCTACGAAAGACCCGCTGCATCGAGCTTTCGATTTCCTGCGGATCGCGCCGCGTGTAGGCACCCATCTGCAGGTTCTCCATGACCGTCAGGGTGGAAAAGATCTGACGTCCTTCTGGAACCTGCGAGATACCCGCCTTGACGATGCGCTCCGGTGATGTCCTCACGATGCTCTCGCCTTGATAGAGGATATCCCCCCGGTAAGGTCTCAAGAGACCGGAGATGGTGCGTAGGCTGGTGGACTTGCCGGCGCCATTCGCACCGATCAGGGTCACGATCTCTCCAGCATCGACATGGAACGAGATGCCCTGAATTGCGCGGATCGCACCATAGGCAACGTGCAAGTTGTCTACCTGGAGCAGTTGCATCTGTTACAACTCCCTTCCCGACGCATGGCCGAGGTACGCGACGATTACGTTCTCGTTGGTGCGTATCTCTTCCGGTGTGCCTCGGGCGATCACCTGACCAAAGTCCATCACAGTGATCCACTCGCAGATGCCCATGACCACCCGCATCTGGTGCTCGATCAAGAGGATCGTCAGAGCAAACTCCTCTCGCACAAAGCGGATGAGCCCCATGAGCGTCTCGCTCTCCGTGGGGTTCATGCCTGCCGCCGGTTCATCCAGGAGCAACAGCTGGGGCTGCGTGGCCAGCGCTCGGGCGATCTCCAGGCGACGCTGTTCGCCATAGGGCAGGTTCTTGGCCAGTTCCAGCTGGCGATCCTGCAGACCGAACACAGCGAGCAGATCCTGGGCGCGCTCGGTGAGCGCACGCTCCTGGCGGCCAAAGCGGCCAAGACGGGAAATTGCCTCGACTAGGTTGTAGCCCGAGTGGGTGTGGAACGCGATACGTACGTTATCCAACACCGTCAGCCCCTGGAAGAGCCGGATGTTCTGAAAAGTGCGCGCGATCCCCATACGGGTGATCCGGTAGGGCGCGGCGCCCGAAAGCTCCTGTCCCTGGAAGAGAATCTGGCCTTCAGTTGGCGCGTACAGCCCGGTGATCATGTTGAACACCGTGGTCTTGCCTGCCCCGTTGGGCCCGATCAGGCCATACAAACCACCGCGCGGGACCGTCATGTCAAAGTCAGAAACGGCTCTCAGGCCACCAAAGACCTTGGTCAGGCCGCGAATGTCAAGGGACAACTCCTCGGAGGCGGTTTCGGTGGCTGTTGTCGCCAGTTGTGCTGCTTCCATCACTCTTCCTCACTCGATGCGGAAACGGCAGAGCCGCGCAGGCTGCGGTTGGGCACGGGGATATCCCGTTCGGGCGGTAGAGGCGCCCGCAACCAACCCCACTCGGACGTGCCCAACAGTCCGGAAGGCCGCAGGAGCATAATGAGCAACAGGATGATCGGGTAGATCACAAAGCGCCAGTCCTCGAATCCCTGGGGGAGGATCACCCGCAATCCTTCGATAACCAGAGCGAACATCACCGAGGCCAGGATCGTGCCCGTCATGCTGCCGAGTCCGCCAAAGACGATGATGATGAGCGGGTCAAATCCCTTGATCATCGAGAAGCTACTGGGATGCAAAAAGCCGTAGAGGTGCGCGTAGAGCGCCCCGGCGACGCCTGCATAAAAGCCTCCCATCGTGAACGCCAGGTTCTTGAGCTGGGTCACGTCGACGCCCATCGACTGCGAGGCAATCTCGTCCTCACGAACCGAGATCATCGCCCGACCGTGGCTGGAGCGGAGCATGTTTCGCATCACGATGGCCAGCAACACGAGGCCGCCAGCCACCCAGGGCCACGTCGACCAGGGCGGTATGCCGACCATACCGCGCGCTCCCTTCATGGTCTCGATCACCAGGTCCGAGTTCTGCAGGGCGGTATAGACCATGACGGCAAAACCCAACGTGGCGATGCCAAAATAGTCGGACCCAAGTCTGAGCAGAGCCAGGCCGACGAGATAGGACACAAGCGCTGCGATAGAGCCGCCGTTGATAAGGGCCAGCGCAAAGATCAATGGCCTGGACGCGCCCTCAGGGAGACTCGAAATGATCGTCTCCAGCGCCGGGGCGAGGAGCGCATGCAAGCCGAGTGCTACGGCCACCGACGCGGCCAGGCTTGCGGCACTGATGAGCAACACCGCCAGAGTTCCCAGCGTGTTGGCCTCATGAGGAGCCAGGTGCTCACTCAACGAGCTGGAGATGCGCTTCTTGACCACAGGGAGGCCAAGCTTGTTGATTAACACAAGCGCGAACACGAGCCCGATCTGTCCTGCGAGCATCCAGGCGAGGGCGCCCGTCTGGCTGCCGCTCCACTTGGTGACATAGTCTTTGGTGATCAGCGCCGATCCGTAAGCGCCGATGGCGTAAAAGCCGATATGCCCGAGCGAGAACTGCCCGTTGAATCCATAGATCAGGTTGAGCCCTAGAGCGGAAATGGCCGTGATGGCTGCGAGCTGAACAACCTGATACCAGTACACAGAGATGTGGCCACCCTGCTTGGCATACCATACGCCAAAGAACGCCAGCAGTGCTACGGCCAGTGTGGTGATCCAGGAGGGAACCTGAAGTCGCTTCATCCTCGACACTCCTCCTAGACCTTTTCGACCTGGGGCTCACCAAAGATGCCCGTCGGCTTGACCAGAAAGACAACAATCAGGACCAGGAAGGCAAACAGGTCACGCAAGCGCGATCCCAGTGGCAAAAAGCTGACAACCAGCACATCCACCGTTCCCATCAGGAGCGAGCCGACAAAGGCTCCGGGGACGCTGCCGATGCCACCGAGCACTGCGGCGGTAAAGGCCTTGAGGCCGGGCATGATGCCCATAAAGGTCCAGATCTGCGGAAAAGCGATCGCATATAGCGTGCCGGCAGCGCCGGCCAGTGCGGCGCCAAGAGCGAATGTGAAGGTGATGACGCCGTCCACATTGATGCCCATAAGGCGTGCCGCCGATTTGTCCAGTGAAGTCGCCCGCATGGCTTTGCCGATCTTGGTGCGCCGGATCA
>Ga0123333_10004733_pt1 | contig 12629 bp, 9 predicted proteins | sample BioC12SIPDNA_3_FD_89957 | JGI IMG/M metagenome (GOLD analysis project Ga0123333, IMG submission 89957) | Anaerobic biogas reactor microbial communites from Washington, USA - Biogas_R2_B C12 SIP DNA | ecosystem: Engineered > Bioreactor > Anaerobic > Unclassified | place: Washington, USA...
CAGCGCGGTCGACTCCTCGCTGACGTCCGGCAGCTCGATCGGCTCCTGCGCCGCGACGAAGTCCTCGTAGGCGACCTGGTCGCCCTGGAGCTCGGCCTCCCCGATGACGACCACGGCGGCGATGTTCGCCGCGTTCGGCGTGGCGGCCAGCAGCGGGACCAGGGGCGCGTCGACGAAGATCGCCGAAGGCGTGGAGTCGCCGAGGATGTAGTCCAGCTCCGGCGGGGCGAGCCGGAAGTTCAGCGGCACGGCCATGGCGCCCAGGCTGTTGGCGCCGAAGACCGTCTCGACGAACCACGGGTGGTTGAGGGTGAGGAGCGCGACCCGGTCGCCCTCCCCGACCCCGCGGGCCGCCAGCCCCGCCGCGATCTGCAGCGAGCGGCGCGAGAGCTGGGCCCAGGTCGTGGTCTCGCCGCGATAGCGCAGCGCGGCCCGGTCGGGGCGCATCAGCGCGTGCGTCGCGGTGTGCGCCATCCAGTGGTGCCGGAAAGTCCATGCGGGAGCCGCCATTGGCCACCCTCCTCGTCGGGTCGTCATGAGGGACGTTCCCGGCCAGTTGCCGGTTGTCGGCTCCCAAGGGAAGGAAAATGTAAATCTAAAATCACATGATGAGGGAGAGTGTGCGCGGCGCACCCCCCGCACATCCCCGGTGAAACCGCCACGGAGCCTCCGGGCGTGGTTAACTGACATTCATGCCCTCGCCGACCACCGCCACGCTCCCGGGCTCCACGCGTCCCCGGAACCGTCGGCAGCTGATCGTCGAGGCGGCAGGACGGGCCTTCAACGACCGTGGCTACCACGCGGCCTCGATGGAGGAGATCGCCGCCGACGTCGGCATCACGGCGGCGGCGCTCTACCGCCACTTCCCCAGCAAGTACCGCCTGTTCGTCGAGTGCGTCAACCTCCTGGCCGACCGGCTCGTCGACACCCTCGACGGCCTGCCCGAGGAGACCCCGCTCGCCGAGGCGCTGCGCGCCGTCACGACGGTCACCGTGGACCACCGCGCGACCGGCGGGGTCTACCGCTGGGAGGCGCGCTACCTGGAGGGGCCGGAGCGGCGCCGGCTGCGGGCGAAGTTCGCCCGCGTCGTGGCCGGCATCGCCGCCGCGGTGCGCGCCGAGGCGGGACCGGACGTGGCGGCGGGCATCCGGGACGCGGATACCCGCGGGGACGGGTCGCGCGCGGGGACCGGGCGAGACGCGCTGCGCGCGACCGCCGCGCTCGGCGCCATCGGCTCGATCACCCTGCACCGCACCGCGCTGGCGCGCCGGCGACTCGACGACACGCTGGTCGAGGCGGCCCTGCGGGTGGCGACCGGGACCGACCGCCCGGCGGTGGCCTCACCGGCCACGGACATCCCCGAGGTCCCGGTGCCGCGCACGCGCCGGGCCGAGATCCTGGCCGCGGCCATCCCGCTCTTCGAGCAGGAGGGCTTCACCACTGTGACCATCGGCGCCATCGCCCAACGGGTGGGCCTGACCCCCTCGGCGCTCTACCGGCACTACCCCGGCAAGGTCGACATCCTCGCCGCGGCGTGCCTGCAGGCCGCGGCCCTGCTCGACCAGTCCGTGAGCCGCGCCCTCGAGGGGGTCGACGACCCGGGCGAGGCGGTGTCCGTCCTCGCCCGCACCTACGTCGCCTACAGCTTCGAGCACCGCGCGCTGACGAGCGTGGCAGAGGCAGAGATCATCGGGCTGCCCGAAGAGCTGCGCACCCCGCTGGTGCTGGCCCAGCGCGAGCACATCGCGGTGTGGGAGGACCACCTGCGGGCCGCCCGGCCCGCGCTGGACGCCCGTCAGGCACGGGTGCTCGTGCACGCCGGTTTCGGTGTCGTCGTCGAGGCCGGGCGGTGGCTGCGCTGGGAGGACACCCAGGAGCACCGGGCGCTGCTCTCCGGTCTGCTGCTAGACGCCCTGGGGGTCGCGGGCTGAGAGGCTGAGCCGGTCCAGGATCTCCTCGGCCTGCCGCACCGTGCGGCGCACCACCTCACCGGCCGTCGGGACGTCCCGGATCAGACCCTGCACCTGGCCGACGCTCCAGATCCCGGCGTCCAGGTCGCCCTCCTCGAACACGCGCCGCCCGCGCGCCCCTGCGACGAGCTCCCGGACGTCGGCGAACTCACCGCCCTCCTCGAGGATGCGCACGACCTCCCGGCTGACGACGTTGCTCGCCACCCGCGCGGTGTTGCGCAGCGGCCGGAAGATGAGCTCGGTGTCGGTCTCCGAGGCCTCGACGATGGCCTGCTTGACGCTGTCGGCGATCTCGGACTCCACCGTGCACATGAAACGGGTGCCCATGTTGACACCGTCGGCGCCCAGGGCGAGGGCCGCCGCGAGGCCGCGTCCGTCGGCGAAACCGCCCGAGGCCAGGAACGGGATGGTCAGCGCGTCCCCGGCGGCGGGGATCAGCACCAGGCCCGGGACGTCGTCCTCGCCGGGGTGACCGGCGCACTCGAAGCCGTCGATGCTCACGACGTCCACGCCCACCCGCTCGGCCTTGAGCGCGTGGCGCACGCTCGTGCACTTGTGGATGACCGTCAACCCGGCCCCCTTGAGCTGCTCCATGAAGGGTTCGGGGTTGGCTCCCGCGGTCTCGATCACGGTCACCCCGGAGTCGACCACGGCCCGGACGTAGTCGGCATACGGCGGCGGGTTGATGGAGGGCAGGATCGTGAGGTTGACCCCGAGCGGCTTGTCGGTCAGGGCCCTGGCCCGGCCGACCTCGGCGACGAGGTCGGCCGGGGTCGGCTGGGTGAGCGCGGTGATGATCCCCAGGCCGCCGGCCTCCGACACCGCTGCGGCCAGGGGTGCCCGGCCGACCCACATCATGCCGCCCTGGACGACCGGGTGCTCGATCCCGAGGAGCTCGGTGACACGGGTGCGCACGACGGCCTACTCGAAGCGTCCGCCGGCGGCGGCCAGCTCGACGAGGGACTCCGGCGGCTCGAAGTGCGGCCCGTAGGCCGCGGCGAGCTCGCGGGCGCGCTCGGCGAAGCCGGCGGGTCCGCCGTCGTACTGGTTGACGAACTGGAGCACGCCGCCGGTCCACGGCGGGAAGCCGATGCCCTGGATGGAGCCGACGTTGGCGTCCGCGACCGAGCGCAGGACGCCCTCGTCCAGGCACCGGATGGTGTCGATCGCCTCGGCGAAGAGCATCCGCTCCTGCAGGTCCCTGACCGGCACGTCGGTCCCGGTCGTGAAGTGCTCCCGCAGGCCGGGCCACAGCCTGGTCCGGCGCCCGCTCTCGTCGTAGTCGTAGAAGCCCGCCCCGCTGGACCGGCCGGCCCGCTCGTGGGTGTCGATCATCGCGTCGACGACCGCCTCGGCCCCGTGCGCCGTCCACTCGCCGGTCTCGGCCAGGGCCGCGGCCCGGGTCTCCTCGCGGATCTTGCGGGGCAGGGTGAGGGTGAGCTCGTCGAGGAGCTGGAGCGGCCCGGTCGGGTAGCCGGCCTGGAGCGCGGCCTGCTCGACCCGGGCCGGCTCGACGCCCTCGCCCACGGCGGCGACGCCCTCGTCGATGAACCGCCCGATGACCCGGGAGGTGAAGAAGCCGCGCCGGTCGTTGACCACGATCGGCGTCTTGCGGATCTGTCGGACGAAGTCGAAGACCTTGGCCAGCGTCGCGTCGCTGGTCCGCTCGCCGACGACGATCTCGACCAGGGGCATCTTGTCGACCGGGGAGAAGAAGTGGATGCCGATGAAGTCCTCGGGCCGGCTCACCCCCTCGGCGAGCGTGGTGATGGGCAGCGTGGAGGTGTTGCTGCCCAGCACCGCGTCCGGCTCGACGACCGGCTCGATCTCGGCGAAGACCTGCTGCTTGAGCGGCACCGACTCGAAGACCGCCTCGATGACGAAGTCGACGCCGGCCAGGTCGGCCGGGTCGGCGGACGGGGTGATCCGGCCCAGGAGCGCCGCGGACTTCTCCTCGGTCGTCCTGCCCCGCTCCAGGGCCCTGGCCTCGAGCTTCTCGGCATAGCCCTTGCCCCGCACCGCGGCGGCCTCCTCGACGTCCTTGAGGACGACCTCGATGCCCGCCTTCGCGCAGACGTAGGCGATGGCGGCCCCCATCATCCCGGCGCCGATCACGCCGACCCGGCGCGCGGCATACTCCGGCTGCCCCTCGGGGCGGTTGGCGCCGCCGTTGACCTTCTGGGTGTCGAAGAAGACCCCGATCATGTTCTTGGTGACCTGCTCCCCGCAGATGAGACTGACCAGGTAGCGGGTCTCGATGAGGTTGGCCGTGTCGAAGTCGACCAGGGTGCCCTCGACGGCCGCCGCGAGGGCGGCCCGGGGTGCGGGGTAGGGCGCGCCCTTGGTCTGCTTCCGGACGTTCGCGGCGTAGGCCGGGAGCTGGCTGGCCATGCGCGGCGAGCTGGCCCCGCCGCCGGGGATCTTGTAGGCCTTGTCGTCCCAGGGCTGGGTGGCCTCCGGGTTGGACCTGATCCAGGCCTTGGCGGCCGGGACCAGCTCCTCGGGGGTGGCGACGAGCTCGTCGACGACGCCCTTCGCGTGGGCGTCGGCCGGGGAGTACTGCGCGCCGGTGAGGACCCACTCGGTCAGCGCGAGGTGCAGCCCGAGCATCCGGACCAGCCGGGTCACCCCGCCCCCGCCGGGGAGGAGGCCGAAGGTGACCTCCGGGACCCCGAGGCGGATGCGGGGGTCGTCCACGGCGACCCGGTGGTGGGTCGCGAGGGCGACCTCGAGGCCGCCGCCGAGGGCGCTGCCGTTGAGCGCGGCGACGACGGGACGGCCGAGCAGCTCGAGGCGGCGGAAGTGCGCCTTGATGTCGTTGATGTGGTCGGTGTGCTGCTGCGCGTGCTCCGGCGCGCCCTGCGCGAGCAGGCCGAGGTCTCCCCCGGCGAAGAAGGTCTTCTTGGCGCTGGTGATCACCACGCCGGTGATGGTGTCCTTCTCCTGCTCCAGCCGTGCGACCATCGCGTGGAGCCCGTCGACCCACGTCTGGTTCATCGTGTTCACGGAGCTGTCCGGGTCGTCCATCGTGACGGTGACGATGCCGTCGGCGTCCTGCTCCCAGCGCAGGCCCTTGAGGTCGGTCATGAGTGTGCTTCCTTCCGGGGTCGTGGGGTCAGACGCGCTCGATGACGGTGGCGATGCCCATGCCGGCACCGACGCAGAGGGTCACCAGGCCGGTGGCCAGGTCACGGCGCTCGAGCTCGTCGAGCACGGTGCCCAGGATCATCGCCCCGGTGGCGCCGAGCGGGTGGCCCAGGGCGATGGCGCCGCCGTTGACGTTGACCTTGTCGTGGTCGATGTCGAGGTCGCGTATCCACTTCAGGACCACGGAGGCGAAGGCCTCGTTGAGCTCGAAGAGGTCGATGTCGCCGACCGACATGCCGGCCCGGCGCAGCGCCTTCTGGGTGGCGGGCGCGGGCCCGGTGAGCATGATCGTGGGCTCGCTGCCGATGACGGCGGTCGACCGGATCCGGGCGCGCGGGGTGAGCCCGGCGCGCTGTCCGGCGGCCTCGCTGCCCAGCAGGACGAGGGCGGCCCCGTCGACGATGCCGGAGGAGTTGCCCGCGGTGTGGACGTGCTGGATGCGCTCGACGTCGGGGTAGCGCTGGAGGGCGACGGCGTCGAAGCCGCCCTGGGCGCCGATCTGCTCGAAGGCCGGCTTGAGGGCGCCCAGGGACTCCAGCGTGGCGTCGGGCCGGGGGTGCTCGTCGTGGGCCAGGACCGGCACCCCGTTGAGGTCGCGCACCGGCACGATGCTGCGGTCGAACCGGCCGTCGGCAGCCGCCTTGGCGGCGCGCCGCTGCGACTCGAGCGCGAAGCCGTCGACGTCCTCCCGGCTGAAGCCCTCGATCGTGGCGATCAGGTCGGCGCCGATGCCCTGGGGCACGAAGGAGACGTCGTAGGCGGTCGCCGGGTCCTGGAAGTACGCCCCGCCGTCGGAGCCCATCGGCACCCGCGACATCGACTCGACACCGCCGGCGAGGACGAAGTCGTCCCCGGCCAGGATCTTCGCCGCCCCGGTGTTGACTGCCTCCAGGCCGGAGGCGCAGAACCGGTTGAGCTGGACCCCCGCCACGGTCTGCGGAAGGCCACCGACGAGGGCAGCGGTGCGGGCGATGTCGCCACCCTGCTCCCCCACGGGCGACACGACGCCGAGAACGATGTCGTCGACGGCGGCCAGGTCGAGCCCGGGGTTGCGGGGGGTCAGCGCGTCGAGCAGGCCGACCACGAGGTCGACCGGTTTGACGGAGTGGAGCGCACCGCCCCGGTTCTTGCCGCGGGGCGTGCGGAGCGCGTCGTAGATGTAGGCCGTGTCGGTCATGGCACCGTGCTTTCGGGACGGGTGGTCGGGGTGGTGGGTGTCAGGGGGTCACAGGCCGAGCCCGCGTCCGACGATCTCCTTCATGATCTCCGTGGTGCCGCCGTAGATCGTGCTGACCCGGCAGTCCTCGTAGTCCTTGGCGATCCGGAACTCGCGCATGTAGCCGTACCCGCCGTGCAGCTGCAGGCAGCGGTTGACCACGCGCACCTGGAGCTCGGTGGTCCACCACTTGGCGGCGGCCGCCTCCTCTGCGGTCAGGGCGCCGTCCAGGTGCTTGCGGACGCAGTCGTCGACGTAGGACCGGGTGACCGCCAGCTCGGTGTGGATCTCGGCCATCACGAAGCGGGTGTTCTGGAAGGTGCCCACGGGCTGGCCGAAGGCGGTGCGCTCCTTGACGTAGTCCAGGGTGCGCGCGAAGGTCCCCTCGGCCGCCGCGGTCGCGCCGACGGCGATGGAGAGCCGCTCCTGGGGCAGGTTGCGCATCAGGCCGGTGAAGCCGTCGCCCTCGGCGCCGAGCAGGTTGGCCACCGGCACCCGGACGTCGGTGAAGGACAGCTCGCTGGTGTCCTGGGCGTGCAGCCCGATCTTGTCCAGGTTGCGGCCCCGCTCGAAGCCGGGCATGCCGCGCTCGATCACCAGCAGGGACAGCCCCCGGTGCGGGTGGTCGCCCGTGCGCACCGCCGTGGCGACGAGGTCGGCGTTCTGCCCGTTGGAGATGAAGGTCTTGGCGCCGTTGACGACGTAGTGGTCGCCGTCGCGCACCGCGCTGGTCCGGATGCCGGACAGGTCGGACCCGGTCCCTGGCTCGGTCATCGCCACGGCGACGATCTGCTCACCGGCGGCGATGCCCGGCAGCCAGCGCTGTCGCTGCTCCTGCGTCGTCAGGTCGGTGAAGTAGGGGAAGACGATGTCGTTGGACAGGGCGACCCCGGCGGCCCCGCTGGAGACCGCGCTGCGCGCGAGCTCCTCGCCCATCACGGCGTTGAAGCGGAAGTCCTCCACGCCGCCCCCACCGAACTCCTCGGGGATGGCGAAGCCGAGCACCCCGTCGGCCGCCGCGCTCGTGAACAGCTCGCGGTCCACGACCCCCTGCTCGTCCCAGCGCTCGGCGTGCGGTCGCACGTGCTTGTCGATCCACCCCCGCACCGTCGCGCGGAACGCGTCGTGCTCGGCGTCGTACAGCGCCTGCTGAGCCATGGTGTGCCTCCTCGGACGACCACTCGGACGGACGCCCCATCATCACCTATCCGGGGCCATTTGTAAATCAGGATTCACATCCTAGACCACGTCGGAAGATTCCGGCCGAGGTGGGGTGCAACACCGGCGCCCTCCCGGACAATGGAGGAGGTAGAGGGCCACACGTCGTCGTGGGCCGCCGGAGTGAGGGAGGACCGATGGTGTTTGGCCTGTCGGAGGGGAGCGGCGTGGGTCCACCGACCCGGGACGCCGCGTGGTTCGACCAGCTGTTCGCCGAGCACGCCGTGTCGGTGCACCGCTACTTCGTGCGGCGCGCCCCGCGCCAGGAGGCCGAGGACCTCGTGGCCGAGGTGTTCTCGGTCGCCTGGCGGCGCCGGGACAGCATCCCGGAGGACTTCGTGCTCCCGTGGCTCTACAAAACCGCCTCCTACGTGCTCAGCAACCACCGCCGCAAGCCGACGCTGACGCTGCTGGCCGACGTGGGGAGCACGGCCGACGAACGGACCCGCAGCATGGACCCGGCCGACCTGGTCGTCGAGGACGACGACGTCCGCAACGCCCTGGCCCGGCTGAGCTCGCGGGACCGGAAGGTCCTCATGCTCCACGCCTGGGAGGGACTCGACGGCGAGGGACTGGCCAGGGCCCTGGGGATGACCCGGGGCGGCGCCGCCGCCGCGCTCTCCCGCGCGCGGGCCAGGCTCCGGGAGGCCTGGGTCTCATGAGCGACACCACACACCGCGGCAACAGCCGCGACACCCGGGACATAGAGCAGGCAGGAGGCCGCCAGGCAGGGCGGCCCGGCAGGGAGGACGCACGATGAACGACTACCAGGACGACGAGGCCCTGGCCCGGCTCCGGGCCGCCGACCCCGCGACGGGTGCGCACCCCGACCTGCACCGGATCTCCCAGCGGCTCCGGGGGCGGACCCCGCTGGGCAGCGGGCCGGTGGGCGGCTTCGCCCCGGGCACGGGCTACAGCTTCTCCGACACCAGCGACACCGCCGTCCGGGTCAGCGACCCGGGCGCCCGGACCAGCCGCGTCGGCTTCGTGGTCGCGGCCTCGGTCGCGGCGCTCGCCTTCGGGGGCGGCGGCTACGTCATGGGGGTCGCCAGCGGTGATGACGACCAGGGCGGACCGACCACCACGGCGGCGGACTCCGACGACGAGCGCGAGGCCAGCGACGGGTCGGACTCCGTCGAGGACCTGGCGGCGAGCGAGGGCGAGGCCTACGGGGGCGACGGCGACATCGGCTACGACTCCGCGGCCGGCGGCTACGCCGGCCCCGTGGTCCCCGTCGCCGGCGACGGCCTGTCGACGGAGCGCACGACCGGCACGGTCTACGCCGCGGACCAGGGCGGCGAGGCCGCGGACCCGGGTGCCCTGCTCGAGCAGTATGCCGGGGCGCTGGGGATCGAGGGCACGACCGAGTCGGACAGCCAGACGGCCTACGTCACCGACGCCACCGACGGCCGGAGCGTTCACGTCTACGCGCACGGCGGCCTCGTCTCGGTCGACTACTCCAACCCCGCCCTCGACCCCTACTGCGAGGACTACATGGCCGAGCCGGGCATGATGTTCGGCGAGGACGGTCCGGACACCATCACGTGCGTCCCGCCGGGCGAGGCACCCGACGAGGAGACGGCCATCGCCCTGGTGAAGGAGTTCGCGGACACCGCGGGGTTCAGCTACGACGACTACGAGTTCCGCTTCGAGGTCTTCGACCCGATGATCGCCTACGGCGAGGACTACGAGGAGCTCATGGGCGAGCAGGGCGAGGCACCGCCGGCGGACGACACGGTCGACACCAGCGCCTCCACGGCCGCTCCGGATGCCCAGGATCTGCTGGAGCGAGCCATCGAGGAGTGGGGGCCGGAGGGCTACCCGGACGTCCTCGACGTGTCGGTCACCGCTCACCGCACCGACGCGCCCCTGAAGAACTACCAGTCCTGGTACTTCGGGGTCACCGACCAGGGCGTGTCCTACGCCAGCTTCCAACTGGGCGAGTACGTCTCGCTCGGTGACTACCCGGTGATCTCGCCGGCCGAGGCGGTCGAGCGCGCCAACGACATCCGGTTCCAGCAGATCGGCGCCTACATCCCGGACCTGGAGTTCGACGCCAGCTACTTCGAGGAGTGGACCGAGCCGGAGCCGCTGCCGCCGCTGACGGCCGGGGAGCCGATCCCCTACCCGCTGACCGAGTCGACGGTCACCGGCGCGGAGTTGCACTCCGGCGTGGTGAACCTGTGGGACGGCACCGAGTTCATCGCGCCGGTCTACCACCTCACCGACGACGAGGGCAACAGCTGGCAGGTGCTCGGCCTCGCCGAGGACGCCCTGGACTTCACCCCCTGACCCGGACCGGGGCAGGCCCGGGTCACCAGCGGGTGCCGCGCGTGCTGCGCGGCACCCGCTGCGTGTCCGGCGAGAGTATGCCGTGGGGCGCGGTGCGAGGACCGGGTCAGGCGAAGGTCTCCCGCGAGCGCAGCACCTCGCGGAGCACCGACCGCTGGTCGACGAGGGCCCGCCGGACGGCGGGCGACAGTGACCCGCCGGCCAGGGCCTGCTCGGTCGCCTCGACCGTCGCCTCCTCCACCACGGCGCGCGGGTAGGCCAGGGAGGCCACCCGGGCCAGCGCGTCCTGCCCGACCCGCCCCTCCAGTGCAGGGACGTCGCGGTGGAAGCGCGCGACATACGGCCGGACCAGGTCAGTATGCCGACCGGTCCAGAACCCGGCGGCCAGCGCGTTCAGCTCGTGGTTGGAGCGGCCGTGGTCGCCGACCAGCTGCTCCCACGCCCAGGCCTTGTCGTCCTCGGTGGGCAGGGCGGCGCGGGCGGTGAGCGCGCCCAGGTTGCCCTGCAGCGAGTCGTCCTCGGCCCGGGCCGCCTCCAGCTCCGCGACCGTGGCGGCGCCGGTCACCGCGAGGGAGCGCAGCACCAGCCACCGGAAGTCCCGGTCCCCGGCCAGGCCGTCGGGCAGCCCCTCCCCCGCGGCCCAGCGGCGCAGCAGGTCCGCGTCCCGGCTGGTCGCGGCCAGCACTCGGGCCGCCGCCAGCACCTGCGTGGAGCCGGGCGCCGCCGAGCCCAGCCGGGCCCGCGCCGCCCCGGCCACCGCGCCCTGGGCCTCGGGGACCGCCTCGTCGGGGAGGTACTCCCCCAGCACGCGGGATGACAGCAGGGCCCCGGAGCGACTCAGGATCGAGGGGTTGTCCTCGGTGGGCCAGGCCGCGGCAAAGGTGTCGACGACGAGCCGCGGGTCGACCGTCGCGGTGGCCAGCCCGTCGGTGAGGGCGACCCAGACGACCGCGCGGTGCTGGGCCGATCCGACCGAGGCGAGCTGCCGCGGCAGGGCCGCGAGGCTCTCCTCCGAGAGCACCACGCGCGCCCAGGTCAGGTCGCCGGCGTTCGGGATGAGCAGGGCCGGCTCCGCTGCGGCACCCGGCACCTCTATATCCGGCACCTCTATATCCGGCGCCCCGTCCCCGGCGCCGGCCTGACCGGCGCCCACCGGCACGGTGACCTCGTCGCGGTCCACCGTCGCCCCCACCCGGAGCACCTCTCGGCCGTCGGTCCACCCCGCCACATCCAGCGTGTGCGGGCGGTCGGCCGGCCGGTCCACCGGTGGCGTTCGGGTCACCCGCACGCCGCCCTGGACGGCCTCTGCGGCGATCGCGTCGACCCCGCTGGTGGTCAGCCAGGCGGCGGCCCACCCGGTCAGGTCACGTCCGGAGGCGGCCTCCATGGCGCCGAGGAAGTCGGCGAGGGCGGCGTTGCCGTAGGCGTGCCCCCGCAGGTAGTCCGCGATGCCGGTGACGAAGGCGTCGTCGCCCAGGTGGGCGATGAGCTGGCGCAGCACCGCCGCGCCCTTGGCGTAGGAGATGCCGTCGAAGTTCTGCAGCGCCGTGTCGGCGTCCGGCGCAGGAGAGCCGGCCACCGGGTGGGTCGACGGGGCCCGCTCCGCGGCATACCCCCAGCCCTTGCGCGACATGGTCGAGTCGACCCAGGCGTCGTCCGAGCCCGTCGTCGCGGTCAGGGTCCGGTGCGCCATGTACTCCGCGAAGCTCTCGTTGAGCCACAGGTCGTCCCACCACGACATGGTGACCAGGTCGCCGAACCACATGTGCGCCATCTCGTGGCAGATCGTGTTGGCCCGGCCCAGGCGCTCGTCGTCCGTGGCGGCGCTCCGGAAGACCATGCTGTCGCGGAAGGTGACGCAGCCCGGGTTCTCCATCGCCCCGGGGTTGAACTCCGGCACGAAGACCTGGTGGTAGGAGCCGAACGGGTAGCGGATCCCGAACAGCTGGTGGTAGTAGTCGAAGGCGTCCTTGGTCACCCGCAGCATCTCCGGAGCCTGCGCGGCCAGCTCCTCGGCCAGGGAGGCGCGGGCGTGGACGCCCAGCGGGATGCCGTCGTGCTCGTCGGTCACCGAGGCGTACGGCCCCGCGCACACCGTCACGAAGTAGGTCGCCAGCGGCTTGGTCGTGGCCAACTCCCAGCGCCCCGGCCCGGCCGGCAGCGCGGCACCGTTGCCCAGCACGACCCAGTCCTGCGGTGCCGTCACCGTCACGGTGAACGGCGCCTTGAGGTCGGGCTGGTCGAAGCAGGCGAAGACCTTGGGGGCCGCGTCCAGGAACAGGTGGCCGTAGACGTAGGCCCGCCCGTCGGCCGGGTCGACCGCGCGGTGCAGGCCCTGCCCGTCCTTGCTGTAGCCCATCGTGGCCTCGACCACGACGGTGTTGTCCGCTGTCAGGTCGGTCAGGGTCACCCGCCCGTCCGCCACCGTGGCCGGGTCGACCGGCCTGCCGTTCAGGTCGATCGAGTGCACCTCGACGGCCTTGACGTCCAGGAAGGTGGAGGAGCCGGGGGCCGCCGTGAACGTCACCGTGCTGCGCGACCCGAAGGTGCCGTGCCCGGGGTCGTCCCCGCCGGCCAGGTCGAGATCGACGGTGTATGCCGTCACGTCGATGGTGTGCGCGCGTCGCTGCGCGTCGGCCCGGGTGAGGGATGACATGGTCACCAAGCCTCCCACAATTTTCATAGTGGTTTTGCTGGCCCGCCCCGCATTTTCGTAGTGGTTTTGTCGGTCCTACCCGCATTTTCGTAGTGGTTTTGCCGCTCCTCCTCGATCACCCTGCGTCGAG
>Ga0123333_10004738_pt1 | contig 12620 bp, 10 predicted proteins | sample BioC12SIPDNA_3_FD_89957 | JGI IMG/M metagenome (GOLD analysis project Ga0123333, IMG submission 89957) | Anaerobic biogas reactor microbial communites from Washington, USA - Biogas_R2_B C12 SIP DNA | ecosystem: Engineered > Bioreactor > Anaerobic > Unclassified | place: Washington, USA...
ACAGCGCGTCCCGGGTGGCTGAATCCATCCGGAACGCCTTTCCCGAAGCAGGTTGGCGGGTGAGGGATTACGCCCATGCTGCGCCGCGCGTGCGCACTGTGCTCGAACGGCTGAGTGTCGACCTGACCCTGGTCGGTTTGGGCGCGCTGCTGGTGGGCGGACTGGGCATCGCCGGAGGGGTTCGCGGCTATTTGGGCGGCAGGTTGACGCACATGGCTGCCATGAAGTGCATGGGGGGATCGGGCCGGGTCCTGTTTGCTTCCTATCTCCTCCAGGTCATGGTTCTCGGGTTCCTGGGGGCCTGCGCCGGGATAATCGGGGGGAGCCTGCTGCCGTGGGTCGGGGCCCGTTTTTTCGACGACATTCTGCCCATCCAGGTCCGCAGTGGTATTTATTTCGGTCCACTTCTGCAGGCCGCCCTTTTCGGACTGGTCACCACCATGGCTTTTTCCATGCCCCCGCTCTTCCGAGCGGTCATGGTCAGACCTTCGGGCATTTTTCGCGGATATGTTTCTGCCGATCTCGAACGGATGCCCAGGGCCGCCGCCCTGCCCACCGCCGCGGCCTTCATCCTGCTGGGGGCAATGGTTTTCTGGTTCGCGGACAACCCCAGGCTTTCAACATGGTTCATTGGGGGAACACTTCTGGCGTATGTCCTGTTCAAGGGGATGGCCAAGGCAATCCGCTGGCTGCGGGCAGGGCCCCGCAGCTGCCCTGGCCGAGCTGGCGCATCGGCGTGGCCAACATCCACCGCCCTGGCTCGCCCGGCGTCAGTCTCGTCTTTGCCCTGGGTTTCGGGCTGACAGCCCTGGTGGGCGTGGTCATGGTCAACGCCAGTCTTTCCAGAACGATCTCGGCGGAACTATCCCAGGAGGCCCCAACCTTTTTTTTCATGGATGTCCGGCCCGATCAGGTTGAGAATTTCCGCTCTCTGGTTCTGAGTACCCCTGGCGTATCCCGCCTGGATCTGCGGCCCATGGTCCGGGGACGCATCGTACGCATCGGACAGACCCCGGTGGAAAACGCCACGGTCAGCGAGGACGTGGCCTGGGCCGTGCGCGGGGACAGGGGACTGTCGTACAGCGAGGATTTTCCTGCCGGCAGCACCCTGCTGCGGGGCACATGGTGGGAGAAGGGCTATTCCGGCCCGCCGCTCATTTCCCTGACCTCGGATCTGGCCAAGGGATTCGGGGTCGATCTGGGGGATACGTTGACCGTCAACATCCTGGGCCGCAATCTGACCGGGACCATCGCCAGTATCCGGGAGGTGAACTGGCAGACCCTGGCCATGCAGTTCGCCATCATCTTCTCCCCCGGGGCACTGGACAACGCCCCACAGTCCTGGCTCGGTGCCGCCTACGGCACGGACCGCCAAGAGACTCTTTTCGCCCGCGCCACCGAGGCCTTTCCCGAGGTGGCCGTGGTCACCATCCGCGAGGTGCTCGACAGCGCGGCCCGGCTCATGTCGCGGACAGTGCGGATCTTTCAGGTCATGGCCGGTGTGGCGCTGCTCGTCGGCTTTCTGGTCCTGGCCGGGGCGTTTTCGGCGGATCAGCACCGCCGCATCTACGACAGCGTCATCTACAAGGTTTGCGGGGCAACCCGCCGGGATATCCTGGCCATCCTTGTTGCCGAATTCTCCCTGGCCGGTCTGTTCACTGGCATGGGCAGCCTGGCGCTGGGCACCCTTACCGCATGGGGGGTGGTGCAGGGGCTCCTGCGCATGCGTTTTACTCCGGACTTCGGTGTCGGCGCGCTGACCGTGCTCGCGGGTGTATCCTTGTCCCTGGTCATGGGGCTGCTGGGAACCTGGCGGGTGCTGGGCCGCAAAGCCGCCCCATTCTTGCGCAACGAATAGCCTTTTTCAAAAACAGGGAACTTGCCGGTGAATGGCGAGGGGCCGTGGAACGGCTCCGCAGAGTCTGCCCTGACGGAGTGGGCCATGTTCATGTTTTTCTGGCCAGTCCGAAAACTGTGAGGACGAGCCCTCCCAGGAGCAGGATTCCGGCAGTCAGAAAGGATGCTGCGAACGTTCCGGTACTGGTCTGCAGCATTTGGGATATCCGGCTCAAGGCGAAGCCACCCACACCCCAGGCGGTGAACAGCAGTCCGTAGTTGGTGCCGAAACTCCTCAATCCCCACAGATCCTTGGTGAAAGATGGGAAAAGGGACAGGTTGGTGCCGTAGTTGAATCCGATGCCTGTTGCCAAAAGAACGAGAAGCAAGGCGCTGACATCGGCCCCGATCAGGCTCATGCCCAGGAACATGAGCAGGGCCTGGCACCCGAGCATGATGGCCAAGGTGGCCTTGCGGCCGATCCGGTCGGAGATGAGACCGGCTACAATCCGGCCTCCAGCGTTGCCCACGGCCATGCACGCCACTACCACGAAGGCGTATTCACCCATACTTTTCTTGGCCATCTCGGCTACCGATCCGATGACCATGAGTCCGGCCCCGGCGGCGATGAAATAGGTGATCCACAGCACCCAGAAACGGCCCTGGATCAGGATGGAGCCTGAAGGGCCAGGGAGAGGGGCCTTTGTGGCCGATGATGCGGCCGGGTTGGCGGGGATGTATCCGGCAGGCGGATTGACCAGCAGGATGGCCAGTCCCCCGACAACAATGATAAAGGCCATGCCCAGAAATTTCATCGCTCCGGCCAAACCCCAGCCTGCAATGAGCCAGGTGGCCAGGGGCGCGATATACACCGGAGCAAGTCCGAATCCGGCCACCACAATTCCGGCCACAAGCCCTGTTTTTGAGGCGGGGAACCATTTCAGGGCCGGAGGCGTGGCCGCGGCGTAGCCAAAGCCCATGCCCATTCCTGCCAGCACGCCGAATCCAAGCAGCCAGCTGAAATATGCGGTGCTCAAGGACGCCCAAACCATGCCTGAACCGACGAGCACCCCTCCGATCATGGCTGTCAGGCGCGGACCAAATCTGTCCTGGACCTTGCCGGCCAGGATCATGGAAAATGAAAAGACAAGACAGCACAAGGCGTAGGGGTCATTGGCCGCAGAAGGATCCCAGGTGAAAGGCCCCCCTGCCCCGATGGAGGAGGTGATTTCCCCTTTGAAGATGCTCCAGGCATAGAGAACACCCAGGGCAAGGTTGATGCCCAGACCGGCGAAAGTCACTCTCCACCCCTTGTTTGTCGATGTCATGTTGATCTCCTTTGGAATCTCGGAGTGCTGTTGGAAATTTGTTCCTGCCTTGATCTCCGTCAAATTCTTCTGCTCTGCAGTCTGGCGGGCTGGCCCTTCACCCGGCGACGATGCACCTGCCTGCAAGGTGCAGTGCATGGTCAGCCGCCGCGTGGCGCATTTCTTCCGGTGCGTCGATTGTGCGTTGCTCAGCGTCAAGGGCATGGGCAAAAAAGAGCGGGTTGCGCGGCCTGGACTTACTTGCAGATGGATACACCAGAAGCAGGTGATGAATCCAGGAGCCCTGCGACAAGCGGCTTTCGTACATTGGCAAACGGTGAAAGGTCGTTTTCAGTCCGCCAATGTCCTTTGCGTTTGAAATGAGGTTCACACTGGGCCTGTCTCTGAGCGACACTCTCTCGGTCACCTCTGGCGATTGTGCGGATTCTGGAGCAGGCTTGCACTCCCTGCAGCTCGTGCGTATGCCCTCGTACCGGCGTGCAGGATGTTTCAGGAGGTTGATGCAGGGTGGTATGCGGATGACTCTCGCGGACAAAGTCAGTCTGGCCATGAACCGGATGGCCGAGGTGCTGACACGCTTTGGCCCGGCAGTGGCTGTAGGATGGACCGGGGGCAAGGACTCCACCACGGTGCTCGCCCTGTGGCGGAATGTCTTGCGCCGGCAGGACCCGGGGCGGTCTGTTCAGGCCATCAATCTCGATACGGGCTGCAAGTTTCCAGAGGTGCTGGATTTTCGCGACCGTTTAGCCCGTGAATGGGATATTGCGCTGCATATCGTTCATCCCAGGCAGGATCTGGCCCACTACCCCCTGGCCGTGGACCCGCTGCAATGCTGCCGGGACTTGAAGATAGCCCCTCTCAATGAAGCCATCGTGAACCTGGGAACCACCGCGCTTCTGACCGGGGTGCGCGCCGATGAAAACCCTGATCGGGCCAAGCGTCCGTGGCTGGAGGATCATGGAGGGCATCTCAGGGCGGCACCTCTTCTGGAATGGACGGAGCTGGACATCTGGACGTTCCTGGTGCGCGAAAACATCCCATGGTGTGTGCTCTACGACCGGGGCTACCGCTCCCTGGGCTGCATCCCCTGCACCAGTCGATCGGGTCACGGCGAACGCTCTGGGCGGGATGGGCGGAAGGAGGTGCAGATGGATCACCTGCACAGCCTGGGATATTTTTGATCGTTCCTCGTTCCCATTTTGCCTTGTCCTTGGCTTTGATGATCAAATTCAGTAGGCTTGGTAGTCATGACGCAGTTCGAAACTCCAATGCGCATCCAACGCAGAAAAACCAGCATCATCTCCGTCGGAGGAGTGGGCATCGGCGGGGACAACCCCATCCGTGTCCAGTCCATGACCAACACAGATACGCGCGATGTGGACGCCACCCTGGCCCAGATTCAGGCCCTGGCTTCGGTCGGGTGTGAGATCGTGCGGCTGGCCGTGCTCGATTTGGACGCGGCCCTGGCATTGAAGCGGATCTGCACGGCCACCGCCCTGCCGATTATCGCGGACATCCATTTTGATTCCCGTCTGGCGGTGCTCGCCGTGGAGGCGGGCGTAAAAGGTCTGCGCATCAATCCCGGCAACATCGGTGGTCCGGACAAGGTGGACCGGGTGGTGAATGCGGCCCGGGCCGCCGGCGTGCCCATCCGCATTGGCGTCAACAGCGGGTCTGTGGACAAAGATCTCCTGCGCAAATACGGAGGCCCGACCCCGGAGGCCATGGTCGAGAGCGCCATGGAGCACGTGCGCCTGCTGGAGGAACGCGGCTTCCGCGACATCAAGATTTCCCTCAAGTCGTCGAGTGTCCTGAAAACCATCGCCGCCTACCGGCTCATGTCCAAGGCTGTGGAGTATCCCCTGCACATCGGTGTGACCGAGGCCGGAACGGCCATGCGCGGGGCGGTCAAGTCGTCCGTGGGGCTCGGTATCCTGCTGGCCGAGGGAATCGGCGACACCCTGCGCGTGTCCCTCACCGCCGATCCGGTGGAGGAGATGCTGGTGGCCTGGGAGATCCTGCGCGCCCTGGGCCTGCGGGTCAGAGGTCCGGAGATCGTGTCCTGTCCGACCTGCGGCCGGACCGAGATCGGACTCATGGAATTGGCTGCAGCCGTGGAGGACAGGTTGCGCGGGGTGGAGGAGGTTTTCACCGTGGCCGTCATGGGCTGCGTGGTCAACGGTCCGGGTGAGGCCCGCGAGGCGGACATCGGAGTGGCCGGCGGCCGGGATTCCGGTCTCGTCTTCCGCAGGGGCGAGGTGGTGCGCAAGGTCAAGGGCCGCAGCGAACTCTTGCCCGCCTTCATGGAGGAGCTGGAACTGTTTCTGGACGAGCGTCGCGTGAAGGCTGTTGAAAACTGCGCAGCATCTGATGGAGTGGGGAAATTTATTGTGCGTTGAACAGGAGTGTCCGTGGCGAAAGATTTTCAAGACCGCGCCGTGGGGGCGATCATGGGGGCCTTCATCGGGGAGGCCCTGGGCGTGGGACCCCACTGGTACTATGACCTGGATGCCCTGCGCCGCGACTATGGGGATTGGATCACAGGCTACACTGCGCCCAGGCCCGGTCGCTATCACGAGGGATTGCGGGCAGGGCAACAGTCCCAGCCAGGTTTCATTCTTGAGCTGACCCTCTGGTCGCTGTTGGAACGCGGGGGGTATGATGAGCAGGATTTCTGCCAGCGCATGGACGAAGAGCTTTTTCCCCTGCTGGACGGGACGCCTTTCTGCGGACCCGGGAACTACACCAGCCAGTCCATTCGCGAGGCTTGGCAGCGTCGTGTGCGGCAGCGCCTGCCCTGGGGCAAGACAGCCGGGCGGGCAGACACCACCGAGGCCGTCGAGCGGACCCTGGCCATTGCCGTGCGCTACGCCCTGGAGCCTGCGAAGCTGGCCACGGCCGTGGCCGAAAACGCCGCCCTGACCCAGGCCGACGACCTCATCCTGTCCCTGACCTTGGCCTACGGAGCAGTGCTGGGGCAGCTGGTGCAGGGGCATCTGCTGGACACGAACATTTCCGGCCGGCTCATGAAGCTGGTCAAGACGGGGGAGCTCCCCTTCCACGCCGTGACCAGCGACAACCTCCAGCCCCCGCGTCCTGGCGACCCGGACCCGCCGCGAGCCGGCCGCTTCGCCTCCCCCGACGCACTCCTTTCGCCGGCCTACATGGCCGCGGCCGCCGGCGACCCTGACGTGCGCATCGAGCCGGCCTGGAAGGTCTCCCTGGTCTATGGCATGCCCTGCGCCATCTACCACCAGCTTCCGGCCGCCTACTATCTGGCCGCACGGTTCAAAGACGACTTTGAGTCGGCCGTTCTCCATGCCGTGAACGGAGGCGGACAGAACCAGGCCAGGACCATGCTGACGGGGGCCTTGGCCGGCGCCCAGACAGGGCTTTCCGGCATCCCGTGGCGCTTCGTGGACGGCCTCGAACGGGGGGCCGAGCTGCTGGAACTGGCCGAAAGGCTGGCGGCGCAGGCCGCGGCCGGCTAACCTCCCAGGCCGGTTCGTCCATGGGACCTTTTGGCGCGGCTTCCAGGTTGCATCGTATTTTCTTAAACAAATACATTCAGTTTCATATCGAGGAGATGTCCCATGCTGTTCAGCAAGTTCTACGTGCCCACCTTGAAGGAAACTCCGGCAGAGGCCGAGGTCGTCAGCCACAAGCTGCTGCTGCGTGCGGGCATGATCCGCAAGCTGACCTCCGGCATCTACACCTACATGCCGCTGGGGCTGAGGGCCATCAACAAGGTCGCGAACATCGTGCGCGAGGAGATGGACCGGGCCGGGGCCCAGGAAATCTCCATGCCCATGGTTCAGCCGGCCGACCTGTGGCAGGAGAGCGGGCGCTGGGAATTCTACGGCAAGGAGCTCCTGCGCCTGAATGACCGCCACGGTCGCGACTACTGTCTCGGACCCACGCACGAGGAAGTCGTGACCGACCTCATCCGCGGGGAGGTCCGCTCCTACCGTCAGCTGCCCATCAACCTGTACCAGATCCAGACCAAGTTCCGGGACGAGATCCGGCCGCGCTTCGGACTCATGCGTGGCCGGGAGTTCATCATGAAGGACGCCTATTCCTTCGACAAGGACGAGGAAGGGGCGAACGAAAGCTACCAGGCCATGTACGACACCTACACCCGCATCTTTACCCGGCTGGGCCTGAAATTCCGGGCTGTCAGCGCCGACTCCGGGGCCATCGGCGGCAGCTTTTCCCACGAGTTCATGGTTCTGGCCGAGACCGGGGAGGACACCCTGGCCGTATGCACGGCCTGCTCCTATGCCGCCAATCTGGAAAAAGCCGAGATCAGGCCTGGCGCAATGTGCACCGCAACCTGCGATGCGTACGAGCGGGTGGCCACTCCGGGCAAGCACACCGTGGAAGAGGTGGCCGGATTTCTTGCCGTGCCAGCCAGTCAGATCATGAAGACGCTCCTGTTTGATGCGGACGGGAGATCCGTGGCAGTGCTCCTGCGCGGGGACCGCGAGGTGAACGACGTGAAGCTCAAGAATCTCCTGCACGCGACCAATGTGGAACTGGCCACACCTGAGCAGGTCACGCAGTGGACCGGTGCGCCGGTCGGCTTTGCAGGACCCGTCGGCCTGACGGTCGATGCCATCTATGCCGATTTCGAGATCGCCTCGGCCACGGATTTTGTGTGCGGGGCCAATGCGGCCGACGCGCACCTGATCCATGTCGACCCGCGCCGGGACATCACCCTGTCCACGGACGCCGCGCCCACGGGTTACGCGGACCTGCGTTCCATCACCCTGGACGACCCCTGCCCGGCCTGCGGGGCGGCCATCACCATGCCCGAGGGGATCGAAGTCGGCCATGTCTTCAAGCTCGGCACCAAGTACTCCAAGGCCATGAACGCGACCTTCCTGGATGAAACCGGCAAGGAGCAGGTCATCATCATGGGCTGCTACGGCATCGGCGTCAGCCGCGTGGTGGCCGCCTGCATCGAGCAGAACAACGACGCGGCCGGCATGATATTCCCGCCGTCCATCGCCCCCTTCGAGGTCACGATCCTGGCCATGTCCACCAAGGACGAGAAGGTCATGGCCCAGTGCCGGGAAATCCATGACTGGCTGGAAGCTCAGGGTATCGATACCCTGTTCGACGACCGCGACGAGCGCCCCGGCGTCAAGTTCAACGAGGCGGACCTGCTGGGCTCCCCCATGCAGATCGTCATCGGCGGCAAGGGCCTGGAAAAGGGCGTGCTGGAGGTCAAGAACCGCAGGACCGGCGAAAAGCGGGAACTACCGGTGGCCGATTGGCAAAACGCCGTTCTGGAATGGCGCAGGGAAGTGATGAAGGAGTGGGGGTTGGTGTAAGCGTTTTATGCACATCTTCACCGTCCGTACCCTGACCCAGGCTGTCAAGGACGTCCTCGAGGGCGAATTCCCGTTCGTCTGGGTGCGGGGCCAGATTTCGAACCTTTCCAAGCCGCCTTCCGGGCATGTCTACTTCTCGCTCAAGGACGAGGAAGCGATCCTGAACGTCGTGTGGTTCAAGGGGGCGCAGCCCAAGGCCGGAAAGGATGAGGGGGAGTGCGTCAACCCCCTGACCGGCGAGGTCGGGGAGGCATTTCAGCTCTCTGACGGATTGGAGGTCCTTGTGGCCGGGCGCATGAACGTGTACCCGCCGCGCGGGGCCTACCAGCTCGTGGCCGAGCTGGTGCAGGGACAGGGCCAGGGCGAGCTGGCCATAGCCTTCGAGGCCATGAAGGCCAAACTCCAGGCCAAGGGCTATTTTGACCAGGACCGCAAGATGGCCCTGCCGCGCAACCCACGTCGCGTGGCCGTGGTCACCGCGCCCCAGGGCGCGGCCCTGCAGGATTTTTTGCGCATTGCCGCGGACCGGGGCTTCGGGGCCACGGTGCGGATCTATCCTTCACTGGTGCAGGGCGAGAGCGCCCCGGCCCAGATTGCGGCAGCCCTGGACCGGGCGGACATGGACGGGTGGGCCGAAATCGTGGTCCTCATCCGGGGTGGTGGATCCCTGGAGGACCTGTGGGCGTTCAATACCGAGCCCGTGGCCGAGGCCATCTCCCGGGCCCGCATGCCGGTGCTGACCGGCGTGGGCCATGAGGTCGACACGACCATCGCCGACCTGGTGGCAGACCAGCGGGCGGCAACGCCCTCCCATGCTGCCCAGATCCTGTGGACTGAACGTGGGGTGCTCAGGCAACAGGCCGACGAGATGCTCATGGCTCTGACGCGGGGCATGGACCGCTATCTGGCCGGGCAGGGGGCCTGTTTGACAGCCCAGGCCCAGGCGCTTTTCTGGAGTTCTCCGATCCGGCACTTGGAACGGGCTGGATTCGAACTGGAGCGCCTTGGCGACCGCCTGCGCCAGTCCGCCCGGAATCGTGTCGAAAACCGCGCCTTGGATTTGGCTAGGCTGGATGAACGGCTGCACAAAAGTTTCGGGCCAGCCAGAATTATGGTCTCGAAGGCGGAACTGGGGCGCTTCAGCACGGCCCTGGAGCTGGCCGGGGTTGCCTTTGTGCGTGATCGCGAGGATTTGCTGCGGGGCCTGCAAGGCCGCCTGGCCGCTCTGGATCCCGGAGCACCCCTGGCCCGCGGCTATGCCCTGGTCCGTAACGAGGCCGGACGTTTTGTCCGCGTGTGTTCCGACGTTCGTCCCGGGGAAGGGATTCGGGTGTACGTGTCAGATGGAGAATTCGGCGCCGAGGTGACATCGTGAAAGGCATGTTTCTTGTTTTGGCAGTTTTCTGTGTATTGCCGTTGCACGCGGCGAGTCTGCGCCTGGAATGCCCGGAGGTCATTGGCATTGGACAGCCTTTCGAGGTCCGAGTCGATGCGGACGAGCCTATGAGCGCGGTGCAGGTGGAATGGGCGTCAAAAGCCATGGAGATTCCTGCTCATGGGGCGAAAACACTGACTTTTCTGCTGGGCACCGATGTGTTGAAGTCGAAACCCGGAACCGAGACATTGCGGGTCATCAAGCTCGGCCTGAATCCTCTGGCAGTGCAGTCGTCCGTTCTCATCGAAAAGCGTGATTTTCCTCTCCAGCGTCTGATCGTGGCCGAGGAGATGGTCACCCCGCCGGCCAGTGTGCAGGAACGCATCAACCGGGAGAATAGTGAGGTGCGCAGGATCCTGGGTACAGTTTCTCCCGTCAAGCACCTGGACCTGCCCCTGATTCGTCCGGTGCCTGGCAAGATAACGAGCGTGTATGGGTTGACGCGCTATTTCAACGACCAGCCCCGCAACCCGCACCGGGGCGTGGACCTGCGGGCGGCCATGGGCGATCCCGTGCAAGCCGCCGCTGCAGGACAGGTTGTGCTGGCGGCGGAACACTATTATGCCGGACGCTGCGTGTTCATCGACCATGGGCTGGGGGTGTATACCCAGTACATGCATCTGGATGAGATCCTGGTCCGGGAAGGAGACATGGTCGAGGCGGGAGATACGATCGGCCGGGCGGGCCAGACCGGGCGGGTCACCGCCCCTCACCTTCATTTCAGCCTGAGCATTCTGGATTTTTCGGTGGACCCTTCTCCGCTGTTCTCTCAGGTTTGGAGTCACTGACAAGGCGGCATATGGCAAAGACACAGCAGACATTCGAGAAGCGACTGGAACGGATCAGGGAGATCGTGTCCCTGCTTGAGACTGGGGACCTGCCCCTGGAGCAGGGGGTCAAGCTCTTTCAGGAGGGCGTACGCCTGTCCAAGGAATGCGGGATCGAACTGGAGCAGGCCCGGATCATCGTCGAGACGGCCACCCAGAGGGAGAATGGGCCAGCCGGCAAGGAGGAATCATGACCCCTCAGGAAATGAAGGCCGAGCTCCGCGTCCTGGCCGGACGCGTGGAGGGCCGGCTTGGTTCGGTTTTCGGTGACAGACTTGCGCCGGGGCCACTGGTTGCCTCCATGCAATATTCCCTTCTGGCAGGCGGGAAGCGATTGCGTCCGGTTTTATTTCTGGCCTGGGCCGATCTGGCTGGTGGAGAAGTGGGGGAGGTCCTTGATTTTGCCTGCGCCATCGAGTGCATCCACACCTATTCCCTGATCCATGACGACCTGCCGGCCATGGACAACGACGACTTGCGCCGGGGCAAGCCTTCCAACCACAAACAGTTCGACGAGGCCACGGCCATCCTGGCCGGCGACGGCCTCCTGACGGAAGCCTTCACCCTGGCTTCGTCACTGGCAATGCCGCCTGACCGGGTGCTGCAGGCCATCAGACATCTTTCCACGGCAGCCGGACCGCGCGGCATGGTCGGCGGACAGGTCCTGGACATGGGACTGACCGGGAAAGTTGCAAGCCTGCCCCAATTGCGGGAGATGCATGCCCAGAAGACCGGCGCCCTCATCGAATCGTCCTGCGTCACGGGAGCCATCTTGGGGGGAGGGGGCGCCGAGGTGCAGGTCAGGGCTTCGGAATACGGTCGGGCCATCGGACTGGCTTTCCAGGTCACGGACGATATTCTGGACGTGGTCGGGGACGAGAAGGCCCTGGGCAAGCCGGTGGGCAGCGACGAAGCCCAGGGCAAATCCACCTACCCCGCGCTTCTGGGCATCGAGGCGAGCAGGGCTCTGGCCCGGGAGAGCGTGGAGCAGGCGGTGGACTCCCTGGGGGGATTCGCCCACCGTCGCGCTGGGTATCTGAAGGCCATCGCCCTTTATATCTTGGATCGAACAAACTAGGAGCATCAATGACTCTTCAAACCCTGCAGGAACTTTTTCCCATGCTGGCTGCCATTGAGCATCCCTCCGATGTGCAGACCATGAATGAAAAGGAACTGACAAGGTTGGGTGAAGAAATCCGCCGCATGATCATTCAGACCGTGTCCACCACAGGTGGACATCTTGCGCCCTCTCTGGGGGTGGTTGAACTGACCATGGCTTTGCTCCGCGTCTTCAATCCGGCCCGGGATCGCATTGTCTGGGACGTGGGGCACCAGGCCTATGCGTACAAACTTCTGACCGGCAGGCTGGAACGGTTTCACACCTTGCGGAAGCTGGACGGCATCAGCGGATTTCCGCGCCCTTCGGAAAGCCCTTTCGACCATTTCGGGGTAGGTCATTCCTCCACGTCCATTTCAGCGGCCCTGGGCATGGCTGCGGCCAGGGACCTCGCCAACCAGAGCCACAACGTCGTCGCCGTCATCGGCGACGGTTCCATGACTGCCGGTCTGGCCTACGAAGGTCTTAATCAGGCCGGTGGTCTGGGCAAGGATCTGATCGTGGTCCTGAACGACAATGAGATGTCCATATCCCGCAATGTCGGGGCTCTTTCCTCATTTCTCAGCCGCAAGCTGTCCAAGCGCTGGGTGCAGCGATTCAAGAAGGAGGCTGAGGCCATCATGCGCCAGATCCCCAAGATCGGGGACGACATTGCCGACTACGCGCGCCGCAGCGAGGATTCACTCAAAAGTTTTTTCACGCCGGGCATGCTCTTCGAGGCCTTTCGCTTCACCTATATCG
>Ga0123333_10004744_pt1 | contig 12608 bp, 9 predicted proteins | sample BioC12SIPDNA_3_FD_89957 | JGI IMG/M metagenome (GOLD analysis project Ga0123333, IMG submission 89957) | Anaerobic biogas reactor microbial communites from Washington, USA - Biogas_R2_B C12 SIP DNA | ecosystem: Engineered > Bioreactor > Anaerobic > Unclassified | place: Washington, USA...
ACCGGCGGCACACGGTCGAGATCACGCGCCGCGTGCGCCCACCCGGCAGCCGCCGCCAGCGCAAGATCCAGTGTCTCGCCGGCATCGCCCAGCGCGGTGAGCACGTCGCTCGCCAGCTCACCGGCGGCTTGATCGAGGTCTGCCGGCGTCGCCTTACGAAACGTGCCGGTCTCCAGGTCAGCCAGCACCCGCGGGCGAACGTTCCCCGCCAGCCCCTGCATGAACTGGCAGTGGACGTCTCGCCCCAACTGCGCGCCGAGCGCCTTACGCGTCGCACCAGGGTAGTCGGCCGAGATGCCATCCCAGGCAAAACCGTAGACAATCACCGGGTGACAGCCATAGCTGAACACGACCGCTCGCTCGCCGCCCGGCTGGGCCGCGCCCGTCCCCGTCCCCTGAAGCTCCAGCACCCAGAGGTCTGGATTGTAGTGCCCCTCGGGGTTGGGGGCCATCACCATGTCTCCCTGGGCGTTGCGACGGCGCCGGTTTATCCCGAGGTGAGAGACACCACGGTGACAATGCACCTCCACCGGCTGCATGCGCCTCAGGGCTGTCGCTACGACCCGCCGAACCGTGAGGCGCAGCACGTCGAGATACCCCCGCAGGAGCGGCGGTTCGGGAACCAGCGTGGGATACTTATCGAAGCCGCTCATTGGGCCACTGTGGACGTGGGCGAAGTTGAGCACTACGGCCTCGTAGTCGGCGCCGCTGAGCGCGGCCACGTCGTGCCGTACTGCCGCGGAGCGGGCATAATCCAGCCCGATCAAGTCCAGAGAGACCCAGACCTGACGGTGCCCGGCACCATCCTCCAGCACCAGTGCCTGCGCCATCAGCGGATCGAGCACCCGTGCACCCGGCGTGAACCGCGGCCCGCGACCGCCCATAGGCAGCCCCAGCGGCGGCGTGATTTCTGCTTCGGCCCAACCTGCGCGTGCTCCCATAATCACCTCCTGACGATGGCTACCCCTTAGCGGTAGATGAGGTCCAGGATGTTGTCGCTACGCAGGCGCACGGTCTGGCTGTCCACGCGCTCGACACCAGGCTGTGACGCTGCGCCGTCGGCGACATCGGTGTGGAAGAACCGCTTCTCGAGCACGTAGGGCGGGTCCCACACCAGGGGCGCAATGGGGCGCGTCCTGTGGGACTGCACCGCCAACTGTATGCGTTCGCGTATCAGGTCCCGGGCCGCCTCTTTGGACATCGAGATGGCCGAACTACGGCTCATGCCCTGCTTCACCGCCGCAGTCACGATACCGGGGATCAGGTCCACGACCTCGGCACAGGCGGCGTGGTCGCCGCTGAGGAAGATAAGCGGAATGCCCAGGCCTCCGCAATAGAGCGCCCATTGCCCGATCTCGCCGATCACTTTGCCGTTTAACGTATAGGCGTCGATGTGCCGGCTGCTCTGCGTATGAGCCAGGTTGCCATCCACGATCCCCGCCAGGGCGTGCTGGCCGATCATGACCGACACATCGTAGTCCCGATAGGCTGTCTCACGCGCCTCTGGCGTGGCCAGTGGCCGGCCGTGGAGCAGCTTCGCCGCCGGATGGATCTCTTCGAAGGCGATCCCACCCGGGCCGTGCCCGTCTACGACCAGCACATCCTCCACACCCGCGGCGAGCAGGCCATCCACCGCGGCGTTCACCTCTGCGGTCAGGAGCCGCTTGGCCTGTTCGTGATACTTGCCGTCGGCGTAGCCCTGTTGCTCGAAGCTCACCACACCGGCAACACCCTCGATATCGGTCATCATAAGCACTTTCATCATATCCTCCCTCACGAATGGACAGATGGGGGCCGTTCTCAACGCCGGTACGCCGCGTCCACCTTGCGGAAAGCCACCAGCGCATCCTCGATCTCGCGATCGCCCCACGCTTCGTGCAGCATCAGGTTGAAGTGCGTCGCCATCGTTGCGCGGGCATTGGGACAAGGGAACTCGCGGTTCGGGTCGCCGTGATAGTCCGGGCTGGTCCACGGATAGTCGCTGTGCCCGAAGACACGCCGGTTCACGTACCAATCCATAGTGTGCGGTATCGCCGCGCTGTAGTCAGCCATAATCGGCAGCCCCTCGGCGGAGAGCGCATGGCAGAAGGTATCTTTGTCGACCCGTGCAGCGTCGGCGCGGAAGCGCATCCGCAGGAACCAGTAACTGGGTACGGACCCCGCCAGTGGCTCGGGGATCGCGGCGCACCTCACCTCTGCCAGCCCCTCCTGTAGCCGGGCTACCACTGCTCGTCGTCGCTGCACCGCCCCCGGCAGCTTGCTCAGCTGAACGCGACCGATCGCCGCGGCCAGATCGTTCAGGTTCAGATTAAGCGATGCAATGACGTTCGTCGAGCCATCGGGAAGGAAAAACGGCTTCCCACGGTCAGAAGCCCGGCGTATCGCCTGGTAGCGAGCCTCGTCCTGGGTAAAGACCAGGCCTCCCTGGCCCCCGGAGCTGTGGTGCTTGCCGAACATCGTAGAAAAGACCGCGATATCGCCGAAGGTGCCGACCGGCTGCCCGTTGAGCGTCGCGCCGTGGGTCTGGGAGCAGTCCTCGATGACAGGGATGCCGTGCGACCGGGCCAGCGCCACGATCCCCGCGATATCTGCGGGCTCACCCGCGATGTGGGGCACCACGATTGCGCTGGTCCGCGGCGAGAGAAGCGCACCCACCTCCTCGGGGCCAGTGTTGTAGCTATCCGGCGCCGTGTCGGCCACCATCGGAATCAGGTTGAGTAGGGGGATCGGCATCATGCCGCCGGGGTCGGTCACCGCGCCAACGACCACCTCCGTGAACGGCTCCAGGTCGAGCGCCCGCAACGCCACGTAGACCCCTGCCGTGCCCGAGCTGACGGCATCGGTGAAGCCACCCCCCAGATATGCCGAAAACGCATCACAGTACGCCTGTTCCTCCTGCCCGTTGTAGCCGGGCGCCGCACCCGTGGCAATCGCCAGATCAAACAGCGCATCCACGGCAGCGCGCTCCTCCGCGCCGACGTGACCGCGCTGTGGAAAAGGCTCGGTGCGTACAGGGATGCCACCGTCAATAGCCAGGTCGATCATCATCACCTCCATTCATAGCGAAAAGGGACCGTGCCCGGTCAACGCCCTGCCTGGTACACGATCTGTCCACCCACCACTGTCAGTGCCACCCGCAGGTCCGGGTCGAGCACAACGAGATCCGCGACACGTCCTTCCGCCAGGCTGCCGAAGCGATCCTCCAGTGCCAACGCCCGGGCGGGGTTGTGGCTTGCCATCGCCAGGGCCTCGGGCAACGTCACGCCGACTACACGGACCATGTTGCGGACACAGAGATCAAGCGTCGCGGTACTGCTGGCAATCGTCCCATCGGCATGGCGCGCCTGACCGTCTTTCACGAAGACTGTTTCACCCAGAAGATCGTAGCGCCCGTCACCAAGGCCGGCAGCAGCCATCGCATCGGTCACGAGGACCACACGACCGGTGCCGAGGCACCGCAGCAACACCTTCATTGCACCAGGATGCACGTGAACGGTGTCGGCGATCAGCTCGGCAGTGACACCGTCCGATGTCAGAACTGCGCCCAGCACCCCAGGTCTGCGGTGGTGAAAGCCCAGCTGCGCGTTGAACGCGTGCGTCACATGGTTGAAGTGATCGCGGAGCGCCGCGGCGGCGCTCTCGTAGTCCGTCTCGGAGTGCCCCAGCGCCGGCACCACACCACGGCGCCGCAGCAGCGCTGCCACCTCCAGCGCCCCCGGAAGCTCGGGCGCCAGCGTCATCTGGCGGACCCATCCCTGTCCTGCGTCGATCAGGGCCTCCACTTCCTGCACACGCGGCGCCCGGAGCCACGTGGGGTTGAAAGCCCCCTTTCGCACAGGGTTGAGATACGGTCCCTCCAGGTGCAGTCCCAGGGGCCGCGCGCCCACGGCCTCCGATGACACGTCTGGCCACGCACTGAAAATCGCGGCGTAGATCTCCACCAACGTGTGCAGTGCGGCTCGATCGGGCGCAGCGATGCTCAAGAGGAACCCTGTGACACCCGTGGTCGCCACCCAAGCGGCGTAGGCGCGCAGATCGGCTTCCAGAGCAGCGCAGACAACCTGGCCCGCGCCAGCGCCGAACGTAATGCCGTGGCCACCATGGGTATGGATATCGATCAGGCCTGCGGCCACGGTGTGTCCGGGCAGCGCAAGAGCCGCTCCCTCTACCTCAGGTGCAGCGGCAGAGGGGCCGGCATAGCGGATCCTCCCATCAGGCCCAACCACAACCGTACCCCGGTCCACATCCGCCGCCACTCCCAGCACTCGTAGGTCCTTAAGCACGATCGTCATAGGTCATCCAGGCGCTCTCGCCGCCACTCCTCTCAGGGGTTGACAGGAATCCTACACCGGTTTCCGTTTGCCCGCCGCCCCACGCATCGGGGCGGCCTAACCCGTCGGCCGGCCCTGCTCTAGGTTTACCACTGCTGGCACAGCTCGCAACCCCACGCCCATCAACAGGCTGACGCCACCGCCAAGGACGAACCAGAACTGAACGCCGAACGCATCGGCGACAGGGCCGGCAATCGCCATTCCCAGCGGCTCCGCAAGGCTTGCGAGGCTCATGATGGTCGTGAAGACCCGCCCCTGCACTCCCGGCTCTACGGTTTCCTGGATGATGGCCAGGAAGGGTCCGTTGACGAGCGTGTTCATAAGCCCGGCAACGAACACGGATCCAAGCGCGAGGCTGTAGATAGACGCGGGGACCAACCCCACAAGGACCAGGGCCGCGCCCATACCAACAAGCCCCATCAACGACGTGTAGACCCTGCGCTTGAAACCGCCCCACACACTCAGCGTTAGCCCCCCCAGAATCAGCCCGATACCCCACGCGGAATCGAACCACCCCAACTCCAGTGCCCCACCACCGAAGTGCTGCGTCACCAAAATCGGCGACAGGGCGAAAGCAGGATTGATCAGACCGTTGAGCAACGCGGCGAGCGCCATCAGGATGACCAGGCCCGGCCAACTCAAGACATAGGCAAACCCCTCCCGAATATCCCGGACCAGTGTGGCTATGGGCCGGCTTTGGGCCATCTCATTCCGAGACGAGGGCTCCCGGATACTGGTGAACAGCAACGGCGCGACCGCAAAGGCCGCTGTGATCAGATCGATCCCCATGATGGCCTGCAACGACAGGAAGCTGACCGCCAGCGCCCCCAGCGGCGGGGCAGCGATCATCAGTGCCCCCTGGAGCGTCTGATTCATGCCCGAGATTCGGGCAAGCTGCGCTTTCGGCACCATCAGCGAGGTCGCTGCCTGCATGGCCGAACGGTGGAAGACGCCGCCCACTGACCGCACGAAGACGAAGAGGAAGACGTGCCAGGACTGCAGCGAGCCCACCCAGGCCATCGCGCCAACCCACGCCGCAAGCGCCGCCACCAAGCTGTCGGCCACAATCATCACACGCCGGCGAGACCAGCGGTCGACCAGTGCGCCGGCCACCGGCCCGATGAGAACGTAGGGCAGGACCGCAACCAGCGACAGCGTCGCAAGCATCGTCGCCGACCCCCCCGACATCTGCGTCAACCACCACACGAGGGCGAAGTCGGCTACCCGGCTGCCCAGCAGTGAAAATGCCTGACCGGTCCATATCGTGAAGAAGGGCAGTGCCCACCGGCGCGCGTCCACTTCCTCTACCGGCGTCTCAACGTTGCCCTCAAGAGCCACTTCGTCAGCCACGAACACCCCCTGTCAGCCGTAAGATCGTTACGTACTTTATTGTAACGAAATTACACAGGGGCGCAAGCTGGGAGATGCGCGGATGCCCGATACGAGCCGGGGCCCGGAACAGGCTCAGCTCACGAACGAGTAAGCCGCGCCTAACGGTGGGCCCGGGGGCGTGGAGACCTGAACCCCGGCCTGCTCTACGACGCGACCGGCCTACCAGGTACGCTCCTGCAGCAACTCCTGGATGGCGTCACGTGGTACGGGCAAGGCGTCGATGTGATCTTCGAGCCAGCCGGAGAAATCGGCCTCAATCTCGTCATTCCACCGCGCGTCGATCTGACCTGGCGTATACTTACCCTCCTGCAGGCGCTGCTTGCCGAACATATCACGCAGCCGGACCAGCTCCGAAGTCCTGACCACGTTCTCGACGAGGTGTGGTGGGATGAAAACGACGCCGTTATGCTGGCCCAACACGACGTCGCCCGGCATCACAGTCGCCTGGCCAATGCGGATGGGACAGTTGACGCCCACCAGCATGATAGTTGGTGAGGCGTAGGTCGGATGGAAGCCACGAACGAAGCTGGCAAAGCCCGGGATCTCCTGAATGCCGTCGATATCTCGGACCGAGGCGTCGTGGACAACACCCTTGCCCGACTTGGCATAGATCGCCGTCGAGAGATTGTCGCCGATGATCGGGCCCTCCTCGTGTTTGCCATACACGTCGGCCACATAGACGTCTCCCGGCACGAGCATATCGATGGGCCACGAGATCTGGTCGCCGATGCAACCGAGCCGCGCGCCTTTCTCCTCCATCAAGGCCCGCATATCGGGCCGCCGCGGCACGTACATCGCCGTGAGCGCCCGACCCACCAGCGTTTGGCCCGGGTGGGTACACACAAAGCCGTCCTCATATTGCCAATGATAGCCGGCGTTCCGCAGCACGCCCCAGGCCTGTGTAAGCGTCACATGGCCGACCCGCTCCAGAAGACTGTCCGGCACCTTGGGCCGCCCGTCGGCAAACCGCTCTCCCTTCCATTCGTAGGTATACTCGATGATCTCCCCGGGATTCAGGTTCAGTGGCGCAAACTTCTCAGTGTCCATGGCCTGCCAGCTACCTCTGCACCTGGACTGCGTAGTGCCCTTCTATATAGGGGAACCGGGCCTCGAGATCATCTGCCAGCTCGACACCGAAGCCGGGTTTGTCGGGCAACACCAACCACCCGTTCTCGATCTGCGGCTTGTCGGCCAGGATGGCCCATTGGAGGGGACCCTGGATCATGCACAACTCGAGCATGTGGGGCACGGGCAGCGCCGCCACAAAGTGCGCGTGTTCCATCGCCATCAGACCATTGTGCCAGCTATGTGGGCAGGTAATCACACCGTAACGGTGCGCCATTCTGGCGATGCGCATCGCCTCGGTAATGCCACACAGCGCAGCATCCTGCTGAACGATGTCGTAGGCTCGAGTATCAAGGTACGGCCGAAACTGCTCCAGGGTGGTGAGGCTCTCGCCGCCTGTGATGGGCATCTCTACCGCCGCTGCCAGACGCGCATAGCCCTCGATCTGATCCTTGGGCAGGGGCTCCTCGAACCAGGCAAATCCCAGGCGGTCGATCTCTTCAGCGACCACCAGGGCCTGCTCCTCGGTGAGGCGGCAGTTGCCGTCGAGCATCAGCTCCATACGCCCATCGACCTCCTGAACCAGCTCGCGCACCAGGCCCAGGAAACGATCGACGGTGACGTGGTCCCAGCTCCATTCAGTGCCCAGGCGGAACTTCACCGCGGCAAAGCCGTCGTCGATATAGCCGAGTGTCTCCTCGATGAGCTGCTCCGGGCGGTCACGCCAGTCGTACCGGCAGCCGCTGGAGGCGTAGAGCCGCACGCGGTCCACCGGCGCGTCGGTCAGGAGCTCGCTGGCCCGTTTGCCGGCGATCTTGCCCCGCAAGTCCCACAGCGCACAATCAACCCCGGCTACCGCCGCATCGTGAGCGCGCGCGCCACCATTGGGCGAGGGAGTGATGCTCGGGTCAGTGGGGTCTTTGCCGACCAGTTCGACTGACAGCCAGTCGACCCACTCACGAATCGACAACGGCCAGCCATAGGCGCTCGCCTCACCGATACCGGTCAGGCCCTCATCGGTGTGAATCACGACAATCGCACAATCCGCCTTTACCGTCCGGTAGCGCGACGTGATCCACTGTCGCTCCGGCTCGTGCATTCGCGAGAGGCACAATGTCTCCAACTTGGTGATCTTCATCGTCATCTGTCCTTTCAGTGCCGCAGCGGGTACTGACCGCCCGCCGCTGCCAGAATCTCGCCCCAATCCTCGTCGCTCAGGGTCACGTCCAGCGCCGCGACCCACTCACCGACACGCTTGGGTTTACCTGAGGCGGGGATCGTCACATCGATGTCGGGGTTGCGCAAAGAGAAGGCCAGAGCCGCCGTCGCCAGGTCGATCCCCTTGGCCGCGCACGCCGCCTCCAATCGTCGCGTGGCCTCGATCACATCCTCTCCCGCCGGGACATAGTTGTAGCGGGCGTCAGGCCGCGCTCCCGTTGCCAGGATGTAGCCCGCGTAGGGAGCCGAGTTGAGGATCGACACGCCTTTCGCCCGCGCAGACGGGATGACCCGCTCCGCAGCCGACTGGTTGAGCAGCGTATAGGTGTGGAAGATCTGAATGACATCGACCCCGCCGCTGTCCACCGCGGCCTGCAGGCAATCCAGGCCCAGCGTGCCCATGCCCACGGCACCGATGACGCCCTGGCGCTTCAGATCGAGCAGCGCCTCCAGCGCGCCGCCCTTCGCGAACACCTGTTCCAGGGCTTGAGTGCGCACGTCGTGGATGTGGACAATGTGCAGGAAGTCGGTGCCCAACCGTTTGAGGCTTCGCTCCACAGACCGGTAGATCTGCTGGGCCCGGTAACCCGTGTAGTAGATCCCCAGCTCCGAGTCCACGTAGGACCCCGCTTTGGTTGCCAAAACGATGTCCGGCGGGAGATCGAGCGCCTGCAGAGCCCGGCCGATCACCGGTTCCGTGCCATAGAGCGGCGCCGTGTCGATGTGGCGAATACCCGCGTCCAACACCGCCTGCAGCATCGCGACGGTGTCCTCGAATGAGACCTGGTTGGGCCATCCCGCCGTGCCGAGGCCCAGCTTGGTGCTGACGATCCCGGTGCGGCCAAGGGTAACCTTGGGCACCCCATTCAACGTTGAATGTGCCATAGCTTCTCCTCTAGATGCCGCCCACCCCATACCAGCGCGCGGCGGTGCCTCCCAGAACTGCCTCCTGCATCTCTGAAGGCAGGGGCTTCATATAATCGATAACTATGCCAATCGTCTCCGCGTAAGGAGCCGCCTGGAGACACACGGGCCAGTCAGACCCAACCATCAGCCGCTCAGGCCCAAAGGCTTCGAAGATGGTATCCAGAAAGGGTATGAAGTCTGAAGGTTGCCAGGCGGCGTGGTTGGCGCGGGTTACCATTCCCGAAACCTTACAGGCCACATTCGGATGCGCGGCCAGCCGGCGGATCTCGCCGGCCCAGAAGGCGGCATCGCGGTCGGCTCTGGCCGCATTGGCGATGTCGGGGTTCCCAATGTGGTCCAAGATGAACCGTTGCTGGGGCGCTGCTTCGACCAAGGCGCGCGCGAGCGGCAGCCTGGAGGGGGTAACAAGCAGGTCAAACGTCAACCGGGCCGCGGTCAGCTCTGCGATACCGCGCACAAAGTCAGCCCGCGGGATACCCGGGTCCTCCGGCTCGGTTTCGATGGCACACCGCACGCCCCGGTATTCCGGGTGGATGGTCAGATGTGCCAGGCGCTCCGGCAGGTCGGGCACGCACAAGTCGGCCCAGCCCACCACACCGGTGATCCAGGGGTGCGCGTGGGCCAGCTCCAGCAGCCAGTGCGTCTCCTCCCAGGTCGAACGTGCCTGGACCAGAATCGTGCCATCGAACCCGGCTGCTGCCAGCAGCGGGCGGAGATCAGCGGGCAGATAGTCGCGTTTGAGGACGTCGGCTCTGATCCAGCGGTAGGATGCCGCTGAATAGCGCCAAAAGTGCTGATGGGCATCGATTTTCATGTCTCGGGGTTCTCCAGGCTCAGAAGTGGAACCGCAACAACCTTCATAGACTTGCCCTCCGGGACGATGCAGTATACAAGATGATGAAATCCGGCGCCACGGGGTACGTTGTACACCCACGTGGCCAAATGACAACATCAGGAGGATCCATGCCGGCAACTGGAGGAAGGCTCTACGAACGGGTATTGGGCTGCCTATACGGTGGTGAGATCGGGGACGCGATGGGCGCGCCCGCCGAAGGCAAGACCTATCAGCAGATCGCCGACATGTTCGGTGAGATCATTGACTTCGCGGGCTACGGCACCGATGACTCGGCCCTCAAACACATCCTCTGCGACGCGATCGAGCGGGGCGATGGGTATCCAACCGCCGACACGTGGGCGGAGGAATGGCTGGCTCAGGAAGATATGTTCATCAAGCGGCACCTCTTCTGGATTCCGGTGATGAACGGCTTCTGGAAGGTGCGGGCTGAGGGTGTTCCGCCGAGAGAAGCAGGCCACGGTAACATGGCGAGCAGCAGCTCTGTTATGTGCATCTCGCCGATGGGCATCATCAATGCCGGAGACCCCAGACAGGCCGCACTGGAGACCTTCGATGTCGCGTCGATCATCCATCACAACTTCTCCCGCGACGCAGCGTGCAGCATGGCGGCTGCAGTCGCGGCGGCGCTCCATCCCGATGCGACGCTCGACTCGATCCTCGACGCGGCAGTGGCCTATCTACCGCCCCGGAGTGCGCACACGATGCGTCACTACATCGAGAAGACGCTGGCATTGGCGCGCGAGACCGGGGCCTACGTGGCCTTCCGCGAGATCTACTATTCGGAGCATATGCTGCCCGAGGTGGCCATACCGGATGCGCGAGAGACCGTGCCCGTGGCGCTATCGCTCTTCTATCTTGCCGGCGGCGATCCCCGTCAGACGATCATCAGCGGCGCCAACTTCGGACGGGATGCCGACACCATCGCCTCCATGGCCGGCGCGATTGCGGGCGCCTATCGCGGCGTCAGGGCGATTCCTGAGGCCTGGGTCGACAAGGTGAAGGCCGAGAGTCCGCGCGCCCACGAGGACGTAGCACGGTCGCTGGTCAACGTGGTCGCGCGCCGGGTGGAGGCTGCGACGCAACATATAGCCGCCTTAGGTGCCATGCTCTAGCACCAGTCCCCAGGGCATGACGCTCAAGACCGTTGAGCTTGGGGCCCCCAAGCTCAACGGCCCTGTTGACAGCGGTTGGCGCCGGGCACCTGACCCACAACGGCGCCGCACAACAGGCTCCTATCCTAGTGGCCTTCCCTTCCGGAAAGCCGCCGCTACGCGCGTCAGATCATACTTCTGGGAGCGGTCGTAGTTGTAGATGCCGTTCTGCTCCTGCTCGATGTCGGTGAGCTGGGTATAGCAGAAGCCGCAGATATGGTCGTAGCTGAGCACGGCATCGACCAGGCCTTCCAGCCGCGCGTAGAACTCCTCCAGGGTCTTGGGCGCCTCGCCATATCCCCACGAGTCCTCGGCGAAGACCAGGTCTGCGGTGGGAATCCACTTGATACCTCCGAACTCGTCGACGATGTAGGGCTGTCCGGTGTAGGCGACTTCGAACTCGGGAACGTTGCGCCACACGCCCGCTTCCGGGCTGGGCCGGAGCAGTTCTCTGAGCCTATCCGGGTCCTGCTCATAGGTATGGACGGTCCATAGGTCAGTCTTGACGTGCGCGTAGCCGCTGGCGTCGTTGACCGGGCGAGTCGGGTCCAGATCGTGGCACATGTCGTAGGCATCTGCATGAAGCCGCGCGTGCTGGGGATGGCCGGCACCCCCCCGTGTCTCGTTGAATGGCGTCCACGCGATGATCGATGGATGGTTTCGGTCGCGGGTCACGATCTCGCGCCACTCCGCCAGGAAGTTCCGCGCGCTGACCTCATCCGTAACGTCAATGCCCCAGCTCGATGACTCACCCCACGTGAGGTATCCAAGACGGTCGGCCCAATAGTGGAAGCGCGGCTCGAAGACCTTCTGGTGCAGACGCGCGCCGTTGAAGCCGGCCGCCATCGATAGCTCGATATCGCACTTGAGCGCCGCATCCGACGGCGCAGTCCAGATGCCATCCGGGTAGAAGCCTTGATCGAGCACGAGCCGCAGGTAGATCGGCTCGTTGTTGAGAAGCACGCGGTTCCCTTCGACATGCACCTTGCGCAGGCCCGCGTAGCTCAGGACCGTGTCGATCACCACATCGCCATCCACGACCTCGAAGACCAGATCGTAAAGGAACGGATCGGCAGGCGACCAGGGTTTCGGACTGGGGATCGAGAGCTGGCACCCGCCGCCGTCGACCGCAACCCGCTCGACCTCCGCGACGACGGCCCCGCCGTCCTTGAGCATTGCCCGGAACGTGAGCCCGGGTGTCAGGGCATAGAACCTGGGCGTGATCAGAAACCGCTGACCGTCCAGATCGGGCACGATATGCACGTCACGCAGTCCGCACTCGGCAACCGCCTCCACCCACACGGTCTGCCAGATGCCGGTGGTGCGGGTGTACATACACCCGAAGGAATGGTACCGGGGCGACTGCTTGCCGCCCGGCTGCACACCCGAGCGAACTTCATCGCGCACGGCGACGACCAAGTCGTGCGTTGCACCGGGCGTGACGTGAGCCGTAACGTCAAAGGCGAAGGCCACGGTGCCGCCCCAGTGGCGGCCCACCGAGACACCATCGATGAAGACCTCGGCCTCGTAGTCCACGGCTCCGAAGTGCAAGATCACACGCTTGCTCGCCCAGCCTGCGGGCAGGCTGAGCTCGCGGTGATACCACATGGCTTCGATGAAATCGGTATAGGCCACCCCGGACAGCGCGCTCTCCGGACAGAAGGGGAC
>Ga0123333_10004745_pt1 | contig 12605 bp, 14 predicted proteins | sample BioC12SIPDNA_3_FD_89957 | JGI IMG/M metagenome (GOLD analysis project Ga0123333, IMG submission 89957) | Anaerobic biogas reactor microbial communites from Washington, USA - Biogas_R2_B C12 SIP DNA | ecosystem: Engineered > Bioreactor > Anaerobic > Unclassified | place: Washington, USA...
ACTTCGCGGCGCTGATCATCGGCAAGGGGCCGACCTGGTCCTTCACCACCACCGACTGCCTGCTGTTCGTGGCCGGGGTGGCCATCGCCTCGGTCTCCTGGCAGGCCCTGCTGGCGGCCATCGGGGCCGTGGCCCGCTCCCGGCTGACCCCGCGTTTCATGGGCATCAGCATCCTGGTGGGGAACGCCATAGTGGTGCTGCTGGGGCTGCAGATCCTGTTCACCCTGTGAACGGACGACCTTGGCAATGGCCCGCATATCCTGCGGTCCCTCGCCACCGGTCTTATAAATTAATTAGCGTATTATAAAATACAATAATGCTTTTATATGTTCATTAATGTGCACAGTTCATCTTGACAGAAGCACCGGACATCGTGTTCGAGGAGGTATCCCTGGGAATGGGGCCGGCGGAGGCGTATTCGCACCTCAGGACCGCCCAGGGACCGTCCTTCCTGCTGGAGAGCGCGGAGGGCTGCTCCAGGACCGTGGCCTACTCGTTCCTGGGGGCCCTGCCCAGCCGCGTGCTCCACGGAACGGACCAGGGGCTTGCGGAGGTCCGGAAGGCGATGGAGGGGCGGCGGAGGGTTTGTTCGCCATTTCCGTTCATGGGCGGGCTGGTGGGCTACTTCTCCTATCACCTGGTGAACATGGTGGAGAAGGGGCTGGAGGTCCGGGACGGCGGCTTCCCGGCATACGAGCTGGGACTGTACGACCGCGGCCTGGTCTTCGATCATTCCGCCTTCAAGGCCTATCACTTCCATCCCCGGGGGGAGGAGGGATTGCTCCATCTGCTGGACTCGGCAACGGAGAGGAGGCCCTTCCACCTTGGGGAGATGGTTTCCATGACCCCCCGTGACGAGTATCAGCAGGGGGTACAGCGGCTCAAGGACCGCATAACCGAGGGCGAGGCCTTCCAGGTGGTGCTCTCCGGCCACCGGGAGCACCGCTTCGAGGGGGACCCGTTCGATTTATACCTGCGCCTTCGGCAGGTCAACCCCTCACCCTACATGTTCTTCCTTGACTTCGGGGAACGCAAGGTCCTAGGATCCAGTCCGGAGACCCTGGTCACCGTGCGCGAAAGGGAGGCGGTCACCTATCCCATCGCCGGCACCTGCCCCCTGGGCGCAGGGCTGAGGGAGAGGAGGAGCAACCGCAGCGCCATGCTCTCCGACCCCAAGGAGAGGGCCGAGCACGTCATGCTGGTGGACCTGGCCAGGAACGACCTGGGGAAGGTCTGCGAATTCGGCTCGGTGGAGGTGGCCGACCTGATGCGGGTGGAGGAGTACAGCCACGTGCAGCACATGGTATCGAGGGTGCGCGGGATCCTGCGCCAGGACAAGGACGCCCTGGACGCCCTGACCGCGGTGTTCCCCGCGGGCACGGTCAGCGGGGCGCCCAAGCATCGGGCCATCAGGCTCATCGAATCCCTGGAGGGCCGGGGGCGGGGGCCGTACGCCGGGGCGGTAGGATACATCTCCGACAGTGGCGACATGGACACCGCCATCACCATCCGCTCGGCCTTTGTCAACGGGGACCGCATCTACCTGCAGGCAGGGGCGGGAATCGTGCTGGACTCCCGGCCGGAGAGGGAGTATCAGGAATGTCAGGGGAAGCTTGGGGCCCTGCACCGCTCCCTGCAGATCTGCGAGGGGGGAGCATGAGGCCCAGGGTGCTGGTGGTGGACAATTACGATTCCTTCGTGTACAACCTGGCCCACTCCCTGGCCGCTGCCGGGGCCGAGCCGACGGTGGTGCGCAACGACCTCGTCGACCCTCGGATGGTCGAGGGGCGCTTCCAGGGGATGGTCATATCCCCTGGGCCGGGACATCCCTCCCGTTCCGGGGACTTCGGGGTCTGCATGGAGCTGCTGAAAGGGATCTCGCCCCGGCTGCCCACCCTGGGGGTGTGCCTGGGACACCAGGGCATCGCCTGCGCCTTCGGGGGCCGGGTGGAATTATCCCCCTCGCCCATGCATGGCCGTTCCTCGCTGGTGACCCATGACGGGCGCGGCGTGTTCCGGGGCCTGCCCTCCCCGCTGACCGCCGGAAGGTATCATTCCCTGGCCGTGGTGGAGGACAGCCTCCCGGATTGCCTGGAGGTCTCCGCGCGCAGCGAGGAGGGGGTGGTCATGGGCTTGCGGCACCGCCGCTTCCCCATCGAGGGGCTGCAGTTCCATCCCGAATCGGTGCTGACCGACCGGGGGGACGACCTTATCGCCAACTTCGTGGCTGCCCTGGAGGCGGTGGAATGAGCAGCGCCGGAGAGATGCCCGCGCAGATGTTCGCCTCACGCATACTGGAGGGCAGGATGTCCGACCAGGACATCGCCGATCGCCTGCGGGAGATGTCCTCGAAGGGCGATTCGCTGAAGGACCTAATGGGCATGGTCTCGGTGTTCTACGCGCAGAGCGTGCGCATCGCCACCCGCCATCCCATGGTCATGGACCTTTGCGGGACCGGAGGGGCGACGGTGAGGACCTTCAACATCAGCACCGTCAGCTCGTTCGTGGTCTCCGCGGCCGGGGTCCCGGTGGCCAAGCATGGCAACCGTTCCTCCATCGGCAGATGCGGCAGCGCGGACCTGCTGGAGTCCATCGGGGCGGACATATCCCCCGGCGTGGAGGCCTGCCAGAGGATGCTGGACCGGTTCGGTTTCACCTTCCTGTTCGCTCCTGGCTTCCATCCCGCGATGCGCCGCGTGGCCAAGGCCAGGCGGCTGGTCCCCCGGAGGACCCTCTTCAATGTCATGGGCCCGCTGATGAACCCCGTGTTGGGACCGCGAAGGCAGCTCATGGGAGTGAGCGACCCCTCCCTCCTGGATATCATCCCGCAGGCCCTCGAGCTCCTGGGGGTGGAGAGGGCCATGGTGGTGCATGGGCTCCCGGGCATGGACGAGGTGTCCCTGTGCGGACCGACCACGGTCTGCGATCTCCGGAACGGGGAGGTCGAAAGGTACCAGCTGACCCCGGAGGAGCTGGGGTTCCGGACCTGCGCCCCCGGTGCGGTAGCGGAGATGGCCCCGCAGGCGGCCGCCCGGGCCTGCTGCGAGATACTCAGGGGAAAGCTCGGCGAGCGCAGGGACGCGGTGCTGCTGAACTCCGCCTGCGCCCTGCTGATCGCCGGTAAGGTGCCCACTCTGGCCTCCGGGGTGTCCCTGGCCGAGATGACCGTCGACAGCGGGAGGGCCTTCAACCGGATGAGGGAGTACATAGCGGCGAGCAGGGGTGAGGTCGCTTGCTGAGCGGGGTGGAGGACCGACTGTCACTGCTGGTCCAGAACGCCAGGGAACTGGTGGATTGCGGGTTCTACAGCACCTCGGAGGCAGCTGTCTGTGGACAAGGTCCCCGGCCCTCGATGGTCTCCGCCCTGGGCGAGAGCGAGAGCTTCCCGGTGGTGGCGGAGGTCAAGCTGGCCTCTCCCTTGGCCGGAAGGTTGGGAACGCATGTTGCCGAGGAGCTGATCGAGGACTACCGTTCCGGTGGCGCCGCGGGCCTCTCCGTGCTCACCGAGCCCCGCTTCTTCCAGGGTTCGCTCCGTTACCTGAGGATGGCCTGCCGGACCGGGCTGCCGGTGATGATGAAGGACTTCGTGGTGGACCGGGAGCAGGTGAACTGTGCCGCCCGCGCGGGGGCCTCCGCCATCCTGCTCATACAGGGTGTTTTCGACATGGACCTGGCCGAGGGGAGGGACGACCTGATGGAACACGCGCACAGCCTGGGGCTGGAGGTGGTGCTGGAAGCTTCCTCGCTGGAGGAGCTCCAGGAGGCCCGGGGCTCCAGGGCCGATGTCCTGGCCTACAACCGCCGGGACCTGCGTTCATTCAGGCCCGGCCCGGACCTTCTCGCAGAAGCCCTGACCTTGGTCCGGGGAGACGAGCGCCCGACCCTGGTCATGAGCATGATGGGCTCCCTGGAGGACCTCCGCAGGGTCCGGGAGCTGGGGGGTTCCGGGGTGCTGATAGGCACGGCCCTGAGCTCCTCCCCATGCCCGAGGGACAAGCTCATCTCCCTGAGGCTGGGCGCATGACCCTGTTGAAGATATGCGGCCTGCGCGCCCTCCGGGACCTGGAGGCCTGCCGGGGGGCGGACTACCTTGGATTCGTGGTGCGGTCCGATTCGCCCCGCTGCCTTCCGCTGGAGAGGGCCGCGGAGCTGATGTCCGTGTGCGACGGGGTTAGGGTGGCGGTGACCACCGAGACCCGGATGGAAGCGCTCAGGGTGATCATCAGGACCCTGGAACCCGATGTGCTGCAGCTGCACTCGCCCCTCGATCCGGGTCTGCTGAAGGAAGCTTCGGAACTGGGAGTGCCGGTCTGGGGGATGCTGACGGTGCGTCCGGGGGTGAAGATCGATCCCTGCGCGGCGGAGCGCCTGGAGGCCCTGGTGCTGGACAGCCCCGGGCCCCGGGCCGGAGGCAACGGCCGGGCCCACGATTGGAGCTTGAGCAGGAAGCTGCGGGAGGAGCTGACCCCTCTGCCGGTGGTGTTGGCCGGGGGAATAGGACCGCAGAACGCACGGGAGGCCGTGGAAACCGTTTCGCCCTACGCCCTGGACGTGTCCAGCGGGGTGGAGAGCGCCGGGGGCAAGGACCCCCTCATGGTTAGCGAGCTTATCAGAGCATTGAAAGGTGAGAATTGATGGAAGCGAGGTTCGGAGAGTACGGCGGACAGTACGTGCCGGAGGTGCTGGTGCCCGCCCTGTTGGAGCTGGAGAGGGAATTCCTGAAGGCCGTGGAGGACCCGGCCTTCGTTCAGGAGCTGGAGATGTACAACCGGCATTACGGGGGGCGGGAGACCCCCCTGTACTTCGCCAGACGGCTGACCGAAAGGTGCGGGGGGGCCAGGATATACCTGAAGAGGGAGGACCTGTGCCATGGCGGAGCGCACAAGTTCAACAACGTGATGGGGCAGGCCCTGCTGGCCAAGCGCATGGGCAAGGGACGGCTGATCGCCGAGACCGGCGCGGGGCAGCACGGGACCGCGACGGCCATGGCCGCGGCGGTGCTGGGCCTGCGGGCGGAGATATACATGGGGGAGAAGGACGTGGCCAGGCAGCGCATGAACGTGTTCCGCATGAGGCTCATGGGCGCCCAGGTGCACGAGGTGCGCTCCGGTTCGCGGCTCCTCAAGGACGCGATCAACGAGGCGTTCCGCGACTGGGCGGAGAGCGTGGAGAGCACCTACTACCTCCTGGGCACGGCCGCGGGACCGCATCCCTATCCCAGCATGGTGCGCGACTTCCAGAGCGTGATCGGACAGGAGATCCGCCGGCAGCTGCAGGAGGCCGAGGGCCGCCTCCCGGACCTGCTGGTGGCCTGCGTGGGCGGGGGGAGCAACGCCATCGGGACCTTCCACCCCTTCATCCAGGACCGGGGGGTCCGGCTGCTGGGGGCGGAGGCCGCCGGCGACGGACTGGACACGGAGCGCCATTCCGCCTCCCTGAACCGCGGGGAGGTGGGGGTGCTGCAGGGCTGCAAGGCCTACCTGCTGCAGGACGAGCACGGCATGATAAAGGAGGCGCACAGCGTGGCCCCCGGCCTGGACTACCCGGGGGTTGGTCCGCAGCACTGTCTGCTGAAGGACCTGGAACGGGCAAGCTACGTGGGCGTGACCGACCGGGAGGCCCTGGAGGCCTTCGTGACCCTTTCCCGGGTCGAGGGAATAATTCCGGCCCTGGAGAGCGCCCACGCGGTGCACGCGGGGATGATGGAGGCAGGGAGGATGAGCAGGGACGAGGTGGTGGTCATAACCATCTCCGGGCGGGGGGACAAGGACCTGGAGACGGTGTTCGGCCTGGGGGTGGTGGAATGAGCAGGATTAATGAGGCGTTCGCAAAAGCACGGGATGAGGGGCGCGCCGCCCTGGTCTGCTATCTGATGGCCGGGGTCCCCGATAGGCAGCGGTTCATGGAATTCGGAATGGCCTGCCTGGAGGGGGGAGCGGACGTGCTGGAGGTGGGCATTCCCTTCTCCGACCCGGTGGCCGACGGCCCGGTGATACAGGAGGCGGGGGTCAGGGCGTTGGAGAACGGCATCACCCCGATGCAGGTCATGGACATGGTCAGGGAACTGCGTCGGAGGACGGAGAGGCCGATCGTGCTCATGGGCTACTACAACCCCATATTCCGCAGGGGCGAGGAGCGCTTCGTCCGCGAGGCCCTGGAGGCCGGCGCGGACGGCCTCATCGTTCCGGACCTGCCCCTTCATGAGTCCCCTGGATTGCGGGCCGTGTGCCGTGAACAGGGAATGGACCTGGTGCAGCTGACCACTCCGCTCACGCCGGTGGAAAGGCAGAGGGCGTTGATGGAAGCGACGTCCGGCTTCCTGTATCTGGTCACCAGGACCGGTGTGACCGGGGCCCCCGACGGCATCGGGGAGCAGCTGGGAAGGATGGTGCGCGAGGCCCGTTCAATCGATCGCGTTGTTCCCGTGGCCGCGGGATTCGGCATCTCCGGTCCGGATCAGGTGAGGATGGCCAGGGCCGCGGGGGTGGACGGGGTCATCGTGGGCAGCGCCCTGGTGGCCATGACCCTGAACGGGAGCGATCCCCGGGACGTCAGGGAGAAGGTCAAGGTACTGACCAGGGCCTGTCGGGGACCGTCCATGAAGTGATCCACCTGCCCCCATGGGCCCGGCGGACCCTCAGCGAATGTATTAATCGGGAAGATGGGCTTCCCTCCCCTCATGGGCCTGAAGGCCGCGGGCGGTGGGAGATCGAGGGAAAAGTATCACCGGCATGCCCGGCTCCTGTGGAACCGCTGGACCGTGTTCGGCATCCTGGCCCTCACCTACTTCCTGGTGTACTTCCACCGGGTGTCCCCGGCGGTCCTGGCCACGGACCTGCAGGAGAGTTTCGGCGTCGGATTGGCCTCCATCGCCGTGCTCAGCTCCGCGTACTTCTACGCCTACACGGTGATGCAGCTGCCCTGCGGCGTGCTCACCGACCGCTGGGGGCCCCGCCGGACCGTTTGCGCCTTCACGGCAATCTCCGCCCTGGGAGCCTTCGTCACCGCCCTGGCCGTGAGCTTCGAGATGGTGGTGCTGGGCAGGGTTATGATCGGCGTGGGGGTGGCCATGGTCTACGTTCCCACCCTCAAGGTCCTCTCCTCCTGGTTCCGCAGGGACGAGTTCAGCACATTGACGGGGCTGCTGCTCACCGTGGGGAACGTTGGAGGGCTGGCGGCAGCGGGACCGCTGGCAGCCATGTCCGACTACGCGGGATGGCAGAGGGTGTTCCTGGCCCTGGGAGTGCTGACCGCGGTGCTCACCTGGCTGATGTGGCTTCTCGTCCGGGACCGCCCGGAGGAGGTGGGGCTGCCCGCAGTGGACCGGGAGGCCGAGGAGAGGATGCCGGTGCTGGTCTCCCTCCGCCGGGTCTTCGGCTCGGGGATGCGCTTCTGGCCCTACGCGGCCATATTCTTCTTCATGTACGGCAGCCTGATGGTGTACCAGGGGCTGCTGGGAGGACCGTTCTTCCGGGACGTGCTGGGATGGGACAAGGTGGATTACGGCTTCTCCCTGACCTTCGTGGGCCTGGGAATGATCGCCGGCTGCCCGGCCGCGGGGTTCATCTCGGACAGGGTACTGAGGTCCCGGAGGAAGGTGCTGCTGATCGGCACGGCCTGCTTCACCCTCTGCTGGGGGGCCATGTGGCTGTCCGCGGGGGCGATGCGCGAGCAGTGGATGTACGTCGTGCTACACTTCATCTTCGGCTTCTTCGCCGGGTGGTACGTGCCGATATACGGGCAGGTCAAGGACGCCTTCCCCCGGGGGATGTCCGGCACCGCACTGGCCGCGCTGAACGTTTTCCCCTTCGCCGGAGCGGCGGTGCTGCAGATGGCCACCGGACTGATCGTGCTCGACGGCTCCCTTGAGGAGTACAGGACGGTCTGGCTCCTGATGTTGCTTGGGATGTCCCTGGCGACCATATTTTCCATCGTTCCCTGGAAGAGGACCACCTGACCTTGGGCCCACCCGCGGTCCGCTCTCAGCCACTGTCGTCCGGGATGGTATCGATCATGCTCCCGGAAGTGATCCTCGCAGCAAAGATCCTGGCCGGATGCGTGTCCGGAAGGCCGAGGATGCTTACCATGCCCGAGGGTTCGTACGCGACCTTCCCTTCCATTACCCTTCTGAGAAGGTCCTCGTACCTTCTTTGCACGTCCTTGCCACCTTCCAATATGAACAGGAGCCTTGCCGGTTCCGGGAAGGGCAGTTCCATGCCCGTGGAGGAACCGGCCGGTACCGAGCATAGGGAGCCCGCCCGCATGAGGCACCGCTCACCCTTACTGCAGAGCACCCATCGTCCTTGGACGGTGAAGATTATGAAACCGTAGTCGTGGACGTGCTCGGCAGAGTACAACCAGGGGCTCATCACCAGATATTGGACCTGATAATGTTCCATGGCCGCGAGGAAACCGCTCCGGCCTTCGCCGGTCATTAATCCGGCGATGCGTCGGTCGTCCCGGACGTCCAACAATATCTCTATCCCCTCTCCAAGGATCACCCTTTCAGGCGTGCAGCCAGTCCTCTCTCGCAGCTCGCCCTCATGCACATCGCCCGGTGGTCCGGCCCTGTTCCCCAGTGTCGCCATTTTTCACATCTCCCGATAAGGCAGCAAAGTTAATATCCTAGGGTATTCATTGCAGTAATATTATAAATAAAAAAGTGTTACGCATATAGAAAGGTGGAAAAATATGTGGCTGATTACGACCTTGGTCGCGGCGATCGCCGTTACGCTGGCTTGGCTCGTCGCGTCGAAAAGATACAGACTGAATCTCCTGGCCCTCATGCTCTGGGGCCTATCAGTGATGATCCTGATCGATCATATACTGGGATATGAGGGCGGGGCCTTCCTTGAGATGGAGACCGACGGGCTGATCCCCAGCGGAATCGTCCTGGGGGTGGCCATGCTCATTCCGGTGTTCATCGTGTGGGAGGCCTCATTGACTTTGGCCAAGCTTAAGGGGGAGCTGGGAGAGAAAGTTGGAGGTGAATGACATGGCTTGCTTCCTAGTGCCAATGGCCGTGGCCATGGTGACCACGGCCTTCGGAAGAAGGGTCCCGGAACGTCTGCACATCGCGTGGCTGAACCTGCTCCTGTGGGGCGGCAGCATCGCCCTGGCCCTGGAACATGTGGCCCACGAGGAGATCGTACCATACCCGCCGTTCCTATCGGCAATGGGTTCCGCGGCAGAGACAACCGTCATGCTGAACGAGATGGCCACCATTGGCGTGTCGATGTTGTTGGCCTGCGTGCTGGTATGGGCCGGGATGGTTTTCGTATACGAAAGGTACACCGCAGAGGACCGCACGGCACAGGCCGCGTAAGCCGCGCCGAAGATGGTCCGTCAAACCCTTTTCCAATCCTTCTTTTTTTAGGGGGAGCCTCTGCTGCAGGGACCTGAAGGGGCCCATGGGCGCTACGGTGATACCTTCTGGGAAACGGCCACAAAATATTCCTGGTCATCCTGCTCGAAAAGCATCGCCAGACCGGCCTCGGTCATCATGGCCTTCATGACCTCCATCGAGGGAAGGAAGTCCGCGCATATCTCATCTCCCCCCTCCTCATGCACCCTGTTTATGTGCTCCTTGCAGGAGGAATGCGCGATGACCAGCCTTCCGCCCGGCCTGAGGCAGCCCCCGAGCACCTTTATCGCCCCCAGCGGATCGGGGAAGTGCGGGAAGCAGGAGTAGCATACCACCAGGTCGAACTCCGGCCCGAAGTCCGCCTGATAGAGGTCCATGACGCGATAGGACACCAGGGGGTGGCCCGATTCCGGGTACTTTCTGCGGGCCTGCTCTATCATCCCCTCCGAGTAGTCTATGGCCAGGACCTTCCCCGATGTCAGGCGCCGCTCGTAGAAGGGTATCATCACCCCGGTCCCGGTGCCCACGTCCAATACGTACTCGTGCCCCTTCAGGCCCAGAAGGTCGGCTATCCTCTCCACCTTGTCCATGTCATGAACGGTTATCCGGTCCCAGGTCGCCGCCCTCTCGTTGAAGAAATCCCTCTGCTTGGGATTGGGCCTGCGCCTTGCTAAAAATTCCCTTACCGCTTCGTTCCTTGCCTCCATTGACATTCCCTCCTCATCGGGGGATCACCATAGGTATCCCCTTGAACTCCTCCACGTAGGCCTCCAGCCCGTACACCTCGAGTATGTTCCCGGGGTTGACCACCTCCCGCCCGCCGGCGGCGTGGACCCGGCCCTCCTTCATCATTATGAAACGGTTGCAGTACCGGAGGGACAGGTTGAGGTCGTGATTGGTCATCACCGCGCACATCCCGTTCCCCCTGACAATGTGGGACAGGATGCCCAGGATGCGGTGCTGGTTGCACAGGTCCAGGTTGCTGGTCGGCTCGTCCAGGAGCAGGACCCGGGGCTGCTGTACTATGGCCCGGGCGATCTGCACCAGCTGGTATTCCCCGCCGCTGATGGAATCGACATGTTTGCCGGATATCCCTTCCAGCCCCATCATCTGGATCACCCTTCCGGTGAGCCGCAGGTCCTTCTCGGTGATATCCCAGTCCACATAGGGGCGCCGGCCGAGCAGCACCGACTCGAACACCGTGCTGCCGGACATGTGCGCCCTCTGGGGCACGTAACCGAAGCGCTTGGCCAGCTCCCGGCGGTCCATGGTCAGGGCGTCGTCCCCGTTGACCATCACCGTTCCCGAGCCCAGCCTGTGCACCCGGTTGATGCACTTCAGCAGCGTGGTCTTGCCCACGCCGTTGGGCCCGATTATGCTGACCAGGTCCCCGGGGCCGGCCTCGAAGCTTATGTTCGATATGGTGGAATGCCCGTTGTAACCGAACTCCACCCCGTCCGCCTTGAGGATCATCGCCTGTACCTCCTCACCAGCAGATAGATGAACATCGGGCCGCCCAGCAGGGAGGTCAGAAGCCCCACCGGCAATACCATGGGCCGCATCACGTTCATGGCCACCACATTGGCCAGCAGAAGGATGCCCGCCCCGCTTACCACGGACATGGGTATCAGGAAGCGGTGGTCGCTGCCTATGATCATCCTGGCCAGGTGAGGGGCGATCAACCCCACGAAGGCTATGACCCCGAAGCCCGAGACCAGCACTGCGGAGAGCAGGGCGGTCAGTACCAGGCCCAGCACCCTGAAGCGCTCGGTGTTGACCCCCAGCCCCTTGGCCACCTCGTCCCCGGCGTCCAGGGAGTTCAGGTCCCAGCGGACCGTGATGAAGTACAGGAGTATGGGCAGGAACACCAGGAATATGATCAGGTCCCAGCCCCAGTTGGCGTTGGACAGGCTCCCGAAGCTCCAGGACACTATGGCGCTCAGCTGCACCGAGTCGGCCATGTACTGCATCAGGGTCAGACCGGCGGAGAAGATGGCGCTTATGGCTATCCCGGCCAGGACCATGGTCTCCGCGGAGACCCGGGTGATGCGGGTGAGGAGCAGTATCACCGCGGTGGCCACCATGGCGAACCCGAAGGCGCAGGCCGTGGTCACGTAGGGGCTGCTCACCGAGATGTAGCGGGAGGTGGCGGACCCTCCGTCCAGGAAGAGGATGGCGAAGGCCGCCCCGAAGGCGGCCGCGCTTGATAGGCCGAGGGTGTAGGGCGAGGCCAGGGGATTGCGCAGGATGCACTGCATAACAGTTCCCGATAACGCCAGGCCGCCTCCGGTGATCATCGCGGCCGCCATTATGGGCATGTATATGCGCCATATCTTCCAGCCCACGATGTCGCCGGTGTCGAAGGTGACCAGGCGGACCAATATGTCCGCCACGGAAGAGGAGGGCATGCCGACCACCAGCGAGACCAGCACCGTCGCCGCCATGGCGATCGCCCCGCCCAGTATCAGCGTGCTCTTCCTGCGCACGTCCCGACCGTAGGAGACCTCCGAGGCGGTCCTCTCCCCCTGCGCATCATCGTCGTATATCCGGTACCGCCCCTGCTCCCCTTCCATGATTCACCCCCGGCCAAGCGCGTTGGCCCTCGCGGACCGCCTCAGAACCAGTCCACCTGCCCGCATCCCGGGGACTGCATGTCCAGCAGGTCCTGGTAGGTCACATCGCTGCCCGGGAAGAACAGGGCGAGTATCTCGTTGGCCTTGTCCTCCATGTCGTAGTCGTACACCTCCGGGTTCAGCACCGTGCCGATGTAGAAGGCGTTGATGATCTCCGTCTCCCAGTTGGTGCCGTAGTACTTGTAGACCAGCGTGGTGTAGATGTCCTGGTTGGCCACAGCGGTCACGTTGGACAGGGAGGCCTCGTCCGCCTGGAAGGCCGTGGAGCTGCTGGCATAGGTCATGGAGTCCACGAATATGTAGTCAGGATCGGCATCCATGAGGTCCACCAGGGAGGTGTCGTAGGGATTGCCGTTGTTCATGTCCGGCATGACGTTCTCCGCGCAGGTCAGGTCGAACGGGAGGTACTTGCCCGTGGTCTTGTAGAAGCCCCCCTGCATGTAGTAGAACATGCCGCCCACGTAGGCCTCCTTCCGCTGGTTCTCCGGCACCTCGGCCCGGTAGCCCTCCAATTCGTCGAGCAGGCCGTTGATGCCGTCTATGAGCTCCTGGGCCCTAGCCTCCCGTCCCAGCACCTTCCCGATCAGGGTCAGCTGCTGCCCGAAGGC
>Ga0123333_10004758_pt1 | contig 12574 bp, 14 predicted proteins | sample BioC12SIPDNA_3_FD_89957 | JGI IMG/M metagenome (GOLD analysis project Ga0123333, IMG submission 89957) | Anaerobic biogas reactor microbial communites from Washington, USA - Biogas_R2_B C12 SIP DNA | ecosystem: Engineered > Bioreactor > Anaerobic > Unclassified | place: Washington, USA...
ACCCTCCCCGCCGCACCGACAACGGCTTTTCACCCGGTCACAGACGGAGAAGTCCCCGAGTCCGCGCCGCACTACAGTCGTGCCCATGAGCATCAGCTTCGAAGCCAGAGCGCAGCAGCTCGGCGACCGTCTGATCGTGCCGCTCCCCGAGGAGGCCAGCGCGGCGCTGCCCTCGCGGGGCCAGGTCGCGGTCGAGGGGGAGGCCGGCGGGCGGTCCTTCACGACCGTGGTGGAGCCGGACGGCCGCCGGGGCCACTGGATCTCCGTCGACGACGCTCTCCGCGAGGCACTCGCGCTCGAGGACGGGCACACGGTCACCGCCGAGATCAGGCCGACGAAGGCGTGGCCCGAGCCCGACGTCCCCGACGACCTCGGCGCCGCCCTCGCCAGCGCCCCGGACCTCGCGGACACCTGGGCGGAGATCACCCCCATGGCCCGCTGGGAGTGGGTGCGCTGGGTCAACGCGACCCGCAACGAGCAGACCCGCGAGCGCCGCGTCGAGGTCAGCATCTCCAAGCTCCGTCACGGCAAGCGGCGCCCGTGCTGCTTCGACCTGTCCTCGTGCACCGACCCCGAGCTGTCCCGCAGCGGCAAGCTCGTCGAGTCCGTATGACGTGAGGTCACCTCTCCCGGTCCGTCACCTGCCCAGGTCCGTCACCTGCTCCGCAGGACGGCCGCGGCGATCTCCTCGGGGCGGCTGAGCGCCGCCAGGTGACCGCCGGGCACGAGCTCCACCGGGAGGCCGAGGCGCTCCCGAGCGACCCGTTCCTGGAAGTCCGGCGGGAAGAACCGGTCCTCGCTGCCGGTGAGCACCCGCGTGGGGACGTCGGGCCAGGCCGGCAGCGGCCACGGGTCCTCGAACGGCCGGTCGGTCTGGTCCGGCTCACCCATCGCCATCGCCTCCCGCGTCACCTCCTCCGGCACGTCGTGGAAGAAGTGCCGCATCGTGTCCATCGGCTCGCCCAGGGAGAACCCGGTGGCCGTCCACCACTCGTGACCCGTCTCGCCGGGCCGCGGGATCATCGCGTTGAGGAGCACGAGCTCGCGCACGTCCAGCCGGTCGCAGACCAGGGGCGCGGACAGCCCGCCCATCGACTGGGCCACCACGGTGACCGGCCCGGGGTCGGGACCTGCCGCGGAGACGATCGTGTCGGCATACGACGTGAGACCGGCCCGCCGATCACCCGCGGGCAGGTCGATGGCGACGGCGTCGGGCAGGAGCGGCACGAGCCGGTGCCAGTACCAGGCCTGCCCGCCGGCTCCGGGCACGAGGAGATGGCGCATGACGGTCAGACCTCGGTGCACCGGAGAACTCATCGCTCGCCCGACGGGAGCGGGACCTGGGTCCCTGGCGGGGGACGGCCGCCAGCGCCACGGTGAGGGGACCCACGCCCCTCACCAGACCAAGGAGCCCCGCCATGAGCACCATGAAAGCCTTCGTCATGCCCGAGGTCGGCACGACCGACGTCGTGGACAAGCCGATCCCCGAGCCAGGTCCCGACGAGGTCATCGTCAAGACCACGCACGCCCTGATCTGCACCTCTGACGTGCACACGGTCAAGGGCGCCCTCCCGGTGGAGCCGGGCGTCACCCTCGGCCACGAGTCGATCGGGGTGGTCCACGCGAGCGGCAGCAACGTCACCGGGTTCACCGAGGGCCAGCGGGTCGCGGTCAACGCGATCACGCCCTGCTACAAGTGCCGCTACTGCCAGTCTGGCCACAGCAGCCAGTGCGGCGGACCCCTCGGCGGCTACCAGTACACGGCGCAGCGCGACGGCAACATGTCGGAGTACTTCATGGTGCCCAACGCGATGGCCAACCTCGCGCCGATCCCCGACGACGTCTCGGACGAGGCCGCGGTCTACGCCTGCGACATGCTCTCGACGGGCATCATGGGTGCCGAGCACTGCTACCTCAAGATCGGCGACTCGGTCGCGATCTTCGCCCTCGGCGCGGTGGGCCTGTCGGCGACGATCGGCGCCACGATGCTCGGCGCGGGTCGCATCTACGCCGTGGAGTCCATCCCTGGGCGCCAGGAGCTGGCTAGGGCCTACGGCGCGACCGACATCATCGACTTCACCCAGGGTGACGCGGTTGAGCAGATCATGGACGCGACCGGCGGCGAGGGGGTCGACGCCGCGATCGAGGCCTTCGGGTTCCCCCAGACATGGGAGTCCTGCCTGCGGGTGACCAAGGCCGGCGGGCGGATCTCCAACGTCGGCTACCACGGGGAGAACCCCGAGCCGCTGCAGGTCCCGCTCGACGCCTTCGGGCTCGGCATGGCCGACAAGTCGATCCACACCGGTCTGTGCCCGGGCGGCAACGACCGGATGCAGCGGATCTTCGCGCTGATCGGCGCCGGCCGCTTCGACCCGACGCTCATGACGACCCACACCTTCGCGTTCGACGACGTGACCGAGGGCTTCCGGCTCATGCAGACCAAGGAGGACGGCATCATCAAGCCGCTCATCACGTTCTGAGTCGCGGAGCCCGGGGCCGCGGTGGCGGCCCCGGGCGAGCGGGTGAACGCGGCCCGGGCGTACGGGACGGCCCGGGAGACGGCCCCGCGTCATACGGCTGCGGTGTCCCTCGGTCGGGCCAGGGAGAGCAGGGCGGCGACGGCCGCCACCACGGCGGCGAACCAGTATCCGGGCGCGAAGGCGTCCGGGGCCGGAGTGACCAGGGCCGCGGCGGCGACGCTGGAGACGGCCGATACGCCGGTCGCCGCGCCGAACTCGTGGAAGGTGCTCAGCGCCGCCGAGGCGACCCCGGCCTCCTGCGGCTGCACCGCCGAGAAGAGGCTCCCTGCAGACGCGACGAAGACAGCACCGATCCCGAAGGCGGCCACGCTGGTGGCCACGATCAGCACCGGCACCGACGGGACCGCGGCGGCCACCGCCAGACCGGCGGCGGTCACCAGCAGCCCTCCCGTCGAGACGGCACGCACCCCACGGCGCGGGAGCACCCGGCCCGCGAGGTTCGAGCCGAGGATGGTGCCGACCGCGACGGGCAGGAAGGACAGCCCGGTCTGCAGCGCGCTGAGCCCGTGCGACTGCTGCAGCACGAACGACCCGAGGAAGAAGACGGCGATCATCAGCGCCGTGGCGACCAGGATCAGGGCCAGGCCGCGCACGACGGGGCGACGACGCAGCAGGTCCGGGTCGACCAGCGGCGTGGACGCGGCGGTGATGCGCCACCCGAACGCCGCGTAGCCCGCCAGACCCACCGCGACCGCGACCAGGGTCGTCCCGCTGGTCCAGCCGCGGTCGCCGGCCGTGACGAGGCCGTAGACGACCGCTGCCGTCGAGAGCGTGGCGAGGAGGGCGCCGAGGGCGTCGACGCGCCCGCCGCTCCCGGGCATCGGCCGCACCGAGCGCGGCAGCGCCAGCAGGAGCAGCGCACCGACGGGGACGTTGACGAAGAACACCCAGGGCCAGCCCGGGCCGGCGGTGAGCACTCCCCCGAGGAGCACACCCAGGGCCGCCCCGGCACCGCCGAGCGCCGACCACACCCCGAGCGCCCGGCTCAGCTCTGCGCCGGCGAACGTGCGGACGACGATCGACAGCGCCGCCGGTGACATGAGGGCCGCACCGACGCCCTGCAGCGCGCGGGCGGCCAGCAGGAGCCCGGCGGTGTCCGCGAGGCCGGCCGCCAGCGACGCCACGGTGAAGAGGCCGAGGCCGGCCAGCACCAGGCGGCGGGGTCCCAGGACGTCGGCGGCCCGGCCGCCCAGCAGCATCAGGCCGCCGAAGACCAGGGCGTAGCTGCTGGCGACCCAGGTGACCCCCGCGCGGTCCAGTCCCAGGTCGGCACCCAGGTCGGGCAAGGCGATCGCCACGACGGTGACGTCGACGATGAGCATGAGCTGGGCGATGCCGAGCATCGCCAGGACGCGCCAGCGGCGTGGGTCCGGGGGCGCCTCGGCCGCGACGGCGGCCCGGTCGGAAGTAGTCATGTCGGCTCCTAAGTTGAACAGTAGTGTTCATCTACGGTAAGTCGGACATGAGTGTTCGATAACGGAGTTTTCGGGGACGGCTGCAGCGCTGCACGTGAGGGAGGCCAACGGAGCACCGGCAGACGCGGCGGCGTGCCCGACGTCAGCCGCCCCCGAGAACGATCGGAGCTCAGGCCGTGAGAGCCCCGAGGGCGGTGTCGCGGACGAGGGCGGGCGCCTCCTCGGCGCTGATCTCACCCCGGTGCACCGCTGCGGACGCTCCGTGCATCACGGCCTGGATGACGGTGACCTGCCAGTCGATCGGCATGTCGTCACGGAACGCGCCGCTGTCGCGGCCGCGCGCCAGGAGCGACAGGACCCGGGCTGCGGGCTCCTCGTGGGCACGCCGCAGCTCCTCGGGGGGCAGCGCCTGGGTCCCCGCCACGACGAGCGCCCCGAAGCGGTGGGTCACGTGCCAGGTCGCCTCGAGCAGTCGGCCGAGGGCCTCGCGCGGGTCGCCGTCCAGGTCCACCGCGTCGAGCGCCTCGTTGGAGCTGTGGATGGCCCGCTCGACGACCTCGCGGACCAGCGCCGTGCGGGAGTCGAAGTGGCCGTAGAGGGTGACCCGACCCACGCCCGCCGCCCTGGCGATGTCGTTGACGCTCGTGTCGGGGTCGACCGCCAGCAACCGGATCGCGGCCTCGACGATCGCCTCGATGTTCCGCACCGCGTCGGCCCGCTTGGCGCGGCCTCGCGTGCCCCGCGCCGGGACGGCGCGCGCCGGCGGGCTCAGGAAGCGGTGGCAGTCCACGACCACGGTGCCCCCGGGCACCGGCGCCCGATGCGCCAGGGGTCCGTCGTCGACCCACCCCTGCCTGGCGTAGAAGCGGTGCGCGGCCTGGTTGCCGGTCGCGACGGCGAGCCAGGCCCTGGGGTGACCGGCCGCGAGGACGACCCGTTCACCCTCGTCGAGGAGCAGCGCCCCGACCCCCGCACCCCGGGCGGACCGGTCGAGGTAGAGCTGGTCGACCTGGTCCCCCTCGACCATGACAAACCCCACGACGGCTCCCCCGCGCACCGCCACGACCGTGCCGCCGACGAGCTCCCGCGCTCGCTCGTCGAACGACGCGGGCGTGCGCGCCTCGACCAGGTCGTCCGGCACGTGGCCGACGTGCGCGTCCGCCCACCCCTCGCGCCAGATGCGGGCGATGGCGCCGGCGTCCGCGGCGGTGGCCGCCCGCAGCAGCGTGCCTGACTCCTCGCCGTTCCCTGGCATGGGCGTAGAGTCTAGTAAGTCGGACATGCCTGTCCAAGAAGGGGGCGGTGGTGGTCGCACGCGCCGAGCTCGCCTCGTGGGAGCGCCTCGTCACCCCGGACGGGACCATCCTGCGTCGCCCCACCCTGGCCGACGTGCCCGGGGTCTTCGCCGTGCACCGCGACCCCGCCGTCTACCGGCACGACCCGCAGGAGGTGCACCCGGACCCGGACCACACCACGCGGTTCCTGACGCCGATGGTCGAGCACTGGGCGGACCACGGCTGGGGCTACTGGGTCGTCCTCGTGCCGCGAGCCGTGTGGCCGCAGGGGGAGGCGGGCACCGAACCCTGCGACGGCGACCGCGTCGTCGCGGGCCTCGGCGGCATCCGGCTCCACACCCTCCAGGGGCGCACGGTCCTCAACGTCCTCTACCGCTTCTCCCCCGCGACCCAGGGACGCGGGCTCGCGGGCCTGGTCCTCGAGCGGGCGCTGGCCGTGGCGCCCCTGGTCGCGCCGGGCGTCGACCTCGTCGTGCGCACCCGACCGGCGAACGCGGCGGCCCGGCACGTCGCCGAGCGCGCCGAGTTCACCGACGTCGGCCCGGAGCCCGGCGCGACCGGCCTGTGGCTCCTGACCCGCAGCGCCCCGGCGCCACCCTGACGGCGACCACCGCGGCGGGCGCACAATGGCAGGCATGGCGCGGACGCCTCGCGAGAGCGAGGGCGACTTCCTCCCGGCCGCCAGCACCAGGGGCCGGCTGACGCTGGCGGCGGTCACCCTCGGGTCGGGCATCGCCATCCTCGATAGCTCGATCGTCAACGTCGCGCTCAAGGAGATCGGGGTCGACCTCGGCGCCTCCCTGACCCAGCTCCAGTGGGTGGTCAACGGCTATCTCCTCGCGCTGGCCTTACTCGTCCTGGTCGGCGGCGCGCTGAGCGACCGGTTCGGGCGCCGCCGGGTCTACCTGGTCGGGGTGGCCTGGTTCCTCCTCGGCTCGCTGCTGTGCGCCCTGGCCCAGTCCCCGGGCCAGCTGGTCGCCACCCGGGTCGTGCAGGGCGTCGGCGCCGCGTTGCTGACTCCCGGGGCGCTGGCGATCATCCAGGCCTCCTTCCGCCCACAGGACCGCGGGGCCGCGATCGGCACCTGGGCCGGGATGTCCGGGATCGCTGCGGCCATCGGGCCGTTCGTCGGGGGGTGGATCGTGGACCACAGCACCTGGCGGTGGATCTTCGCGATCAACGTCCCGCTGTGCCTGGTCGTGATCGCCCTCGCCTGGTGGGCGGCGCCGGAGTCGCGGGCCGCCCGTCCCGGCCGCTTCGACGCGCTGGGCGCCCTGCTGACCGTCGTGGGGCTCGGCGCCCTCACCTACACCCTGACCTACGCCGCTTCCGGCCGGCCGGGTCTCCTGCTCGCCGGCGGACTGCTCACCGTCGGCGCGCTCGTGGGCCTGCTCGTCGTGGAGTCCCGCGCCGAGGACCCGCTGCTCCCGCTGTCACTCTTCCGCTCCCGCGTGTTCTCGGCGGCCAACGCCATGACGCTGCTCGTCTACGGCGCGCTCGGCGTCGTGTTCTTCGTCCTCGTCCTGCAACTGCAGGTCTCCTCCGGGTGGTCGGCGCTGTCGGCGGGCCTGACCGCGCTGCCGGTGACCATCGCGCTCATGTTTCTCTCCACCGGAGCGGGCCGGCTCTCCACCCGGATCGGACCGAGGATCCCGATGACCGTGGGTCCTCTGGTGTGCGGGCTCGGCTGCGCCCTCCTCGTCGGGGTCGGCGCCGGCACCACCTGGTATGCCGTGCTGCCGGGTCTCATCGTCTTCGCCCTGGGCCTGGCCCTCCTGGTCGCGCCACTGACCGCGTCCGTCCTGGCCGCTGCGCCAGACGACCGGGCCGGCGTCGCCAGCGGCATCAACAACGCCGTCGCGCGGGCCGGGTCGCTCCTGGCGGTCGCGGCCCTGCCGGTCGTCGCCGGGCTGTCCGGGGACTCCTACCTCGACCCGGGAGCGATGACCGCCGGCTACCGCACCTCGATGCTCGCGTGCGCCGCGATCATGGCGGCCGGCGGGATCACCAGCTGGTTCGGCCTGGGACCCCGGCGCGCCGACCCGAGCAACCAGGGTGCGGGCGACGGCGGCACGCGCGACGGCGGCTCGTCAAGGGGTGTCCCACCAGGGGGCGCCCTCGCCCCGCCGGGTCAAGAATGAGGTCATGGAGACGATGTCCGCGACACGGGCGACCGCCCTGCCGGGCCCGCGGGGTCCGCTGAGCGAGCAGGTCATGGGCGCGCTGCGACGCGACCCCGCGCGGCTCACCCCGACGCGGCCTCCCGGGGCGACCGAGGAGGACGCCGCGCTCACCCTCTGGGTGCTGCACGAGCTCTCGTACCGCGGCTTCGGCGACGTCTCACCGGAGGCCGAGTGGGAGCCGTCGGTGCTGGCCCTCCGTCGGCACCTGCAGCGGGACCTCGAGGCGCGGCTCAGGAGCCGGTGGCCGGGGCACGAGTTCTCCACGGAGACCTTCGCCGACGACCTGATGGCATTCATCGAGGCCGACGACGGGCCCTCGGTCGCGTCCTACGTGCACACGCAGGCCACCGTCGAGCAGGTGCTCGAGCTGCTGCGGTGGCGCTCGATCTACCACCTCCGGGAGGCCGACCCCTCGACGTGGACCCTCCCGCGCCTTACCAACGCCCCCAAGGCGGCACTCGCCGAGCTGCAGTACGACGAGTACGGCTCCGGCCGCCCCGACCGCCTGCACGCGCACCTCTTCGCGCAGGCCATGGAGGCGCTGGGGCTGAGCACCCGCCACGGCGACTACCTGGACGAGTGCCCGCTGGAGGTGCTCGAGATGAACAACGTCATGACCCTCTTCGGTCTCGACGGGCGGCTCCGCGGGGCCTCGATGGGGCATCTGGCCGCCTTCGAGGTGACCAGCTCCGTGCCCAGCAGCCGCCTGGTCCAGGGCCTGACACGCCTGGGCATGGCCCCGGAGATCATCGAGTACTACGCCGAGCACGTCGTCGCCGACTCGGTCCACGACCAGATCGCGGTCCGGCTGATCTGCGCGGCGCTCGCCGCGGACGAGCCGGACCAGGCCGAGGACATCTTCTTCGGAGCGTTCACCTGCCTGGACCAGGAGGCCCGCTTCGCCCGCGCCATCCTCGGTCGCTGGGGCGTGGCAGCATGACCGTCGCCACCGGGGACTCCCTGGTGTGCCCCGGCGGGCCGCTGCTGCTGCGCGGGTGCGGCACCTACACCGACGAGGACGGTTTCGAGTACCCGGTGGACCGCCCGGTGGTAGCAGTCTGCCGCTGCGGCTTCTCCAACCGCCTCCCCTGGTGCGACAGCACCCACAAGCGGCTACCGCCCGACAAGCGCCCCGACTAGCTCCGCGCCGTCACCCCCGTCCCGGGCGGCGACGGCCGGCCCGGCTGACCGCGGCTCACGCGGACCAGCACCCCGCGCTCCCCCTGCCGGACCGCGGTGACCTGCAGGCCGTATGCCGTGAGGTCCAGGGCGTCCACCTGGTCCCGGGCGCCGAGCTGCAGGACCGCGAGCCCGTCGGGGTGCAGGTGCCGCTGCATGACCCGGGCGCAGCGCCGCGCGACCGTCAACCCGTCCGCCCCTCCGTCGATCGCCAGCATGGGGTCCTGCGGGTAACGCGCCGTCCGGTCGGGCGGCACCCAGGGCGGGTCCGCGATGATCACCGCGAAGCGCTCGTCCTCGCCCACCACCTCGGTCATGTCGCCCTCGCGGACCTCCACCCACCCGTCCAGCCCGGCAGTCGCGGCGTTGGCCGCGGTCAGGTTGACGGCGGCAGGGTTGAGGTCGACCGCCACCAGCGGCCGCCGGCGGTTCTCCGCGGTGAGCGCCGTCGCCAGGAGTCCGATCTGTCCCGCCCCGCAGCACAGCTCGAGCACCCTGCCAGGAGGCGCCTGCGCGATGAGCTCGGCCGCCCAGCGCGACTGGTCGGCGGTCCAGCCCCGGGGCTCCAGCACCCGTTCGTCGTAGGTGATCTGGAGCCCGGAGAAGTCCACCGTCGGCACCACCCCATCAACGCTAGGGCCCAGCCCGCCGCAGGGCAGCCTGAGTCCGCAGGGCGGGGCTGAGTCAGTGGTCTGCACGGGCCCTGCGCGCCGGGCCCCGGGTTCGGGAACCGCGGCCCCTCCCAGCACGTCCACATCACATGGCACTCCCACGCCCGGCCATCGTCGCCGCGCTGGCCCTGACCCTGTTCGCGGCGGGCTGCGGCGAGGTGAGCACCGACCAGCCGGGCATCGCACCCGGCTCAAGCACCGTCACCAGCCACGAGCCCGCAGATCCGCCCGCGACGGTGGGCGAGGCCGCGACCTGGCAGCTCCAGCAACCCGAGTTCGTCAACCCGCACGCCCAGGGGCTGATGGTCGAGGTCACCCGACTCGGCTGCTCCGGCGGCGAGACCGGCGAGGTGCTGGAACCACAGGTGGCCTACGACAACGACCGCATCATCATCCGCACCGACGTCGCGCCGCTGACCGGCGACACCTACACCTGCCAGGGCAACGACGCGGTACCGGTCGAGATCCAGCTCGAGCAGTCGATCGGCGGCCGCGACCTCGTCGACGCCGCTTGCCTGGAGGGCGAGGCGGTCACCACGGCGGACTGCACCGACGCCGTCCGCTGGACCTCGCCGTCCCGCGGTGCCACCTCCGAGATCCCCGACTGGGAACCTCCCGCCGACTACTCCTTCGTCGTCACGTCCGGTTGCGGGGAGCGGGCCTTCATCGGCAGGTTTGCCGTGACCGTCACCGCCGGCGCGGTGAGCGCGGTCGAGCCGATCGGCGAGAGCTACGCGGGGGTCACCGCTGAGATGACACCCACGCTGAGCGACATGCTCGACGAGGCCAGGGCCGCAGCCGAGCAGGGCACGGTCGAGGTCGCCGTCGATGACGCCGGCGTCCCCCGGTGGATCGACATCGACCCGATCCCCAACGCCATCGACGATGAGTCCTGCTACGCGATCTCCGACTACCGACAGCTGTGAGACCCGGCTCGTTGTTCACTTCCCGCAGCACATCCACGAGGACCGTGCCCGGGACCGAACCCTCAGGGGGTAACGATGGTGACTGCGTCCATCGACGGCGGGTCGACGATCTCGATGCCTTCGCCTTCAAGATAGGCGCGCAGGTCCTCGGGGTCGGGGTCACCGCCCCATGTCGGCTCAGGCGGGCCGCCGGGCCCGAACAGCGCCAGGCCGCGCGGGGATCCAGTGGAGAAGCGCAGTTCGTAGTGCACGCCGTCGTAGCCGGCGTCGTGGAGGGCCTGGGCCCAGGCCTGGGTGGTGGCATAGTCGCCGGTTGAGTGGACCTCGTTCGTCACTCGGAAGTTGCTGGCGCGCTCGGACGTCATGTCGGCGGCCTTGACCTCGTGCGGTAGGGGAAGCTCAGACAGGACGCGGCCGGCGACCAGATCGGCGTCGATCCATCCGCGCTCGAAGTATTCGGGCCCGATGCACTCGTTGGCCGCGCCTCGCTTGGTGGTGGCGAGGTAGCAGGACCCGTCCGGATCCGAGAGGTCGAACCGGCCGTCGCCGACGTCGCCAGCATCGTGGGAGGCGAAGTACCAGGCGCCGCGGTCGACATCGGCCGGGCGGTCGTTGTGCTGACGGAACCAGGCGGTGCCGGCGCGATGGGTCTTGCGAGGGAACTTCGTGAAGTCGTGGGCGCTCGTGTCGGGTGGGCGCAGTGCCTGGTCACGTCGGGACATGTAGCGGCGGCGGGGTGTCAAGCGGCCCAGGCGGCGGCGGTTCGGCGGGCGAGTTGCACGACCCTGTCGCGGTCACGGTCCTCGAGTAGCCAGCGGGCGACGCTGAGACCATCGAGATCGCGCAGAGGAGTCGTGACCCATGTCGCGACCGACCACCGCGAGAACGGCTCGTCCCGCGTCTCCGACCGTGCCACCGGCACGCCAGCCCGACTCTCGGACTCGCTGCCGGCGCTGGGAGCAGCCTGGTCGCGCTTGGCGTGTGGCGGGTGGAACGTGGTGAGGACGTCGGCCAGGCCGGGCAGAACGTCGTGGTCTCGGAACTGCCATGTGGGGTAGATCCACCGGCGGTCGGTTGTCTGCAACGCCAGGATGGTGTGCTTGTTACGGCGGTGCTCGACCGCCTGCTTGGAGATCGGTTCAGCACCAGGTCCGGCGAGGATGGTCTTCACGCCGTTGGTGTCGTAGTACTCCGGGCCGACCTGAGCGGCCATCTTGTTCGCCGGGGCTGGCGCGGGTGCTACCGCGAGCATCCGTTGCGCGAGCTTCTCAGGCGCGATCGGGGCCGCACCCTTCAGCAGGCGAGCAAGCACGCTGGGAAGGACCACCTGGTCAATCTGGGCGCGCAGCGCCTTCAAGTAGGCGGCCAGATCGTCACCAATCGTGAAAGTCTCCGACCTCCCGGGCCCGGTGGACACCTCAAGGAGCGCTGCCCCTTCGATGAGCTTGTCGCGTGCGCCCTTCTGGGACGCACGCTGGGAATCGAGCACCTTCACATCCGCAACTCGGTCCGGCGCCACGACGTCGGTCGTGGTGGAGACGAACCGTCCGCTGACTGGTGAGGTGGTCTTGAGCGCGCGGCCCTTCGCCTGCCTCTTGGATACAGCCATGGGAACCTCCTCCTCACGATGGATGTGCCGTGTGCACTCGTCATTCCGGTCAAGCCAGTCAAGTGGCCTCATGACCAATCCTACGCGCACCCGCACGTAGGTCAAGCCGGTCAAGCAGAAACTCCGGCTATCGCGAGTCCATCGCAGCGCGCTCAAGCACGGTGCTGCCGGAGGACGCGGTGCAGGCCGCGGACCTCATCTGCCGCGTTCAGCTGGCGCTCGCGTATGCCTCGGTGAGCCATTCGACGATCTGATCGTCCACTTCAGCAGGGTCGTGAAGTTCGATGTGGTGCATCCACACATTCGCCGAGGGATGCACAACTTCCTTGAAACGCTCGGACTTCACTTCACGCGGCAGCGCGATGGAGAGCACCGCTGGCACCTCGCTGTTGACGTACTGCCCCGGTCGCCAGACGTAGGCGAAGCCACGGCGGCGGCCGAAGGCGATTTGGCTCTTGGTCACCCTCACAGTCGTTTCGCCGACTGTGGACACGGCCTCTTGGACCGCCCGGCACATCGCAAGACCTTCTGGGAACCCTTGAAACAGATCCTCCGGGGTTGCGGCTTCATCGCGCATCGTTCGAGCGTAGATCCACGAGACGCGTGCCGACAGTCAGCTCACAATTGCCGCAAGGAGTGTCAGCGGTAGACGTCCGCGCGGTGCTCGATTGCGATGATGGTCACGCGATCGTCGATCCGGTAGATGATCCGGTAGTCGCCGCGGCGTGCGATGTGTAGCCCTTCAAGGTCGAAGCG
>Ga0123333_10004759_pt1 | contig 12573 bp, 14 predicted proteins | sample BioC12SIPDNA_3_FD_89957 | JGI IMG/M metagenome (GOLD analysis project Ga0123333, IMG submission 89957) | Anaerobic biogas reactor microbial communites from Washington, USA - Biogas_R2_B C12 SIP DNA | ecosystem: Engineered > Bioreactor > Anaerobic > Unclassified | place: Washington, USA...
AGGGTAGAAACAGGGATGGGTAGAGCGCGATTCTGGTGTGGTCTGGGGGTTGCAGCGCTGTTGATGGTAGGTTGCACTCCCGACCTGGTGCCCGGCGACGCTGAGGCGCCTCTGACTGCGTCAGGGACCATTCGGGCGACAGAGGTGCGAGTCGCGAGCGAGTTGGGTGGGCGGATCCAATCGGTGCTGGTCCACGAGGGTGATGCGGTGGGTACCGGTGAGGTCATAGTGACACTGGATCCTACGCCCTGGGAACTGGAACTGCTTCCGGCCGAGGCTAGAGCCTCGGCGGCACGTGCGGAGCTGGCCGTTCTGGAGGATGGCCCGCGGGCGACCGAGGTCGAGGCGTTGCGGGCTAGCGTGGCATTGGCCGAAGCGGACCGTGATGCGGCGTTCGCGGCGTGGCAGAACGCCGTGAGCGCCCTGGAGAACCCGCAGGTGTTGGACGGTCAGATCGTCGATGCGAGGACCCAAGTTGCGCTCGCCGAACAGGCGGTTGAGTTGGCGGAAGCGGAGCTTGCCCGGGTGCAGCTCTTGCGCGACCAGAAGATGGCTGGTAGTGTGGAACGCCGGGCTGCTGATTTCCAGGTCCTGGCATCTGAGGCAGCGCTCTCCGCGGCTGAGGCAGACCGGGCCACCGCCAAAGCTCTGCTTTCTCAGTTGATGGGCATCCGGGCCAAGCCTCTGGGCTATATCGCAGAAGCTCACGCTGCCGAAGGACGCTATCGCGTGGCTGAGGCGGGTGTGGCCGTGGCCCAGGCGCAGTTCTCGGATCTCCTGGCGGGACCGACTGCCTCTGAGGTAGCGATCGCCCGGGCAGCAATGCGCCAGGCCGAGGCAGAGGTCGACCTTTTGCGGCTGAAGGTCGGCAAATGCGCTCTGGTCAGCCCAATCGACGGCATTGTAGTGGCGCAGGTCCTACAGACCGGTGAGTTGGCAGCTCCGGCGACCACGGTTATCAAGGTTGCCGACCTAAGCGTGGTCTTTCTAGAAGTCTATGTCCCGGAGAACCGGGTGGGTTTGGTTCAGCTGCGCCAAGCGGTCAGAGTTAGCGTGGACACGTATCCGGGCCGTGCCTTCGAAGGACAGGTCAGTAGAATCGCCGATGAACCCGAGTACACACCGCGGAATGTGGCCACGACCGAGGAGCGGCTGAACACGTTCTATGCTGTTCAGATCCATCTGGCCAATCCGGACGGGATGCTCAAGCCGGGCATGCCTGCGGACGCGCAGTTCTAGAGTGGTGACCTTTGGGGTAGGATGTGTGACGATCCGGGCACTTTCCCGCCCGTCGTCTACACTCACTGTTGGTCTTGAACAAGCGCGAGGATGTCCGCTGTCGAAGGCAGGACGAGGTGCGCCCCAGCACGCCAGAGCTCCTGTTCCCGTCCAAACCCGCACAGTACCCCAATAGCCCATGCGCTGGCACGTCGCGCAGACAGGATGTCGACCGGGGTGTCGCCGACCATCACACATTCGGCGGGCTCCAGGCCGAGGTGCTGCGCAGCATGGAGCACCGGTTCCGGATGGGGTTTGAGGCGCTTGGTAGTCTCCTGGGTCACCGAGAGTGAGAAATACGCGGTGAGACCGTGCTGCGCCAGGAACACTGTGGCGTCCTCGGCGGAGCGGGTCGAGACGACTGCCAGTTGTGACCGCGTCGCAAGGTGCGTGATCAGAGGGCGGGTTCCGTCAATCAGCCGGAACGTCGGCTTAATCTGGCGGCTAAGCCGTCTGCGCAGTCTGAATATCCAACGATCGAGCCCGGCGAAGTCAAGCCAGGCCAAAGCGCTGTTCATCGGCGTTTCGCCGAGCATCACCAGGCGCCGCGCCAGCCCTTGCGACCTTGTCGCGCCGATGAATCTCAGCCGCCGTGCCAGTCCCTCAACTGCCTGATCGTCGCTATCCATCAAAGTGCCGTCGAGGTCAAAGAACCAGCCGCGGAGTTGGCTGAAGGGAATTGCCTGGTCCGCTGGCGCAGTGTGGGTCCGGGCTGTGACCGATTCACCGCGGCGCTTGTTGTCATGCTCGGACATAGATCACCTCACCCTTGAATTTGGTCGTCGTGTTGCTTCCGTGATACAATTCGGTTGCCACCGTTCGCGCGTGGCAGGTCGGTGACAACGCCAGGAACTAGGAGGACCTTCGATGACGCACGACAAACGAAATCCTGTGTTCAACCCCGGTCAGGCTGAATGGGTGCAGCAGAAGGGCACCAAGAAGCTCGATGAGGATCAGAAGGCACTGCTGCTAGCCCTGTCGCGACTGGAAGCTGAGATCGGGCGCGAGCTTGGCGAGGAGGAAAGGACGGCGATCGAGTCGCTTGCTGTCGATTTGGAAGGGTTCGATGCCGACGAAATCCTCCGCGCCGTCCATCAGATGGTCAACCAACCTGCTGATCCACGCCGCAAAGTCTCGTGGTCGGAGCTCAAGGGCCGTCTCCATTAGCCGCTCGCCTTCAGAAAGGTGGGACGTCTGAGGCGTCGGGTTCTGCTGTGTTGGTGGACTGCAGGAGCTCCTCAGCAACGACACGGTTCACCTTGCGGGACTGTCCTTCCATCTCGTTGGCAACGATGCCCATGTCGGTCAAGATGTCCATCAGCCGGGCGGCCCGAGTGTAGCCAATTCGCATCCGGCGCTGGAGTAGCGAGGTCGAGGCGCGATTTTCGGCGAGGAAGATCTCCACAGCGGTCGGTAGCAATTCGTCCTCGAACTCGTACTTGGATGATGCCGGTTCGTCGAAGGTCGGAAAGAGCGGCGGCTGTGTCGGTATCTCCGCGCCGGACAAGCTGCTGCCTGGCAATGATCCCGCGTCCTTAGCTGCCCCTGGCTCCACGGCGTTCTGCCAGAAAGCAATCAGCCGCTCGATCTCGCGATCCGAGACAAACGCTCCCTGGAGCCGCATTGGTTGCGAGGCGTCCGGTGGCATGAAGAGCATATCGCCGCGGCCCAACAGGCGCTCGGCTCCAGGGATGTCCAGGATGACGCGCGAATCCACTGATGACGCCACGGCAAAGGCGATGCGCGCGGGAAAGTTGGCCTTAATGAGACCGGTCACCACATCAACGCTGGGACGCTGGGTGGCGATGATCAGGTGGATGCCTGTGGCGCGAGCCATCTGCGCAAGGCGACAGATAACCCGTTCCGCCTCGTCTGGAGCCTGCATCATCACATCGGCAAGCTCGTCGATGAGCACGCAGATGTAGGGAATCGGGCTATCGGGATCACCCTTCTTGATGCGGCGATTGAAGTCCTCGATGTTGCGCGCGCCCATATTGGCAAACCGGCGATACCGGCTATCCATCTCGCGAGTTACCCAACGCAGCGTCGGGACCACACGATCGACGTCGGCGATCACCGGAGCCAGCAGGTGGGGGATCCCGTTGTACTGGGTCAGTTCTACTCGCTTGGGATCGACGAGGATCAGGCGCAGTGTGTCCGGAGAGTTCTGCAGGAGGAAGGACGTAATGACGGAGTTCACACACACTGACTTGCCTGCCCCGGTAGCGCCGGCGATCAGCAGGTGTGGCATCGCCCGTAGATCGGCTGTTACGGCCTGCCCCGATACGTCTTGGCCCAGCCCGATGCGCAGGCGCCCCTTGAGCTTGGCGAAGCTCTCCGAATCCATGACGTCGCGCAGCGAGACTACGGAGGCTTCATCATTGGGCACTTCGATGCCGATCAAGCCCTTGCCAGGAATAGGGGCCTGGATGCGGATGCTGCGTGCCGAAAGCGCCAGGGCCAGGTCGTCTGCCAGGTTCGCGATCTTGCTGACCTTGACCTTGATGGGCTTGCCGGCACGTGTCCCGCTGAAAAGCGGCTCAGCCCCGAATTGTGTGACGACGGGGCCCTGGTTGATCTCGTTGACCTTGACCGGAGCGCCCAGACTGAGGAGCGTGCTCTCGATGATGCGGACCTGATCCCGGATCAGATCCTCGCTATAGCTCTGCTCGGTGCCCTCCTCAAGAATGCTGGACACGACCGGTAGCCGCCAGTTCTGTCGTCCAACTTCGAGGGAGGTGATGTTGATCTCCCCGTTGGCAGTGCCGGGGCGCTGAGCTACGTTGACGCGCGGCGGTGCCAGATCGCTTTCGGGTTCATCAGGTGGTGGCGGCGAGCCCCCCAGCATGACCGCTGGGCGGCCTTTCGGCTCAGCGGCTGTTGCCGGAGCGTTGATCGCGACGGGCACGGGCTTCTGCGAAATGTCCCGCCCGGCATCTGCGCGACGCTTAGCGAGCCACTCGACGACGTGGTGTACGGCCTCCGCAGGAGAGACACTCGCTACGAAAGTGATTGTGACAACCCACCCGATCAGCAGGGTGAAGATCACGCCCGCTGGCCCCAAGGCGTCTGTTCCCAGATCCAGCAGGACTGCTCCAAGCCAACCACCGCCTAGACCTTCTTCGGCCAAGGCGTAGGGCTCACCGTCAGATACCATTTGCACTACGATGAAGTGCAGTGTGGTGAGTGCCACGAAGAACCCCAACACTACACCCACGATTTGCTCGGGGTCGGGCGTTGGAATGCGATCCTCGAAGTAGCGCAACACCAGCCAGAGTCCGAGCGCGCCCAGGAACACTGGGACGATGAACCTGCCCCAGCCAAAAGTTTGGCGCAGTATCGAGACCCACCATTGGGTGAGAAGCCCCTGCTCCGCCGAGAGCATACTCAGAATCGTGAGTGCCGAGAGGACGACGAGCGCCCATCCGAGGATATCGAGCTTCTGGTCATGGGTTAGCCGTTGCCACAGCGACGGACGTGGCTTCTTGCGGCTGGACCGTCGCGCCGGCGTGCTCCGCCGAGTCGACGATCTCTTGCTGCCGGACGATGAACTGCGCTTCACCATAGCGTCTTCGCTGGTTACCTCGCTCCCAAAGCGGCGTCCAGCGCCTCTCGAACGGACCTAACTTGGACTGTCTCCAGACCCTTAGGCACCGCAATCTCTGTACGCCCCAGCCGCCGTGGAATGATGGCCTTCCCAAACCCCAGCCGCACTGCTTCGTTTAGCCGTGCTTCCAGCTGACCGACTGAACGAACCTCGCCGGACAGACCCACTTCTCCCACGAGCGCGAGATCAGCGGCTACCGGCCGATCGCGTAGGCTGGACGCCAGCGCCAGCGCGACCGCGAGATCGACGGCCGGTTCCTCCACTTGAAGCCCGCCAACGACGTTGGCGAAAATATCCTGCTCACCCAGCGGCAGTCCGACCCGGCGCGTGAGGACGGCTACCGTGAGGAGCAGCCGGTTGAAGTCCAGGCCATTCACGGTGCGCCGTGGATTGCCAAAGCTCGTCGGGCTCGCCAGGGCCTGGACTTCCACGAGCAGTGGGCGCGTGCCCTCGATGGTGATTGCGACAGCAGAGCCCGGGACGTTGACCATTCGCTCGGCAAGGAAGGCCTCGGAAGGGTTCTCTACCTCGATCAACCCGCGCACCTGCATCTCGAAAACGCCGACCTCCGATGTGGCCCCGAAGCGATTCTTGACACTGCGCAACAAGCGATAGGCGTGGAATGGATCTCCCTCTAGGTAGAGCACGGTGTCGACGATGTGTTCGAGCACCTTGGGGCCGGCGATCGAGCCCTGCTTGGTGACGTGCCCCACGATGAAGACGGGTATGCCGCTCTGTTTCGCCCATCGTTGGAAACGGCTTGCACACTCGCGGACCTGGCTGACGTTACCAGAGGCCGACATAAGATCCTCAGTGTGCATCGTCTGGATCGAATCGATGACGAGGGCGCGGATATTGGGATGCATCGCGTCTGCATGCCCCAAGATGGTGCCCACTTCGGTCTCAGAAAGCAAGTGCAGGGGATCGCCCTGGACACCCAGCCGGTCGGCCCGCATCTTGATCTGTTGGGGCGACTCCTCGCCTGAAGCATACAACACGGGCATCTGCTCATCGCCCAACATCGCGGCAACCTGGAGCAGCAAGGTCGACTTCCCGATTCCCGGCTCGCCACCGATCAAGACGATGGAACCGGGGACCAGCCCGCCTCCCAGGACCCGCGCAAACTCGTGCAGTCCTACAGGTATTCGGGAGATCGCGCCCATCTCGACCTGGCTGAGCGGCTTGGGGGGTTGTGCTCGGTAGGGTGCAGCCAGAGACGTGCCCGACTGTGTCTCTGAGTTCAATGTTGTCTCGACTAGGCTATCCCATGAGCCACAGTTGGGGCACTTCCCCATGTGTCGGGCGAAACTCCAGTTACACTGCTGGCACACCCATCGGGTCTCAGTCTTGGCCATGACCTCTCTCTGTTCTGACCCTCATGATAGCAGAACATATTTTCTAGTTCAAGGGCAAGTCCCCCTTTTCTACCCTGATTTGGCACAAAAGCAAACGGTAGCGTGACACGCTGGCTCGCCCTCGCGTCTCAATGTGCTAGACTTGGGTGGCGGAGGGGTACGTGGGCGAAGCGGAACCACCCAGGCTGCTAGTGGACAGGACGTTGGGAAAGCTGGCGCGCTGGCTGCGCGTTCTAGGATACGACACGGTGTACGCGCCTGAGGGCGATGCCCAGGTCGCTCACCGTGCCCGCGCCGAGGGCAGGGTGGTTTTGACGCGTAGACTTACGTTGGCGTCGCGGTCGGGGTTGCGCACGCTGGCTGTCGTGTCGCAGGCACCGCTCGAACAGCTGACTGAGGTGGTCGGTAGGGTAGGTCTCCTGGAGAGCGGAACGCCGCCAAGGTGTATGGTGTGCAACACAGTGCTGGAGCCACTGTCGCGGGCGGCGGCTCAGGACCGCGTACCACCCTACGTTGCGGCGCACCACGAGGTCTACCACCATTGCTCAGGCTGTGGTAGAATCTACTGGCAGGGAACGCACTGGCACGCCATCCGACGTCAGGTCGCAGAGGCCCTAACGACGTTGACAAATCAACCGGACCAGATATAATGGGCTGGCGGCCGACCCTGCGAGGGCTCGGCTCCTATTGTGTAATAGGGAGGATAGAAGTGTACGCAGTTATCAAGGCCGGAGGGCATCAGTACAAGGCATCCGTTGGGGACGAACTCATTGTTGAGCGTCTTCCCTACGAGGTGGGCGGGCAGGTTGAGCTTGGTGATGTCTATTTGCTGGCTGATGAGGATGAGATTGCGGTGGGCCGGCCCACGATTGAGGGGGCAGCGGTCCGCGCGACGGTTCTGGAGGAACTCCGAGGGCCGAAGATCCACATTTTCAAGTACCGGCCAAAGCAGCGCTATCGCCGCCGGATGGGCCATCGCCAGACCTATATGCGCCTCCGCATTGACGAGATTGTAAAAGGAGCGTAGCGATGGCACGGAAGAAGAGCACGGGTACCAATGGCCGCGACAGCAACGCCAAGCGGCGTGGTGTCAAGAAGTATGGCGGCGAGCGTGTTCGAGCGGGCAACATCCTCGTGCGCCAGGTCGGTGAGCATCTCAAGGCCGGCCAGAACGTAGGTTTGGGAAAGGACTACACCCTCTTCGCCCTCGTCGACGGCGTCGTTCGGTATGACGTTGTTCGAGGTCGCAAGCGTGTGAATGTTGTGACTCCTGAAGAGGTGACGGCATGAAGGCGGACCTGCATCCTAAGTGGTATCCCGAGGCGCAGGTCATCTGTGCTTGTGGAAACAGCTGGACCGTTGGGGCGACTGTTCCTGAACTGAGAACGGATGTTTGTTCGGCCTGTCACCCCTTCTTCACCGGTGAGCAGCGCATTGTCGACACCGAGGGCCAGGTCGATCGCTTTATGCGTCGCCTGCGGGCGCGCGAAGAAGCGCTTCTGGAAGCTGAACGCCGCGAGGCGGCCCGTACCTCTCCTGAGCTCTTGATAGAGGTGTTGCAGTTGGGTTCACGTATGGAGAACCTGCTGCGTGATGCGGGTGTCACCACCGTCGGTGACGTGCTGGCCCGTCTGGAAGAAAGCGGCGACGAGGGTCTGACCGATATCAAGGGGTTCGGCCTCAAGGCCCTGGCGGACCTGAAACGAGGTCTCCGCCAACGGGGCTTCGTCCTTCCAGGTGACGAGCCCCCGGCTGAAGGAACCGAGGAAGCGGCAGAGGCCTCAACACCGGAAGCCGCGTAGAGATCAACCAACAAGGCAGGGGACACTCCCCTGCCTTGTTCTATTATACGTCTCGGAGCGCGTATGCTGACAGACACGGGTTCGGGTTCCATCGAAGTTATCTGTGGCAGCATGTTCAGCGGCAAGACAGAGGAGTTGATTCGGCGGCTAAGACGGGCTCAGATCGCCCGTCAGCGGGTCCAGGTGTTCAAGCCCGCGCTCGACGTCCGCTACGCCGAGAAGGCCATCGCTTCCCATAACGGGCTTCAGGAACACGCGATCCCAGTTGCGAACTGCGAGGAACTTCGGGAGCACCTTGATCCCGACGCCGATGTTGTGGCGATTGACGAAGTTCAATTCTTCGCTGATGATGTGGTCGAGCTCTGTAATGAGCTAGCCGAGCAAGGGCGGCGCGTGATCTGCGCGGGACTGGATATGGATTTCCGCGGTGAGCCGTTCGGCCCCATACCGCAGTTGCTCTCCATTGCTGAGCGGGTGGATAAGCTGCAGGCGATCTGTGTGGTATGTGGGCGTCCCGCGAGCAGGACGCAACGTCTGATCGAAGGCTCGCCTGCCTGTTACGAGGACCCTGTGGTTTTGGTCGGCGCAAGCGAAGTGTATGAGGCGCGCTGCAGGCTGCACCACGAGGTGCCACATCGGAGGACCGAGGAGGACGCAGATGCCGGTGCCGATTCCTGATTCAGTTTCGTACGTGCTCCTGGATGAGGCTACAATCGAGCGCCGCGTCCAGGAGATGGCCGATGAGATCAGTGTCGACTATGAGGGTATCCATAATGAGGATTTCCTCCTGGTCGGGGTTCTCAAGGGGTCATTCATCTTTCTCGCCGATCTGGCCCGCCGCCTCACGGTGCCCCACCGGGTCGACTTTATCGCGCTCTCGAGCTATGCGGATTCTGCCGAAAGCACAGGCGCGGTGCGTTTGATTATGGACACGCGAGCGGATGTGGCTGGGAAGCACATCCTTATCGTGGAGGATATTCTCGATACCGGCTATACGCTCCGCTATCTCTATCGGTTGTTTGAGGCACGCCAGCCTGCATCGTTGCGCACGGCAGTGTTGCTTACCAAACCCGACCGCCGGCAGGTTGAGACGCCCGTGCACTATCTGGGGTTTTCGATTCCCGATGTTTGGGTTGTAGGCTATGGCCTGGACTATGCGGATCGCTTTCGAACACTACCCTACATCGGGGCTCTGAAATCGCGAGTCTACGAGAAGTGAGGTGGGGCGATGTCGATGTTCAATGACATAGAGCGGGTGCTGGTCTCGGAGGAGGAGATCCGCCAGCGCATCGCGACGCTCGCTGAGCAGATGAACCAGATCTACTCCGATGATGACCCGCCGATCCTCGTGTGCATTCTCAAGGGCGCATTCATGTTCCTTGCCGATCTGACGCGTCAGCTCTCCTTCCGGCACGAGGTCGATTTTATGGAGATCTCCAGCTACGGCATGGGAACCACAAGTTCCGGTGTGGTGCGCATTCTGCTGGATCTGGCCTCGAGTATTGAGGGCCGCCAGGTAGTGATCGTCGAAGATATCGTGGATACAGGACACACGCTCAGCTACATCCTGCGCAACTTTGCGACTCGCAAGCCCGCCAGCGTGCGTGTTGCGACGCTCTTGAACAAACCCAGCCGGCGGGAGATCGATGTGCCGGTGGATTTCGTAGGCTTCGAGATCCCCAACGAGTTTGTGATGGGTTATGGGCTTGACTTTGGCGAGCAGTATCGCAATGTTCCCTACATTGGCGTTCTGAAGCCAGAGATCTACCAAGGGGTCGACCAGTCCTGACCTTTATAGAGATACGGGATATTGCCTCTGTAACGTAGGCGATGGAGTTTCCTGATGCCCGACGCGGATACTGTGGAGATGAGATGAACCGGCACAGACAGACACTGGCGGCCATTCTGCTTTGGAGTGGGGTAGCGCTGTTGCTGTTGGGGTTGGTCCTCCTTTTCCCCCGGATCTTGCCCCTGGTTGAGACCTTGGCGTACACTCAGCGTATTCCGACGGCCCCGCCGTTGGTCGTCACGGAGACGCAATCCAGCGAGCCGTTGGCATTACTCCCGTTTGAGTCGGATGTGGAAACCGAGGTTCTGGCCGAGGCGACCGCCACGGCTACGCCTGCTCCTACGGATACGCCGGTGGCAAGCGATGTGGAAGAGGACGTCACGCCCACGCCAACCGCGCCGCCAACACCCACGCCGACGCCGGTATGGCCCGGCACGGCGCCTACCCATCTGTTGATTCCATCCATTGCCCTCGACGCCCCGGTTGTCTCGATCGGGTTGAAGTCGGTTGTGATCGGTGGGGAGACTCAGGCGATGTGGGACGTTCCTGATTGGCGGGCAGCGGGTTGGCACAGCACGTCTGCGAACATCGGTGTGTCCGGCAACACGGTTCTGAATGGTCACAACACCTCGCGCGGTGAGGTATTCCGCGATCTCTATAAAGTGGAACCCGGAGCTGAGGTATTGGTCGAAGGTGCCGACGGAGAGACCTACACCTACCGTGTGGAGGAGAAGTACATCTTGCGAGAAGCCGGGCAGCCCCTGTCTGTGCGACAGGAGAACGCCCGCTATATCATGGCGACTCCGGATGAGCGGTTGACGTTTGTCACATGTCATCCCTATGGGAGTTTGGCGAATCGCCTTGTCGTGATCGCGTATCCGGTAGATGACGTTCAGGGCTTGCCGGAAGGAGCAAACTAGATGATCGAGAAGTTGTGGCGTCATGTGCGGCGCAACCATGCGCTAGAGCACGCGACGATCAATCTGTTGAGCCAGCGTTACCCAAGAAGTTACGTGGTGGGCTTCTCGAGGCCGCACGGGTTCACACTCTACACGGCGCTGACCGCAGAAGAGGTTATCCCGGCCGCGCGAGATGCGCTCGCGGCACTAAAGGGTGGCGCAGCGCAACTTGCCGTGCACGAGAACTGTGGGACCAATTTGGTGGTCTCCGCCGCGCTGACCACACTGGCGACAGTTGCCGGGATGGGCTATCGACAACGGCGGTCGTTTTGGGGTCTGGTGGAACGTCTACCCCAGACCGTGCTCTTGAACGCTTTCGCACTGTTGGTTGCGATGCCTCTGGCGCGCTGGATTCAGGCGCACTGGACCACCGATCCTAATGTAAGTGACCTCGAGATTGCCTCTTTCTTTACGGATTACCAGGGCGGATCGCGTCGCATTCGGGTTCACACGCGTCAGGTCGCTCCGCAGCAGGGTTGATCTATGCTGTATCTTCTCCACGGCGAGAACGAGGTGCTCCGCGAGGAAGCGCTCAACGAGGTGATCGCAGCCTCTGGCCTCGCGCCTGACCTCAGGGCGGTGAACACCGAGGTGCTGGATGAGACCGCCTCCGCTGGCGACCTGCGCCGGGCCTGCAGTGCCATCCCCTTTCTTGGTGACGTGCGAGTCGTGATCGCCTCGGGTTTGTTGAGCAAGGCTCACGAGCAGTCCGGTCAGGAAATCGCCGATTACCTTTCCGACGTCCCGACTACGACCGAGTTGGTGTTTCTGGAAGAAGGGACAGTCTCTCCGAAGCACCCAGTTCTGGCCCGTGCGCGGGAAGCTGGGTTGAAGGTGATGCATTTTCCGATGCCGCACGTTCGGAATCTGGCGAACTGGATACGGGAGCGGGCAACGAAGTACGGCGGCACCATAGAGGCGCCAGCAGCTCAGGTGTTGGCACAGAACATCGGCAGTCACCTCCGGCTCCTTGACCAGGAAATCCAGAAGCTGTTGCTGTACGTGGGAGACCGTGGCGTGATCACTGCCGAGGATGTATCCGTAATGGTTCCCTATGTTCAGTCTGCCGACGTTATCTTCCAGATGGTGGACGCTGTGGGGCAACGTAATCCTCGCAGTGCGTCGATCTGTCTACACCGGCTCCTGGACGTGGGTGATAATCCTCTGGGGATCTTTGGGATGATCGTACGCCAGTTTCGGTTGTTGATCCAGGTTCAGTGGCTGATCGAGCAGCATTACCCTCAGTCACAGATAGCGTCGCGCCTCAAGCTGCACCCTTACGTGGCCAGCAAAATCCAGACACAGGCCAACCGGTTCACCCCTACACAGTTGCGCGAGGCATATCACTTGCTCGCGGAAACCGACCTGGCCGTCAAACAGGGCGACGTGCCCATCGAGACAGCGCTGGACCTGCTGGTAGCTCAACTCACCCAGCTCTGATCCTGAGCGCAGGTGCCACACGCTGGCCCTGCCGTCTCAGTCCTCGCCCCCCACGATTTCGAATTTCCTCTCACTGCGTGCCGAGGCCCATTGCCATGGACCCGATTCGGCGTTTGATAGTGCGCGGGGGTCGCCATACCCAGGGAGCGCCTGAGGGGTGACGACGATGACCGGGGGCTGGGAGGGATAGGGCGCCGGCTGGCGTTGGGCGAGCTCGGCGCGGCGGGCATCCTCACGGCGCCAGATGAGAAGACCGAGGGCGAGGGTGGGGAGCATCGCCATCACGCCGCAGGAGAGGCCGATGAGGAGCGCGAGGGAATCGCGGCTGAGGCGCTGGGTGACG
>Ga0123333_10004760_pt1 | contig 12573 bp, 8 predicted proteins | sample BioC12SIPDNA_3_FD_89957 | JGI IMG/M metagenome (GOLD analysis project Ga0123333, IMG submission 89957) | Anaerobic biogas reactor microbial communites from Washington, USA - Biogas_R2_B C12 SIP DNA | ecosystem: Engineered > Bioreactor > Anaerobic > Unclassified | place: Washington, USA...
AGGGGCTCCGTGGCGGTGTCACGCGCCAGGAACACCTGAAAGCGGGCCTCGAGCTCGCCGAAGAAACTGGGGGTGAACCCCCACATGTTCATGGAGACGAGGCAGTCCGGCGAGAGTGGGTGGAAGCTGCCCGATTCATCCTTGAACTGGGGGCCGCCGGGCGTCTGGACGATATGCCGGCGCTCGCGCACGGACTCCAGGTAGCCGGCCGGGCCCACCTGGCAGACGCCCCGAGCAACAGACCCGTGCTCCGACAGGGTGTTGCTGAGCACATAGCCCATCATGGCATAGTGATAGCCTTCCGCAGTGTCGCGGGCTGAGCTCAGGAATCCCCCAAGCGCTGCGAAGGAGGTTGCGCCATAGAAGTCATCTGCGTTGATGACTGCGAAGTTGCCCGGCACCACGTCCTTGCAGCAGAGCACTGCATGGCCGGTCCCCCAGGGCTTCTTCCGGCCCGGAGGCACGGAGAAGCCATCGGGAAGGTTCTCCACCTCCTGGAAGACGTAAGAAACGTCGATCTGGTTTTCGACCGCGCGGCCCACCCGGTCGCGAAAGACCTCTTCGATCTCGTGACGGATCACAAAGACCACTTTGCCGAAGCCGGCCCTCAGTGCGTCGTAAACGGAGTAGTGGATGATCAGCTGACCATGGGGCCCAACCGGGTCAGCCTGTTTGAGCCCGCCGTAGCGACTCCCGATCCCGGCCGCGAGGATGACGATCGTGCACTCGGACATGATGCCCCCAAATGAACTCGATGCGAACAAACGTGTCACGCGGCTTCGTAACCGCTGTGCCATTTCGCACTAAGGATATATCAATCTCCGAAGGCGCACAAACCAGGACCGGACCAACTCCGGCCTGTCGCGGGCGCCGCGGATGGCGCCCGCGCGCCTCAAACAGCAAGCATCGGCCACTTGACACGGGCGCGAAACAGAGTATAATGTAAGCAATTACTTGCTTGCATTCTGTGAGGTAACGGACGATGACGCAAGAGAGCCACGACACCCGGCAGCGCATCCTGCAGGCTGCGGCCCAGGTCATTGCCGAGCGGGGATATGCCCGTGCTACGACCCGCGTCCTGGCCGAAGCGGCCGGCGTCAATGAAGTGACGCTCTTCCGCCACTTTGGCAGCAAACAGGGTCTCTTCTCGGCCATCATCGACGCCTATGCCGCGCCAGCCCTCAACAAGGCCATCTCTGCACAGCTCACCGGTGACCTTCGCCAGGACCTGCTGGCCATGGGCGCGCAAGTGCTGGCCGCGCTGCTCGAGCGTCGCGCGGCGCTGCGCATGATGCTGTGCGAGGCGGAGCACTTTCCCGAGGTGCGCCAGGTCATGGCCGAGAATCCGCGCCAACTGAGCCATCTTCTGGCCGGCTATCTGCGCCAGCAGATGGCCCAAGGCCGGGTGCGCCCCCTCCACGCGGAGGCGGTGGCCCGGGCCTTCTGGGGTATGTTTTTCGCCTACACCTTTAGCCTGTGGCTGATGGAGGAACCACTGAATCCCGAGCTGAGCACGGAGGAGTTGGTGGCCCAGTTCGTGGACATCTTCGTGGGGGGCATTCAGGCCTCGGGAGGAAACGATGGAAGCTAGCGCCATCCAGGTGCAGGCGGCCACTCGTCGCTTCGGCAGCCTGGTCGCGGTGGACCACTTGTCGTTCGAGGTGCAGCGCGGCGAGATCTTTGGGCTGTTGGGTCCCAACGGCGCGGGCAAGACGACGATGCTCCACCTGCTCACCGGCCTGCTGCGCCGCGACGGCGGCGAGGTCCGGGTGTTGGGCCACGATCCGCAGCGCAAGGCAAAAGAGGTCCGGCAGCGCACCGGGTACGTGCCGCAGGAGACCAACGTTTACCTTGACCTGAGCGCCGTGGACAACCTGTGGCACCACGCCGCGCTCTACTGCCGCGACCTGGCGGGCATCGAAGGGCGCATCGAGAGCTTGCTTGAGTTGATGAACCTCTGGGAGCGGCGCAAGGACGCGGTGCGCACCTTTTCGGGTGGGATGAAGCGCCGCCTGGTGCTGGCTCGCGCCCTGCTCCACGACCCGGAGATCATCCTCTTCGACGAGCCAACCCTGGGTGTGGACGTGCAGGCGCGGCACGCCATCTGGGCACACATCCAGGCGAAGCGCGGGCAGGGCAAGACGTTCGTCGTCTCCACCAACGATATGGCCGAGGCAGACGTCCTGTGTGACCGGCTGATCATCATCGACCAGGGGCGAACTATCGCCCTCGACACGCCGGAGCAACTCAAGGCCAACCTGGGCCGCGACATCGTGACGCTGCGCACCACGCCGCCCATCGCGGAACCGGAAACGTATTTCGCCGGGCTGGGGGTGCAGACCGTCACCCGCCTCGATCCGGACCAGTTGCGCCTTGAAGTGCGCGATGCCGAGTCGATCGTAGGCGAGCTGGTGGCGCGCATCGGCGCTTCCCATCGACTCGAATCGGTGCGCATTGCCCGCCCCACGCTGGACGACGTGTTTCTGCACCACACCGGCCGAGCGTTGCGGGAGTAGTTTCCCTCACTCAAGGGAGAAGGCCCTGGTAGGAGCGAACGATGACACGGTTTCTCCTGCTCTTGTACAACGAAGTCAAACTGTTCCGCACGACCGCGCTGATCCACCTCGTGGCCATCCTCCAGCCGGCGGTCCTGTACCTGCTGATGACCACCATCCTGGTGCATCCCACCTTTGATCTGAACGTGAACCGGCCCGGCAGCGACCTCGAAGCGAGTCTGCTGGCCGCGCTGGAGCAGGTCGGCTCACCCATCGGCCTGCCCTACGTCAACCCGATCCTGGTGGACTGGGACGGCGGTCCGGTAGTCCGGCAGGTGATCACTGTCGAAGAGCGCGAGGGCGTGCCCACCGCGGTCCAGTACTACGGCCCGATCGACAGCAATCTGGTCAAGAATTTCCGCAACCGGCTGACCGCGGCCGCGCTGCGGCTGTGGGACGCCGAGCTGGGCAATCGGGCCGTAAACGTCGAGGAGCACGCCTGGCTGCCCCGCGACGTGTCGTACAACGTCTACTTCGGTTTGGCCCTGCTGCCGATGGCGGCTTTCTTGGCGGCAGCCCTCACCGGCGCGGCGCTCACCGCCCAGGAGTTCGAATTCCGCACCATGGTCGAGTACCGCCTGGCGCCTGCGGCTCCGGGCCTGATCCTGGGTGCGCGGCTGACCCGGCTGGTGCTCTCGGCGCTGGTGGCAGCGGGGATTTTGCTGGTAGCCGTGGGCCTTGTCACCCACGCCTGGCCCCGCGAGCTTTGGCTGGTAGCCCTGATCCTGCTGCCGCTGGCGGTGATTGCCGGTTGCCTGGGGATCGTGGCCGGGCTGGTGTTCCGCAAGAGCATCCCCGCCTTCCTGGTGGCCCTCGTCGCCACATTCGCCGGCTGGATCTTAGGCAGCGCCTTCGGCCTGGCTGCCAGCTTCGGAACCGGCTACCAGCGGATCAGCCGCCTGACCCCCTTCACCCATGCGGTGGAGCTGCTCTTCCCTCGCTACTTCGGTGCGACGGTGGGGTCGCCGGTCGTCTCGGCCGCGACCCTGGTGCTCATGGCCGGCGGCATGATTGCCCTGGCCGCGCTGGCCTATCGCCTGCGGGTTGTGCGGCAGGAGGGCGTATGAGACGGTTTTGGATTCTGCTGCGCACCGAGTTGCTGGCCTGGCGGCACGATCCCATCACCGCGCTGGGCGGTTTCATCCCGACGCTGTTTATCCTGGTTGCCTTCGGGCTGCTGTTCGGCGGCCGGTTGTCCTTCGATATCGCCGTGGTGAACCACGATACTGGCCCCTACGGCGCTGTGCTGCGCCAGACGTTCGACGAAGTACTGTCGCCCTTTGGCGAGCCCTACTACGCCGTGTCGGACCTGGCAGAGGAAGCAGCCTGGGAGGAATATCGCACCCATCACCTCGAGGGAGTGTGGGTCATCCCCGGGGACTTCTCCGCGCAACTGGAAGCCGGCGAAAACCCAACGGTGGAGATGCACTTCAGCAATTACAACGACGACCGGGCCAAGAACCACCGCATCTATTCGGCCGAGATCATGTGGCGTTTTTACGAAAAGGCCGGCCAACCCGCGCCGCCCCTGGCCCTGGCCGAGGAGTACCCTCTGCCGCAGATGATCGAGTGGTTCCCGGTCATCTCCGTGGGCGTGGCGCTGCTGAGTTTCATGCTGGGGGGCATGGTCAATATGTTCATGTTGACCATGAAGGAGCAGGTGGCCCGCGTCACCCTCGAATTCGGGTTGGCGCCCCGGTCGCTGGCCTGGGTGCTGCTGCCCAAGACGCTGCTGGCGCTGGTGATGGGCTTGCTGACCGGCACCGCGTTTCTGGGCATCCTCTCCCTGTGGCCGGGCGTCTGGCCGGGCCGCTACCTGGGGGCCGTCTGGCTGCTGGCAGGGCTGGTGATCCTGTTCTGGGTGCCGCTGGCACTGTTGGTGGGCATGCGCGCCCGCTACTTCCCCGGCATGATCGTCACCATCCTGACCGGCCTGACGGTGTTCTTTGTATCCGGCGGTCTGGGCCTGGTGCGCGCCAATTGGGATGCCGTACCCTGGTTCTCACGGGTGTTCCCCAACATCTACGCCGTGGATCCGCTGCGCGACCTGATCCTGTTCCACGACTGGCCGGTGGATTGGAGCTCGGCGCTGTTCAAGCTGGTTGGCTTTGCAGCGCTCAGCCTCGCAGCCGGCTGGGGGCTGGCAAGCCGGCAGATTCGCCGCCCGGGCTAGCTCACCGGCCCGGAGCGCAGGGTGATCGGACTGCAGGCTCGCGCGGCGGCGCGGGTCGTGCCCGTCAGTTCAGCTCGTGCACCGTCCGGCGGATGATGTCGTCCTGCGTCGCGCGGTCCAGGCTCACGAACAACGCACTGTAGCCCGCGACGCGCACGACCAGGTCGCGGTATTGCTCGGGGTTGCGCTGCGCGGCCAGCAGGGTTGCGGTGTCCACCGTGTTGAACTGCACATGCCACAGCTTGAGGTTGCGGAACCCCTTGAGCAGGGTGACCAGGCGGTGGAGCCCGGCATCGGTCGCAAGCGTCGCGGGCGACAGCCGCAGGTTGAGCAGTTGCGCGAGCATGCGGATCGTAGGCAGCTTGCTGACCGAGCGCATGACCTTGGTGGGACCGCCCGTGTCGGTGCCGTGGACCGCAGAGATGCCCTCCGCGATGGGCTCGCCCGCGTGGCGCCCGTCGGGCGTCGCGCCGACCCTGGATCCCATCGGGACGTTGGCCGAGATGTTGCTGGTGGACCCGCCGTACCCGCCGCCGACCGGCCCGCGGCCGTAGCGCGAGTTGTGGTGCTTCGCCATCTCCTGTAGGTAGTCCTTCAGCACGCGGCCAGCCAGTGCATCCACTTCGTCGATGTCGTTGCCCCACTTGGGCGCGGCCAGCAGGCGCTGGCGGATCACCTCGCCGCCGGGGTTGCCGAAATCCGCGACCAGCGCGTCCATCACCGCTCGTGGATCGAGCGCCGCTTGCGAAGCCAGCGCCGCTTGCGAAGCCAGCGCCGCTTGCGAAGCCAGCGCCGGTTGCGGAACCAGAGCCGCTTGCGAAGCCAGCGCCGCTGGCTCAAACACCAGCACCTTGAGCGCCATCAACGCGTTCGCGACGTTGCTGATCCCCGACTGCAGCCCGCTGACGATATCGTAACGCGCGCCGCCTTCCTTGATCGTCAGCCCGCGGGCCAGGCAGTCGTCCACCAGGGCAGATGCGAAGGCATCGGGCACCAACTCCTCCAGGCAGGTATCCGCGATCGCGTCCAGGTGGAAGCTCTGGCGCGCGTAGAACATGTACTGCTCGTGGAACGCGTCGTAGAACTCCTCGAAGCTCTTGAAGTCCGCCAGGCTGCCGCGGCCGGGCAGAAGACAGATGCCCGTGCGCGGATCGACGCCATTATTGAGGGCGATTTCCAGCACCTTCAGGATATTCAGGAATGCCATGCCGGTCACGCGGTAACCCCATTTGCCCGGCACCCCTACCTCGATGCATCCGACGATGGCGTAATCGTACGCGTCCTCGGGCGCCACCCCCTTCTCCAGCAGCGCAGGGACGATCATTTCGTCGTTCTTCATCGCGGGCATGCCGAAGCCCAGCTTGATCGTGCGGGCACACTCCAACAGGAAGCGATCGGGCGTGCCAGTGTGCATCCGGGCCGAGACATTGGGCTGGGTCAGGCGCACGTTCTGGATCGCCTTGAGCACCATGTAGGACAGCTCGTTCGTGGCATCTGCGCCGTCCGGCGTCTGCCCGCCGATGGTCACATTCTGATAGGTCGGGTAGCCGATGCCGAAGCGAGTGTGATCCCACGGCCGGATCTTGATGATGGAGAAGAGCTTGAGCCACAGCAGCTCCAGCAACTCCTGCGCCTGTGCCTGTGTCAGCCGGCCCGCGGCCAGGTCGGCCCGGTAGAGGGGATAGAGATACTGGTCGAGCCGTCCGAGCGAGAAGGAGTGGCCGTTGCTCTCGATCTGGCTGCACAGGTGCACGAAATAGGCGGCCTGCACGCCCTCGGCGAAGGTGCGCGCCGGCTTGCCCGGCACCCGGCGGCACGTCTCAGCGATGGCATTTAGCTCGGTCCGGCGCTCCGGCGAGATCTCAGGCGAGGCCGCCTGGCGCTCGGCCTCGTCCGCAAACCTGCCGGCAAACCGGATCACGGCCTGCAGAGCGATGATCGCCCCTTGCAGGAAGGGACGCTTCTTGAAAGCCGCGGCCTCGTAGGGCGAAAGCGCGTCGCAGGCAGCCTCCGCCTCGGCAATCACACCCTGGAGGCCCACCTCCAGCACCTTGCGGATGTCCAGGATGATGTGCCCGTCGCCCGAGGTGATCATGCCCCGGCCGGAGATCACGCCCATCTTCGCGCTGGCTGCAACGTCCGCGGGCATGATCGCATTGGCCCGGTCGTTGAGCGTCTTGCCCTGCCAGGCGGGCACGATCCGCTCCAAGATGGGTGCGCGCGCCTCCTCGGGGACCCGGTAACGATCGGCGGGCCGCTTGTCGAACTCGTCGATCTCGGCAGCCAGGAAATCCACCAGGTACTCGGGGAAGAGGGGCGCGGCCCGCGGGGCGCTCGCCTGGTTGCCCACCACCAGCTCATCCTCATCGATATAGATCGACATGCGGTCGAGGGTGTCGGCAAACGCCCTGGCGCGGCGCAGCACCGGCGGATCAGCAGCGTAGCGCTCGTAGGCCTCGGTCACCAGGAGCCCGCGCTCGACGCAGATGCTTGGCTCGCTGTTCAGCACCCGCTCGCGCAGTCGCTCCACGCGCGGCGTGCACCCCGCGATCCGCAGATCGCCCTGTAAGCTCGCTGGAAGCGAGCGACGATCGCCAGGTAAGCTCGCTGGAAGCGAGCGACGATCGCCAGGTAAGCTCGCTGGAAGCGAGCGACGATCGCCAGCGACCGGGCGCCCGATCGGTTCGGCTGCTGTCTCCATCATTATCGCTCCTTATGTCAATCCTGCCGAGGTCACGCTTCTGCGAACGCCGTTCGGGCGATGATCTCGTCCTGCAGATCGTGGTCCAGCTCCGTGAAATAAGCGCTGTAGCCGGCCACCCGCACCACCAGGCCCCGGTATTCCTCCGGATGGGCCTGGGCGTGGCGTAGCGTCTCGGCGGAGACGACGTTGAACTGCACGTGCGGGATCTTCAGGCGGCAGAAGCCGCGCAGCAGCAGCACGAACTTGTCCAACGCGCCCTTGCTGGCGAAGAAGGAAGGCAGGAACTTCATGTTCAGCAGCGTGCCGTTGGAGGCCAGGTCAAGCTGCAGCTTGCTCACCGAGCGCAGCACTGCGGTGGCGCCGCGGAAATCCCGCCCCGCGGAGGGGGAAAGCCCGCCATCGGCCAGAGGCTCGCCGCGCCGGCGGCCATCGGGCGTGGCGCCGGCGTTGGCCCCCATCGGCACGTGCGCCGAGACGGTGTAGAAACCTGCCTGATGGACGCCCCCGCGCCAGGTAGGATATTGCTCCACCAGTTCGGCATAGCGGTCGCCCCAGCGGCGGGCGAAGCGATCCACCCTGTCGACGTCGTTGCCGTACTTGGGGGCCTTGTGGATGAGACGCTGGCGCAGCAGCTCGTGGCCCTCCCAGTTGGCTCTCAACGCGGCCAACAGCTCCCCCGGCGCGATCCACTTCTCATCGAAGACCGCCTGCTCGATCGCGGCCAGGCTGTCCGCCACGTTGGCAATCTGCACGCCCTGCACGCCCGAGAAGTTGTACACCGCGCCGCCGGCCGTCACATCTGTGCCGCGGCCGATGCAGTCTTCGATCACCAGGGAGAGAAAAGGCGAAGGGAGCATCTCGGCGTGGATGCGATCGACCACGCCGCAGCCCTTGATCATCAGGTCTATGAAGTGCACGAGCTGGGCGTCGTAGGCCTGCTCCAGCGCCTCCAGCGAATCGAGCTGGTCCAGTGGCGGGGTTGCCAGGCCAATCTGCTCGCCCGTGAGCGGGTCCCGGCCGCCGAAGAGGGTCAACTCGAGCACGCGCACCATGTTGAACATGGCTGCATCGCTCCACCCCAGCGCCTTGCCGGGAGTCGAGAGCTCCACGCAGCCGACCACCGCGTAATTGAGCGCGTCCTCCGGGCTGATGCCGCGGCGCAGCTGGCCCGGGATGATCACCTCGTCGTTGAAGACCTGGGGCATGCCGCTGCCCTTGCCGATAACGAAGGCAGCCGCGCGGAGGAATTCCTGCGGGCTCCCAGCATGGATCCGGATGGAGAGGTTCGGCTGCGTCATGCCCAGGTCCGCCTGGGCCCGGAGGCACATGTAAGACAGGACGTTGGTGGCATCGCGGCCGTCCGCCAGCTGGCCGCCCAGCACGATGTTGAAGCCGATGGGAAAGCCGGCAAAATAGCGGGCGCTGCTCTTGCTGCGCAGGAGCACGATCTCGTTGAATTTCAGCCAGAGATGCTCCAGCCACGTCTGCGCCTCGGCCAGCGTCAGCCGGCCTGAAGCAATGTCAGCCGCCAGGTAGGGCAGGAGGTATTGATCGAGGCGCCCTGGGGAGAAGCTGCTGGCGTTCGATTCGATCTGGAGCAGCACGAAGAGGAACCAGGTGGCCTGCAGCGCCTCACGAAAGTCGCGCGCCGGATTCTCCACCAGCCACCGGCAGACGCGGGCGATCTCTGCCAGCTCGATTCTTCGCGCGGGCGTTGCATCTGCGGCCTGGGCTTCAGCCAGCTCCGCATAGCGCGAGATGAAGGTCGACGCTGCATCCAACGCAATGAGCGCAGCATCGTAGAAGGTCCGCTGCCCGGGTGTGGTCGCATCGGGCCGGACCCGCGCTTCGCCGACCCGGCGGCGCAGACCCCCAATGCCCAGTTTCAGCCACGTCGCCACATCGGGCAGGATGTGACCCTGCGCGTGATCCGTCTGGTTGAGACCGAAGGCCTTGCCGCGCGCGGCTGCCGCCACATCAGCAGGCACGCGGGCCGCAACGGTATCCTCGAGCGTCTTGCCGCGCCAGTACGGAAAGATCTCCTCGCGCAGCTCTCGGATCTGCTCCGGCGTGATGTCGAAGCGATCCTGGGGTCGGGTCGGCAGGCCTTCGAGCTCGCCATCCACCCACGCAACTGCGCCTTCCGGCGCGATGACGCCCATGCGCGGCAGCAGGGAGCGGTTGCCGGCGATCAACTCGTCGGGATAGATGGCCAGGCTCATCTCGCGCACGAGGTCCAGGAGCATGGTGGCCCGGCGCACCGGCATGGGTCCTTCGGTGCGCTGGTAGCTGCGGGTGGTGTAGCGCGCCCGCTCCACGTCGATCAGCCTGGGCGTCTCGCGCAGCCTCCGCCTGATCTCTGCCAGGCGGCCTTCGGCGCCTGCGCCGGCCGGCCAGCATTCCGGTGGGAAAGCCAGCTCAGGCGACGTCTCCAATCGTTCCCATTCGTCCATGTCATCCACCTACGGTTACGGTCAATCCCATCGCCCTCAGCTCGCCGGCCAGGGTTTCCACTTCCTCATCCGACAGGTGTTGGTGGCCATCCCAGGGGTATGGCTTCGCCAATGCGGCGTACTTTGCGCGGCCAAAGGTGTGATAGGGAAGGATGTCCACCTGCCGGACATGACCCGGCAGCTCTGCTACGAACTGGCCGATGGCCTGCAGGCTCTCGGCCGAGGCATTGAAGCCGGGGATCAGTGGGACGCGCACGATGACGGCCGCTGCCCTGGCTGAGTCCGAGCCCGCCGGCACGGACGCTGCATCCGCAGCCAGGGCGGCAAGGCGGCGCAGGTTTTCCAGGATCAGCTCGTTGCCGGCCCCGGTGAACGCCCGGTGCGTGGCGCTGTCCAGGTGCTTGACGTCGAAGAGAAATGTGTCGAGGTAAGGCGCCAGCCGCTCCAGGTTGGGCCACGGAACCTGGCCGCACGTCTCGATGGCGGTGTTGATGCACTCCTCGCGCGCCAGGCGCAACAGCGCCTCGGCGAACGCGGGCTGCAGCGCGGGCTCGCCACCCGAAAGGGTCATCCCACCGCCGCCCTCGTAGAAGGGAGCGTCGCGGCGCACTTCTTCCAGGACGCTCCCTGCGGTGCGCCGCTCGCCGATCCACCGCACGCCGCCGGCCGGGCACAGCCGGGCGCGCGTCTCGTAATCGTCCTGGACACCCCACTTCCAAGTGACGTCATCCTGGATCAGCCAGCCGTCGGGGCAGGGCTCCTCGAACTGGCCGCAGTGGATGCAGTTCACCGCAAACACGGCCAGCTCGGGCTGCATGGTCTGCGACTCGGGGTTGGCGCACCAGGCGCAGCGCAGCGGGCACCCCTTGAAGAAGACGTTGGTGCGCAGGCCGGGCCCATCATGCACGCTGTACCGCTGGATATCGAAGATGATGCCCTCGACGCTCTCCAGCTCCGCACGGCTGGCGGCGCCCTGAAAGCAACCGCTGTTGCTTCTGCGACCAGGATCGCTGATCGAACGAGACACTTCACCCACCCATCTCAAACGCTTCCGCAGCCGCGCCGATGACTCCGATGTCATCCCCCAGCGACGAAGGCGCCAGGCGCACGGTGTCGCAAAGCTCGGGCTGCACGTTTTCACACATCGACTCATACGCTGCATCCATGAGCAGCGGGCCGACGCGCGTCAGTCCGCCGCCGATGACGACCAGCTCGGGATTGAAAAGCTGCACCACCATTGCCATTCCCATTCCAAAGTAGTAACCGGCCTTCTGCAACACCTCGCGCGCCATCCGGTCCCCCTGAGAGGCCGCTACAGCAATCTGTTCGCCCCCGATGCGCCGGCCATCCGCCGGAAGCATCTGGCGCAGCACCGTTTCTTCGCCGGCCGCGATGCGCTCGTTGATCATGCGACTGATGCCGATCGCGCTGGCATAGGTCATCAGGCAGCCCCGCTTGCCGCAGGTGCAAAGAGCGCCGCGCGGCTCGATCACCACGTGGCTCAGCTCGCCGGCAGAGCCACTGTGGCCGGTCACCAGGCGGTCGTCCACGATCGTGCCGAGGCCGAAGCCGGTGCTGAAGCAGACGTAGGCCATGTTGCGCACCCCGCGGCCCACGCCGAAGCGGTGTTCGCCCACCGCACACATATGCGCGTCGTTGTCGAAGGCCGCGGGCATGCCCAGCCGCCCGGCCACGATGTCCCGCAGCGGCACGTGATCCCATGCCGGCAGGTTGGAGCTGACCAGCACCGAGCCGGTTCGCAGATCCACCGTGCCCGCAAAGCCGATGCCAACGCCGGCAAATGCGCCGGTGCTCGCCAGCCCGCGCCCGATCAGGACGCGGCCGGCCTCCTCGATTGCCGAGATCACGTGTTCGGGCTCCCGCTCGGAATGAGCACGCGTCTCATACCGGCTGACGACATGGCCGTCCTGGTCGACGATGCCGGCAGCGATCTTGGTGCCGCCCACGTCGATGCCGATGGCATAACGGTTCATCTGAGTTGACCTCGCCTATGGCCGAACACGCGCACGCGCCGCGCGATGATAACCCGACATCTCGCGCGGCGCCAAACAGGGCCTGCAGCCAGCGGGCAGACTTGTTCGCTCAGCCCTTCACCGAGCCGGCGAGCATGCCGCGAATGAAATACCGGCCCAGGAAGATGTAGATCAGCGCGGTCGGCAGTGCAGCCACGACCGCGCCGGCCATCACCACGTTCCAGTCCACCGAAAAGCTGCCGGACAGGTTGTTGAGCGCCACCGTCACCGGCTGGTACTTCGGACTGGGCACCACCGTCACGCCGAACAGAAAGTCGTTCCAGATGTTGGTGAACTGGAAGATGCACACCACGACGAAGGCGGGCGGCGACAGCGGCAGGATCACGCGCCAGAAGGTCTGCATGACACCCGCACCATCCACGCGCGCGGCCTCGATGATCTCCGTCGGGATGCCGGCAAAGTAGTTGCGGAAGATCAGGGAAGTCACGGGCAAGCCGTAGATCACGTGGACCAGCACCAGACCCGGCACCGTGCCATACCAGCCGATCATCTGTAGAAAGCGGATGAGTGGAATCAGGATGCTCTGATATGGGATGAAGAAGCCGAACAGCAGCAGGGTGAAGATCACGTCGGAGCCCTTGAACTTCCACTTGGAGAAAAGATAGCCGTTGATGGCTCCGATCACAGCAGAGAT
>Ga0123333_10004761_pt1 | contig 12572 bp, 5 predicted proteins | sample BioC12SIPDNA_3_FD_89957 | JGI IMG/M metagenome (GOLD analysis project Ga0123333, IMG submission 89957) | Anaerobic biogas reactor microbial communites from Washington, USA - Biogas_R2_B C12 SIP DNA | ecosystem: Engineered > Bioreactor > Anaerobic > Unclassified | place: Washington, USA...
GCATCGGCCTCGGTCAGCGCGCGGTGCGCCTGCTGCAGGGCGGTCCTGGCGCGGTTGTGGGCCGATTTGGCCTTCTCGCAGGCAAGACGCGCCTCCTTCTCCCGCGACACAAGTCCCTGGGCATCCTGCTGACGCAGCTCGGCGAGGCGCAACTGGGCGCGCTCGTCGTCGTGGCGCAGCTTTTCGAGCTGAAGCTCGAGATCGGCGCGGCGCCGCTCTTCGGCCTCGCGGTACTCCGTTTCGCGGGCGATATCGGCATTCAGTCCGGCCGCGGCGAGGCGGCTCGCCTGCCAGCGGGCGCTGGCGGTTACGATGCGGCGCTCCTGGATGGCCTGGCGCCGGTCGGCGATCTCGCGCACGAAGCCCGCCCTGTCGCGTAGAGCATTGAGATTCTGGCGGCTCTCCTCGATCGACTTGAGATTGCGGATGAGCGACTCGAAGACCTCGCGCTGGGGCTCCTGCAGCAGGGTGCGGAAGAGCTTGTCGTAGTCGCCGGCCTTGGCGGCGATCTCGCGGTAGGCCTTGCCGGTGGCCAGGAGCTGGCAGGCGGCGTCGTAGGTGTCGCGGTTGCCGAAGAAACGGTCGGCAATGGCGTCGGTGTAGGCGCCGATGCGCCCGAAGTAGCCTGTGCCGCCCAGAGCCTCGCGCAGCTCGTGGCGGGTGGCGGGACGCATGCGGCCATCCTGCCCGTGCAGCAGGGGCAGCTCGTCGACCGGACCGTCGCGTATCACGCCCCAGCTTTCATAGGCCTCGTCGAAGCTGCGGACGCTGACGCCCACGGCGATGCTGATGACGCGGTCCTTGCGGGTGGCGATCTCCAGCGCGGCGTAGGTGATGCCGCCCTCGGCGTTGAGCGGGCCGTTGGTCTCGATATTGTAGCGCATGACGATGCCCTGGACATTGCGTCCGGCATCGGCCTTGGCGCCGACTACGCGGGCGGCAGCGTTGAACTCCATGGCACGCCCGCCGGTCAGCGCGAAGTGGATGGCATCGAGCACGGTGGTCTTGCCCGACCCGTTGTCGCCGAGCAGGAACAAGTGCCCGCCGTCGCGGATTTCGAGGGTGGTGGTGCCAAGATTATGAAAATTGACCAGCCGGAGGCGGGTGATGCGGTATTTGATTTCGCTCATGGAGTCTCCTCCCCGTCTGCGGAGGGCTGGTCGCCGGCCTCGCTCTCCGCCCCGGCGCCGACCGGACGGGAAACAGCGGTGGCGCTGTAGTGCCAGAGCGCCGGCAGGCATTCGTAGATGACTTCGTCGGAAGTGACATTCTCATCGGCGGGCGGCCTGATCCTGAGCAGGAAGCGGTAGCGCTCGAGGGTCGGCATCACACCGCGCAGAATGCGCCTGACCTCCTCGTCGCCGTAACTATCGGCAGCATCCGGGAAGAGCTCCCGGAAGCGGTCGCGCTGGAACTCGAACAGCTCGCCGAAACGGAAGCGGTAGTTGTCGGGGTCGTCGACACTCACCGACTCGGCCTCGGTACGGGACTCGAAGAACTCCAGCAGCAGCATGAAGGCGATGCAGTCGTCCCGCCGGGTAAAGTTGAAGCAATCGCGGTTGGAGGGCGTGATGCGGTCGTTATACCAGCGGGGCTTGTAGATCCGCGCGCACTTGGCGTCGGTGACGAGCGTCCAGCCGAAATGGCTTTCGAAGAAGGCCGCGAACTCGCGCTTGTAGCGGAGCAGGAAGAGGAAGAGATCCTCGTCGTCGCTCTTGTAGAAATAGGGCGCCTCGAGCAGGACGTTGAGCACGGCCTGCACCTTCGGCGCGGCGGATGGTGACTTGAGAAGTTCGTCGAGCTTTTTCATCGGAAACCGGCTGGGTGGATCGCGAGATCGTGGAAATCGAGTGTGGCGTGTTCGGTGGCGACAACCGCAGTCTCGGCCAGAGGCTCGGCGGAGAGGCCGATGCGGGCCAGACGGCGCCCGTGGCCGAGCAGACCGCTGCGCATGACCTCCATGATACGGGTAAAATCATCGAACTCGCCGACGGCGGCCGCCGAGAGGCGCGCGGAGTGGTCGCCCTCCGGTGCCACGCCATGGCGGCGCATCCAGTCGGCCAGTTGTTCGAGACGGCGCTCCTCGATCGATATCGTGGGAGATTCGCTGTCTTCCGGCGGCTGGTCTTCTAGCCAGACATGCGTCTCGCCGCGCACGCGGTGCTTGTGCCAGACGGGCTGCGGCGGGGTGGCCTTGACGTGTTCCGTCCACTCGTGCAGATCGCCGCGCATCTGCGCGGGCTGGAAGACCGTGTGCATCCAGGCGCACGGCACGGCGTCGGGCGGGAGGGCGGCCAGTTCGGCCAGGCGCAGGCGGACATCCTCGAGACGGTGGCTGCGGCGCTCCAGCTCGCGCAGGTGGGTGTGCAGCTTCTGCCAGACCAGCAGCGCCGAGCGGTTGACGCGAGAGGTGAGCTGCTCGAGCTGGCCCGATGGGCCGTAGAAGGCAGCCAGGGTGGCGAGCGTCGTAGCCGGATCGGGTATGCGCGTGCGGAGGAGCGACTGCGTGGCAGCGGCCTCCTCCTGCATGATCCGCGTGCAGGCCTCCCAGCGGGCGGCGAGGCGCGGCTGGCGCAGCTTGTCGATCTCGGGACGGATTTCGCCGCGCAGGGAGTGGATACGCCGGAGAAAACGGTCCAGGAAGCGGTCGAGCTCGCCGATCAGTTGCCGGGCCCGTTGAATGTCGTAGCTGCCGCCGGCAAAGACCAGCAGGCGGATATTGAAATCGCCGAGCGATTGCGCCACGTTCTCGGTGATGGCGGACATCCGCGCCAGGCGGTGGAAGATGGCGCGCGCCTCCTCGTAGTCGATCGAGGCGAGAGCGAGCTTGTTGATCAGGCGCGAGGTTTCACGCAGACAGGCGATCAGGTCGGCAAGCAGATCGCGGGTGTCGGCGTCCTCGGGATGCAGGTCGTCCTGGCGGCGCGACTCAAGCCAGAGGAGGAACGAGACGGCGTCGTTCCCGATAGTGTAGCGGTATTTGCGGCGGCGCACGTCGCGGTAGCCGCGCAGGCGCTCCTTCTCGATGCGTTCCGTGACGAGTCCCCACTCGAGAAGCTGGCGGATGTCCTGGTTGAAGGCGGCGGCCTCGGGGGTGCCGCCGAGCGCGGCCTGCACATCGTCGTGCAGGGGTTCGAGCTCGTGGTTGTTGCGGAAGCGTAGCAGAACCAGGAGAATCCCGAGATAGGCGACCCGGCGCTCGGCAGTCAGGAGCGAACCGAGCGCGAGGTTACGGCGCTCCAGCAATTCGAGCGCGCTTGTAAAAGGGTGCTGGTCATCCATGCCGATGTGCAGTTTAGCAGAAACCCATGGTGAGCGCCAACCAGCGAATTCGGCACTATTGACACCATCACCCATAAGCTATAAATTATAGTCGCGTAAAGAGTATTGGCGGTTGTGGGGATCGCGGCCGGCGGAGCAGTTGCCCGCCCAGACCGGTCTCCCCGCCAGTCCGGCACACTTGCGCATGAAACTGCGTCTCAACAGCGCAGGGAGAACATGATGAACAATTCCGGAACCACCCTTATGAAGTCCCTTTCGCGAGTCACACGTCCAGCACTCCTGTTGCAGTGCCTAGGCCTGCTGGCGCTGATACCGGCAGGCGCAGCCGCGCAGGGTAGCTGCTATATTGATATCACTACCCAAGGCTATGCCGGCAACGCACCGCTGACCAACTTCCCGCTGCTCGTGCGCCTCTCCACGGCCATCACGAACTTCAGCTACACCATGTGCCGTCCCGACGGCGCCGACCTCGTCTTTTACGACGCCAACCATAACATCCTGCCGCACGAGATCGACACCTGGAACACCAACGGCACCACTCTCGTCTGGGTCTGCGTACCGGAGCTGACGGCCACCACCACGCTCCGCCTCTACTTCGGCACCCCCAGTGCCACTCCCCCCGCCTATACCACCGACGGTTCCACCTGGTCACCGGCCAACTTCCGCGGGGTCTGGCATTTCGCCAGCATCACCTCCGGCGGCGTGACGCCCGACTCGAGCACCAGCGGACTCGACAGCACGGCCAACAAGCCCAACGTCTCCACCGGCCGCGTCGACGGCATCATCGGCAACTGCGTCCTGAACAGCGATGGCACAGGCAACTGTGGCGCCGGCTTCCTGACTGCCAACTACAACCATCTTGCGGTCGGCAACACCTTCACCATCTCAGGCTGGTGCCGCCACCGCAACACCACGCCCACCTGGGAGCGCGTCTTCTCACGCAAGTCGGGTTACACAGGCAACGGGTTCGAGGCGGAACTGGTCTCCGGATCAAAAAAACAAGATGAACGTCCGGGGCGAGACCTCTGGCGGCATATCCGTCACTACGCCCGATGTAACGCTGGGCAACTGGTATCACCTCTCGTTTGTCTACAACGGCACGACTCTCCAGCCCTATGTTAATGGCGCACCTGATGCCAGCGGTAGCATTATAACAGTTACAGACAACGGCCTGGGGCTCGCCTTCGGCAACAATGCCGCAGTGAACGAGGCCACCTACAAGGGCTGCTTCGACGAATTCCGGCTGCTCGACGCCGTGGCCTCCGCCGAATGGGTGCGCGCGGAGTACGACACGGTGGCCAACCCCGGGTTCAACCGCTACAGCGCGGTCGTGGTTCTTGGCAACTCGCTGCAGATCGTCGGCCGCCCTGAAAATTACGGTGTTGCTACCCCCGCCTACGGTCTCCATGAGAATCTGGTGAACGCCCAGACCTACACCTGCTCGGTGACGCGGGTCTGGACCAATGCCACGGAAGATATGCGGACTTTCTGCACCGGTTGGCAACGCTACGGCATCGATCCTGACACATTTGAGGCACCCCCGCTGGAATCGGGCTCCTCCAATGTAATGACATACGTCCATACCGACATGGAGCGCCTAGAATGGCTCTTTGCGCGCCAGTACAAGAACCAGTTTGCCGCCGGAAGTGGCGGAAGCGTCACCACCAACGGCGGATGGTACGACGAGGGCGCCACGGTAAACGTTACCGCCACGCCGGGCGAGCACTGCACGTTCTACAAGTGGATTGGCAACGTGCCACCGGGGCAGGAGCAGTCCGCGACGCTCTCATTCACGTCCGCGGAACCTGTCACGGCCACCGCCGTCTTCGCCCGCAACTTCTACGTCTCGCCGACGGGCAACGACGCCCTCGACGGGCGCACACCCGCAACCGCCCGCGCGAACCTCCTCTCCGTCTACGACGACGCTCAGGACGGCGAGACGATCTACATCCTTGAAGGCGACTATGCCTCACTAACGACCACCAACCATCCGGTTGACACCGGTGCGGACTACCTCGCCGTCGTCGAAAAGGCGGTGCGCATCGCCGGCGCGGGGCCGGACAAGACCATCCTCCGCTGCCACAGCGACGCGCGCCGCTCGGGCGGCCTCTGGATCGCCAACGCCAACGCCTTCGTGACGGGGCTGACGATCCGCGACTCCAACAACCCCAGATCCAACACCGACAACCTCGCCTACGGCGCGGCCTTCCATCTCATGGCCGGCACGGTCTCGAACTGCGTCGCGCGCAACAACGACGGCACGGGCAACAACGGCCGCCAGGCCTCCGTCTATCTCAGGGGCGGTCTCTTCACCCACTCGGCCGTCACCAACAACTCCGGAGGCAACTTCGGCAAGTTCGCGGCGCTCGTCATAGACGGCGGCGAGGCCGCCCACTGCACCATCGCGCGCAACCGCGCGGGTGACAACGTCGCCGCCAACGGCGTCTATCTCAATAGCGGCGTGCTGCGCGACTCGGTCGTCGCCTGCAACAGCGGCGACAACTCATATAGCACGGGGCAGAACTGCGCGGGCGGCGTGCATCTTGTGAACGGGACGCTGGAGCGCTGCGTCATCTTCGGCAACACCAACAACACGCCCAACACCTCGCAGACCTCGGTCGGCGGCCTCCTCATCACGGGCGCGGGCGTGGCGCGCAACTGCCTGATCACCCGCAACTACACGGCCTCGGGCATCGGCACCGCCGCGGGCGGCGTCATTCTCAACCACAACAACGCCAGGCTCGTCCACTCGACCGTCGCCGACAACGCCGCCCTGACGGGTGTCGGGGGCGTCCGCGTCGTCAGGGGGCTCCTCGCCGGCTCGGTCGCCTGCGGCGACCGGCAGGGCGACGTGGTCATCGAGGCCGGCGGCTCGGCCGTCCACTCGCGCTTTGGCGAGGCGGCCCCGGACGACCCCGACGGCAACATCTTCGCCTCCCCGCTCTTCGAGTCCACCGGGGGCGACGCCCCGGCGGCCGCCGCGGCGGCGACCGCCTACCGCATCGGCCGCGCCTCGCCCTGCAACAATGCCGTGCCGGATATCTACGATACCTCCGACGACCTCATCGGCTTCCCGCGCCAGGACTACGAGTTCCGCACCATGGGCTGCTACCAGGTGCAGCCCCTCGCCGCAGGGGAGGTCGAGGTCGCTCTTTCGGTCGTCGGCGGCCTCGACACCTTCCCTCCCGGCGAGGCCATCACGCTCGCAGCCTCCGTCTTCGGCGAAGCGACGCCCACGAACCATACCTGGATGATCTCGACAAACGGCACGGCCGTCGGCACCTGCCAAACGGTGGACGCGACCTTCCCCCTCCCCGCCGCCTGCCGCGCCTACGGCATCTACACAGTCCAACTGACGGTCGCCTTCTCTGACGCCCCCGACGCCTCCGCGACGCGCACCGACTGCTACGCCGTCAAGCCCGCCGTCACATACGTCTCGACCACCGGCGGCAACGTCTGGCCCTACGCCACCGCGGCCACGGCCGCCGGCTCGGTCGCGGACGCCCTCGGCGCGCTCTACGCAACCGACGCCATCCAGGGCACGGTCTTCATCGCCGACGGCAACTACACCGCCGTCTACCCGCAGGGCGACATCCGCTTCATGAAGCTCGACCGCAACATCCGCGTCGTCGGCAACGAGTCCGATCCATCGAGGGTCAGGTTCACCTACGAGGCGCCCGCGGCGCTCGGCGGCGGTGTCCTCGTCGCGCACACGCTTCCGCCAGTCTCGCGGGCGTCACGCTCACCGGAACCGCCTACTCCAGCATCGACACCCTCGCGAAAATCGGCAACGCCATCCACATCACGGCGGGCACCGTCACCAACTGCATCGTCACCGGCTGCGACACGCCCAAGACGCAATGCTGGACGCTCCCCGCCATCATGCTCGAGGGCGGGCTCGTCACCGGCTGCATCGTCACCAACAACCTCAACCAGAACTACTCATCCGCCTACGGCCGCGGCACGCCCGGCGTCTACCTCACGGGCGGCAGGCTGCGCCGCACCCTCGTGGCCGGCAACATGATCAAGGGCGCGCCCGACCGCATGCTCGCGGGCGCCGTCTACATGACGCAGGGCACCGTCGAGGAGTGCATCCTCTCCAACAACCTCTGCTCCGCGACCAGCAACTACGAGAAATACATCGCCGGCGCCGTCTACGCGACGGGCGGGACGATCGAGCGCTGCATCATCGCGGGCAACTCCGTGACGAGCATCACGACCGCCAACAAGGCGGGCGGCATCCTGGCCAACGGCGCGGTCACCATCCGCAACTGCCTCCTCACCGGCAACTCCGCAACCTCGACCTCGCTCAAGAACGCCGGCGGCGTCCTCGCGCTGGCCAACAACGCGGTCATCGAGCACGTGACCGCCTGCGGCAACTCGGCCGACAACGCGGGCGGCATCTGCGCGGTCAGCGGCGGCTCCATCCGCGGCTCCATCGCCTCCGGCAACACCGGCCTCGCGCAGGTGGCGGTGGACGGCGGGGCACCCCTCTACTCGTGCTTCCCGGAAGCTGCGGACATCGGCGGCACGGGCTGCGTCTCCGCGGCACCGCTCCTCGAGAACCCGGATTTCGCGGGCCCCGTCGGCTGGGCCGAGGCCGGTGCCTTCGCCATCACGCGCATCTCCCCCTGCCGCGACGCCGTCCCGGTGACCTACGCCGCCAGCGATCTCCTCGGCTCCCCCCGTCCCGACGAGGAATCGGGCATCGCCGACATGGGCTGCCTCGAGCTCCAGCCCCTCCCGCCCGACGCCTTGACGGCGTCGATCACCGTCTCGGCGGAACTCTTCGGCGAGGGCGACGACGCGACGCTCTCCTGCGTCCTCGAGGGCGCCAACACCAACCTCGCGGGTCTCGCCTGGACCATTGCCGCCCCGGACGCGACCAACATCTTCGCCAGCACCGTCATTTCGTGGACGATCCCGTCCCTTGTCCCCGGCACCTACACGGTCACCCTCGATGCGACCAACGAAACCGGCATCGCGGCGGCGCCCGTCTCGGTCTCCTTCCTCGTCAGGCCCTTTGTCACCTACGTGGCGACGGATGGCGGCGACGTCTGGCCCTACAACACGCCCGCGCTGGCGGCGCGCGACTTCAACAGGGCCATCGACGCCGTCTACGCCTCCACGTCGCGGACGGGCCTTGTCCATGTCGCGGCGGGCGACTACACCTGCAACGAGGAGACGGTCGGGGTCAACGGCCTGACCTACGCGGCGTCGCTCACCAAGCCCGTCCGGCTCATCGGTTCCGACGACCCTTCGCGGACAATCCTGCGCTTCACCTCGACCGATCTCGGCGGCGTCCTCTTCCTCGGCCACGAGGGGGCCTCGGCCTCGGGCTTCACGATCACCGGCCGTGGCTTCTCGCCCAACCCCGACCAGTACTACTTCTGGAAGGACTACGGCGGCGCGATCCAGCTTGAAAACGGCGTTGTCTCCAACTGCGTCGTCACCGGCTACACCTGTTCCGGCTGGGTGGCCTCGCCCGTCATGATCCGCGGCGGTCTCATGACCGACTCGGCCATCATAGACAACCTCTACACCAACAGTGGCTACGGACGCGCCGCGCTCGGCGTGACGATCTCGGGCGGCGTCCTCCGGCGCACGCGCATCGAGGACAACCGCTTCCCCTCCCTGGCCGGGATGGCCGACCTCTTGCTCGCGGGCGGGCTCTGGCTCAGGGGCGGCGCCGTGCAGGACTGCACCATACGCCGCAACGTCGCCTACATGAACAGCGGCCACGGCGGCGAGTTCAAGCGCACCGCCGCGGGCGTCTACGCCACGGGCGGGCTTCTTGAACGCTGCGTCATCGCGGATAACAACGACGAGACCACCAACTGGGCCGCCGCCGGCGGCCTCTACGTGAACGGCCCGGCCGTCATCCGGAACTGCCTCATAAGCGGCAACACCAACGCCTCCGCCAAGGCCGCCAGCGCGGGCGGCCTGGTGCTCGGCACCGGTGCCGGAGCGGCGGGCGTCACCAACGTCACAGTCGCCGCCAACACCGCAACAGACGGTTCCGTCGCGGACGGTGCCTGCGTCGCCGCCGGCCGGCTCGCCAACGCCATCGTCTGGGGCAACGGCGACGGCGGCGGCACGGATCTCCTGCATACGGGCGGCACCGTCTCCTTCAGTTGCTTCCCCTCGGCCACATCCGAAGCAGGCAACATCGCCCTGGCTCCCGGCTTCCGCAACGCGGCGGCGGGCGACTACCGCATCGGCACAGGCTCGCCGTGCCTCGACACCGGCCACACCGATGCCGCTGCGCGCGCAAGGCTCCTCACCGATCTTCTTGGTTTCCCGCGCCTCGTCGGCCGTTCCGTTGACATGGGCTGCTATGAGTGCCAGTCCCTCTCCCGCACGCTGCTCATAGTGCGGTAATCGGCTAGCGACAGGGGGTGCGCGGTGAAGGTGCCTGTTGAATGCAGGCGACCGCACACCCCCACTTTGTCGTGAGCTTTGTCGGTAACTTTGTCGAACACGATAGAGTAAGCGGGTGGAGTAAGTGTGCCGTTTAAGAGTGAGATTAAGTTTGGGTTTAAGTGAGGGTTTAAGTGGGTGCTTCTGCGCTTACGCTTGCACTTAAACTCTTCTCTTAATCCCACACTTCATCGGCACGCTTACTCTTACTCTTAAATCTGTAGGATGGCGAACGTCCCGCCGGGAACGGCGGTCTCCACGTTCCGGCATCCCGTTCACTTCCGATGCGCACTGGAGCCCGCGGTCTCCGCGGTGTACTGATGCGGCGCATGGATGAAGAACGATACCGCCGGGGACGGCGGGCTCCAGCGTTCCGGCTTTTTCCGTTCGCATTCGCCGGCGCCTGTACCGAACCACCCCGTCCTCCGCCCAGGCGGAAGCTCACGGTACGGCAAACGAAAGGTAGGGCGAGCCGTCCCCGTCACGCCGCTACGCGGTGTGACCGGCGAGCCGCGCGCTGGTGTTGAACCGCCAAGACGCCAGAAGCACCAAGTTACAAGTCAAAATTCCGACTGGCCACCACAGCCGGAGTACCGCCTTCAGGCGGAAGTGGTTCAGGGGCTTCAGCCCCGTTCCCATGACCCCTTTTTTAAGAAAAAAGGGATTCGCGGGCCTGAAGGCCCTTGTTGACTTCCGGCTGAAGCCGGTACTCCGACGCGACTGCGCCCCCATGCAGGGACTGTACCGAGGCACCCCGCGCACCGCGCCCGCATAGGCTCACGGTACAACATCTTCTCGTCCTCGTCCTCGTCCTCGAGCCCAGGGACTGCCAGTGCCTACCGCTTCATACCCACCAAAATCCCTTGGCGTTTCTGGTGCCGTGGCATTTGCCTCTTCTGCGCGGGCCAGGTCCCGCGGTAGAAAGCGCGGCCGGGTCCGCGCACTCAAAACCGCTTGCGCACATAGTGCGCCACGCGGGGTGGCCGTACAGACCGTTTTGGATGAGTACCGGGCGTTCTACCTTGCATGCGCGGTGTCCCCGCCGCGTGCCAGTTCTGTGCCCGCCGTTCACGGCGGGTAGCGCGCCTCCTGTCCCCTGTCTCCTGTCCCCTGTCCCCTGCCTACTTCTTCACCGGCTCCACCGGGAGCGCGGGCTGGGACTTCGCGATGAAGGCGGGATCGAGGAGCGAGATGCTCTGGACATCAACATAGTGCGGCACATCGTTGGTGCCGGCGCGGGGGACGAGGTTGACCTTCATGCCCTTCTTGAGATCAACGCGGCCAAGGTTGACGATCTGCCACGCCTCGTCGCCGAGGGAGCCGGAGACATGCACGCGGGCAGGCGTCTGGATGGCATCGCACTCGGTGCAGCGCTCGTAGGGGATCGTGACGGTCGCCAGCGCGGCATCGTAGTCGAGCGCGAAGGCGGCGCCGATGCGCACCTTCATCACCACCTCCCACTCGCCCTCCTGTTCGGGCTTGACAGTCCAGGAGAGCGCCTCGACGGGCGCGTTGGTGTTGAAGTTCGCCAGGCGGGCATACTTGAAGTTGTCGATGCGGTCGTCCTGGATGCGGACATTGGCCTGCTTGTCGAAACCGGGGGCGTTGATTATGATCGAACGGGCCTTGGCGGCGGCGTCCTTGGCGTCGCCGGACGCGGTGCTACTCTCGACGACACGCGGATCGACAAGCGTGATCTCCCTGACGTCGATGTAGTCGCAGGGGTGGAGCACGCCGTTCATGACCCAGATGCGCGAGCCGTCGAAGATGCGGCGCTTGCCGAGGCAGACGGTGCGCCACTTCCCGTTGTCGCCCGGACGGCCGGCCACGGCCTGGTTCACGACCTCCATGCGGCGGTTGTCGAGCTTGACGCCGTTGGGGAACCAGCTCTGGTAGATGCCGACGTAGCAGGAGGATTCGTCGAGCGGGACGGTGACGCCCGTGCGGACGGTGGCGAAGACGTACCAGTCGCCGACATCCTCGGGGCGTGCGGTATAGCCGATCTCGGCGAAATCAGGATTCATCCAGGTGCTCTCGGGCTCGCCCAGCGCGGCGACCTTGATCTGGCAGTATTCCGTGCCGTCCTTGTCACGCTGGCGCGTCATCTTCTTGCCGCCGGTGAGCTTCGAGGCATCGGCGCGCACCACGGCCGACTTGCAGGTGAAGTCGGAAGCCACGGGGGCGTTGGTGCTGATGCGGTTGATCGTGTTGTCGTCCCAGGGGGCACCGCCCTCGGCGGTCCATTGGCCGGTGAAGCCCAGCGAGGAGTCGTGCATGCGGGTCTTCCACTCCGCCCAGAGCGCCGGGCAGGAGGGGAGCTTGACGCGCAGGCGCTGCGCGGGCTCGATCATGTCGTTGTAGCGCAGGATCGCCACGGAGAGACCGGCGAGGCGGGCGCGGCTGGCGAGCTTGCGTCGCGGATCGCCGCGGAGCTGGCCGAAGGCGTTGTCGAGGGCGCGGTAGATCTTCACGCAGTCGTCGCCGGTGAGGAAGTGCGAGGTGTCGTTGACGTAGCAGCCGTACCAGGTCCAGCGGTTGCGCAGGCGGGCATGTTCGAGAATGTCAAGGTATTCCTTGACGAAGCGCGCGCCGCGTCCGTAGGCGGCGTTGCAGTAGGTGTCGATCAACTGGTCAACGTCCTGGTCGGGATTCCAGAGGAGCTTGCCGTAGAGCCAGAGCTTGAGCTCCGACATGTCGCCGGCGATGGCGTACTGGTGCTGGCAGGTGACGCCGCGCACGCTGATGCGCTTGTAGTAGCGCGCGGTCTGCGCGAAGATCCTGAAGTTCGGGAAGGGGCTGATCCAGTCGCGGAAGTTCGCGAGGTAGTCCCAGACGTAGGTGTAGGTGCCGGGCGCGGAGAGGCGGCAGAC
>Ga0123333_10004762_pt1 | contig 12572 bp, 11 predicted proteins | sample BioC12SIPDNA_3_FD_89957 | JGI IMG/M metagenome (GOLD analysis project Ga0123333, IMG submission 89957) | Anaerobic biogas reactor microbial communites from Washington, USA - Biogas_R2_B C12 SIP DNA | ecosystem: Engineered > Bioreactor > Anaerobic > Unclassified | place: Washington, USA...
CCGAGGCCAACGACAGATCATTCTGAACCGGAGGGGCGGTGACTAGATTCACCGCCCCTCCGGCGTGTCTAGGGCCGCTATCTACACTGCATTCCGGCGCTTCACAAACAACGGAAACCACGTTATAATCGAACTGGGAGGGTCATAGATGCCTGGCAAACGCCCCCGCTTTCTCAGTGTGCTGCTCATCCTGCTGGTCGGCGCGGGCTTGCTTGTATGGTGGGTCAACGCGCTCACGAATGAGGATGCACTCTGGTTCCTAAGATCCTTCAGCGCCCAAGCTGACTGGATCATCATCTACTGGGATGGCAATACCTCTATGATCTTTCCAGGTGACCCCGCCTACGAAGCAATCATGGCCGACTTTGCCGCCGGAGTCGCGCACGCGACAGGGTTTGAGGAGGATGCAGAGCTGTCCGACGAGAGCCTCGAGTCATATCGTACCAGACAGCGCATGGTCGAGTTGCACTTCAACACACCCGCACGTGTCCACACCCGCCATCCCTTCCGGGATGCAACGTGTTATTGGGTCCCGCTAGACGGCGTCCATGCTGAACAGCGACGTGTGTTCGGGGGACTGAACGAGCATCCTCGCACCGGCGTTCTGACTATGTCCGTGAACCGCTTTGAACAGTTACGGCAGACGGTGGAGCAATCGCTTGCACAAAGCGGCCCGGAATCCTGAAAGCGATCCATTCCACAAGCGACTATGACCTCTCATCCGCTGACATCAGCCCGGTCCCTGGGGCCATACGCGCTAGTCCCCAAAGGCGCTCCCCTGCCCCGCGTCCTTGTCGTTGACGACGAGCCGGAGATGATCCATCTGATCAGCGAGGTGCTCGAGTTGCTGCCCTGTGAGACCCTGGTCGAAAGCGACGGTGACGCCGCACTCAATCTGTTGCACCAACAACTGGAGAACGAGACTCCGGTCGATGCCGTGCTGCTGGACATCATGATGCCGGGTGAGGACGGTTTCCATGTCCTTGGCAAGATGAAGAGCGACCCAGAGCTCCAGCAGATTCCCGTCATCCTGATCACGGGCCTCAACTCTATCGTCGCCAAGACGCGTGGGCTGGAGATGGGCGCCGAGGATTACATCATCAAGCCCTTCGATCCCCAGGAGCTGCTGGCGCGGGTGGGCGTGGTGATGCGTATTCGCAGGACGGAGCAGATGCTCAGGCAGCGCAACCAGGAGCTGGCTGCGCTCGATGAGATCAACCGCGCGATTTCGTCCAGCCTGGACCTGGACGAAGTCCTGGTCTCGGCGCTCAACGGGCTCGGTCGCCTTGTCGAGGCCGATGTCCTCGCGGTCGCGCTCACCGATGAAGCGACCCAAGATTGGGTCATCCGCGCCGCGCGCAGCCCTGCGGGCGTGTGGCTGGAAGGGCGCGTAATCTCTCAGGCTGACGACCCCCTGCAACGAGCCACCGCGGAGGTGCGCCCCATCCTGAAACGGGGGATCACCGCCGGGTTCTGGAACCGGGCGCTCGAGCTCTCACCCCTGGACGTGTTATGCGTCCCGCTGGCCAAGAACGACGAGACCGTCGGCATGCTGCTGGCAGTCGGCCAGACCGGCCGACTGCGGGAACAGGACATCGCGTTGGCCAGCCACGTTGCTGCTACCCTCGTGGTAGCAGTTGAGAAGGCCTGGCTCTTCCACGACCTGGAGGCGTTTGCCGACGAGATAGAGCGCTCACAGAGCCAACTGATCCAGGCCGAGAAGATGGCGGCGGTTGGCCGTCTCACCGCCTCGCTGGCTCACGAAATCAACAATCCGCTGCAAGCCATCCAGAACAGCCTGCATCTGGCGGCGCATGCAGGGCTCGACGAGCAACAGCGGCGACGGTTCCTGGAGATGGCACAGACCGAGGTCAACCGGCTGATCCAGATCGTGCATCGCATGCTGGATTTCTACCGCCCTTCGTCCGCAATGCGCAGAATTGACATCAACCGTCCGGTGGAGGATGCACTCGCGATCGCCAGCAAACGCTTGCAGCAGTCGCGAATCCAAGTGGAGGCCAGACTTACGCCCGGTCTTCCCCTGGTCAAGGGCACTGCCAACCAGCTAACTCAGGTCTTCCTCAACATCGTGATCAACGCGATCGAGGCAATGTCCGAAGGAGGCACACTGTGGGTGGGAACGGCCCATCACGCGGAGGCCGGTCAGGTTGTGGCAGCCTTTCGCGATAACGGCCCGGGCATTGCGTCCGAGGTTCGTGACCATCTCTTCGAGCCATTCCACACCTCCAAGGCGACCGGCACGGGATTGGGCCTCGCGATAAGCTACGGCATTGTCGAGCGCCACAACGGCACGATCGAGGTCGAGAGCCCGGCAAGCGGAGGAACCACCTTCATCATACGACTACCAGAGGACCCTGACCCAGACGACCAATGAGACTATGGAACGCAGAGCAGATATCCTGATTGTCGACGACGAAGCAGCAGAACGCATCACATTGGGGGAGGTGTTGCGCCTGGAAGGATTCCAGGTTACGCTTGCGGCTTCCGGCGAGGAAGCGCTGACCCTCGCCCGCAAGCAGACGCCCCCCTTCGACATCGCGATCCTCGACCTGCGCCTGCCCGGGATTGATGGCCTGCAGGTCCTCGACGGCCTGCGGCAGATTTCCGACAACTGCGTCGTCATCCTCATCACCGGCTATGGTACGCTGGACACGGCGATTCACGCGCTGCGCAAGGGCGCCTACGATTTCCTTCTCAAACCGTGTCCCGTCGACGAAGTTCTCGCGGCGGTTCGTCGCGCCCTCTCGGATCTGAAAGTGGACCGCCATCGTCGAGCGCTGGTCCAGCAGCTTCAGACCACACTTCAGGAGCTGGTCAAGGCCGATCACTTGGGGGATACCGCAGTCGCGCTGCCCCACACCGATGATGTGGTCACGGTAGGTGACATCGTTCTCGACAAGGCCAAGCATGTGGTCACCTACAAGGGCGAAGCGGTTGATCTCACCCCTACGGAGTTCCGTCTGCTGGAATGCCTGGTCAACCGGGCCGATGAAGTTTGCTCACCACAGGAACTCGTGCGGTGTGCGCAGGGCTACGAGGCCGATGCCTGGGGGGCCCGATCGATCGTTCGAGTTCACATCCGCCGCCTGAGGAGCAAACTGGAGCCCGATCCCGAGAACCCAGCCCACATCCTCAACGTACGTGGTGTCGGGTATGTCTTCAGCTCACAACCCCATAGTGAGTAGAGGGTTCACCGGCGGCTTCGCCCGCCGGTGAGTCACGGCATACATAGAGGAAACGATGAAACGAAGCAACGAGAAAACCGTGAAGATGCAAAAGCTGCGCCGTGTGGTCGAACGGCTGCGCAATTTCCGATCGTCAACGCCTCCGCCAGCCCGGAAACAATCGTGGTTCGAGCGGCTGAAAGAACGACTCAGGATAGCCAGCGCGGCCGCACGCGAGAGCGATGACTAGCTCTTCTGGGCAGTAAACAGCGCGGGCCCCGTGGGCCCGCGCTCTTATGTGCTACTGCATCAGCCTTCGCAGGCAGGCATCCCTTAACGCCAGACGAGGAACAACTCCTTGTTCGAGGCCGTTGCCGTACCATAGGCTGCGGTAACACGCAGCACGACCCACGTACCCCGCCTGAAACCGCTGAGCGGGATGGCGGCATGCACCCGGCCCTTGGCGTCGGTGCGGAACTCGCCCGTCCAGCGCATCTCGTCCTCGTTCTCCCGATCATAGAGCTGCATAGAGAGCGGTGCATCCTTGACCGGTTCTCCGGTAGCATCGTCCAGCACCACCGCAGTCACGATCTGGTTGTCGCCAGGACTGACGACTGAGTCGGCCAAGCCCACGACCACGCGCAACATACCAACCGGCGGTCCCGCAGGGTCCACTCTCAGATCAGAACCCTTTGGAATGATCGCGGACGGGGGCATATGGTTGCGGTTATGCCTGACGTACACCTCACCCAGATTGCCAACCTTGATCCGGCCCATCTCCAGGTCCCAAATCAGCTTGAGCCTCTGGAAATGCTGAACGAGCTGCCCGTTCTCGACATACATCTCCGTGATCGGATAGCCGAAGATGTCGATTCCGCCGTGGTCATGGAAATAGTCCAGGAACTTGTAGGCCACCGAATGCCCGGTCTCCGGGAAATACTGCCGGTGCGGCGAAAGTGAGGTTGAGCGAGTGGGCTCACGCCGGTATCCCAATTCATCGCCCAAAAGCCCTAGCTGCAACTTATAGGGATCCGGATGAAGCGCGTGGTACTCCATCCGGGCATTCTGAAAATACTGCACGAGCACGCCATAGTCGTTGACGAAGGGATAGGAAATCGGGTAGCCAAAGATCTCGAGTCCGCCGTGGACATCGAAGTATGTGAGGAACTCGCCGCTGACCCAGAATCCGCTCTCACTGAATTGGCGCGTCTCCAACTGCGGCGGGGGATCGTCTTCGAACCAGGCAGCCAACAGGGACTGGGGTACAGCCATCCACAGCAACCCCAGAAGGAAGGCGACTGCAAGAAGGCCGAAGGTGGCTCTTGTCACTAGAGTGCGTTCCATAACTGACCCTATTCTACACAAAAAGACGTTGCAATGCAAGTACACGCGCAACCATAGCTATTGGCCATCTGCGGCGTCTTTGTCGTTAACCGCATCCGCGCTGGCCCCGGCATCATCCACGGACTCATCTGGCAACAGTTCCATATGACGATCGCCTTTGTATGAGAACGCCGCCCATCTTCCAGGCTCGATCTCGACCCACGCATCATCCCCGGCGATGTTGCGGATTTCGATGAGGTCGCCGGCCAGCAGATCGCCGACGTCGTCGAAGCTGGTAGCCGGGCCACTGCGCACGTTGACCTTGCGATAGGTGACCTGCGCGCGGGGCCAACGCACCCGTTCATCAGCACCTTCTTGGTGCCCGTCATCCGGCTGCGCGTCGCGTTCACCGGCATAGCGCAGCAGATCGGCATAGCTTCCCGCGAAGCGGTTGAGATCCGTCCCCCTGCTGCTGACCCCTGGCACCTTGCCGCTCTCGGAGTACTGCCAGAAGCGCCACTCACTCCATCCGTTGGGAAGCAGCGCCGATTCAGTATAGCTCGCGACCCACAGGTCATAGGCACGCCACTCCGGCGACGGTAGCACCCAACGATCCCAGAACCAACGGGCGGAGTAGACGATCGGGCGGCACCCCAGCGCCGCCTCGACCGCCCCGAGACACGCCCGAGCACAGGCCGTGATCCCTTCCCTAGACACGCCATCGGCGCGCTCCACGTCGACTGCCACGGGTAGATCCGGGACACGGCTCCCCAGTACATCGAGAAAGTGAGCGATTTGAGCCTGCGCATCGACCTTGGGTGCAACCACGTGATATGCCGAGAGGAGCAGGCCGGCGTCGCGTGCCCCGTCCCAGTTCTCCTGGAACCGGTGATCGGTGTAGTAGTCGCCGATTGCCGCCCGTATATACGCGAAACGATATCCTGCGTTGGCGACCTTGTCCCAGGCAATCTGCCCCTGCCAACGCGACACATCGATACCCGGCACGGTATCCATAGGTGACACTCCTTTTACACCTTATCCCCGTCTCCAGCCGGCCCCGGCAAGGAGACCGCTGCGGAGCGCGGGCAGCCGAACGACACCGCAGAAAGGTTTGTATCATTATACCGACATCGCCAAATGCGCAACTTTGCCGGGGCGCGCGTGTTGTAAGGTGCAGAAGACCACGGTTCGCAGCCAGCAATGGCCATCAGTTGTCCCGGGTGCGGTTCCGCAAGATATGTTATACTCGGGGTAACCGAGATCATCCCGCCCAAGGCGTGATCCGGTCACTCAGGATAACCGATGAACAATGAAGAAGAGCGCCATCTCGTCACGCGTGCCAAGGTCGATCCAGAGGCATTTGGAGAACTGTACCGGAGGTACGTGGACCGCATCTATAACTATCACTATAGGCACACCTCCAGCCGCGTGGAGGCCGAGGATCTGACGTCGCGCACGTTCTACCGAGCATTGCGCAGCCTGGAGGGATATAAGGAGACCGGGGCACCGTTTCAGGCTTGGCTGTTCCGCATCGCGCACAATCTCGTCGTGAACTGGTACCGGGACTCCACAAGCCACCCGACCGTCTCCATCGATATTGACGATCCGCTCCCACTGCCTTCAGCGATGCCAAACCCAGAGTCGTGGCTTACGGCGGCGGAAACGCGCCGGGCACTGGTCAAGGTGATAGAATCTCTGCCAGAGGAGCGCAAGACGCTCATCATCCTCAAGTTCGTCGAGCGCATGTCGAACGTCGAGATCGGTGAGGTGATGGGCAAAACCGAGGGCGCGATCAAGGCCCTCTACCATCGCACGCTTATCAGCCTGAAGAAGATCATGAGAGAGGGAAGTGCGGATGTTCAAGCGGTCGAGTGAGAGATACGTCGTCATTCAGGATTATGTTCCGCTGCACGAGCAACACGCCATCGAACGGGCCGTTGTCACCGTGCTGACGCCGGTTCGACCGTCCGACGGCTTTGTGGACCAGCTCGGCTACGATCTGACCGAAGAAGCCCGCAAGCAGTACGAAGCACGTCAACGCTATGTGAGCAAGGCGCTACGAATCTTCGGATTCGTCGGCGGCGGGCTCGCCTCCGTGATCGGCGGCATCGCCATCTGGCTGCTGGTGCATCGCGACGATCGCGTCGCCAGGCCATCTCGTCCTCAAGCCCGAGCGCAACGCCAAGCTGCCGTTTCCCCAGGCTAGTTCCTGGGACCTTGTCCGCTAGATAGCGCGCGGGAAGCCCCCCCGCGCGTTAGTGTTTGGTAGACAAACCCCCACGTTGTGAGTATACTGGAAGCAGTGACCCTCACAACGGTCCAATCTGCAATTGTAGGGCAAGGCCCATGAAGACCAGAAGATTTGCAGCAATCGCGTGTCGTCTTGCGCAACTCACCCTGGCGTTGTTCTTCCTGGGGGCCTGCGCTTCACCTGGGCTGCCTCCGGCATCGCCAACGCTCGGAGATGCGATTACCTCGACCGCTGACGTGCCTGTGGGCCAGACTGCTGCCACGGACCGCGCCGTCACACCACCTCCAGCAGGCCCGGAGGGGAGTGGCGTCGACTGGAGCTCTGCGGTACAGGCATCCACGCCGACGGCCGTCCTCATTCCTCCACTAATAGCACCGTGCACGCCAGCGGCTGTAGAGCCCGATTCCCTGCTCGTTCACGACCTCTCGGTGCCCGACGGCACACGGCTCGAGCCCAACACCCGCTTCACCAAGACTTGGCGGCTGCGCAACAATGGGAACTGCCCCTGGCCACACACGGTTGAGTTGGTCCTGGTCTCCGGTCAACCGTTCGATTGCCCCGAGCGCATCCCAGTTTCACAGGTGGCGCCGGGCAACGAGGTCGACATTTCGCTCCAGATGAAAGCCCCCGCCCGTCCCGGCACCTACGGCGGCAGTTGGCAGCTGCGTACACCCGATGGACGGCTCTTCGGCGCGGTCGTAGACACCCGCATTATCGTGACCGAAGACGCCCAACCTTCGCCCACAGCGACGGCCCCCCCCACGCCGACACCGCGGCCGTCGCCGGAACCTTCCGCCACTCCTCCTCCAACGCCGACGCTGCGACCATCGCCGGAACCTTCCGCCACTCCCCCTCCAACGCCTTCAGCGGCTCCGTCCACACCACCTAAGCCCACACGCACGCCCACGTCTGCTGCCACGGCCCTGCCTTCCGCCACTGCCGAAGCGGGTATGGAGGGCGCGTGTGCGACACCGGACGCGCGGTTTGCCTCGATCGTCAACCAGGCCGCATCGATTGGCATGGAGGTAGGATGCGCGACGGGGCCAGTCACCGAAGGCCCGGGCCAGATCCAGGCCTATTGGCAGAACGTAGACCACGCGGATCCGTACGCCCGCTTCCGCAGCTTCGTCATCGCCCGGATGGACAACAAACGAATCTACGTCTTGGACAGCCAGGACGTGAACACCTATCAGGCCGAGCTGGCGGTCTATGCCGATACCTGGTCCGCCGCGATGCCTGATCGGCCCCCGGCGTGTGCCCCGCTCGCACCCCCGCAAGGCTATATCATACCTATCCAGGGCATCGGCAAAGTATGGTGCGAACAGAGCTTATGGAACACCATCGGCTGGCCCAAGGAGCTGGCCACCGCAGCGACCCTCGCAGTGCAGGAGACCGCAAGCGGCTTTCTGATGGAGGTCACGATCCTGCCACCCAAGATCTACCTCATCGCCGCTGATATCGAGACCCGTGCTGTGACGATCCAGCAGGTGCCCTAGCCAAGCCTCCCCGGTGGCCACAGCGCGCCAAGCCCACGTTCACTGCTGCCCTGCGACTTCCAGTCCACCACGCCCCAGGTGCACGCGAGCGTGGCAGGCGCCTTGTGCCTGCCACGCAGAACCGACCGCAGCTACGGATTACTGCCCGTAGACGTGGGTGTAGCGGTGATGAAGGCTGGCCACGTCCTCAGCGGGGATCTCATCGGGTTGGCCAATCTGGAGCGCCAACCAGACGGTCTTGGCGACATCCTCGGTCATGACGGCGGCCTTGACCGCCGCTTCGGCACTGGCACCGATGGTGAAGACCCCGTGGTTCTTGAGGAGCACGGCGCAGGACGTACCGATGGCCTCAACGACGACTTTGCCGATGGCTTCACTACCGATCAGAGCAAAGTCTCCGCAGGGGATCGGCCCGCCGAACTCATCGGCCATAGCCGTAAGGTAGACCGGGATAGGCTTGCCAAGCGCCGCGAAGGCCGTCGCATAGGGCGAGTGGGTATGCACCACCCCACCCACATCCGGGCGATGCCGGTAGATGTAGAGATGGCTGGCAGTGTCCGACGACGGCTTGAGCGCACCCTCGATCACAGTCCCGTCAAGATCGACGATCACCATGTGTTCGGGGCGCAGCGCCTCATAGCGCACGCCCGACGGCTTGATCATCACGTAGCCTGTCTCGGGATCACGGGCACTGATGTTGCCTCCGGTCCACCGGACCAGATCGTTCTTCGGTAGCTCCAAGTGGAGTTGATACAGTTCCTCACGCAAAGTTTCCAGCATCATGGTTGCTCCTACCCACTGTTGCTCAGCGCATCGACGCGGATACGCTTGAGCCGTTTCATAACGTCGTTCGCCCCGCGGCCGAAGGTATCGTGGAGCAGCACGTATTCGCCGTAGAGCCGATCGTACATTGCGGTATGTTCCGGTATGGGCACGTAGCGCTCATCGCGCAGGCCTGCCATCGCGGCGCTCGCTTCCTCAATCGTGTCATAACCACCTGCAGCCTTCCCCGCAGCAACAGCGCCGAACATGGCAGAACCGAGCGCCGAAGTCTGGGGCGAAGCAGCGATCTTCACCTCACGCCCCGTAACATCGGCGTAGATCTGCATCAGCAGCTTGTTGCGATTGGGCAGCCCACCCGTTGCTACGATCTCGTTCACCGCTACACCGTGCGCCTCGAACGTCTCAATGATCATCCGCGTACCGTAGGCGGTCGCCTCGATCAACGCGCGGTAGATATCCTCCGGTTTCGTCGTAAGGGTGGCACCGACCAACAAGCCTGTCAGGTCGACATCGACGAGCACGCTGCGGTTGCCGTTCCACCAGTCCAGCGCCACCAGACCATGCTCACCCGGCTGTTGACGCACCGCCTTGGCCTCGAGTAACTCGTGAACGGACACCCCCTGTGCCGCGGCCTCCTGCTCATAGGCGGCCGGGACGCAGTTCTCGACGAACCACGCAAAGTGATCGCCCACACACGACTGCCCCGCCTCATAGCCGAAGTAACCCGGAATGATCCCATCCTCAACATAACCACACATGCCGCGAACCACGTGCTCTTCCTTGCTCAACACCATATGGCAGTTGGACGTGCCCATGATGATGACCATTCGCCCTGGCTCGGTGACCGTCGCCGCGGGTACCGACACGTGCGCATCCACATTCGCAATAGCAACCGCAGTGTCGCGTTTCAGCCCAGTCCAGCGCGATGCCTCCTCTGTTAGCCCGCCCACGCGCTCGCCCGAGAACTGGATATCCCGCGACATCTTCGTGTCGACGACATCCGCAAGCCGCGGGTCCAGCGCCGCCAGGAATTCCGACGAAGGAAACCCTTCGCGCTTCGACCAGATCGCCTTGTAGCCCGCCGTGCAATTGTTGCGCGTCTCGCGACCCGTCATCTGCCAGACAATCCAGTCAGCGCTCTCGATGAAACGGTCGGCAGCCGCATAGACTTCCGGCGCCTCATCCAGAACCTGCCACACCTTGGGGAAGAACCACTCAGAACTGATCTTGCCACCGTAGCGATCCAGCCACGCGACGCCCATCTCGCGCGCCGTCGCGTTGAGCTTGTTGGCCTCCGGCTGCGCGGCGTGGTGTTTCCAGAGCTTGACCCACGCATGGGGGTTTTCGCGCCACTCGGGCAGGAAGCACAACGGCGTGCCGTCTGCCTTCGTTGGTAGCACCGTGCATGCCGTGAAATCCACCCCCAGACCGATAACGTCCTCAGGATGGACCCCACTCTGTTCGAGCACGGCGGGGATGGTCTGTTTGAGAACCTCCAGGTAGTCATTTGGATCCTGAAGCGCCCAATCCGGCTCCAGGCGCTGGCCTCCGGCACTCTCCGGCAGCGCCTCGTCGATCACGCCGTTGGCGTAGACGTGCACGACCGTTGCGACGATTTGCCCGTCGGCCACATCCACCAGAACGGCACGACCTGACTCAGTGCCATAGTCCACGCCGATCGCATACTTTGTCCCACGTCCCATCACACAACCCCTACAACGCCGAAAGTCAACGCTCGTTTTGCGCCTAGTGTACCCCGGGTCACACCGAGTTCAAACACGCGGTAGGTGCCTTCGGCTCTGTAAGGTGGTATAATCGAAATGATGGTGGGCCGAGTCGTAACTCGCCCGTGCCTGCGTTGAACAGATCAGACGAGATGGACCCATGGGTAGCGAAAAGAGGTATAGCCGATTGAAGCATCACACATGGCCTTGCCGGAGCAGCCATGCCCACCTGGGGGCGACAGCCTGTGAGTCCATCAGAGCCCGAGGCGCCTGTTGAGACGCGGGATTTTGGTCATCGACGACGACCGTAGTCTGCGGAAGACTCTGAGCGACATCCTGCGGCTCAAGGGTTACGAGCCGTTGGCCGCTGGCACAGGCCGGGAAGCCCTCGGGATCGCCGAGGGCAAGGCGCCCGCGGTCGCGCTGATCGATCTGCGCCTCGGAGACATGGAGGGCCTGGCGGTCCTTGAGCGTCTCAAAGAGCAGAATCCGGCGATTGCCTGCATCGTGTTGACCGGCCACGCTTCCCAGAGCTCGGCCATCGAAGCCATCAACCTCGGCGCCTACAGTTACCTTCAGAAACCGTACGATGTAGATCAACTGCTGCTCACGGTCCGCCGGGCGATCGAGAAGCAGGAAGCTGACACCGCCCTGCGCCAGAGCCAGGCGCTGCTGCACGCCACCGGCCGCATGGCCAAGATCGGCGGCTGGGAGCTCGACCCCCAAACGCGCGTGTTCGTGTGGACGGACGAGGTGTACCGTATTTACGGGGTCGACCCGGGCTTCGAGCCGACGGAGTCGGCGATCCTGGCGCGCTATAGTCCGGAGGCACGCGCCCCGCTGCGAAGGGCTCTCGAAGCTGCACGCACCTCGGGGGCATCCTTCGAGCTAGAGCTGCCACTGACCGCACCCCAGAACGATGTGCGGTGGGTACACATCATGGGTCGGGCGGAATCGGATGGGAGCACCATCAGCAAGGTATCGGGAACGATTCAGGACATCACCGAACGCAAGCACAGCGAGGAGGCCCTGCGCACCAGCAATCGCCGTCTCGAAGAGGCGCTGGCGCAACTGAGAGAGACCCAGGAACAGGTCATCAGTCAGGAGCGGCTGGCAGCAGTGGGACAATTGGCTGCCGGCCTGGCCCACGAGTACAACAACCTGATGGCGACCATCGTCCTCTATGCCGACATGATGCTGCGCACGTCGGCGCTGGGCCCTGCCGACCGTGAACGCACCACCGCGATCTACCAGGAAGGGCGGCGCGCAGCTGACCTAACTCAGCAGATACTGGACTTCAGCCGCAGGGCAATCCTCCGCAAGGAATCTGTCCAGCTCGGTGCCTTTCTGGCGGACCTCGAGCAGCGGTTACGCCAGAGCTTGCCCGAGCGAATCGGCATAACAGTAGATGCCAGCCCGGAACCGGTCGGCCTGTACGTCGACCCCGAACGTCTGCGGCAGGCTATGGTCAATATGGCCCTCAATGCCAGAGATGCGATGCCTCAAGGCGGCGACCTTCGCATCACCGGTCGCCAAATCACGGTGACGCCCGATGCCCCCAGGCCTGTCGAGGGTCTTGAGCCGGGCCAGTGGGTTGTCCTCAGTATGGCCGACAGCGGGACCGGCATCCACCCAGAAGTCCTACCGCACATCTTCGAGCCCTTCTTCACCACGCGATCGCCGCTTGGCAGCGGCCTCGGACTCTCCCAGGTCTACGGTATCGTCCGTCAACACGACGGCCAGATCGGAGTGCAGAGCAAGGTGGGAGAGGGTTCAACCTTCGAGATCTACCTGCCCGCTGTAGCGCTGC
>Ga0123333_10004765_pt1 | contig 12569 bp, 13 predicted proteins | sample BioC12SIPDNA_3_FD_89957 | JGI IMG/M metagenome (GOLD analysis project Ga0123333, IMG submission 89957) | Anaerobic biogas reactor microbial communites from Washington, USA - Biogas_R2_B C12 SIP DNA | ecosystem: Engineered > Bioreactor > Anaerobic > Unclassified | place: Washington, USA...
CGACCGAGCGCACGGTGTGGTGTCCCAGGAGACCACCGAGCGCGCGGCGTGGTGACCAGGGACCTACTGATGTATGACGTGGCCCGGGCGCCCCGTCATACTCACCTCTGGCGGTGGTCCGGGGTGTCACCAGTAGCCTGACCTGCATGAGTGCCGATGACGCCGCTCCCGCGCCGCACGGGCCGGGTCGAGCCCGCCAGAACGCGATCTATCGTCCCGGAGCGCTGGGGATCGAGCCGACCGTGCCCACCTCCACCGTCCAGCTGGAGCGCCGCGCCCGGAAGGCGATGAGTCGGCGCGCGTGGGCCTACGTGGCCGGGGGCGCGGGCGACGGGGCGACGATGCGGGCCAACCGGGAGGCCTTCGACCGCTGGCGGATCGTGCCGCGGGTGCTCCACGGCACGACGGAGCGGGACCTGCGGACGACGGTGCTGGGCACCGACCTCGCGGCGCCGTTGCTGCTCGCGCCGGTGGGGGCCGCCGGTCTGATCACCGATGACGCGGACCTGAAGATCGCCGAGGGCGCGCATACCAGCGACATCCCCTACGTGTTCTCGTGCCAGGGTTCCTCGTCGATGGAGGAGACGGCCGCGGCGATGAGCGGGACGCCGTTCTGGTTCCAGCTGTACTGGTCCACCGACGAGGAGCTCGTCGACTCGATGATCGGCCGCGCCGAGGCCGCCGGGGCGCAGGCACTGGTCGTCACGCTGGACACGACGATGCTCGGCTGGCGCACGCAGGACCTCGACCTCGGGTCGCTGCCGTTCGCCCGGGGCATCGGGATCGCGCAGTACACCTCCGACCCGCGCTTCATGGCGCTCGTGCGGGAGCGGGTGGCGGCCGCGGCCGGCGACGGTGCGGCCCTGGGGATCGACCCGCGCAAGCCGCTCGAGGCGGCCCGGGCGGCGAGGTCCGGCGTCGGCACGCTGCTGTCGATGGCGCGGTCCCACCCCGGGGCGACCCGCGACAACCTCCGCTCGCCCGAGCCGCGGGCGGCCGTCGAGGCCTTCCTCGACATCTACTCCAACCCCGGCCTGTCGTGGGAGCACATCGCGACCCTGCGGGAGCGGACCGCGCTGCCGGTCCTGCTCAAGGGGGTGCTGCACCCCGACGACGCCCGCCGTGCCCTGGACGCCGGGGTCGACGGCCTCATCGTCTCCAACCACGGCGGGCGCCAGGTGGACCGGTCGATCGCCGCGCTGGACGCGCTGGTCGCGGTGCGGGAGGCAGTCGGGCCCGAGCCCACGGTCCTGATGGACAGCGGGATCCGCACCGGAGCGGACGTCTTCGTCGCGCTGGCGCTCGGTGCGGACGCCTGCCTGCTCGGACGACCCCACGTCTACGGGCTCGCGCTCGACGGGGCGGCCGGGGTGAGCGCGGTGATCGACAACGTGGTCGCCGAGCTGGACCTCACGATGGGGCTGGTCGGTGCCGGCTCCGTGGACGCGATCACCCGCGACCTCCTGGAGGGCTGACCGCGCAACACGACGCGCTCGGTCGCCTGTGGGGGCGCAACGCCACGCGCTCGGTGGGGTCTGGGGCCGCAACGCGATGCGCTCGGTGGCCTGGTGGGAGCGGCGCGGCTCAGCCCGCCGGCGGCGGCTCGCCCGCCCCGGACTCCCCGCCGTCGCTGGTGAAGAACGACAGCTGCCCGTTGGCCTCGAGCACCGCCAGCCGGATGTCGCCGACGAGCTCGATGCCCTGGCCACGGGCTGCGGCGAGCAGGTCGTCCAGGCCGAGTCGCTCCCGGCGCATCACGTCGGTGAGCAGCTCGCCGTCCTTGGCCACGATGACGGGCACGCCGTGGGTGACGCGCGCGGCAGGGCGCCAGTGGGAGTTGACCCAGGCCATGCTGATCGTCAGGACGGCCATCGTGCCGACGGCCAGGATGCCGGCGGTGGCCGAGTAGTCCTGCGGCACGACCCCCTCGGAGATGAGGTCGCCCATCGTGATGAAGAGGATCAGCTCGAAGGAGCTGAGCTCGCCCAGGGTCGACCGGCCCGCCAGGCGGGTGATCACCCACAGCAGGACGAAGATGATGGCGGCGCGGATCACGATGTCCATGGGGACCTCCTGGACGGCTCGGTCGACCGCGGTGCGGTCGGGAGACGATGGGTCACGGGAAGATGACGGTGCGGAAGGAGAGCGGGTCCACCGGCTCGCCGTCCACGACCAGCGCGAGCTGCCCGGACTGGGGGAGCACCGCGGTGGGCTGGATGTAGGCGTCGAAGTCGATGACCATGACCGGCTGCCCCTCGGTCGCGAAGGTCAGGTAGACCCACTCCCCGTCGCGGGTCTGCTCGGTCGGCTCCGGATACCACCCCTGCGTCTCGTAGAGGTCCAGGTAGTCGCCCGTGAGCGCGAGGGTCACCTCCGGGTCGAGCCCCTCCGGCCGGGTGACCCGGATCTCGAACGGGACGTCGAGGCCGGGCCGCGAGGTCTGCGCGAACTCCAGGCTCAGGTGGTGCCCGTCGGGGGCGGGCCCCTCCACGACCCCCACGCGGTCCCCGAGGAATCCGAAGAGGCCCGCCAGCACGAAGAGCAGCAGGACGAAGAACCCGGCCCGACGCCATACGAGTGACCGGGGCCCCTTCTCGACCGGGCGGACCGGGTCGAGGGTCGACATGGTGGACATGTCCTCGTGTCTACACCCAATGCCCGGTGGCGGCAGCCCGGACCGGCGGCCCTCAGTCCTGGGCGGCCGTGGTCCGGACGGCCTGCGCCACGACGTCCACCAGCTGTCCGGTGCGCTCGAGGGTGGCCCGCTGCAGGTCGGCACCCGTGCCGTCCTGTCGTATGACGTGCAGGGCCTCCCGCACGGACTCCCGGTCACCGGCGTCGTCGAGCGCGGGTCCGATCCACTCCAGGAGGGAGTCCACGACCTCCCAGGCCGGGCGGGGACGCGAGGTGACCGGGTCGAGCAGCGCGCCGCCCATCCCGAACCGGCTGGCCTGGAAGGTGGCCAACCGCACGAGCGCCGACGGGACCGCGGGGGCCGGTGTCCCGGCCGCCCACTCGGCCGCGGCGGTCTCCACGACCGAGCGGGCCAGGCCCGCGATCAGCACGGTGTCCTCGACGCGGGAACAGACGTCGGCGACCCGGATCTCCACCGTCGGGTAGTGGTGGGACAGCCGGGCGTCGAAGTAGACCATGCCCTCGTCGAGCAGCACCTTCGACTCCGTCAGGTCGTGGATCAGCCGGTGGTAGGCCTCCGCCGAGCCGAACAGCTCCGTCGGCCCGCTGGAGGGCCAGGCGCCCATCATCTGGGTGCGCCAGCTCTGGAAGCCGGTGTCCTCGCCCTCGGTGAACGGTGAGTTCGAGCTCAGCGCCAGCAGCACCGGCAACCAGCCGCGGATGCGGTCCAGGACCCCGACCCCCTCCTCGTCAGACTCCACCGACACATGGATGTGCAGGCCGCAGGCCAACTGCTGCCGGGCGATGAACTGGAAACGCTCCCGGATCCAGGCGTAGCGCTCACCGGCCACCGGCGTCGGACCCACCGGGAGGGGCGACGTCGCGAGCGCGGCCACCCGGCAGTCCGCCCGGCGCGCCGCCCGGGCGGCCTCCGCGCGCCAGTGCCGCACCTGCTCCTCCAGCTCGGACATGCGGAGCACCGGTGGGGTGTGGGTCTCGAGCTGTTGCTGCTGGAACTCGCCCTCGACCGCGCCGTCCACGTCGTCCGACGCGGTGCCGGCATGCGTGCGATCCGGTGCGTCCGGGTGCAGCGCCGAGGACCGGAGCGCCAGCTGTCCCTGCACGGAGTGGGCGCGCCCGTCCTGGATGTTCACGAGGAGCATCTCCTCCTCGACGCCGACGGTCCGCATCGCTTCAGTCTGGGTCAGCACGGCGCGTCGCGCCCGGCCACGCGGACAGGCCCGGGCGTGAGCCCGCTCACGGCACGTCATGCTCCGCGAGGCTGCGCAGCACGGCGGACCAGCCGTGGACCGGGTTCGTGGCGTCGGCCTGCGGCACCGCGAACTCGTGCACCAGCGTGACCAGGGTGCCGCCCTCGTCGCGGTCGGTGAAGCTGACGGTCACCACGTCCTGGGGGGCGGGGGGAGCGGGGGACTCCCACAGCCAGGTCATGACGATGCGTTCCCCCTCCTGGAGCTCCAGGAAGGTCCCGGTCACGCCGAGTCCGGTCTGCCCGGACCGGATCGCGAAGTGGCCGCCGCGACGGGCGTCGATCTCGTATGACGTGTCCTCACCCGGCCACCACCAGCTCGCCAACCGCTCCGGGTCCAGCCAGGCGGAGTAGGTGTCGGTCCGGGGGGCCGGCACCACCTGCGTGAGGGTGATCGACGGGATCGGCAGCCGGGCCAGGTTCCCGAGCACATGGACCCACCCCTGCCGGTAGGACTCCACGCCGTCCTCCTCCGCCACGTGGTGGGTCACCGTGACGAGCGTGCCGTCGTCCTGGGCGGCCAGGGCGACCCGGACCAGCTCCTCGGGGCCGGTGACATCACCCTCCAGCCAGGTCCAGGTCAGCTCGATCAGGCTCGGCTCCTCGAGCCTGGTGAACGTGCCCCGCACGCCGATCCCGGCACCGACCGACCGGACCAGGTAGTCGCCGCCGACCCGGCCGTCCACGGCATACGTCGTGTCGCCGATGGCGACCCACCACCACCGGGACAGGCCCTCCGGAGTCAGCCACGCGGCATACACCTCGGTGGGTGGTGCCGGGACGTGCTGGGTGATCACGAGCTCGTGGGTCATGGCTGCTCCTTGTCGAAGGACTGGGCGAGGTGGTCCAGCTGGGTCGCCCAGAAGGTGCGGGTGCGGTGCAGCCACTCCTCGGCGGCGTGGAGCCGGTCGCGCTCGAGCCGGATGGTGACGGTGCGCCCGGCCTTGCTGCGCGAGACGAGGCCGGCCTCTTCCAGGACGGTCAGGTGCTTGAGCGTGCCCGGCAGGGAGATCGGCAGGTGCGCCGCCAGCTCGGAGACGGTCCGGTCGCGCTGGGCGAGCAGGTCGACGAGCAGGGCGCGCCGCGGGTCGCCGAGAGCGGCGAAGACCGTCGCCTCCTCGTGATGGTTAACCATATGGTTAACAGTATGACGTGAGGCCCGGGAGCGCAACACCGCGCCGCTTGGTGGTTGCGCGTTCCTGCTCACGCCGCGTGGGCCGGCTCCACGCCCGCCGGCACGGCGTGCCGGTCCCCAGCCTCGCGCAGCCCGAGGAAGGCGAGCAGGAGGAGGCCGAACATCGGGATGCCGGAGAACGTCTCCGGGGTGACGAAGTCGCTGACCAGAGCGAGGGCGAGGGCGGCCGCGGCCCACGGCGGTGCGTGCCCGGTGCGCCAGAGCGCGACGCCAGCGGCCACCATGCCGAGCACGGTGAGGGCCAGCATCGGCAGGAGGAGGCCGAGGAAGACGGGGCCGGCGTAGATCTGTGCGGCCAGCTCGGTCGCCGCGCCGCGATCGTCCATCGCCGCCAGCTCGTAGGAGACGGCGTTGTGGGCGATCAGCGCCGTGTGCAGCAGCCAGCCGGCGGCCGCGATCCGCAGCAGCACGGCGGTGCCCCGGTGGCCGTGCCCGGCGCAGCCGCGGGCCAGGACGAGCAGGCCGATGCCGATGAGGGCGGTGGCGGCGAAGGTCAGGGCGATGCCGACGAGGAAGCGCTCCGGCGCGGCCGCGATGATGGCGAGCTCGTCGGCCTCGGAGCCGGTTCCCTTCGGCAGGGCGAGCACGCCGGCCAGGCCGAGCGCCGCACCGAGCACGGTCCAACGGGTCGTGAGAGTGGTCATCTGAGTCTCCTGTGAGAGGGAGTGTCACCGGGCCTGTTGTCGAGCCGGTGGGGAATGACTCGACGCTAGGATCCGGCCGCCCTCCGCGTCGTCCCCCTGGGCGCTCGTCGGGGCGACCGCGGCTCAGCGACTCGTTCGGCGCCACGCGCAACCGGGTCCGCCGGCGCGACCGGTGCCGTCCGACCTGCGATGCACATGAGTCACCCCGGAGGCGGTTCCGTCGGACCTGGGTTGGCCCTACGGTGTGAGCGTGGCCCGACCCCACCTGCCCCCGCTGCTCGACGTGGCGCTGGCCTGCGGACTCACCGTGCTCGGTGTCGCCCAGCTGCTCTTCGAGGAGGCTGCCCCGGCGGCCTTCGTCCTCCTGCTGGCGATGACGCTCCCGGTCATGCTGCGCCGGAGCGCTCCCCTGGTCGCGGTCGCGGTGGGCTGGCTCGCGCTGTTCGTCGAGGGCGGGCTGGGGGAGGACGTCACCAGCCAGGGCTACGCAGCGATCCTCGCTCTCTGGATCACGGTGTACTCCGTGGCCCGCCACGGCAGCGGCGCCCAGCCGCTCGCCGGGCTGGTGTGGGCCATGGCCTGCGTGGTCGGATCGGTCCGACGTCCGGGCCGGACCTGCCCAGCCTGCTCCTCACCACGATCATCACGGTGACCCCGTGGCTGGCCGGCAACCTCATCCGACGGGAGGGCGCACGGCGCGCCCGGGCCGAGGAGGTGGCCGACCTGGCGCGGTTGGAGGCGGGGCAACGGGCCACGGAGGCCGTGGCCGAGGAGCGGACCAGGATCGCGCGGGAGGTGCACGACGTGCTCGGCCACACGCTCGGCCTCATGGTCCTGCAGCTCGGGGCCGCGGACGAAGCGATGGACCGTGACCCGGTCGGCGCCCGCGAGGCCGTGCGCTCCGCCCGCCGGGCCGGCAAGGACGCGCTGGCCGAGGTGCGCTACCTCATCAGCCTGCAGGACCCGGTCGCCGAGGAGCAGGTCGCCGAGGAGCAGGTCCGGCCGACCCGGGGCCTGGACGACCTCCCGGAGCTGGTCGCCCGGAACCGGCGGGCTGGCGTGGACGTCGACCTCGAGCTCGTTGTCGACCCGCTGGAGGGCGGGTCCTGGGTGCCGGTTCCGGCGGCCGCCGACCTGGCGGCCTACCGCATCGTGCAGGAGGCGCTGACCAACGCGGTGCGGCACGGGGTCGGCAGGGTGCAGGTCGACGTCCGGCGGACCGGGGCGGACACGCGCATCGTCGTCCGCAACCGGATGGCCGGAGTCTGCGGTGACGGCTCCGGACGGGGCCTCATCGGTATGACGGAGCGCGCCCGGTCCTGCGGCGGCACCTTGTCGGCCGACCGGGTCGGCGACGACTTCGTCGTCGAGGCGCTGCTCCCTCACGGGGACTCGGCACCGGACCTCGGCCGCAGCGGCGGGGGTGCGCTGGGAGGCGACACGCTCCGCGAGGCCCACGGCGCCACGAGGAGGGCGCGGTGACCACGGTGGCGATCGTCGACGACCAGACCCTGGTCCGGACCGGACTGCGGCTGATCCTGGACCAGGCGCCCGCCATCGAGGTCGTCGGAGAGGCGGCGGACGGGCGCCAGGCGCTCGACCTGGTCGCGCGCAAGCGCCCCGAGGTGGTGCTGATGGACATCCGGATGCCCGTGCTGGACGGCATCGAGGCCACCCGGAGGATCGCCGCCACGGACGCCGGCAGCAGGGTCCTCATGCTGACGACCTTCGGTGAGGACCAGCAGGTCGCCGAGGCGCTGCGGGCCGGTGCCTCGGGCTTCCTGCTCAAGGACGTCGACCCGCCCGACCTGGTCCACGCGATCACCGTGGTGGCCCGTGGCGAGGCGCTCCTGTCGCCGGCGATCGTGCGCCGGCTCATCGAACGGTTCACGACGGCACCGACCGCCAGCCCGGCCCTGCTCGAGTCGTTGACCGAGCGTGAGGTCGACATCCTGCGGGCGCTCACGCGCGGGCTGAGCAACGAGGAGATCGGGGCCGCCCTGTTCATCAGCCCGGTCACCGTCAAGACGCATGTGACCCGGGTCCTCGCGAAGCTGGGACTGCGGGACAGGACCCAGGCCGTCGTGTTCGGCTACGAGTCCGGCCTGGTCCGTCCCGGCGAGGCGCAACCGGCGGGGACGGACGGCGCGCCGTAGGCTTTTTGCATGCCGAACCTGTCCGCCCTGCTCGAGGGCTCAGCCGTCCAGTTCCCCGCCCGCGACGCCCTGGTGCTCGGGGAGACACGCCTTACCTACGCGCAGGTCAACGGCGCGGCCAACCAGGTCGCGAACCTGCTCGCCGCCCGCGGGATCGGCGCTGGCGACAAGGTGGCGCTGAGCTGCCCGAACCTGCCCTACTTCTCGATCGTCTACTACGGGATCCTCAAGACGGGCGCCACGGTCGTCCCGCTCAACGTCCTGCTCAAGGCCCGGGAGATCGCCTACCACCTGGCGGACTCGGACGCCACGGCATACGTCTGTTTCGAGGGGACCCCCGACCTGCCGATGGCGCAGGAGGGCCACGCCGCGTTCGAGCAGACCCCCGGGTGCGAGCACTTCCTCGTGATCACCGCCGACCCGGCGGCCCCGTCGCCGATCGAGGGGACCGGCACCCTGGGGGCGGCGATGGCGGGGCAGCCCCCGGCCTTCGAGACTGCGGAGGTGGCCGACGACGACACCGCTGTCATCCTCTACACCTCGGGCACGACCGGCCAGCCCAAGGGCGCCGAGCTGACCCACGCCAACATGACGTCCAACGCGCTGGTCGGCAGGGAGCTGTTCGAGGCGGACGCGGAGCGGCCGGACACCTACCTGTGCACGCTCCCGCTGTTCCACTCCTTCGGGCAGACCGTGATCCAGAACTCCGGCTTCGCCTTCGGCGGCACCGTCGTGCTGCTCCCTCGCTTCGAGGCAAAGGCCGCGCTGGGCCTGTTCCAGAAGGAGGAGGTCACCTTCTTCGCCGGTGTCCCGACGATGTACTGGGGGCTGCTCGGGGCACTGGACGACTCCGTCGACGTCGCGGCCATCGCCCGCCACCTGAGGGTCGCCGCCGCCGGTGGTTCGGCCCTGCCCGGGGAGGTGCACAAGGCATTCCGGGAGCGCTTCGGGGTGACCATCCTGGAGGGCTACGGCCTGTCGGAGACCTCGCCGGTCGCCTCCTTCTCGGTCTTCGGGGAGGAGCCGCGCGTGGGCTCGATCGGCGTGCCCATTCCGCAGGTCGAGATGAAGCTGATCAACCAGGACTGGTCGGAGGTCGACCGCTCGGGCGACCCCGACGCCGTGGGGGAGATCGCGATCAAGGGCCCGAACATCATGAAGGGCTACTACGACCGGCCCGACGCCACCGCCGAGGCGATCCACGACGGGTGGTTCCGCAGCGGGGACCTGGCCCGGGTGGACGACGACGGCTACTACTACATCGTCGACCGGGCCAAGGACATGATTCTCCGGGGCGGCTTCAACGTCTATCCGCGGGAGATCGAGGAGGTGCTCATGACGCACCCGGCCGTCTCGCTCGCCGCGGTCATCGGGGTGCCGCACGAGTCGCTCGGCGAGGAGATCAAGGCCTACGTGATCCCCGAGCCGGGCGCCGAGGTGACCGCGGAGGAGATGGTGGCCTGGGGCAAGGAGCAGTTCGCGGCCTACAAGTACCCCCGCCAGGTCGAGATCGTCGGCAGCCTGCCGATGACCGCGACCGGCAAGATCCTCAAGCGCGAGCTGGACTGAGACCCCCCCAAAAATTCAGGGGTTTCGCACGCCCTCCACACAAAAATTCAGGGGTTTCGCACGGCCTCCCTCCGCGCATCTTGGTAGCGGATTTGTCCTTCACCCCCTTCCTCGTCGTGGCTTGGGACGCGTCCCACGCCGCTGGTGGCCGTGGCAGTGGTCGCGGGGAAGGCTGGGGTCGTCAGAGCGCGCTCGGTTGACCCGCGAGTCTCCCCGTTCGGGGGCAGTTGTCTCGTGGGCAGACTGGGACCGTCAGAGTGCACTCAACTGACCCACGAGCCGCCGGGGTCGAGGCACGTGGGGTCGAGGCCAGGTGGGCGGGCCGTCGTGCTGGCTCCTGCCGGGGGGCGAATACCCCCGGGCTAGGCAGGACGTCGACATGGACGGCGTGCGAAAGCCCTACGAAAAGGTGTGGGGGACGTGCGAAACCACTACGAAAATGCGGGGAGGGGCAGCAAAACCACTACCAAAATTGGTTAGAGGAAGAGCGCCAGGATCCAGTAGGAGACGGCGGCGACAATGCCGGCGCCGGGGAAGGTCAGGACCCAGGCGCCCACGATGTTGCCGGCGACGCCCCAGCGGACCGCGGAGAGGCGGCGGGTGGCGCCGACGCCCATGATCGCCGAGGTGATGGTGTGCGTCGTGGAGATCGGGGCGTGGAAGCCGATGCCGGCGACGTAGAGCACGGTCGCGGCCACGCTCTCGGCCGCGAAGCCCTGCGGCGGGTCCAGGTGGATGATGCGGCGGCCCAGGGTGCGCATGATCCGCCAGCCGCCGGCGTAGGTGCCCGCCGAGATCACCAGCGCGGAGCTGACCGTCACCCACAGCGGGATGCTGTCGCCCTCGTGGTAGCCGCCGACCACCAGGGCGAGCACGACGATGCCCATCGTCTTGGCCGCGTCCTGCAGGCCGTGGCCCAGGGCCATCGCGGCCGCTGACACGGTCTGGGCCCGACGGAAGTTGCGGGACATCTTGCCCGGGTGCCCGTTGCGGAAGATCCACAGGATCGCGGTCATCGTCAGGAAGCCCAGGATCATGCCCGCGACGGGCGAGACGATCATCGGGATGACGATCTTGTTGAGGATGCCGTCCCAGAGCACGGTGGTGCCCGCCGCCAGCGACGCGCCCGCCATGCCGCCTATGAGCGCGTGGGATGAGGAGGACGGCAAGCCGTACCACCAGGTGAGCATGTTCCAGCCGATGGCACCGACCAGGGCCGCGGCCACGATGGCCAGCCCGGTCATGCCCTCGGGCGGGTCGATGATGCCCGAGCCCACGGTCTGCGCGACGCCGGTGCCCAGGAAGGCTCCCAGCAGGTTGAAGAAGGCGGCCATGAGCAGCGCCGCGCGCGGCGTCAGGGCACGGGTGGAGACCGACGTCGCGATCGCGTTGGCCGCGTCGTGAAAGCCGTTGGTGTAGTTGAAACCCATCGCCAGGAGGATGACGAGGGTGACCGGAAGCAGTCCTTCCACCGCGTCAGGACTCCTTGGCCGCGATGCTCTCGACCGTGTTGGCGACGGTCTCGAACGCGTCGGCCGCAGCCTCCAGCTCGTCGTAGAGGGCCTTGTGCCTGATGATGTCGATCGCGTCCCGGTCGCCGTCGAACAGGTTGGCGATCATCCGCCGGTAATTGCGGTCCGCGTCGTTCTCCAGGCTGTTGATCGCGATCCAGAACTCCCGCAGGTTGTTCATCTTCTCCAGGCCGGGCATGGCCTCCAGGGTCAGGTCGGCCATCTCGACCAGGACGGCGACCTGCTTGGCCACCGTCTTGGGGAGCTTGTCCACGCGGTAGAGCACCATGATGTCGAGGCTGGCCTCGATGTGGTCCAGGCAGTCGTCCAGCCGGGCGGCCAGGCGGTAGATGTCCTCCCTGTCGAACGGGGTGATGAACGAGCTGTTCACCGCCGACAGGATCGTGTGGGTGGCCTCGTCGCCCTCGTGCTCGATCTGCTTGAGGCGCTTGGCGGCCGACTCCCAGTCGCCGGGTGGGCCGGCGACGGCCTCCTGCAGCAGGTGGGCGCCGTCCCGGATGTGGGTGGCCAGGTCGGCGAACTGTCCGTAGAAGGTCGAGTTCTGTGGTGTCAGTTTGAAACGCACGGCGACGATGCTACGGGACATCTTCGGGCCATCCCACCGTCGCCCGGTGTTCACAGGTGGTTCACGGTGCGGGGACAGCGCGCGCCGAGTTCCTGTGAGCGCCCCACCTGGGGTCGCGCGACGGCCCGGAAAGGGACAGGCTGGGCAGGGATACCCGCCCAGCAAGGAGTCACCCGATGAGCGCCGCACCGCAGGCCGCGAACGGTCCACTGTCCACCGAGCAGCTCCAGGCGATCGACGCCTGGTGGCGCGCCTCCAACTACCTCGCCGTGGGGCAGATCTACCTCATGGACAACGCCCTGCTGGAGCGGCCGCTGTCCGACCAGGACGTCAAGCCCCGGCTCCTGGGCCACTGGGGCACGTCACCGGGCCAGAACTTCCTCTACGCCCACCTGAACCACCAGATCATCGAGCGCGACCTGGACATGATCTATCTCAGCGGTCCGGGTCACGGCGGTCCGTCACTGGTGGCCGCCGCCTGGTTGGAGGGCACCTACTCCGAGGTCTACTCCCACGTCGGCCCCGACGCCCGCGGGGTCAACGCCCTGTTCCGGCAGTTCTCCTTCCCCGGCGGAGTCCCCAGCCACGTGGCACCGGAGACGCCGGGTTCGATCCACGAGGGCGGCGAGCTCGGCTACGTGCTCTCCCACGCCTACGGCGCCGCCTTCGACAACCCCGACCTCATCGTGGCCGCGGTCATCGGCGACGGCGAGGCCGAGACCGGGCCGCTGGCCACGGCCTGGCACAGCAACAAGTTCCTCGACCCCCGGGTGGACGGCACGGTCCTGCCGATCCTGCACCTCAACGGCTACAAGATCGCCAACCCCACCGTGCTGGACCGGATCCCGCACGAGGAACTCGAGGCGCTCATGGTCGGCTACGGTCACCGGCCCTACTTCTTCGAGGGCGGCTTCGACGACGAGGACCCCGCACAGATCCACCAGCGGTTCGCTGCCCTCCTCGCGGAGGTGCTCGACGAGATCGCGAGGATCCGGACCGAGGCG
>Ga0123333_10004766_pt1 | contig 12569 bp, 9 predicted proteins | sample BioC12SIPDNA_3_FD_89957 | JGI IMG/M metagenome (GOLD analysis project Ga0123333, IMG submission 89957) | Anaerobic biogas reactor microbial communites from Washington, USA - Biogas_R2_B C12 SIP DNA | ecosystem: Engineered > Bioreactor > Anaerobic > Unclassified | place: Washington, USA...
AAAGCCCATGCTCGCTCGAGCAGCTTGCCGATCAGGTCAACGACCAGTTGCGCAGGTCGGGCCGCTGCCTTGTGGTCGTCAGCGAAGGTTTCGACGTGGGGGATCTGGGCGCGGTGAGAGATGCTTTCGGCCATACGTCGTTCAGCGCCAGCCAGTTGACCGTGGCGCAGATTGTCGTCAACCACCTGAACCAGGTCGGCCTGGCGGCGAAGGGTTCCGCCCGCGGCAACGTGCCCGGCACCGATCAACGCCATTCCATGGCCTACGCGTCGGCGGTCGACTTGGACGAGGCGTATCGCGCCGGTCAGCAGGCGGCGCTGCTGGCGGCCCGCGGCGAAAGCGGCTACATGGCCACGATTTTGCGGGAGCCGGGTCCGATCTACAACGTCCGCTACGACAAGGTTCCACTGCCGGAAGTGGCGATGAGCGAGCGGACCTTCCCGTCGCAATGGATCGCGCCGGGCGGCTACGACGTTACGGATGATTTTGTCCGCTACGCCAGGCCGTTGATCGGCGACGACATGGTTTCGCTGCCGATGGTCGACGGTCGGCAGCGGATGACGCGTTTCGAGCCGATCTATGCCGATCGGAAGCTTGCAGAATACGTCCCCCAGGCAGACAGAGAGTAGGCGGACGTCCGCACCCCAGGGCAGGGTTCACGTTGTTATCACCTTCAGATTAGCAGAGCACTTGATCCGAGATGATTGATTTCACCCCCCGCCACGATTTTCTCGTGGGCATCGACTCCGACGGCTGCGCGTTCGACACGATGGAATTGAAGCACAAGGAGTGCTTTATTCCCAACATCATCAACCACTGGGAATTGCAGGGCGTCAGCAAGTACGCCCGCGAGGCGGCCGAGTTTGTCAACTTGTATTCCAAGAGCCGCGGCATTAACCGCTTCCCCGCGCTGGTCGAGGCGATGGAGTGGCTCCAGAAGCGGCCGGAGGTAAAGGCCCGCGGCGTGAAGATCGACATCCCGCCGTCGCTGCGAGAGTGGATCGAGCGGGAGACGAAGCTGGGAAACCCGGCTTTGGAAAGCGCGGTGAACCGCAGCGGCGATGCCGACTTGAAGAAGACGTTGGCATGGTCGCAGGCGGTCAATGAGTCGATTGCGGGCATGGTCCGCGGTGTGCCGCCTTTTCCCTACGTGCGGGAGAGCCTCCGGAAACTCGCGGAGAAGGCCGACATCCTCGTCGTCTCGGCGACACCCCAGGAAGCCTTGCAGCGGGAATGGGACGAGCACGATCTGACGCAGTTCGTCGTCGCCATCTGCGGCCAGGAGATCGGCACCAAGAAGGAATCGCTCACGGCAGCCGCCAAGTATCAGCCCAACCATACGTTGATGATCGGCGACGCCCCGGGCGATTACAAGGCAGCGCAGGCGAACCATGCGCTCTTCTTCCCGATCAATCCGGGCGCGGAAGAGGACAGTTGGAAACGATTTTACGAAGAGGGGATCGACCGGTTCCTCTCCGGCAAGTTCGAGGGCGACTACCAACAGTCGCTCTTGGCGGAGTTTGAGACGTACCTGCCCGAACGGCCGAAATGGCGGGTCGAGGAGTAACCGGACAGCGGCAACCTGAAGACAAGACTTATTCCAGATAGGACGGCGAATTACCATGGCAGAGAAGTGCGATTTCGGATTGGTCGGGCTGGCGGTGATGGGCGAGAACCTGGCGCTGAATGTCGAGAGCCGCGGCTATAGCGTGGCGGTCTTCAACCGCACGACGAGCAAGGTCGACGAGTTCATCGCGGGCCGCGCCGCCGGCAAGCGATTCGTCGGCTGTCACAGCCTCGAAGAACTGGTGGAAAACCTGCAGGCGCCGCGGAAGGTGATGCTGATGGTGAAGGCAGGGCCGGCGGTCGACGCCTTCATCGAGAGCCTCATCCCGCTGCTCTCGCCCGGCGACGTGATCATCGACGGCGGCAACACGCACTTCGCCGACACCGAACGCCGCACCGCCCACGTCGAATCGAAGGGCCTGCTCTATATCGGCACGGGCGTGTCCGGGGGCGAAGAAGGGGCGTTGAAGGGCCCGAGCATCATGCCCGGCGGAAGCGTCGACGCTTGGCCCATCGTCAAGCCGATTTTTCAGGCCATCTCGGCCAAGGTCGGGCCGAAAAACGACATCCCCTGCTGCGAATGGGTCGGGCCGCGCGGCGCGGGCCACTACGTGAAGATGGTCCACAACGGCATCGAATACGGCGACATGCAGTTGATCTGCGAAGCCTATTGGATGCTCAAGCACGCGCTAGGGCTCACCAATGATGAGTTGTACGACACCTTCGCCGAGTGGAATCGCGGCGACTTGGACAGCTACCTGATCGAGATCACCCGTGACATTTTCAGCGTCAAGGACAAGGAAACCGGAAAACACCTGGTCGATCTGATTCTCGACACCGCCGGCGCAAAAGGCACCGGCAAGTGGATGAGCCAATTGGCTCTCGACCTGGGAGTGCCCAGCACGCTGGTCACCGAGGCGGTCTACGCGCGGTGCCTTTCGGCGATCAAGGACGCCCGCGTGCGGGCGAGCAAGGTGCTTGCCGGGCCGCCCGCAGCGAAATACCAGGGCGACCGCAAGGAATTCATCGAGCAGATTCGGCAGGCGTTATACGCCTCGAAGGTCTGCAGCTACGCCCAGGGATTCGTGCAGATGCAGTCGGCCGCGGTCGAGCACGACTGGCCGTTGGATTTCGGCTCGATTCCGCTCTTGTGGCGAGGCGGCTGCATCATCCGCGCGGTGTTCCTGCAGCGGATCAAAGAGGCGTTCGACGCCGATCCCAAGCTCGAGAACCTGCTTCTCGCCCCGTACTTCCGCGAAGCGGTGGAAAAGGCCCAGCCGGCCTGGCGGCACGTCGTCAGCACCGCGGTGCAGATGGGCATCCCGACGCCGGCCTTTTCGACCGCCTTGGCCTACTACGACGGTTACCGCTCGGAGTGCCTGCCCGCCAACCTGCTGCAAGCGCAGCGAGACTACTTCGGCGCCCATACCTACCACCGAGTTGACAAGCCGGGCGAAGGGCCTTTCCATACCGACTGGATCCGAGAGCGGAAACAGCCGTAGGCGGCCGGCGGTTCAAAGGGATTGCTCGATCCGAATTCACAGAAGCGCGAGGAAAAAACACCATGTCTGCCGAAAGCTACTTGAATGAGATGTTCGGTCTGAAGGGTCAGGTTGCCGTCGTCATCGGCGGGGCGGGCGTGCTCGGATCGGCCATGTGCCGGGGACTCGCCCGTGCCGGCGCCCACGTCGTCGTGGCCGACGTGACCGAAGCGGCCTGCACGAGTTGCGTCGACCAGATCAAAGAAATGGGATGTGCCGCCAGCGGCCTGGTGATCGACGTCACCTCGCGATCGTCGATCGAGGCGGTGCTGGCGAAGGCCCGTGAGATCACCGGTCGAGTGAATATCCTGCTCAACTGCGCGGGGGTGAACCACGGCAGCGATTTCCTCGACCACCCCGAGGAGAAATGGGACTTCGTGATGAGCATCAACCTCAAGGGCGTCTTTCTCGCCTGCCAGGTGTTTGGAAAACACATGGTGGAGGCAGGGGGCGGATCGATCGTCAACATCGGCAGCGTGACCAGTCATCTGCCGTTGAGCCGGGTGTTCGGCTACGCGGCGTCGAAGGCGGGCGTGCTCAACCTCACGCGCAATATCGCCCACGACTTCGGCGACAAGGGGGTCCGCGTCAATTGCATCTGTCCGGGGTTCTTCCCGGCCGAGCAGAACCGCCGACTGCTTGACGAGAAGCGGGTGGACAGCATCATGCGTCACACGCCCATGCATCGCTACGGCGAACCCGAAGAGCTGGTCGGCGCCCTGTTGTTGTTGGTCGCGCCCAAAGCGGGCAGTTTTATCACCGGCACCCACGTTAACGTGGATGGCGGGTTCACGGCGGCCTGGTTTTGATCGGTTGGCGAGTCCGGCCGACGGGTGAGTGTCGCTACAATCGCGATGCCACGGGGTTGTCGAACTCCACGTTGGCGAAAGAGATCCCGGTCTCGTCCGGACTCAGCAGAAGCAGCAGGCTGATTTGACTCTGAACCTCTTCGGGCAGATTCTCGAAATGCCGCCAGACGGCGTCATGGCGATCGGCCTTGCTGACTTCCGCGAATTCCGGATCGACGATGCGAACACGGACGGACACCGAATTCTGACGATACACCGTGATTTTCGCGTGAGGGTGCTGTGTGTCGTACCCGGCAAGGGCGTCGGCGACGGCATCGAGAGCTTTGTCGGTATTGCCGCGTATCTGTAGCATGTTTTAGAGTCTCCCATCCGCCGCTCTCAAAATAACGTCTTCGCAGCCAGTCGAAATCATGTGCGAGCCTGCCACGGAACTCCCCCGCCATTTCCATTCGCTGTTTGCCTGCTAAAATGGAGAGAATCATGGCCTTTAGAATACATTCTACTCCATAGCCGGCGAGATAGACTGCACCCGTTGTGCGTGCTGCCTCCAAGAGAAAGGTTGCGTCCTCGAACCGCTGCTTCGCCGATTGATAGAACGCGCGAGCTTCAGGAGCTTGAGGCAGCGCCACAGATAAACTCTTCACTGGAACAAACCCGGATATTTACGGTATCTTACACCCGCCACCCGCGTGATGCAAGTATCCAGTTTGGCCGATTGGATTTCCCATCTACCCAAGGGAATGGTTCATGGCTCACACGATCGTGATTTTTGGGGCGTCCGGCGACCTGACAAGCCGCAAGCTGATACCGGCCCTCTACGAATTGCACCGCAAGGGGCGTTTGCCGAAGGAGACCCGCATCGTCGGGTTTTCGCGGACACCGTTGGCCCACGACGACTGGCGGAATCGCCTGGCGGAGTCGACGGCTCGCTTCATCGGCGACCGCTTCGACGCGTCCGCCTGGCAAGCTTTCGCCCCGTCGATCTTCTACCATGCCGGCGACATCGGCAACCAGGAGGACTTCGTCTCGCTCCAGCAATTCCTGGCGGAAGTGGAGGGGGAAAGCCGGGCGGAACGGATCTACTACCTGTCGACCGCGCCGCGGTTCTACGAACCGGCGGTTGCGCAGCTCGGCAAGGCGGGCATGGCCGAGCAGTCGGCGGGCGTCCGGCGGATTGTCATCGAAAAGCCGTTCGGCGTCGATCTCGCCAGCGCCAGACAGCTCAACACCTCCGTCCACCAGGTCTTCAATGAAGAGCAGATCTACCGCATCGACCACTACTTGGGCAAGGAGACGGTTCAGAATGTGCTCGTGCTGCGGTTTGCCAACGCCATCTTCGAGCCGATCTGGAATCGCAATTACATCGACCACGTGCAGATCACGGCGGCCGAGGAGGTTACCATCGGCCACCGCGCCGGGTACTACGACACCGCCGGTCTGCTGCGCGACATGTTCCAGAACCACCTGCTGCAGTTGCTGACTCTGACCGCGATGGAGGCTCCCTCCCGCTTCGAGGCCGACGCCGTTCGCGACGAAAAGGTGAAGATCCTCCGCGCCATCCGCCCGATGCGGCCGGCCGACGTCGCCGCGAACACCATTCGTGGGCAGTACCGCAAGTATCGCGACGAAGCGAACGTGGCGCCGGGCAGCTACACGCCCACCTTCGGCGCCGTCAAGCTGCACGTCGACAACTGGCGATGGCAGGGCGTACCGTTTTACCTTCGCAGCGGGAAAGCGATGTCGTGCCGCACCACGCAGGTGGTGATCCAGTTCCGCGAGCCGCCGCACATCATGTTTCCCGAAGGGGCTCAGAATATCCAGGAGGGCAATCGGCTCGTTCTTCAAATCCAGCCGGCGGAAGGGGTGCAGTTGCACTTTCTCACCAAGGTTCCCGACGCCGGCATGAAGTTTCGCATGACCGATCTCGATTTCCGCTTCGGCCAGAAGTTTGCCACGGGAATACCCGACTCCTACCAGCGGCTGCTGCTGGACGTGATGCATGGCGATGCCAGCCTTTTCGCCCGCGCCGATGAGGTCGAGTTGGCTTGGGGAATCATCGACCCGATCCAGGCCGTCTGGGATCGACCCGGTCCGCCGGAACTGGCGCTGTACGAGGAGGGCGGCTGGGGACCGCCGACGTCGACGGAGTGGATGCAGCGGCAGAACCGGCAGTGGTTCGACACCTGCCCCGTCCTCTGAGACGAACGGACCATGCCCATCCTCACCCCTCTCCGCATCGGTCCTTTGACTATCGATTTTCCGGTGGTGCAGGCGGCGTTGAGCGGCTACAGCGACTGGCCGATGCGAGTCATCGCCCGGCGACTCGGCGCCGGTTACACGCTCGGCGAGGTTCTCCTCGACGCGTTCATCCTCAATGTCACCAAGGGGCGCAAGGCGAAACGATTCATCCGCGTGACCGATGACGAGCGGCCCTGCGGGGCGCAGCTTATGGGGGCGGAACCGGAGCAGTTTGCTCCGGCGGCGATCAAGCTGCTGGAGGCGGGGTTCGACGCCGTCGATCTGAATTTCGGTTGTCCCGTGAAGAAGGTGCTTGGCCGTTGCCGAGGCGGCTATCTGCTCAGCCAACCGCAGACTGCGCTGGAAATCGTCGCCCGTGTCCGCGAGGCAACGCCGCCGGCCGTGCCGGTTACCGTGAAGATGCGGCGCGGCATGGACGATTCACCGGAAAGCCTGGAGAATTTTTACACGATCTTCGACGGCGCCTTTGCGCTGGGGGTTGCCGCGATTACGGTCCACGGCCGGACGGTCCGGCAGCGATACGAGGGGCCAAGTTCCTGGAGTTTTCTGCGGGAGGTGAAGCGGCATGCCGGGGATCGCGTCGTGCTAGGAAGCGGCGACTTGTTCTCGGCCGAAGACTGTCTGCGGATGATGTCCGAGACGGGCGTCGACGGCGTCACCGTCGCTCGCGGCGCGATCGGCAACCCTTGGATTTTCCGGGAGGCGAGGGCGCTGTGGGCGAATCTGCCGCTTCCGCCTCCGCCGAGCCTGGCCGAGCAGCGCGCGGTCATGGAGGAGCACTACGCGCTGGCCGAAGAGGCTTACGGGTCGCGGCGCTCGGTTGGGCCGATGAAGAAGTTCGGCATCAAGTATTCGCGGTTACACCCGGAAGAAGGGCAGGTCCGCGCCGCCTTCTTTGCAGCACGCGACGCCGAAGAGTGGCGACAGGTGCTGCGACGATGGTATGGCGGCGAGCGGACTTAGAGCCTATCCCAAAACCGCCGCGGACTGGCTCATTTTGCGGAGTTTTCGGAGCAAAATGTGCCTGTCCCCTTCTCCTCGCGAGGTTTTGGGATAGGCTCTTAGCTTAGGAACTGGGGCGGTGGTTCCAGGCACGTAAGGCTTTTCAGCCTGGCTGGGAGGCGGGCCGGGCTGGAAAGCCTGACGTACTTTCTTGCATCGCTGCGGATCTCATGTGGCGGGCGGAGCGGCTACCGCGAACAATCTTGTCCGCAGGTCCGCGACTTCGCCCGCTTTGGCGCTGAATCGGTCGCCCAGTTTGGCCGGCTCAAGCCACTCGGGCTCGGTGAACAATCGTGCCGGCTGAGCGAGGCGATGGTAACGGCCAACTTGCGACAGCAGACGGCGAGCGGATCGATCCAAGCGGTGCGTTTCACACAACCCTCGAAACAGCGCGGCATGGCTTTGATGGCGGTGGCGGTGGTGCCAGCGATGGCCGTAATAGAGCCCGCCGCTGACGATCCCAACGGCGACCCCGGCCAAGAGAAGCCAGAGAAGCAGTTGCCCGCCCGAAACGGCCGCGCCGGCCGGCGGGCGAGCCGCCAGCAGAAGCATATCCAACCACGGTTCAGTGTGGACGCAGTTCGATAACCCAGACCAGATCATGACGCGACTTCCTCCGAACAGGCTTCTTCATCGAGTAGCGACTGCGCGATCCGCTTCAGGCTCTGCTCCGCCGTCTCCTGGACGATGACGCTTCGATCGAGCAAGGCGTCGCGCAGCGCCTCCCAACTCGGCATGGTATCGCAACCGGCCAGCTCCTGTGCCGCGGCGATCCGCACCATGTGATCGTCGTCGGACAGCAACCGGATCACGGACTGTTCGAGTTCTCGCACGAGTCCCATCGCGCCGGCCGCGAGCACGGCGCGCCGGCGCCGCACCGGGGAAGGGCTCTCCATTTCCAGATTGAGATCGAAGGACGCCTCAGAATTGATCTTCCGGACCATATACCCCGCCGTGACCCGCACGTCGTCGGACAGCCGATCGAAGTTGGTCATGAAATGCCGGAACGTGAACTCTGGAAGGGCTTCGCGGAGCGCCTCGCGGATCTGTTCATGAGTCGTGTCGACCATTCTTATCAGCAGCGACATCGCGCGGGGAATCCTTCGCGGGCGGAGTTCTTTGAGCACCACAGCGCGAACGGTGGGGTCTTCATCATTCAAGGATTGAATGACCAAGAGATCGGCCTCCGGACCGTTGAACCCACTGAGGGCGCCAGCGGCCGCGCGGCGGCCCTCCGGCTTCCCTTCACGAAGCAGATAGCCGATCAGTTCCAGAAGGGTGTCGCGCGGGATCGACGTCGCCATCAGCAAGGCGACGGCGTCGGCCTGCCGCGGGCCGTCCATGCCGGCCAGTATCGGATGTCCTGGTTTCGCCCAAGGGAACTCGTCGAATCGGGGCAGGGTTTCGGCGACAGCCTTTGACGCGCCGCTGCCCGCCACCGCCAGCAGGTTGTCGATGTATTTCGGATCGGTCCGGTTGACAAGAATATTCTTGACGACCTGAGGCATTTGCGGATCTTCAAGGAAGCTGAGCAGAAGCCGGAGAATTCCACCCCGAGAACTCGCCGTCAAGGCAGCGATCATCGCCGCGTGAGAGCTTTCGCGAGTCTGCCGGAGCATTCGTCGCAGCACGACGTTCTGTTGCTTCGATACAAGCAGAAACGCTTCAACGACCTCAGCCGACCGGTGCCGGGCGAATTTTTTGGCGCCGTCTTCCAAAGCGGCGATGATCCGCTGGCGGGCCGAATCCTGATCGCGTCTCCTCGACCGCTCATTAGGACTACAAAGTTCGCCGTAGAACAACTCCGTCAACTCCAGAACGGTTTGGGCGGCCTTTTGCCGGCATGGACAGTTCTCGCCCAGAAGAATATCGATCAGGGCGGGCAGCGCGTCGTAGAGCCGGAACAAGATGATGGCGTCGCATGCCTCGGAGCATTGTCGTGCGTCGCCGCTCTGAAAGGTTTCCGAAACGACGCGACTGAGCCGCTCCGGCCGCTCCTCGACGATCGAGCGGCTCTGAGCGTCCATTTCGGGCAGACGCCGAAAGATCTCGCGGTGCCCGCGCGGGCTGCGGCGATCCAGGACGGCTCTTAGCGCGAGGTCGCGGATGGGCAGGTGCGGCGAATCCATCGCCGCCAGGAGTACGTCGTCGGCAAGATGGTTTTCCGTTCGAGCGAGGTGTTCGAACGTCGCGTTGAGTCCAATCGGCATGGTGATCTGGCCGCCAGGTCGAGTTCTGTCGAGAAATGGTCCAGCCGGCACCGGCAACCGGGGCCAACCGTCAAAACATAGGTCACGGGTGCCAAAAAGCGAGCGCACACGCCAATAAGTCTGATGCTGCAAGGAGTTCCGCCCCGCAGGGCATGACGCATCGCTCCGCCGGAGAGGGGATTCCCGTGGCTGGCAGCGCTCGGATTACCGGCAGGCCTCGTCCGCGAAGGCCACGACGTTTTCCCAGGGGGTTTCCGGCTGGATGACGTTCGAGGGCATGAGGATTGTGCGACGGTCGGCCCCGACGATGCCTGCCAAGCGGCGGACTTCAGCGCGGACTTCCTCGGGCGAACGAAAGGGGAAAATCTGTTGCGCCGAGATCGTGGCCGTCAGAACAATCTCGCGCCCGTAGTTCCGATACGTCTCGCCGAAGTCCATGCACTCCGGCTGGACCGGATGGAGGATGTGAAAGCCAAGCTCGATCACATCGGGGACAATGGCGTCGATTTTCCCGCAACAGTGGAGGAAGAATTTGACATGGGGATATGCCTGGCGCACGGCATCGAGGACGTCGCGCCAGGCGGGCTTGATGAAACGCCGCCATAATTCCGGCGAGATCTGCATGTTGCGCTGGGTGCCCGCGTCGTCGTAAAAGCAAAGCACGTCGATGCCGGCGCTGGCGGAGGCCAGGGCGAGTCGCCGGGTGTGACCGGCGATCTTGCGGATCACCGCTTCGGCGAGTTCCGGTTCGCTTACCAGGTCCATCAAAAAAGACTGCATGCCGCGGATCCACCACGACCATTCGTAGATGCTGCCCGCATAGCCGAAGACCGGATATCCGGCGTCATGATGCCGCTGGATTGGCGACATATCGCCGTCGACCTCGATGATCGGCGAGGGGAGGGCTTCAACATCGCCGATCGAGCGGGCGGATGCCAAGGCGGGATAGGTTCGGTCGGTCGTGCCGGGCAGCCCGCCCGCCCAATGCCCGATACCCCACTCGTCGAACGTCGTGCCCGGCTCGACGGCACCGTGCAGCGCCGCCGGGTCGTCGCCTCCGAAGCGCGTCTTCAGCGAGAAGAGGCGGACGTCGGCCTTGAAATACTCGCCCGGATCCTCGGCGCCGGTGACGCGGCGGAAGTTCTCCAGCACGGGTTCGCTCAGTCCGGGCGCCGCTCCGACGTCCAGCGAGAACGGGATCCATTCGGGCGTCTGGCCTGCGAGCAGCGCGCGGAGATTGTCAATCGGTCGAGTGGGCACGGTCTTTGTCCGTTCTCAGGTCGAGCTTGATGTTGTCCAGGTACACGGCCGTTTCTTGATTGGCCAAGCTGACGAACCCAAGCCACTCCACTTGCCGGAAGTCCTCGGCACCGCAGCGAAGATCGGCGAACGTGCGAGGTTGTCGGCCGGGAACGGTCACCGTCAGACTATACGTGCCGAGCGATTCGTCGTCCAGCGGGCAGACGATCTGGACATGGAACCAGACGCCTACAGGCAGATCGGCGAGTTCCGCCCCCGCGGCGCGGAGCGTTCGATCGGCATCGATGCGAAGGGAAGGGCCAACTCGATAAGGCTGCCCCTCATCGCGCCATTCATGTGCCAAGACGGCGCCGGCCTCGAGCCGCACGTCAAAGTCCAAGACGGCCGTCCCCTCGCGAAAATGCGGCTGATAGTAGAGGTGCGGATTGAAAACGTGCTGAAGTCCGGCAACGTCCTGGAGTTTCAGACTTTGCCGCCCGGCGGCGGCCGTCTCGGAAGTGGCAAGAATCGAGTCGCCGCGGCCTTCCTCGCAGAGGATTGCGCCGACCGGCTCGCCGCCGGCAGGTATCTGCTCGAACCCATCGTCGATGGTCACGGGTCGGGGTGGCGGAGACGGCGAAGGCAGTACGGTGGGCGCCAGCGCCGCCTGTTTCGGCAGATCCACCCAGTCCGCCGCGCCGATGAGGCCACAGCGGCTGACGTCGATCGGTTCGATGCCGAGTTCAAACGCAGGTGAGTCGGCCTGGAGCCGGAAATCGTAATGGGCGGGATCGACGAACTTGGGATCCGCCACCCGCGAATGGCGGTCGACGCCCTTGGCCTGCCACTGATCCAACCGGTCGCCATAGAAAAGCAGCGGCTCGCCATCGGTCCGCCAATAGAGATTGTTGTCCCACTGTGAGCGGAAATCCGACTTGCCGCCGTCGGGATGAAACAGTTCGCCTTGCGTGAGGTAGAAGATGTTTCGCTCCACGACACTGGGGGGATCTTTTTGGAACTGATACCGCCAGGCGGCGTGCCAAGCGCTGTGCGCAAAGACGTTGTTGCGAATCGTGTTGCCGTGGCCGCCGGTGTTCATGACGCCGCCGTTGAGGGTGTTGTAGACGACGTTCTTCTCCACCAACAGGCCATTGCTCCCCTGATCGAAATAAATCCCCCACGCCATGGCCGGCTTGCCCATGTAGGGGAAAATATCGTGAAACACGTTGCCGCGAACGACCGTGCCGGTCTGCGTACCAAGCGTGTAAATGCCGCCGGCATCGCTCAGCACACCGCGGACGACGTGGTGGACGTGGTTGTTCTCGATCGTGTTGTGGAGGGTCCGCGTGGGGGCGTCGTTCCAGTTCCAGCCGATCGACATGCCGGAATAGTCGAAACTATGGATCTCGTTGTGCGAGATCGTGTTGTGGCCGCTTTGGGCCAGCCAGAAACCGACGCCCGCTGCATAGACATGGCCACCGTCGTGAAGGTAGTTGTTCGAGACCAGGTTGCGGCTCGATTCGAGGGCGTCGCTGGCGGCCATGACGGCGTCGCCGAGACGAATGCCCCCGGCGCCCAGGTCGTGGATGTGGTTTTGAACGATCCGGTTGTCTTGGCAACCGCGGCGGAACCACAGCCCGTAGCCGCCGACATGGGCGATTTCGCACTGTTCGACGGTGCAACGCCTTGCCCCATCGGCCATCACCGCGGCGGGCACGGTCACCGCCGCCTGCGGATCGCCATAGCCGGCGGCCGGCAATTCCCAGTCGCAATGCTGCAGGGCCAGCCCCACGACCCGAATGTTCTCGACGAACCGGCCTGCTTGGGGATCGCCTTCGAAGCGAAGCAATTCGCCCAGCACCGGCGCGACGACCTCAGCCTTGGACATATCTTCTCCCGAGAGCGGCCAGTAATAGAGCCGTCCGGAAGCCCGGTCGAGGAAC
>Ga0123333_10004767_pt1 | contig 12568 bp, 10 predicted proteins | sample BioC12SIPDNA_3_FD_89957 | JGI IMG/M metagenome (GOLD analysis project Ga0123333, IMG submission 89957) | Anaerobic biogas reactor microbial communites from Washington, USA - Biogas_R2_B C12 SIP DNA | ecosystem: Engineered > Bioreactor > Anaerobic > Unclassified | place: Washington, USA...
TCCCGCGCGGCCGGAGGCCGCGAGATGTATTCCATGCGTGGTTGTTTTTCAGGACGTTACACCTTGATGTTGACGATTTTGCGAATGACCAAGGCCCCGACGATTTGCATGATGGCGGCCACGATCAACATTCTGGTTCCCAACGGATCGTTGAACAACGCCATTAAATAATCGGGATTTAATTGATACACCGCGATAAACAGCACGAAGGGGAGCGCCAGCAGGACAACGCCCGAGAGGCGGCCTTCGCCGGTTAATGCTTGAACTTGCCCCCAGATGCGGAATCGGTCGCGGACCAGTTCGCCGATTTTATCGAGGATTTCAGCCAGGTCGCCGCCTGTCTGACGTTGCAGGATCAAAGCGGTGACGAAAAACTTCAGGTCGAGATTCGGAATGCGATCGGTCATGTCGCGGAGCGATTCGTCCATGGGGATGCCGAGATTCTGTTCCTCGAAGACGCGGCCGAACTCCTTGCTGATCGGCGCCGGCATCTCGGTCGAGACCATGTTGAACCCGAAGGCGAGTCCCTGGCCGGCGCGAAGCGTACGGGAGATCATTTCCAAGGCGTCGGGGAGTTGCGAGGCAAACACTTTCAATCGGCGTTTCCGCCGCCAGAGCAGCCAAACAAACGGCAGCCCTCCCATGCACAATCCAACCAGCGGCAGCAGGGCGGGATGGATGCGAACCACCGCGCCCAAGCAGATTCCCAGCACCGCCACCACCACGGAAATCAACAACAACTGAAGGATCGTCAGATCGGTGTCGGCCTGTTCCAAGAGCAGGCCGAGTTTTCCGAATCGGGACACTAACGAAGAAATATACCCCGGGCGGTCGTCCAAGGGTTGGGCCAGGATGCTCGATTCCTTGGCGGCCCCGGTCTTGCTATTGGAGGTGTTCGTACCGGTCAGAATTTCCAGCCGGTCCTCGATTTTGCTTATCGGTTTGTCGCGCCACAGCATGACCGCGCCGCCGACCAGCGCGGCGACGCCGAAAAAGACAAGCGCGGCTATCATCATGGTGTTCACCGTTTAGTCCTCCAACATGATTCTTTCGCGGAACGCGCTGGAGGGGAGCCGCACGCCGGCCGATTCCAATCGCGTCATAAACGTGGGACGAATTCCGGTGGCGACGAACTTGCCGAACGCCCGACCGTTCTCGTCGACGCCCACCTTGTCGAAGCGGTAGATGTCCTGCATGATGATCGTCTCTTGCTCCATACCCACGATTTCGGAGATGCAAGTGACCTTTCTGGCTCCGCCCTGCAAGCGGCTGACTTGGACGACGAGGTCGATGGCGCTTGCTATTTGGGTGCGCATGGCCTTCAGCGGCAGCTCGAAACCCGCCATCATAATCATCGTTTCCAAACGGCTCAGCGCATCGCGGGGCGTATTGGCATGCAGCGTGGTCATCGACCCTTCATGGCCCGTGTTCATCGCTTGCAGCATGTCCAGGGCCTCGGCCCCGCGGCATTCGCCGATGATGATCCGCTCGGGCCGCATGCGCAATGCGTTGCGGACCAGGTCGGTCGCCTTGACTTCGCCCTTGCCCTCGATGTTCGGCGGCCGGGTTTCCAGCCGCACGACGTGGTCCTGTTGCAATTGTAATTCGGCCGCGTCCTCGATGGTCACGATGCGGTCGGTGTTCGGTATGAAGCTCGACAGCGTGTTCAGCAGCGTCGTCTTGCCGGAGCCGGTTCCGCCGGAAATGAGGATATTCAGCCGGGCCTTGATTGCCCCTTCCATGAGCATTACCATTTCGGGCGTGAAGGCCTTGTAATTCAACAAATCTTCCAGTTTCAGCGGATTCGAGCCGAACCGGCGGATGGACACGCACGCCCCATCGAGCGCCAATGGAGGAATGATCGCGTTGAAACGGGAACCGTCCATCATGCGCGCATCGACCATTGGGCAGGTTTCGTCGACCCGGCGGCCGACCTTCGAGATGATCCGGTCGATGATCTGCATCAAATGTTTGTTGTCGCGGAATACGACGCTGGTCTTCTCGACCTTTCCGTTCCGCTCGCAATAGATGTTCTTCGGCCCGTTGATCAGAATGTCGCTGATTGTGTGGTCTTTCAGCAACATTTCCAAGGGGCCGAGGCCGAACGTCTCGTCCAACACTTCGTTCACCAAGCGCTCGCGCTCGTTGCGGTTCAACAACGTGTCTTCGCTGTCGCAGAGGTGTTCGACGACCAAGCGGATTTCCCGCCGCAGGGTGTCGTTGTCCATCTCGCCCACGCGAGAAAGGTCGAGCTTGTCGACCAGCTTGCCGTGTATCCGCTGCTTGAGATCCTCGAAGCTGCTTTCCTTGGGGTCGGTGGACCGAAAGCTCGTCATCAATTTCGACATAATACTCCATCCAATTCGATCGTTGATGCCATCCCGCTAAACGTTGATACTATCCCGTCAAAGATAGCTTACGCGCAACGGATGGTCATCTCTGTCGAGAAAAGAGAAGCGCGTTATGCCGGATGTTCCGATTGGAACGATTGCAGCAGTCTATTCGGACTTCGCGGCGGTGTTTTCGAGAAGTTCGTCCGGCGCTACCCTGTAGGCGGCAGACCGCAGATGAACTTCCGCCAGCCGTCCAGGCGTTCCTTGTCCAAGCCGATTTCGCGGACTATCTCGGCGTCGACGCGGCGGTCGGTTTTGGGCAATACGACGCGGACCTTCAAGCGGCCGTTCGGCAGGTAGCGGAACAAGACGTCCACCGGATACTCGGCGGGAAGATTCGCCGGTAGGTCGCGAATGGAACAGCGGCCGATCTTCGTGCAATCGTCGGCCGTGGGACTTTCGCCCTCGACGATCTCGACGCGAACCGACCGTTGCCCCGCTTTTTGTGTCTTGAACGTCCGCTTGGCGGTAATCGGCAGCCGGGTGTTTCGGGGAATGATGATGCCGTTGCGGCGGCGCTTGGTCAACGGGTCGAAGCCGACCACGCCGAGGCTGTGTGAATTGACGTTGCGGATTTTGAAGGCGGCGGGCAGGCCCTGTTGCCGGGCGAGAATCAGCGAGGCGTGCAGTGCCGCCCCGTGGGCAACCGCCTCGTCGGCGGCGACCGAATCGTCCGGTTCCATGCCCGAGAGCTTGCGAAGCATCTGGCGGACCATGGGCATGCGGGTCGAACCGCCGACCAGCAGCACTCGTTCCAGATCGTTCCATTCGAGACCGGCGGCCTGCAGCGCCTGAACCGTGGTGAAGCGGGTGCGATCGAGCAGGTCGGCCGTGGCCTCCTCGAACTCTATTTGGGTGATTTCGATCCGTTCGGAGACGCCCTGATGATGGCAAGCGACGGCCGCCTTTTGTCGGGCGGAGAGGGTTCGTTTGGCGTCTTCGCATTCGCGCCAGAGTTTGCCCGCCGATACCGGGTCTTCGCGCGGGTCGGCGTGTCCCCGCTCGATGAACCGCTCGGCGGCCAGATCGACCAGTCGTTGGTCCCAATCGTACCCGCCCAGCCGCACGTCGCCGTCGGTGGCCAGGGCGTTGAACTCGGCGCCGCGGATTTGCATAACCGTCACGTCGAACGTTCCGCCGCCGAGGTCGTAGACCAAGATATTCCGCGGTTTGAAGCTGCTCCCCTCTTGGTCGAGGTATCCGGCCTGGAAGCCGAAGGCCACGGCGGCGGCCGTCGGTTCGTTGAGGATGTCCAACACCTCGAAGCCGGCCATGTAGCCCGAGTCTTGAGTCGCCTTGCGCCGCACCTCGTCGAAGTAGGCCGGGACGGTAATGACCACCTTGCTGAAATCGCCGATCCGCTTGGCGGCGTCCTCGCGAAGTTTATTGAGGATCAGGGCTTCGATCACCTCGGGCGGATACTGCTTCCCTTCGAGCAGTTTGTGATAGACGCGATAACCGACGTCGCGTTTCGAGCATTCCGCCACGCGATCGGCCTCGATTGCAATCGCCTTGAGCGCCTCCTTGCCCACGACCACCTCCTCGCCGTCGAACAGGACGACGCTGGGCGTGAGCAGGTCGCCCTCGGCGTTGACCACAGTCGCCGGCCGGCCGCGATCGTCGATCCGGGCCAATGCCGAGAACGTGGTTCCCAAGTCGATGCCGACGGCAGGTGTGGAAGGCGGCGTCATATTGGTATTAAGTTCACCCAGGGCGGCCGCTGCGCGGCGACCCTGTTAATATAGGTTCCAGGGGAACGGAAAGGTTTCCGGCCGCAGCCAACAGAGGATCAAATAGCCGAGGGTCAGTCCCAGGGCGGCTGCGATCACGTGCCCCACCATGCCGACCCAGCGCGGTAGACTTTGCATGGGCGCCGATCTGATGCGGTGTGAAACGTCGATTTCCCAGCTTTCGTCGGCATCCTCCGGCATCTCCGGTTCGGGATCATGCGTTCTGGGGCCGGCGACGAAGGGTGTCCAACCGCCGGGTTGCGAAGGTTCGCCCGGCGGTTCGCCGAAATCGGCCTGCATCGACTCGACCTCTTCGCTGCTGAGCGGCTCAGCGCTGCCGGGGTCCGATTCGTCCATCACTTCTTGCACCAACGACTCGAACTGGTCGAAACCGGCCGCTTCCTCGATCGGCCGTTTCCAACGCGCGACCCAATCGCCGGATACGCCCAACGCGCGTTCCAGATCGAGCGTGGTCCCCTGATGCGTGCCGGGCACGATGGCCGAGACGGTCAACCGCCCGTTCTCCGCATACTCGAACGTAACCTCGACGGGCCAGTTTTTCGGCAAGCCGTCGGGCAGATCGCGAACGACCGTCCGTCCGATCGCCGAACACTCTTGTGGCGAGGCGCTTTCGCCTTCGAGAATCTGGATGGCGATCGAGCGCTGATTCTCCCGCCGGGTGGCGAACCGTTCCTTGAACTTCGCCGGCAGCTTTGTGTTTCGTGGGATGAGCACCACGTTCTTTTTCCGCATCGTTTCGGGATCGATCCCCTCGATTCCCAAGCTGTGCGAGTTGACGTTGCTGATTTTCAGCGCTGCGCCGGCGACTCCGCCCGATTCCTTGCCGAGCAGATACGCGGCATAGAGCGCTGCGCCGCGGGCGACCGCTTCGTCCGGGTTGACGGTATGGTCTGGTTTGATGCCGCTTAGTCCCCGCAACATCCGCACGACCATCGGCATCCGCGTCGATCCGCCGACCAGCAGCACGCGCGAAACGTCCTTCCACTCCATCGCCGCCGTTTTCAGCAGTTGCCGCGTGGTGTAGGCGGTTCGTTCGAGCAGGTCGGCTGTCATTTCCTCGAACTGATCGCGTGTGACGGGCACCTCGACGGTCTGGCCGGCCGCCTCGATGCGCATGATCGTCCGCATTCGGGCGCTGAGCGCGTGCTTGGCCTCGATGGCGGCGGTCAACGCCCGATTGATGATTACCGGGTCTTCCCGCGGATCGCGTTTGTGCAGCCGTTTGAAACGCCCGGCAATGTAATCGACCAGCCGCAAATCCCAGTCGTGTCCGCCGAGCATCACGTCGCCGTCGGTGGCGATGGTTTCGATATTCCCGGGCGAGAATCGCAGGAGCGTGGCGTCGAACGTTCCGCCGCCCAGATCGTAGACCAGCAGGGTAAGGTTCTCTTTCGGAGCGGCGTCGGGCGTTAGGTATCCGAGCGTTTCGCCGAAACTGAGCGCGGCGGCGGTAGGCTCGTTGACGATGTCGAGGATTCCGAGCCCCGCCATTTCGCCGGCGTCGATTGTCCGCTTGCGGCGCGGTTCGTCGAAATATGCGGGGACGGTGACGACCGCCCGGTCGATCGAGCCAAGCTCGCGGATCACGTCCCCCTTGAGCTTCCGCAGGATGCAGGCTTGGATGACCTCGGGCGGAAGCCGACGGCCGTGGATCGCGCGCGAATAGTAGGGCAAGCCCATGTCGCGCTTGACCCACTCGGCGACCATGTCGGGATGGACGATCGTGGCGGATCGGGCTTCCTTGCCCACGACCAATTCCCGGTCGTCGAACAAAACCACGCTGGGAGTTAACAACTCCCCCTCGGCGTTGCGGATCATCTCCGTCCGGCCCGAGTCGTCGACCCAGGCCGCCGCCGAAAAGGTAGTGCCCAGGTCGATTCCTACTGGATAATGACTCGCCATCGGGCAACCGATCCGTCCGAAGGAGATGGATTAAATTGGTTTTTTCCGTCCAAACATATAAGTATACCTCTAAAGGCGGGAACAACAAGTCGTTTCCTATTGTCTATTCGGGGGGAGATGGGCAGTCCGTGCTTTTCGCAACTACTTTTCCGCGTTATACTACTGATATATGGCAACTGTCGATCATATTACCACCGCCGAACAACTTTTTCTCACGCCCGGCTTGGGACGTTGTGAACTATTGCGCGGAGAACTCGTTGTGATGTCGCCGGCCGGCTCGGAACACGGCATGATTGCCGCGTCAATCGCCGCGTTGCTTCGTGAGTTTGTTAAACCCCGCCGCTTGGGCGTCGTTTTAGGGGCGGAAACAGGTTTCAAGATCACCCAAGACCCCGATACGGTCCGCGCCCCGGATGTTGCATTTATTCGAGCTGATCGAATTGGTGAGAAACTGCCCAAGGGCTATTTTCCCGGCGCGCCGGATTTGGCCGTCGAAGTTCTTTCGCCCGACGACCGAGCCGGTGAAGTATTCGAGAAAGTGCAAAATTGGCTGGACGCAGGATGCACTGCGGTTTGGGTTGTCGATCCGAAGAGCCAAACCGTGACGGTCTACGACGCCGCCCGCAATGCCGTGGTTCTAAAAGCCACGCAAACCATTGACGGCGGCGACCTCCTGCCCGGCTTCAGTTCGCCGGTGGCGGAGTTTTTCGCGTTCTAGTTGTTGCGACAAACATTTCGACGCGCCGTCGCCGTTGGCTCCAGGTTAAAACGAGTTAATTTAATCTCCATATTTTCCATGATCCCCATCCTTGAACTGTCTCCCACCGAACTTCGCGACTGGTTTGTCCGGCATGATTTGCCGGCGTATCGGGCGGGACAGGTGCGGAAATGGCTGTTTCAGAAACGGGCCGCCGCGTTCGAGGAAATGACCGACCTGCCTGCCAAACTGCGCGAACAGCTTGCCGCTGAGTTTCAGACGTTTTCCTCCACCGTCGCCGAGCATCACAAAGCGGCCGACGGGGCGGAAAAACTGCTGCTGCAACTACATGACGGTGAGCGGATCGAATGCGTGCTGCTCCGCGACGACAAAGGGCATTGCACCGCCTGCATAAGCTCGCAGATCGGCTGCGCGATGGGATGCGCATTCTGCGCCACCGGCATCGACGGGCTGGTCCGAAACCTCTCCCGCGGCGAAATCATCGAACAGATTTTGCATATCCAATGGTTGCTCGGCACTGTGGGAGGCGTCTCCCGACGCCGATCCGAGAATGGCGGGAAAATCGGCGACGCGAGTCGCCTCCTACAAGATGCTGAACGGCTTAGCCACATTGTCGTGATGGGCATGGGCGAGCCGCTGTTGAACCTCGACGCACTTATGCCCGCCTTGGACGAAACGGTTGCCCGCGACGGATTGGGAATCGGCGCACGGAAGATCACGATCTCCACTGTTGGCATCCCCGCAGGCATAAAACGGCTCGCACGGGACAATTGCCAATATCATCTGGCCGTCTCGCTGCACGCCGCCGCCGACGAATTGCGCAACGAAATCGTGCCGGCCAACCGCGGTTTCGGCGTCGCGGCGATCATCGAGGCGGCCGACGAGTATTTCGAGATGACCGGACGCCGGGTGACGTTCGAGTATGTGCTGCTTTCGGGCGTGAACGATCGGCCGGAACACGCCCGGCAGTTGACCGCACTGCTACGCGGCCGGCCGGCGCTGGTGAATCTGATCTCCTACAATCCAGTGCCGGGGCTGCCGTTTCGCAAGCCGTCGCCGGCCGCAATCGCCCGATTCACCGAATTGCTGACCGAAGGCGGCCTGAACGTCGCCATACGGCATCGCAAGGGGGACCGGATCAGCGCCGCCTGCGGACAACTGCGGCGGGTGAGGGGAGGAAGGGAGGGAGGAAGGAAGGAGGAAGGTTGAGGAATGAAGGATGAGGGATCATTGCATGATTCTTGTAGCAGTCTCCCGACCGCTTGCGGTTTCGCACTAAGCCGATTGCCAATCTCCAGCAATTCAAATCAAACATCCTCTTCGCTCGAATGCATCCAGTGCCGCCATTGGCGGAGGTCTTCCATGCAGACCAACAGCCCTCGGGCGACGGCCGTCAGCGGGTCGGCGGCCGCACGGACGGGCAAGCCGGTCTGCTCGGCGATAAAACGGTCTATTCCCCTCAGCAGTGCCCCGCCGCCGCAGAGTACCAGGCCGTTATGCACCAGATCGGATGCCAACTCAGGGCTGCAATGGTCCAACGCCGCTTTGATCGACTCGATAATCGCTTGCAGCGGATCGGCCATCGCGTCGCGTGCTTCCTCGCTGGTAATTGTCACGCGGCGGGGCAACCCGGTGACCGAGTCGATCCCGCTCAGCTCGACCGAGCGTTCCTCGTCGAGCGGGAACGCGCTGCCGATGTCGAGTTTCAGCCGTTCGGCGGTCGTCTGCCCGATGCGGAGGCTGTAGTGGCGGCGTAAATAGTCGACGATGGCCTGGTCCATGCGGTCTCCGCCGGTGCGGATTGACGTGGCGGCCACATTGTCGCCGAGGCTCATCACGGCGGTTTCGGTCGTGCCGGCGCCCAACCGGCAAACCATGCTGGCGGTCGGTTCGGCGATGGGCAGGCCGACGCCGATCGAGGCGGCTTTAACCTCTGGCATGATCCAGACGCGGCTTGCCCCGGCTCGATGGACGCTGTTGAATACGGCTCGTTTTTCGACCGGAGTGATTCCGCCCGGCGTGCCGACCAACACTCGCGGCCGCAGCCGTTTGCCCGGCGGGCGGGCTTTGCGGAAGAAATAGCGGAGCATCGCCTCGCAAAGCTCGAAATCGGCGATCACGCCGTCGCGCAGCGGGCGGACGACCGAAAGCCGCTCGGGCGTGCGGCCTTCCATCTGTTTGGCCAGATGTCCGACTGCGCAACCGCCGGAGAGAATCTTCTTGGCGCCTCGCTGAACGGCGACGACCGACGGTTCGTTGAGCACCACCCCCTCGCCCGCTAAACAGACGACGGTGTTCGCCGTGCCCAGATCGACGGCCAGGTCGCAACGGAAATGATTCAGCAGGTTTCGGAGCATCCTTGCTCTTGAAGGGGATTGGGTATTTGGGATTGGGGATTAGATGTAATGGGACAAGCTTCAGCGAAGTCCCACCACCGTTTCGAGCGTATTTGGCGAGACTGCGCTAAAGCTTGTCCCACCCTACTTTCTTTCCACCGGAGGCTGTTAGCCTCCGGCTATTGCGTTGGATGATTGAATTACTATCCGATCGAAAGGGGCAGCGCGGCTTCGCATTCTTCCACCTGCCGCGACATCACCACGCTGGGCGCGCCGTCGAGCTTGAACTCGTAGTTCCTGTTGAACAGATACAAGAACAATATTCCGAGCAAGACGGCCAGCAGCGAGACCACCAACAAGATGGTGTAAATATCCGCTTTCGGCTTGCGATGCGAGACCGTGGGGCGAATCGGCGCCGATGCCTCGAGCGTATTAGTCGATTTTGGTGTCGACACGATCACCCTCCATGACGTGGCTGTTTTGGAACTTCGGATCGATCTTGCAGACCGAACGGGCGGGCGAGGTCTGCACGACCTCGACGCGGCCGACGTATACGCTCGATCCGGCCGAGATGCGATAAATCTCCAGGCGATGTCCCTTTTTCAGCCCCGCGTCGGAGCCGATGGAGATTTCGACCAGTCCGCCGTCCTTAACGGCGAGCACGACGGCGTCGACTCGCGGAGGGGTCGTGCTCTTATAGTCGCTGTCGGGACTGGGGGCGTCGAGCCACAAGGCCAGCTCTTTGTACTTGGCCAGATCGCGGGCGACGTCTTCGGCTCGCTTGCGGAGCAACTCCTTTTCGTTGACCGTTTGATGCAAATCGTCGGTCAGACGGACGACCTCCTTGAAGTGCTCGTCGCGGTCCTGCTGGGCTTGAATGAGTTGGACCCGCTTTTCCTCTAGTTCCTTGCGATAATCGGTCGCGTTTTTCTGGGTGGCGATCATGGCGGCGACGGAGTCGCGTTTTTCTTTTTCCTCGGCGGCGTATCCAGCCTCCAGATCGCGGCGCTCCTTGAGCAACTCTCGACGCTCGGTTTCGAGCTTGGTCAGCGATTGGACCTTCGCTTCCCGCTCGGTGGCAATGTCTTTATTGAGCGTCTCGATTTGCGAACGCAACTCGTCGTTGATTTTTTTTAGCTCCAGCAATTGAAATTTCAAGCCGACTTCCTTGCCTTGGGCAAGCAGCGGCGACTCGGGCGGAAGAATGACGACCTCCCGCCAATTTCGATGCGTGGCGTAAACGGCCATGGCGAACGCCATAAACACCAGGCTCATTACAAAGATCAAGACGACAAAAATCTTGCCAACCAGGTTCATGCTCGGAATGCCTATGCAGAGAGTAATTTTGGTTGTGGCGGGCAGCATGACTTTGAGCAACCCGCACCATTTGTCTCTTTAGTATAACTTCGCCTATTTTCTCATGTCAACCAGATAACCCGTAACTCAGGGGATATAGGCGATTTTGGGGCGGCATATTCCGACACGCCGATTAGCGGAGGGGGAGGCGCCCCACCGTTAAGAGCGTCTGCCCGAGGCTATTTTCCCGCGGAATCGCCCGATTGTCCCCGATATTCCGAATATCACGCATACAATCAGGCACGCGCCGGCAAACCAGTCGCCATGCTTGAGATACCAACTCGCGCGGCTTCGGTCAATTTTGGGGCATGCCAGGATAACCTCTTCCGCCCGGCGAGGCCCCATTGCCAGGATGCGGCCGTCGGCGTTGATCCAGGCTGAAAAGCCCGTGTTGGCGGCAATCAGCAGCGGTTTGCGGCACTCGACCGCGCGGAATACGCCGCAAATCAGGTGCATGTCCAACTCGCTGGACCCCCAAAACCAGCCGTCGTTTGTCAGGTTTACCAGAATGTCCGGTTCGCGCCCTTCGGTAGTCAGGTCGTTGATTTGCCGTCGTATGACGTGCGGCAGTACGGTCTCGAAGCAGATGTTCGGCGAGATTAGATTGCCGTTCAACTCGAAGGCGGCCGGCCGCTCGCCCGGCGTTACGCTGATCGGCAGCGGAGTCAAGCCTTGCAACCAAGGAAAGCGGTCGGCAAAGGGGACGTATTCGCCGAACATAACCAGGTGGATTTTGTCGTAACGGCCGAGTATATCTCCCTCGGGCGAGACGTGGACGGCCGAGTTGGTCACCCGTTGCGAGTCGCCGTGAAAATGATAGCAGTCGATGCCCAGCAACAATGGAACATCGAGCGCTTGGGCCAGACGCCGCAACGACAATGCGTTGTTCTCGGCTGTTTCGGCCAGCCAGCCGCGAAACTCCTCGCCGGTTCCCGCTGCGCCGGGCGGCAGCCGGACGTCGTCATCGTAGGTCACGATCGGGTCGAGGAACATTGTCTCCGGCCAGACCAGCAGGTCGGCATCCGGGTGTTCCTCGACGGCTCGGCGGGATAGATCGAAATACTCCCTGATTATGCGGTCTTTCATACCGGGATCGTGGCGCATTTCGATATCGATCGAGCCTTGTATCAGCGCGACCGTCGGGCCGGGTTCGGGCCGCGCGGCGGCGATGCGCCAGTGGCCGTAGAGCGTTGCCAAGGCGATGGCAGCCGCGGCCGGCAGCAGCGGCCGGAACGAGCGTCGCGCCCGCTCGCAGGGCAGAACGCTCGCCAAGCAGGCGGCGACGAACACTACCAAAAAGCTTGCGCCGTACATGCCGGCCAGATCGCTCAGTTGAATCAACTCGATCCAGCGATATTGGGTGTAGCCGAGGCTGCCCATTGTCAAGCCGGTGAAGACGTGGGCGCGAGCCAGTTCCAGGCCGGTCCAGACAATCGGCGCGGACAGTGCGAGGGGGAGACGGAGCCGATGCACGCCCACCCGCGACAGCCCGACAAACAACGGCAGGTAGACCGAGAAATAAAGCGAAATGGCCACCCAGCCGATGCTCGTGGCCGGATGCGGCAGCCGCAGCCAATGCAGGGCGGCCATCCAGAAGCAGAACCCGGCCAGGGCCAGCGCGAGATACGGGTGGCGGCCCGGCAGCCGCTCGCGGCGAATCAGCCAAAGCCAGGGTATCGGGGCAATCCACGCCAGCAGCGACCAATCCAGCGGCGGCATGGCCGCCCAGAGCAGGCCGGACCCGAGCAGCCCGAGCAAAAGCGTCGATCGCGGTGAGTCAAGATGTTTCGCCCAACCGGGCTGCAAACTTCGATCGTCCAAAGTCAAACCGCCTTCCGTGTTTGCGCATACAACCATCAGCTAGATGATGGATGATTATCCTCTCTAGCCCCAAACGCGAAAAGGGCAATTTCGCTATGGTTAAACGGGGCCAACGGCAATATCAAGAACAGACCACACTCATTGCCAAAGAACGAACATGAGGATTGTATCCGATTAAGTGATGAAATATAATATTATCGGTCTTAATCAGAACGAGGGGGGTAAGCAATGATCGCCACGGAAGCAACCGCCGAAGTATTTTTAACCGCCTTGCGCGCTCTTCCGAAGGAA
>Ga0123333_10004771_pt1 | contig 12564 bp, 12 predicted proteins | sample BioC12SIPDNA_3_FD_89957 | JGI IMG/M metagenome (GOLD analysis project Ga0123333, IMG submission 89957) | Anaerobic biogas reactor microbial communites from Washington, USA - Biogas_R2_B C12 SIP DNA | ecosystem: Engineered > Bioreactor > Anaerobic > Unclassified | place: Washington, USA...
CGGCGAGGCGAAAAACTCCTGGCTTACGGGCACGGCGGCCTGGAACTACGTCGCCATCACACAATGGATCCTGGGCATCCGCCCTACCTATGATGGCCTGGAAATCGCCCCTGTCTTCCCTCGCTCGTGGGAGGGCTTCCGGGCCACGCGCACCTTCCGCGGCGTCATTTACGAGATTGAGGTCCGGCGCGCCGGGCCGGGCAACGAGGTCGCTCTGTTGGTCGATGGGCAGCCGGTCGATGGCGCCGTCGTCCCCCTGCCCCCACCCGACACGACGCGCGTAGCAGTACAGGTCACCGTGAGCTAGACTACCCCGCAAGACGGAGCGCAACATGCAATACGGCTATTTTGATCAGGAACGTTGCGAATACGTCATCACCAATCCGCGCACGCCGGTGCCGTGGATCAACTACATCGGCAGCCTGCAGTTCGGCGGCTTCGTCGATCACACGGGAGGAATGTTGATCTGCCGGCAGGACCCGGCGCTCAATCGCATCACCCGCTACGTCGGCGTGTTGCCGGCCTCCAGCTTCAAGGGCAGCACCCTTTACCTGCGCCTGCACACGCCGGAAGGCTACCGGCTTCTCTCCCCGTTTTTTGTGCCCACGCTCGGCCCCGTCGATCACTACGCCTGCCACGTCGGCCTGGGTTACTCCCGGTTCGTGGCCCGTTTCACCCGTGGCTCCGCCATCCTGGAGACAGAGGTGACAGTCTTTGTCCCGCCGGAGGCGACGTGTGTCCTGCAGGTTATCCGGGTCACCAATAGCGGCGCCGGGCCCGTCACCGTAGACGCCATCCCGGTGTTCGAGTACACCCACCCCGACGCCCTCAAGCAGTACACCAACAACGATTGGGTGCCCCAGACGATGCAGAGCCGCGCCGTCTGGCAGGAGGGCGGACGGCTCGTGCTGCTGCAATACCCGTTCATGTTCCGCGATACCCGCGTCAACTACGTGACCAGCAACTGGCCGGTCGCCTCGTTTACCAGCAGCCGGCGCTCCTTCCTGGGCGACAACGAATACGGCACCTGGGCCGAGCCGCTGAGCCTGCAGCAGCCACAGCTCGATAACGTCGAGGCCAACCGGGGCGACAACGTCGCCGCGCTGCTCCACGAGCTGGGCGCGCTCCAGCCTGGTGGGAGCGCTCTCATTATCGTTCAGCTCGGCCAGGCCGCCAGCCTGCAGGAGGCACAGCCCGCCATTGACCATTGGCGCGTGCCCGAAAACGTTACCGACGCGCTGGCGGAGATGGCCGCCCACTGGGCAGAAACGCTGCAGCGCTGCCAGGTGGAGGCGCCGGACGAGGGCATGAACCAGATGCTCAACGTCCACAATCCGCGACAGTGTCTGGTGACAGCCGACTGGTCGCGCTACCTCTCCCTCTACCAGACGGGCTACGGCGCGCGTGGTATCGGCGTGCGTGACAGCTCGCAGGACGTGATGGGTATCCTCGCCCTGCGCCCGGAAAAGGGCAAGGCGCTCTTACGGCAGCTGTTGCAGATGCAGAAGCGGGATGGCTCGGCGATGCACCAGTTTAACCCGCTGACCATGGTCGGCAGCGCCGGCGACTCGTTGGAGGTGGCGGAGGGGCCGCACTATTACAGCGACGACCACCTCTGGCTTGTCCTCGCCGTCACCGCTTATCTCAAGGAGACGGGTGATTTCGCCTTCCTCGACGAGTCTATCCCCTTCTATGATCGCGACCGGGAGGAGCGGCCCCTTGAATCGGGGAGTGTGGCCGAACACCTGCGGCGCGCGCTGGCCTTCACCAGCAGCGACACCGGGGCGCACGGCCTGCCGCTCCTGGGCTTTGCCGACTGGAACGACACGGTCAACCTGCGCGCGGGCGCCGAGTCGCTCTTCACGGCCAATCTCTACGGCCGCGCCCTGCTGGAGATGATTGCCCTGGTGAGGCATCTGGGCGACGCGGAAGCCGCGCACGCCTACCGGCAGGATTACGAGACGATGGCGGCGCGGGTCAATCAGGTCGCCTGGGATGGCGGCTGGTATCTGCGCTACTTCGACCACGACGGCGCGCCGCTCGGCTCGGCGAGCAATACGCAGGGCAAGGTCTGGGCCAACGCCCAGTCCTGGCCCGTCCTCTCCGGCTTTGCGCCGCCGGAGCGCGCCCGCGCCGCGCTCGACGCCGTCTACCAGCACCTGAACACGGCCCACGGCATCAAGCTGAGCACGCCCGGCTATAATGGCTTTGACCCCGCGAAGGGAGGCGTAACCACCTACCCGCCCGGCACTAAAGAAAATGGCGGTATCTTCCTGCACGCCAACCCCTGGGTGATTATAGCCGAGACGATGCTGGGCAATGGCGAGCGCGCCTTCCGCTACTACGACCAGATCAACCCGGCGGCGAAGAACGACAGCATCGACGTCTTCGAGTGCGAGCCTTACGTCTATCCCCAGAACATTCTCGGCGACGAGCATCCGCAATTCGGCCTCGCCCGCAATAGCTGGCTTACCGGGACCGCTTCCTGGGCCTATCAGGCCGCCGTACAGTGGATTCTCGGCGTGCGCCCGGAATACGCGGGGCTGCGCGTTGACCCCTGTATCCCGGCCGCGTGGTCCGGCTTCCGGATCAGCCGCCTCTACCGGGGCGCCCGCTATCATATCGAGGTGCGCAACCCGCACGGTGTTAACAAGGGCGTTGCCAGCGTCACGTTCGACGGCCGGCCGCTGCCGGACAACCTGCTGCCTGTCGCCGGCGATGGGCAAACGCACACAGTCGTCGTTACCATGGGACCCACCAATGAATGATTTTTACGGGCTGCCCGCTGACTCCCTGACCAGCGACTTTCTACGGGTGGACTACCTGACGACGGCCGGGCCGCGCCTCGTCCGTCTTTTTCTGGCCGGCAGCGAGGAAAACCTGTTGGCCGAGCTGCCGGAGGCCGGCTGGGAGACGACTTACGGCCACTTCTACCTGCGAGGCGGACACCGCCTCTGGGCAGCGCCGGAAGCGCCGGATCGCAGCGACTATCCGGACAACGAGGGAGTGACGGTGACGGCGACGGCCGGCAGCGTGCAGATTGCCGGCCCTGTGGAAGCCGCGACCGGGCTGCGCAAAGTTCTGGTAGTTACGCTGGCGCCCGATGCCGCCGCGCTGACCCTCGAGCACCGGCTGGAAAACCACGGTCTCTGGCCGATTGAGACTGCGCCGTGGGCCATCACCCAGCTTCCCCACGGCGGCGAAGCCTACCTGCCCTTCCCTCAGGAGCCCGTCGATGCCGCCGGGCTCCTCCCCAATCGCTCCGTCGCCCTCTGGTCGTACGTCAGCTGGCATGACCCTCGACTGCAGCTTGACGATGACCTACTGTGCGTGCGCGGGCTGGCCATTCCATCCATCTTCAAGATCGGCACGCTCACCCGCACCGGCCGGATTGCCTATTTGCGCAACGGCGTGCTCCTGCTGCGTGAATTCGATCCCCAGCCCGACGCGGCCCACCCCGATTACAACTGCAACGCCGAGATTTACGCCAACGAGCAATTCCTGGAGCTGGAGGCGCTCGGCCCGCTGCGCTCCCTGCCCCCCGGAAGAGCCGCCGTGCACGTCGAGCGATGGCAGCTCCTCCAGGGGGAGTTTGATCGGGAGCGCATTCGGGGTCTCCTGGACCCCGCTTTCAGCCCCTAACGCTTCTTATCCACCTGCTTATTCAGGTCTGCGAGCAGTTTCTCTGCCTTGTCCTCCGTCAAACCAAGCTGTTTGGCCTGCGGCAGCGCCAGCAGCATCTTCAGCGACATGCCTTTGGCCATGGCCACGATGGGGCTGTCGGAAGCGCCCGGCAGATACTTGTCCAGGACGGCTGCGGCTTGCGGCTCGTCGAGGATCTCGCCCAGGGTCGTATCGAGTGTGAATTCCATGTCTTTATTCCTTATGTGTGGTTGTTCACTTAACAGAATCAGGTAGCCGGTTGGGCGACTACCACCTCGTCGTCACCCCCCTCCATACGACCGGCCGTTCCCTGGAATAGCTCCCATCCCTGGGTCAGCACGACCACCTGTATCACCAGCAACCAGACCAGAAAAACGGTGATCCCGATTGCGGCGCCGTCCACAATTCTCGGCAGGTTGCCCTGGAGATCGGTGAGAATCGGGGACAGGTTACCCATCGACGTCTGCGACTGCCTGACCATTTCCTGATACTCTCCCAGGCTCGCGGCGATGAACTCCACGTCGCCGGACATTGTCCCCAGGCTGGTCTGGATGGTCCCCAGGTTGTTGTCGGCCCGGTCCAGGTCGGCGGAGATATCGATAAACATCTCGGGGAGACTATCCAGGTTTTCGGCGATTTTGCCCAGCGACTGATCCAGAGGCACCTCGGGATCGTAGAACTCGGTTGGCACCTCGACAAAACCGCTGAGCAGCGGCACCGCGCCCATCGCCAGCTGGAACGTCTGCAGCGAGCGAACGCTGCTGTCGAGCACGACGGCAGCCTCCTGGGCAGCGCGCAGGGAGTCGTTCGCCGCCTCCAGAATCCCAGGCAGGTTCGTGCTCATCATGACGTTGACCTGGTCCAGGGCCGGCGCTGTCTCGTCTACCGAGGCGGCTGTGGACGATAACATCACGGAGAGCGCTTCCAGACTGCTCACCGTCGCCCCCAGCGCCTCCTCCGTCACAACCATCACCTCCTGGCTGGTCGTGATACTGCCCTGCAGGGTGTCAATGGTCGAGGTAGCGTAGCCGACGACAGACGGTTTGACCGTCCACACGCCGATCAGCCCTGCCACCGCCAGCAGGATACCGATAATCCCGGCCAACATCACCAGAATACCGAGAACGCGACGCAGAATGGACATCGGTCCCTCCTTTAGGTTCTCCTCAACACGGTAAACCTATTATAGACGCGTTGCTGAGGAAGTACGAAAAGGGGCAACGCGAATAGTTCGGCGACGTTTGCTGCCGGGAAAAGAACCGGCGCCTGCCCCGTCGGCAAGCAGGCGCCGATTGCTTAACGGACTAAGGTGGCACAGGCCAGCCTTACCTCAACCCCTGGAAGCGCCATACACGAGCCTATTCGCCTCCCGGCGTCACTTCGACGTCCTGTTTCACGTAGCCGCTCCCTGTCGTATCCAGGTCGCCGATTTCCGCCAGGGCTGCTTCTGCCAGGTCGGTGCGCAGCGCGGCTTCGTCCGGCTGCTCCTGGAGGACGCCAAAATCGAGAGAGATGTTCACGGTCTGCTCGTAGAGCGCCGGGTCCATCACGCCGATGCCTTGCGGCGACGGCCAGATCAACGCGTTGATCTCGTTGAGCATCCAGCGCATATGCCCTTCGCCAAGCGTCGGGCCGGCGTCGAGGACAATCTGCACGCAGCCGTCAAAGTTGTCGCGGCACCAGATCCAGCCGCGGAATGAGGCTTCGAGGAAGCGCCGCGCAATATCCTCACTCCCCTCCTCCGCCAGCCAGCTTTCGCGCACGAAGATGTGGTCCTGCAGCATCGCCGTGCCCACCTCGTTGTAGTCGAAGATTGTGAAATCCTCCGGCTGGTAGAGTTCGCCGGTCTCCGGGTTGGTCGCCTCCAGGAGCTGGGCGTACTCGTTGTAGACTTCGGCCTGGGCCACGTCGATCTCCCGGTTGAGCAGCAGGGACATATCAAACGGCTGCTGCACTATGGTCACCTGACCGGGATCGTCCGGGTCGATGCCGGCCTGGCGCAGGGCGGCGAACACTTCCCATTCGTTGCCAAAGCCCCAGGTGCCCACACGCGTGCCAGCCCAGTCGTCCACAGAGGTGATCCCCGAGTCGGCCCAGGCGATTTGCATCGTGCCGCTGCGCTGGAAGATCTGGGCGATGTTCACCAGATCGGCCCCCTGCTCCCGCGAGGCGAGCATTTTGGGCACCCAGGCGATACCAAATTCGGCGTCGCCCGCCGCCACGACCTGCTGCGGCACAATCTCCACCGCGCCTTCGAGGATGGTCACCTCCAGGCACTCGTCTGCGTAAAAGCCGTTCTCCTGCGCCGCATAATAACCGGCGAACTGGGACTGGGCGACCCACTGTAATTGCAGCCGGACGGGCGCCATTTCGGCGCAGCTTTCCTCCCCTCCGGCAGCTTCCTCTTCTTCGGCGTCGGCTGCCGGCTCCTCGTCGGCGCCGGCGTTGTTGCCGGTCCCGGCATTCGCGGCATCATTTGCCGCCGGCTGCCCGCCGCAGGCGACCAGTGCCAGAGCGAGAAGCACAACCATCAGGACGAACCACCGCAAACCTTTCATCTTCTTTTCCTCCACAACTACCTATTCAAACACGGACCGACTCGTTACCAGGAACCTTAATCATGGCTCCGCACCGAGCTGTGCCAGGGAATAGCCAGGCGCTCTGCGAGGAGGACGGCAAGGTAAAAGGTGATGCCCACGATTGAGGCGACGATGATCGCCGACCAGGCGTTGGCGAAGCGAAACTGGGCTGCTTCCTGGGTGATGAAGATGCCCAGCGCGCTGCGGCTGCCGCCGAAATACTCACTGACGACGGCGCCAATCATACTCAACGTGGCGGCGACCTTAAACGCATTGAACATGTAGGGCAGGGCGTTGGGAACTCGCAGCTTCAAAAGCACCTGCAGCTCGCTGGCGGCGTTGGCCCGCATCAGCTCCAGCGCCGCCGGGTCCACCAGCGTCAGCCCTCGTACTGTGTTGATCATCATTGGGAAAAAGACGATGACCGCGACAATCAACATCTTGGAGAGCGGGTTGTCCACGCCAAACCAGTTGTTGACGATCGGCGCGAAGGCGATGATCGGCACCGAGTTGGCGGCGATGGCAAAGGGCATCAGCGTCTGGCTCATCGTGCTCCAGCGCGCCGTGGCAAAGGCGACGACGATGCCTGCCGTGCAGCCGATGAGGAAGCCGCCCAGCGCTTCCTTCGTCGTGAACCAGCCCACGAACAGCAGCCGGTCGAGGTTCTGGGCAAAGGCGGCGGCAATAACCGACGGCGCCGGCAGGAGGAACTGCTGGACGTCGAACAGCCGGATAGCCAGCTCCCAGAGGAACAGCACGGCGACAAAAAGGACCAGGGCGGGGGCGAACCGGCGGATGCGCGTCACGAGCTGTACCCCTGGGCGCGGCGCAACCATTCACGAACTTCCCGCTCCACCTCGAAGTAGGCGGCCTCGGCGCGGGTGTGCTCGCCGCGCGGCACCGGCAGATTGACCTCCACGACGTGCATAATCTCGCCGGGCCGCGCCGACATAACCAGAATGCGCGTGGAAAGAAAGACCGCCTCGGGAATGCTGTGCGTCACGAAGAGCACCGTCGTGCCCGTCTGCCGCCAGATGTTGTGTAGCTCCATGTTCATGCGTTCGCGCGTCATCTCGTCTAGCGCGCCAAACGGCTCGTCCATCAACAGCAGCTCCGGCTGGATGGCCAGGGCGCGGGCGATAGAGGCGCGCTGCTGCATGCCCCCGGAGAGCTGCCACGGATAATGCCTCTCGAAGCCGGTCAGCTCGACGAGTCCCAGCAGCTCCCGCGCCCGCCGGTCGCGTTCGGCGGGCGTCGTGCCGCGTAGCTCCATCGGGAGCTGGATGTTCTTGAGAATACTGCGCCATTCAAAGAGCACCGGCGCCTGGAAGACGATGCCGTAATCCTGGTTCAACCGCGCCTGGCGCGCCGGCTTGCCCTTCACCTTGACTTCGCCGCTCGTCGGCTGGATGAGGTCGCCCACCAGCCGCAGCAGCGTGGATTTGCCGCAGCCAGACGGCCCGATCACCGAGACGAACGAGCCGGTCTCGATAGCCAGGTTGATATCCTTCAGCGCCACCGTCTCCTTGGCGCTGCCCGGATTGAAGATCTTATTGACTCCCGAAAGCGAGACGATTGGTGCTTCCACGGTTACTGTCTATCCTGTTTGCATCCGGGCGCTCAGACGCCTTCTCCCGCGGCTAACGGCCGGCTGCGCAGCGCCAGCCTTTCGGCCACGGTGACCAGCAGGTAAAAACCGATCCCCACCGCGGCGCTGGCGATGATCGCCGCCCACAGGCGCGCCGGGCCGGAGATGTAAAAGGAGTTGAAGTTGAGAATGGCACCGCCCAGGCCGCCGCGAATACCCGACGGCAGCTCGCCGATGATCGCGCCGACGACGCTGGCCGTGGCGGAGATCTTCAGCGCGGTGAAGATGTAGGGCAACGCGGCCGGCACCCGCAATTTCCAGAGGATCTCGGAGGGGCTGGCCGCATAAGAATGCATCAGCTCCAACGCCATCGGGTCCGGGCTGCGCAGCCCGCGCAGGGTGTTGATGGCCACCGGGAAGAACGTCAGGTAAGCGGCGATTACCGCGACGGAGATCCATCCGGCCTTCAGCCAGATGACGACCATCGGCGCGATAGCCAGGATGGGCACTGTCTGCGAGGCAACCACGTAGGGCATGCAGCCGCGCTCCAGCAGGGTGACGTGGGCGAACAGCGTGCCGAGCAGAAAGCCGAGCAGGCCGCCCAGAAGGAAGCCGGCTATCGCTTCCCGGAAGGTAAACAGGGCGGCCTCCAGCAGGACGGCACTCAGGGGCGGGCCATTGCGGCGCGACGGCTGGCCGAACGCCCCGGCGATATCCCACAGGTGCGGCAGATTCAGGTCAGAAGCGATCTTCGCCCGGAACGGCGGCGTATGGCTGATGCCAAACGGGTTGCTCTCCGGCCGCCAGGGGTCGCCCGCCAGCCATTTTAACCCCTCCCAGGCCAGCGCGAGCAACGCCAGCACCAGGAGAAAGGCGAGGACGCGGCGCAGCCAGCGCGGGAGCGTGCGGACCGGCGTAACGCTATGCCGCGCCGCAACATCCTGGCCCGCCGTCGCCGGACTAACCTCACTCACCGGCCAGCCTCGTCCAGGTCGTTACAAAGGCCGCCCAGGCCTCCCGGCCGGAGGAATGGCCGATAGCCAGGATATCCGCGATAGCGCCGGCGTCGCCGCCTACCAGGCGGTGCCAGGCATAGCCGGCTTCCCCCTCTGCGGCAGCGCGCAAAAAAGCTGCCGATAGCGTGGTGGTGTGAGGCGCAGCGCTGCGCACAATGGCCTCCAGCAACGGGCGCTCCGGCTTCCAGACCCACAGTCCGTAGAGGACGCCCATGAGCACGTCGTCGCCAGTCGGCGTCAGCCCGATGCCCCGGCCGGCCAGCCCGCGCGCCGCCTCGCGCACTCCGGACAGGTCATCAGCACAGATGTCGTCCAACAACTGGTGCAGAAGCTGTGCGATCTGCGCGGGCAGCGCAGGCAGTGTCGCCCAGGCCGGCCGTGCGCAGCGCAGCGCCGGCCAATCCGGCCTCGGTTGCCAGCAGCGGGCAGCCCCGTAGTTAAGCGCCGCCTGGCCCAGATAGAGGCGCTGTGCCTGCCGATCGACGCGGACGGCTGCCGCACGATCCAGCCGCAGTCTCCGGTCGCCTTCCAGCACCAGCGCAAACGGCCCCGGCGACACGCGGGGCGAGACGAGCGAGAGCACCCGGCCGTGTTCGTCCACCAGGTTGCAGGCCGTATCAAACAGGTGCAGAACGCGGGCCTGCCGGCATTCTTGCAGCCAGCGCTGCGCTCGCGGCGTGATCAGCTGGCAATTTCGCGCTACTGACGGCGACAAAACTATCCCTCGGACCCTATCGACACAACCCTTTCACACTCACTGTAGTAGCTGAACGCTTCAGGAACGCTTCATCCGGCCGGTCGTGAAGCGTTCCTGAAGCGATGCGCTTCTATCATACACCGTATGGTCAACCTGCGTAACAGGCAACAGGGATGAAACCCGCCCCTTTCACCTACATTGCCCCCACCTCCCTCGAGGAAGCGCTGGCGGCGCTGGACCAGCACGGCTACGACGCCAAGCTGTTGGCCGGCGGGCAGAGCCTCATTCCGGTCATGAACTTCCGGCTGGCCCAGCCCGCCGTCATCGTCGATCTCAACGGCGTCTCCGAGTTGGGCCACCTGCAGCGCAACGAGGCCGGCGGCCTCCGCCTCGGCGCGATGGTCCGCCAGCGCATGCTGGAGCTGGACGAGACCATCGCCGCGCTGGCGCCCCTGCTGCACGAAGCCATGCCTCACGTCGCCCACCCGCAGATCCGTAACCGCGGCACCCTGGGCGGCAGCCTGGCCCACGCCGATCCCGCAGGTGAGCTGCCCGTAATCACCGTTGCGCTGGAGGCCCGCTTCTGCCTGCGCCGGCTGGGCGGCGAGCGCTGGGTCAGCGCCGAGGACTTCTACCAGGGGCTCTTTATGACGGCCCTTGAGCCGGAGGAGATTCTGGTCGAAGTGGCGATTCCGCCGCTGCCTGCGCAAACCGGCTACGCCTTTCTGGAGGTCGCCCGCCGCCACGGCGATTATGCCCAGGCCGGCGTCGCCGCGCTGGTGACCGTAGACGGCGAAGGCGTCTGCCGGCAGGCGCGCCTCGTCTACCTTAACCTGGGCGAGATTCCCCGCGTGGCCTACCGGGCCGCGGCGCTGCTTATCGATCAGCCTCTCTCGCCGGAGCTGATCGCCGAGGCGGCTAACCAGGCGGCGCAGGAAGAGATTGACCCGACAGCGGACATTCACGCTACCGTCGCCTACAAGCGCCATCTCGCCGAGGTGCTCGGCCGGAGGGCCCTGCAACAGGCGGCACAGCGGGCCCGGCAGCCTGTGTCCGTAGAGGGAGCGCTATGAACAAGCTAACCGTCGAACTGCAGGTGAACGGCCGGGCGGTGCGCCGCGAGGTCGAGCCTCGACTTCTACTCAGCGACTTCCTGCGCCACGAGCTGGGGCTGACCGGCACCCACGTCGGCTGCGAGCACGGCGTCTGCGGTGCCTGCACCGTGCTCCTGGACGGCGCGGCGGTGCGCTCCTGCCTGATGCTCGCCGTGCAGGCCACAGGACACGAGGTGCAAACCGTAGAAGCGCTGGGCACGCCGCAGCAGATGCACCCGCTGCAGGAAGCTTTCCACGAGGCCCACGGCCTGCAGTGTGGCTTCTGCACGTCGGGCTTCTTGATGACGCTGCTCCCCTTCCTCGAAAGCAACCCCGACCCGAGCGAGGCTGAAATCCGCGAGGCGATTTCGGGCAATCTCTGCCGCTGTACCGGCTACCAGCACATTGTCGATGCCGTGCGGCTCGCAGCCGAGCGCATGGGGAATAAGGAGGCGGCTTGATAGAGCTTAACGGCCGTTACGACTTTGACGCTCCACGGGAGCTGGTCTGGGAGATGTTCCTCGACCCGGAGATGCTGGCGCGTATTATGCCCGGCTGCGAGCGACTGGAGCGTACCGGCGAAAACGAATACGAAGGCGTCATGAAGATCCGCGTTGGGCCGGTCCAGGGCACCTTTCAGGGCAGCGTCCAGCTCAGCGAGCTTCAGCCGCCGCAGAGCTACCACATGCTCGTCAACGGGCGCGGCCCGGCAGGCATCGTGCGCGGCGAGGGCGACGTGCGCCTGGAGAGCAACGGCGCGGCTACCGTCATGCATTACAAAGGCGAGGCGCAGATCAGCGGGCGCATCGCCACCGTCGGGCAGCGGTTGATGGAAAGCTCGGCGCAGGCCATCGCCCGCCAGAGCCTCGACAATCTCGACCGGCAGATCCAGGCCCGCCTGCAGCCGGCGAGCCTCGACGCGACCTCTGGCGAGGACAGTGCGCGCGCGGTCCCGGCCAGCGCCCCACCGCCGCCCAGCCAGACGGAGTTCGCCCTGAATGTGGCCCGCGACGTGGTCGCCGACCTGATCCCGGACAGCCGCCAGCGCTGGCTGCTGGGCGGCGGGGCCGCGGTGCTGCTGCTTGTCGCCCTGCTCAACTGGTTCGCCAACCTTGTCGCCCGGCGCGTCGTCCGCCAGCTCCGGGAGGAACAAGGGCGGTAGGGTGTGGATATGGCTGTTACCAGGCACGAGGTGCGTTCCGGCGCTTATTTCGATTCCGTGGTGCTCATGCAGCTGCAGAAGGCGCTGGCGGAGCTGCCCGGCGTGCGCGATGCGGGCGTCGTCATGGCAACGCCCGCCAACTGCGAGCTACTTACTGCCTCCGGCTTCGCCCTGGAGACGATCACCGCCGGGCCGGATGACCTGCTGATCATGGTCACGGCCGACGACGAAGGGACGGCGACGGGCGCCATTGCCCAGGTAGACGAGCTTCTACGCCGGCGGCGTTCGGCGGATGTGGCGCAGAGCTTCCGCCCGCGCAGCCTGGCGACGGCCGCGCAGCAGCTCCCGGCTGCCCGCTGGGTGCTGGTAAGCGTGCCCGGCCGCTATGCCGCCTCCGTGGCCAAAGAAGCGCTGGAGCTGGGCAAACACGTCTTCCTCTACAGCGACAACGTTCCCCTTGAGGACGAGGTGCGGCTCAAGCAGAAAGCGCGCGAGAAGGGGCTTCTGCTCATGGGGCCGGACTGCGGCACCGCCATCGTCAACGGCGTGGGCCTCGGCTTCGCCAACCGCGTGCGGCGCGGGCCCATCGGCCTGGTTGCCGCCTCCGGCACGGGCCTGCAGGCGGTCGCCGTCGCCATCCATAACCAGGGCGGCGGCGTCTCCCAGGCGCTCGGCACCGGCGGACGCGACCTGAAGGCTGAAGTCGGCGGCATTTCCACACTGCAGGCGCTGGACCTGCTCCGCCGTGACCCGCAAACAGAGGTC
>Ga0123333_10004772_pt1 | contig 12560 bp, 8 predicted proteins | sample BioC12SIPDNA_3_FD_89957 | JGI IMG/M metagenome (GOLD analysis project Ga0123333, IMG submission 89957) | Anaerobic biogas reactor microbial communites from Washington, USA - Biogas_R2_B C12 SIP DNA | ecosystem: Engineered > Bioreactor > Anaerobic > Unclassified | place: Washington, USA...
CCGGCATCGGCAGCCGAGGAGATCCGCTTGTACATCCGGAGCCGCTGGCCCGCGTCGGCGATGTAGGCGTCCGGGATCCGGATGTCCAGATTGAGGTTGATGCTGGTTGCAATCTCCTCCTCGGTCTTCTGCCCCCGGAGCTCCTCCATCGTCTGCTCGAGCATCCTGCAGTACAGGTCGAACCCGACCGCCTCGATGTGCCCGTGCTGCTCGCCGCCGAGCAGGTTGCCCGCGCCGCGGATCTCCAGATCCAGCGCGGCCACGCGGAAGCCCGTCCCGAGGTCGCTGAACTCCCGGATGGCGGCAAGCCGCTTCCGCGCGACCTCCGAGAGGGTTTCGTCGGAGGGGACGAGCAGGTAGGCGTAGGCGCGGCGGTCGCTCCGCCCGACCCTGCCGCGCAGCTGGTAGAGCTGGGACAGGCCGTACAGGTCCGCACGGTTGATGATGATGGTGTTGACCCTGGGGATGTCCAGCCCGTTTTCGATGATCGTGGTCGCTGCCAGGATGTCCAGATCGTTGCGGACGAAGTGCATCATCACGTTCTCCAGCTCCCGCTCGTTCATCTGGCCGTGGGCGACCCCGATCCGGGCCCCGGGGACGAGCTGCTGGATCTTCGCCGCCATGGAGTGAATCGTCTCCACGCGGTTGTGCACGAAGTACACCTGGCCGTTGCGCGCCAGTTCCATTTCGACGGCGGAGCGGATCACGTCGGCGCTGTAGCGCAAAACCGACGTCTGGATGGCCAGCCTGTTCTTGGGGGGCGTTTCGATCGTGGACATGTCCCTGAGCCCGAGCAGCGCCATGTTCAGCGTGCGGGGGATGGGAGTCGCCGAGAGCGTCAGGACGTCCACCCGCGTCTTCATGCCCTTGAGGCGCTCCTTGTGGGTCACCCCGAAGCGCTGCTCCTCGTCGACCACCACCAGCCCCAGGTCCCTGAACTGCACGTCCCGGGACAGGAGCCGGTGGGTGCCGACGATCACGTCGACGCGCCCGGCCTCGAGGTCCTCGAGGATCCTCTTCTGCGCCGCGCGGCTGCGGAAGCGCGACAGGAGCTGGATGCGGACAGGGAAGGCGGTGAAGCGGCTTCGGAACGTGTTGAAGTGCTGGAAGGCCAGCACGGTCGTGGGGGCCAGGACGGCGACCTGCTTCCCGTCCATGACGGCCTTGAAGGCGGCCCGCATCGCCACCTCGGTCTTGCCGTAGCCGACGTCGCCGCACAGCAGACGGTCCATCGGGCGCGGCTCCTCCATGTCGGCCTTCAGGGCACCGAGCGCGTCCTCCTGGTCGCGGGTGAGCTCGAACTCGAAGGCGTCCTCGAACTCCCGCTGCCACTCGGTATCGGCCGAGAAGGCGTGCCCCGGGGTCATCTGCCTCCGCGCGTAGAGCTTCAGCAGCTCCCCGGCCATGTCCCGCATCGACTTCCTGATGCGGGACATGGTCCGGACCCAGCTCGTTCCGCCCAAACGGTCCAGCGCCGGCCGCGATCCCCCCATGCTGCTGTACTTCTGGATCAGGTCCAGCCTTTCGACGGGGACGTAGAGCTTCGCGTCGTTCTGGTAGGTGAGCAGCACGAACTCCCGGGAGCCGCCCTGCAGCCCGATCGGTTTCAGGCCGTTGAAAAGCCCGATCCCGTGATCGACGTGCACGACGTAATCGCCCGGCTTCAGGTCCCTGAAATCCGACAGAAACAGGTTCCGGTTGGCCGCCCTGGGCTTCCTGGGCCCCGACCCGACATCGGATTCGTCGAACAGGTCCGACCCGGTCAGGACGCACAGTTTGGCCGCCGGCAGGCAGTAGCCCGCATCCAGGTTTCCCGTCGCGACAAGGACGCCCCCGTCCGGGGGCCCGGCATCCGGGGGGCCCTCCGGCAGGCAGAGACGGGCGGGGATGCCGTACTCGGCCAGCATGTCGCGGACACGCTCGGCGCGCCCGAGGCTCGACAGCACGAGCGCCAGCTGTTCCCCCGCCTCGCGGAACTTCCCGACGTCTGCGATGAATTCGCGGATGTTGCCGTGGTACCGGCGCGTGGCCTGCGACGCCAGGTAGACGGGCGGCTCCTGGCCGCCGGCGAGGGCGAGCTCCTCGACCGTCAGGCGGGGAAACCGGTCGAGCGACGCGCAGTACTCCTCGGCGGTGACGTAGATCCGGTCCGGGGCCAGGACCGGCTTGTGCGCCTCGATCCGGTCGACGTACCGGCCGTAGAGTTCCGCGTGGTACCGCTTGAGGGCGTTTTCGGACGCCTCGGGCTCGACCGCGATGATGCGGTACCCCCCGAGATAGTCGAAGAGGGTGCCCCCGGGAGGATCGACGGCCGGAAGCATGAACTCGAACGCGGGGAAGGCCTCGCCCTGCCGGGCGAGGGCGATTTCTTCCTCCAGGTGGGGCAAAAACGGCGCGCTCCACATTTCGGGCGCCTTCCCCGCCCACTCCTTCAGGGAATCGCGCTTGAAGCAGTACTCCCGCATCGGGATGAGTTCGACGCTCTGTATCGTCTCGACCGATTTCTGGGAATCGGGATCGAACAGCCGGAGAGATTCGATCGAGTCCCCGAAGAACTCGAGGCGGACCGGCCGGTCCAGGTGGGGGGGGAATACGTCCAGGATCCCCCCGCGCAGGGAGAATTCGCCGGGGTCCGTTACGGGATCGTCCTCGACATACCCGGATTCGAACAGGTATTCCCGTATCAGGTCCGGCGACATGTCCTCGTTCCGCCCTAGCGTCAAACAGTACGAGGCGTACTGTCGGGGGGTGCGCAGCCGCACGGCGGCGGCCAAAACCGACGCCACCAGCACCTTGGGCGCATCCCCGAGGGCGTGCCACAGGGCCTGCGCGCGGCCGGCGGAGATTTCATGGTGCGGGGACAGCCCCCTGTAGGGATCGGTTTCCAGTTCCGGCAGGTGGACCACCCGCACGGGGGAGGGGGCGAGCAGGTCCAGGTAGAACGCAAGCTCCCGGGCCAGCCGGGCGGCGCCCGCGCCCGACGGGGTCAGCACGGCCGCCGAACGCCGATCGGCCAGCACAGCCGAGGCGATCCCCAGGGCCCGGGCGCCCCCGGCGGCGCCCGAGAGGGTGAGGCTGCGGCACCCGGACCCGATGCGGCCGGCCAGCTCCCCGAGCGCGCCCGCCGCCCGGACCTGTTCAAAAATGTTCTTCAGCTGCTTCATGGGATGCTTCGGGAAGGCGTACCGAACCGCTCGAGCACCATCCGGATGATGCCCGTAGTCGACGCGCCTTCGACCAATGGAATAGTGTGCACCGATCCCCCGTGGGCCGTGACCGTGTCCCGCCCCACCACGTCCGCGAGCTTCCAGTCCGAACCTTTCACGAGGACATCCGGGAGGATCCGGTCGATGACGCTCCGGGGCGTCGGGTCGTCGAACACCAGCAGGAAGTCGACGCATTCGAGGGCCGCGAGGACCTCCACCCGTTCCATCTCCGGGACCAGGGGGCGCCCCGGCCCCTTGATGCCCCGGACGGAACGGTCGCTGTTGACGCCGACGACCAGAACGTCGGCGAGGGCGCGCGCGCGGTTGAGGTAGCGCACGTGCCCGGCATGCAGGATGTCGAAACAGCCGTTGGTGAACGCCAGGCGCCGGGCGCGCGCGCGCAGCCCTTCCCGCAGCCGGAGGATGTCCTCGAGGGATTTCAGTTTCCGCGCCAGTGTCTCCATACTCCTCTTCCGGGCGGGCGGCGGCCGGGTCCCCGGGCGGATCCGCTCGGGCCGGCCGCGTCCTGCTCTCGGCGTTCAATTCTTGGGGGGAGGCGCATCTTTCCTGCGGACGGTCACTTCCCTGGGCTTGGTTTCCCCGACCTTGATGACGCCGGCCCAGCTCTCCTGGAACCAGACCTTGGGTTTCGCCTTCACGGGGAAGACGGCCGATTCCAGCGCCTTTAGGTCCATCGTCAGCCGGAAATTCGCCGGGACGAGGGCATCCTTGAGGTTGTCGGGCGCCATGACCTCGACATCGACCGCATCGGGCGAAGCCAGGTAGGGGCTGCCTTCCAGGTCGAGGGGAACGTCCCTGACGACGTACATTTTCCGGCGGGGGCCGATCCGTATTTCCACCCAGATCGGCTCGGTGATCGAGGAGCGTATCGTCCCGTCCTTGAAGTTGAGGCCGACCCTGAAGTTGGCCGACTGGTTCTGCCCATCGAGATCGATGATTTCGGTCGACACCTCCTCGACAACCTCGATATGGGACCGCGGGCCCGTGATCGTCACCCTGTTCGGATTCGGGATCTTCTCGTACACCTCCATGCCGTCGGCCACGTCCCCCTGCACCGGGACGGTGATCGGGACGGTCTTCTGGACGGTGCGCTCGATCATCAGCACGACCTGCGAGGGGTTCACCTGGATCACCTCGATCCCCAGACCCTTGGGGGACCTGATGTTGTCCCTGGTCAGGGTGACCCGGGTCTCGCCCTCCTGCGTATTCTGCAGGTTTATGTTGCAGGTGAGGTCCCCCACGGTTCCGCGGATGATCACCTGGACCGTCGAAGGCAGACCCCTGGAGATTTCCATGCCCCCGGGCACCTGGACCTGGACCGGAGCCGTGACGGTCGTCACCGTCCCGGGCTCTCCCTGGATGAACAGCCAGAGGATTCCGGCGAGCAGGATCGCCATGAGTTTCAGGTGCCAGTTCTCGAGGATCATGTCTTTGATCTTGGGCATCATGTCCTTTCCGGCCGCCGGCCGGGAAGACGGCGCGCGCGCCGGCCGGGGCCGCTCTCACAGGCGGCTTCGAGGGACGCGCGCAGCGAGGCCCCGTCGAGGTTGCGGGTGATCCTGCCGTTTACGGCCATGGAGATGATGCCGGTCTCTTCGGACACGATGACGGCCGCGGCGTCGGTTTCCTCGGTGATCCCGATGGCGGCGCGGTGACGGGTGCCCAGCTCCCTGCTGTGGTAGGGGTCCAGGGTCAGGGGCAAGAAGCACGCCGCGGCCGCGATCCGGTCGCCCTGCACGATCACGGCGCCGTCATGCAGCGGCGTGTGCGGATTGAAGATGGTCACCAGGAGATCGAACGCGAGCACCGCGTCGAGGACAATCCCGTTCTCGACGTAGTTCTTCATGCCGATATCGCGCTCGATCACGATCAGGGCGCCGATGCGCTTCGATGCCAGGGTCGTCGCAGCCTGGGTGATCGACTCGATCACCCCGGTCCTGTGCCGGCTCGGCCGCCCCAGGATGGGCGTGTTGCCGATGCCCGCGAGGCCGCGCCGTATCTCGCTCTGGAACAGGACGATGATGGCGAAAACGATGTAGGTGACGGCGTTCGACAGAAGCCACTGGATCGTCGTCAGCCCCGAGATCCGGGAGATCCAGTAGATGAGCAGGAGCATGACGATGCCGAAGGTCATCTGCACGCCCCGGGTCCCCCGTATCAGCAGAAGGAACCGGTAGATCACGTACGCGACCAGGGCGATATCGATCAGGGTGCGGATCGACAGCAGGGAATAGCGGAAAAACTCGACAATCGGCTCCATAGATCCCGCGGTCCTTTTTGAATTCAGGAGGAAATTCCCGCCGTCCGTCTTCCGTCCCGGGGGCCGGCATCAGGGTCGCACGCCGCCGCCGGCAATGGCGTCGGCCACCAGGGCGGCTTCCCGCATGGCGGCCACGTCGTGCACCCGCACGATGTGCGCGCCCAGGACGATCGCCGCGGCGACGCTCGCGCCGGTCCCCAAAACCAGTTCACCGGCGGGCTTGTTCAAGATAGAACCGATAAACGATTTTCGCGATGTCCCCACCAGTATGGGGAATCCGGAGGCGCTCAGGCGATCCAGGCTCCGGAGGATCTCGAAATTCTGCGCCGCGGTTTTACCAAACCCGATCCCCGGATCCAAAATAATCCTGTCAGAGGATACACCAGCGCTCCGGGCCCGCGCAACCGCTTCTTGGGCCCATCCCTCGATCTCGCGGAGGATGTCCCCGCTCGGGGGCAGCTGCTGCATGTTCTTCGGGGTCCCCCGCATGTGCATCATCACGACGGCGGCCCCGAACTCGGCGGCGACGGCCCCCATGAAGGGGTCGTTGCGGAACGAGGAGACGTCGTTGATGATCACCGCCCCCCGCTGCAGGGCGGCGCGGGCGACCGGGGCCTTGGAGGTGTCGACCGATATCGGGATCGGGTATCGGCCGCCGAGGCCTTCGAGCACGGGCAGCAGGCGCTCGAGCTCCTCTCCGGCGTCCACCCCCCCGGAACCCGGGCGGGTGGATTCGGCGCCGATGTCGAGGATGTCGGCGCCCTCCCCGGCGATCTCCCAGGCCCGGGCGACCGCGGCGGAGGGGTCCAGGTACCGGCCGCTGTCGGAAAACGAGTCGGGGGTCACGTTGAGGATCCCCATGATGGCCGTCCTCGAGCCCAGCTCCAGGGTCGTGCCGCCAGCCTGAATCACGAATTTCCTTCTCGGTTGCATCCTAGTCCTCGGCGCGCAGGGAGCGCCGCCCCGGGCAGTATCAGGCCGGGGCCGGTTTTCCCTTGGGATTGACGAGCCGGGGCACGGAGGGCTCTTCCTTACGCGGTTCCCTGTCGGGCTTGCCTTCGGGCGCCGCGCCGGGGGGGGGCGTCGTTTTGGGCTTCAGCGGGCGCCCCTGGATGATCGCTTCGATGTCGCAGCTGTCGAGCGTCTCGTACTCCAGAAGCGATTCGGCGAGACGGACGAGCGTGTCGCGGTTTTCCTCCAGGATGCTCCATGCGCGGGCGTACCCGGCGCCGACGATCCGCTTGACCTCGCGGTCGATCTTGATGGCCGTGTCTTCGCTGTAGTCGCGGTGCTGCGCGATCTCCCGGCCCAGGAAGATCTGCTCCTCCTTCTTGCCGAAGGCCAGCGGGCCCATCTCCTCGCTCATGCCCCATTCGGACACCATCTTGCGTGCGCGCTCGGTCGCGACCTCGATATCGTTGGCGGCGCCGGTCGTCTCCTGGTCCAGAAACAGCTTCTCGGCGCACCGCCCGCCCATCAGGATGGCGATCTGCCCCTCGATGTACTCCTTGGTGTAGTTGTGCTTGTCGGTCTCGGGCAGCTGCTGGGTCAGCCCGAGGGCCATTCCCCGGGGGATGATGGTTACCTTGTGCAGCGGATCGCTTCCGGGCACCATGCAGGCGACCAGGGCGTGCCCCGCCTCGTGGTAGGCCGTGACCTTCTTGTCCATGTCGGTGATCACCATGGACCTGCGTTCCTTGCCCATGAGGACCTTGTCCTTGGCGCCCTCGAAGTCGCTCATGATGACCATCTTCCGGTTGTAGCGGGCGGCGTTGAGGGCGGCCTCGTTGACGAGGTTGGCCAGGGCCGCCCCGGAGAACCCGGGCGTCCCCCGGGCGATCACGGAGACGTCCACGTCGTCGGCCACGGGGATCTTCCGCGTGTGCACGTTGATGATGCCTTCCCGGCCGCGGATGTCCGGCAGCGGGACGACCACCTGCCGGTCGAACCGGCCGGGCCGCAGCAGCGCCGGGTCGAGCACGTCCGGGCGGTTGCTGGCGGCGATGAGGATGACGCCGTCGTTGGACTCGAACCCGTCCATCTCCACCAGCAGCTGGTTCAGCGTCTGCTCCCTTTCGTCGTGGCCGCCCCCGAGCCCGGCGCCCCTGTGGCGGCCCACGGCGTCGATCTCATCGATGAAGATGATGCACGGGGCGTTCTTCTTGCCCTGCTCGAAAAGGTCCCGGACCCGGCTGGCGCCCACGCCGACGAACATCTCGACGAAATCCGACCCGCTGATGGAGAAAAACGGCACGTTCGCCTCCCCGGCGATGCTGCGCGCCAGGAGCGTCTTGCCCGTCCCCGGGGGGCCCATGAGCAGGACGCCCTTGGGGATGCGCCCCCCCAGCTTCTGGAATCTCTGGGGCTCCTTCAAAAACTCGATGATCTCGGTCAGCTCCTCCTTCGCCTCCTCGACCCCCGCGACGTCCTTGAAGGTGATCTTCTTCTGCTGGCTCGACAGGAGCCGCGCCCGGCTCTTGCCGAAGGAGAGGGCCTTGCTGCCGCCGCTCTGCATCTGCCGCATGAGGAAAACCCAGAACCCGATCAGCAGGATGAACGGCAGCCAGGTCGACAAAAGGATGTACATCAGCCCGCCGCCCGATGAGCTCTTGAACTCGATCTCCATCTTGCCTTCGAGCAGGTGGTCTTTGAGCAGATCCCGGGTGACCTCCATCGGGATGACGGCCTTGTGCCGGCCGCCGTCAAGGTTCTCCCACTCGACCTCCTCGTCGGTGGCGGTGATGGACTTGATCCTCTTTTCGCCGAGATCCTGGGAAAAGGACGTGAAGCTCGCCTGCTTCACGTTGACGTCCTTGATGTTGACGAACAGGTGCCACAACAGGATCAGGCACATGATAATGGCCAGCCATACAAGGATGTTTTTCATGTTGGTGTTCAAGATGGAAGCCTCCCCCGGGTCTTCCGTATCCGGGGCCGGTCAAGCATCCCCGGCGGGCTGGGCGGCAGCGGGCCGCGCGCACACAGAAAACCCATTTTTCAGTATAGCAGACATCTTGTGCCGGTTCACAGGATTAACGGCTCCGGCCGGCCGCCTCGGCGGGGTGCCGGGTGCATTCGATCATCACGCAGGGCTGCAGCTCGTCCCGGGCGCGCCAGGACTCGGCCGGCCCGAATCCGGGGATCCAGATCACGCTCCGGCCCGAGACCACCAGGGGAAGGCTGCGGCGCTTCGGGAGCGGGATCTTCCTGTCGATCATCATCTTTTTGACTTTCCGGTGCCCGGGGCCCCCGTAGCGGTCTCCGGGGACCCTGGAGCGGACGATCAGGGGGCTCTCCAGGACGGAAAGGTCGAACCACGCCCGGGCGCCGGGGGCCCCGGCCGCATCGGGCCGGCCCCCGGGGAGGACCTCCGCGCGGAATGCCGTCCCGGCCTCGGCCACGTAGCAGGACCCGGGCACCGGGAGCGCGTAGGAAAACCCCGCGGGCTCCGCCGGGGGCCGGCCGAGCAGCAGCCGGTCGAACTGCCGGGCGGCGGTACCATTCCGCGGAAGCAGGACCCGGCCCCCGCTTCGGCCCGCCCGGCACAGGGCGAGGACTGCTTCGATATGCGCGCAGGAGATCCCCTTCAGATTCCCCCTCGTGTGCCGCAGCGCGCAGCGGAGGACTTCGCGCTGCAGCGCCGGATGCAGCGCCCGGACCGCGGGGACGTCCAGGGAGCACCCGCCCGGTTCGGGGCGGGACAGCTGCGCGAAGGCCTCCCGGGCCCGCCCCCCCAGGAAATCCCAGGCATCCCGCATCTGGGCGCTCCCGCGGGCCAGGGTTTCGGCGAGGCGGGGGTTGAAGTGCCGTTCGAGGTAGGGGACGAGCTCCAGGCGGATCCGGTTCCTTCGGTAGCGCAAATCCCCGTTGGAGGAGTCCTCCCTGTAGCCGGCCCCCCGCAGGCGGAGGTAGTCGAGGATGCGCCCGCGGGTGCATTCCAGCAGCGGCCGGATCACCCGGCCGTCCGCGACCGGGCGCATGGCGGCGAGCCCCTCGATCCCGCTCCCGCGCAGGAAGCGGAACAGGGCCGTCTCGGCCTGGTCGTTCCGGTTGTGGCCGACGGCGATCTTCTGCGCCCCGGCCCGGGTGGCCGCCCGGTAGAGGAACGCGTAGCGCGCCTCCCGCGCGGCGGCCTCGAGGTTGACCCCCCCGGCGGAGGCCGCCGCGCCCACGTCGACGGCCTCGGAGACCAGCGGCAGGCCCAGGTCCCCGCTCAGGCGGCGCACGAACGCCTCGTCGCCGTCGGCCTCTCCCCCCCGCAGGCAGTGGTTCAGGTGCGCGACCGTGAGCTCGCAGCCTAAAACGGGGGCCAGCGCGCAGAGGCAGACCAGGAGGGCCGTCGAATCCGCCCCGCCCGAGGCGGCCACGAGGACGCGCTCCCCGGGCGCGATCATGGCGTAGGCCCGGATCGTGCGGAGGACGCGCTGTTCCAGCATGCAGAGACTCGCAGAAGGTTTCGGGGCCGGCATGGCCCTAGGATACCGCAAAGCGGGGCCGTTTGCCATTGCGGCGGCCCGCGCCGGAGCCTGTGCTATAATGCCCCATTGGCAACGGCGGAGGCCGCACCGCGGCCGCGGGCGGCCGATGCCAACAACTGAAAGCGGGGTTCCATGACTTTTCCGATGACGCGTCCCAGACGGCTTCGCATGAATCCGGCACTCAGGGGGATGGTCCGCGAGACGCGGCTCGCGCCGCAGCAGCTGCTCTACCCCCTGTTCGTCTGCCCGGGCGAGGGCGTGAAGAAAGAGATCGTTTCCATGCCCGGCAACTACCAGTGGTCCGTCGACATGCTGGTCGAGGAGGCCCACGCGGTCTTCGCCCTCGGGATCCCCGGGGTCCTTCTGTTCGGGATCCCCGAGCACAAGGACGACCGGGGGTCGTCGGCCTACGACGAGCGGGGGATCGTCCAGGAGGCGGTGCGCGCCCTGAAGCGGCAGGTCCCCGGCATGCTGGTCGTCACCGACGTCTGCCTGTGCGAGTACACGGCCAGCGGGCACTGCGGGGTCCTCGACGCCGACGAGATCGACAACGACAGGACCCTGGAGCTGCTGGCGCAGACCGCCCTGTCGCACGCCAGGGCCGGCGCCGACATCGTCGCGCCGTCGGACATGATGGACGGGCGGGTCGGCATGATCCGCATGGTGCTCGACCGGAACGGCTTCGCCGGCGTCCCGATCCTGTCCTACGCGGTCAAGTACGCCTCGGCCTTCTACGGGCCGTTCCGCGAGGCCGCCAACTCGGCGCCCGCATTCGGAGACCGGCGCAGCCACCAGATGGACCCGGCCAACGCGCGGGAGGCTATCAGGGAGGCCGACCTGGACGCGGAGGAGGGCGCCGACATCCTCATGGTCAAGCCCGCGGGGCCGTGCCTGGACATCATCCGCCTGCTGCGGGACCGGACGACCCTCCCGTTGGCGGCCTACCAGGTCAGCGGCGAGTACGCGGCGCTGACGGCCGCGGGCCGGATGGGGTGGCTCGATCTCCCCGGCGCGATACTCGAGTCCCTGATCGGCATCCGCCGCGCCGGCGCCGACATCATCGTCACCTATTTTGCCAAGGATGCGGTCCGGCTGCTGGAATCCTGAGGCTGGTTTGCCGCCGCAGGTCCACCCGCCGCCGATCCCTTCGGCCGGAGAGAACCCATGAACCAAAGATCGAACAGACTGTTTGCCCGGGCGCAGAAGCGGATACCCGGCGGCGTCAACAGCCCCGTCCGGGCCTTCCGCAGCGTTGGGGGCGCCCCCCGCTTCATGGAATCCGGCGACGGCTGCCGCCTCAAAGACGTCGACGGCGGCACCTACATCGACTACGTGGGGTCGTGGGGCCCCCTCATCCTGGGGCACTGCCACCCGAAGGTGCGGGCGGCTCTCGGCCGCCAGGTCGACCTGGGCACCAGCTTCGGGACGGCCACCGAAGGCGAGGTGGTGCTGGCGGAGATGATCGCCGGGGCGGTCCCCTCGATCGAGAAGGTGCGCCTGGTCAACTCGGGGACCGAGGCGACCATGAGCGCCGTCCGCCTGGCGCGGGCCTTCACGGGCAGGCACAGGATCCTGAAATTCGACGGGGGCTACCACGGGCACGTCGACAGCCTGCTGGTCGAGGCCGGGTCCGGGGTGGCGACCCTCGGCCTTCCCGACAGCCCCGGCATCGTGCCCCAGGACTCGAGCGCCACCCTGTCGCTCCCCTACAACGACCCCGGGACGGTCGAGCGGGCTCTCGGGCAGCACCGCGCCGAGGTCGCGGCCGTCATCGTGGAGCCGGTCGCGGGGAACATGGGGACGGTGCCGCCGGCAAAAGGCTTCCTGCAGCGGCTGCGCAGGCTGACCCGGGAACACGGGGCCCTGCTGATCTTCGACGAGGTCATGACGGGATTCCGCCTGTCCTACGGCGGGGCCCAGGAATTGCTGAAGGTCAGGCCCGACATCACCTGCCTCGGGAAGATCATCGGGGGGGGCCTTCCGGTCGGGGCCTACGGCGGCCGCCGGGAGATTATGCAGTGGATCGCCCCCGAAGGGCCCGTCTACCAGGCGGGAACGCTTTCGGGCAACCCCCTGGCCGTCGCAGCCGGGATCGCCACGCTGAAGGAGCTCCGCCGGGCAGGCGCCTACTCCAGGCTCGAGCGCATGACGCAGGACCTGGTCCGGGGCCTGGAGGAGGCGGCGGCCGAAGCCGGGGTCCCGGTCGGGATCAACGCGATCGGGTCGATGTTCACCGTCTTCTTCACCGGGAGCCCCGTCTCGGATTTCGCAAGCGCCAAGGCGAGCGACACGGCCCGCTACAGCAGGTTCTTCCACGCCATGCTGCGCGAAGGCGTCTACTTCCCTCCGTCGCAGTTCGAAACCGCCTTCGTATCCCTGGCCCACACCGCGGGCGATATCCGGGCCACGGTCAGGGCGGCGCGGCAGGCGTTCAGGGAAGCGGCGCGGGAGCCGTAGGCGCGCCCGGCGGGATGGCCAGGGAGCGGACGCGCACCGAGACGATGCGGAACCCCTCGACCTTCTCGATCTTGAATACGAGGTTCTGGTACTGAACCGTCTCCCCCTCCATGAGCAGCCTCCCGGCCAGGTATTCCA
>Ga0123333_10004773_pt1 | contig 12557 bp, 10 predicted proteins | sample BioC12SIPDNA_3_FD_89957 | JGI IMG/M metagenome (GOLD analysis project Ga0123333, IMG submission 89957) | Anaerobic biogas reactor microbial communites from Washington, USA - Biogas_R2_B C12 SIP DNA | ecosystem: Engineered > Bioreactor > Anaerobic > Unclassified | place: Washington, USA...
CGAGCCGATGCGCTGCGGCTCCTGATCGGCAGCCAGCAGATAGCGGCGAGCGCCCGCCCAACTTTCGCCGGACTCGTCAGCGCGCTCGCCGCGGTCAATCTGCAGGACGATGTTCATCCCATCGGGCGCGCCCGCCGCCTCCAGCTCGTCCAGGTCTTCCAAAACGCGCTGCGCTAAGTCGTTGTCGGCGCCGGCATAGACCAGCACCGTCCACGAACCGGACGCACCGGCCGGCGCGTCCGCAGTAGGGGCCAGAGGCGTGGCCGTTGCCAGGGGCGAGGCTTCCTCTTTGCCCTGCCGTTGGGGCACGGGCTCGCTCGTCGGCACCTCGCCGACCGGCAGCGTGGGCGTTGGCGATGGGGTGCCCGCGGGCTGATCGGCGCAGGCGACGAGCAACAGGAGTAGCACCGGCAGCAAAAGACGACGAACCATAGCGACCTCGCACAAGAGTTGGGCAATGAAGCAGAATTGTACGCCACTGCCGGCATCAGTCTACCGTACCCGTTGGCGCGCGTCTATGGTTGGCGGCCCGACACTTCAGCGCGGCCAGTTATCCGCGCTGCTGTGGGGATCAGGTTCTGCGGCTGGCCGCCAGCGAACTGGAAACCAGCCCACCGGAGACAAGGCCGCACGCACCACCACTATGCTGCGAGCGACCTGTTATGTTATAATGCCTCTGGTTAACCGCCCGTATCGGTTGGCCGCCGCCCGGAGTGGTCAGACACTGCCGGGCGCTTCTGTAAGCGTAGCCTGTCGCCCATCTGTGCTACATTGGCATCGTACCGGGGCGGCGCTACCTGCAGCGCGGCGGCAAACAGGATGGCGTTGCCCGCCGCAGAAACAGAGGAGAGAGGTGCCGTAATTGTTTGAAGCGGTGGGAAATCTGCACATCCACACTCGCTATTCGGACGGCGAAAAATGGCACAAAGAGCTGGCGCACGACGCGGCTCGGGCCGGTCTCGACTTTGTCGTCGTGACGGATCATAACGTGTGGGTGCAGGGGGTAGAAGGCTACTATGACTTCCCGGAAGGGCGCGTCTTGCTGCTTACCGGCGAAGAGGTGCACGACCCCCGCCGCCGCCCCCAGGCCAACCATTTCCTGGTCTACGGCGCAGAGAAGGAGATGGCGCCCTTCGCGCGCGATCCTCAGGCGCTGATCGACGCGACCAACGACGCGGGCGGCTGCGGCTTCCTGGCCCACCCGTATGAGGAGGATCTGCCTCTTTTTGCCGAAGGGGGCAACCTCGGCTGGAAGAACTGGGAAGTAGAGGGTTACACTGGGCTGGAGATCTGGAATTACATGTCCAGCTTCAAGAACGAAGTCAGCCGCTACCTGCGCCAGCGCTCGCTGGAAAATGGCCTCTATGCGCGGCTGCGCGTTCTGCCCCTGGCCATACATCCCGAGCGCTATATCGTCGGCCCGGAGCCGCAGGTGCTGGCACGCTGGGACGAGCTGCTTGCCGAGGGCCGGCGCATCGTCGCCGTCGGCAACAGCGACGCGCACGGCACGCCGATGCACCTGGGCCCGATCACGCGCGAGATCTTCCCCTACGAATTTCTCTTCCGGGCCGTCAATACACACGTCCTGTTGCGGGAGCCGCTCAGCGGGGACGTAGCCCAGGACAGGGCAAGCATTCTCGGCGCTATCGGCCGGGGCAATAGCTGGGTTGGCTATGACATGCCCTATCCGACGCGTGGCTTCCGCTTCAGCGGGCACGGCATCAACAAAGGGATCGTCGGAGATACCGTGCGGCTGGACGCCGGGGCGACCCTGCAAGTGCTGGCGCCGACCCGCGCCCATATCCGCCTCATTCACGACGGCTGTGTGATCGCCAGCGAGCCCAGCGGGCAGAACCTGACGGTGACGCCGATGGAGCCGGGCACCTACCGGGTCGAATGTCTGTTGCCCTATGAAGGGCGCGAGCGCGGCTGGATCTACAGCAACCCTATTTTCCTCGAATAGGCGTCTCCCTTACCGGGACCGTTCACGCATTTCGTCACCCGAAACCGTTACGAATGGCACCCTGTACCCGCTGACCACCTGTGCTAGAATTCGATCCGGCTGATCACCTGACAGGACATAGAACATGACATCACACCCTTTCGGGCAAGAACGCCCGTTACATCCAGAGACCAAAACAATACTCGTCGGCGCTTCCTCGGGGATCGGCGCCGCGCTGCTGCAGGAATTGGTGCGGCGGGGTCATCGCGTCGCCGCTCTGGCTCGCCGTGGCGACCTGCTGGAAGAAAACTGCCGGCAGGCAAACGCCGCAGCCGGGATGCAGCGCGCTGTGGCCTACGAGCACGACGTGACGGATTTCGGCACTGTGCCGGCCCTCTTCGAGCAGATCACCGCCGACCTTGGCGGCCTGGACCTCATCATCTACGTCGCCGGCGTTCAGCCACCGGTCGCTGCTCATGAGTACGACTTTGCGAAAGACCACGAGATGGTGCAGGTCAACCTGTTGGGGGCGATGGCCTGGCTGAATGAAGCGGCGAGCCGCTTTACCCACGTGCGGCACGGGCAGATTGCCGCTCTGGGCAGCGTCTCCGGCGACAGGGGCCGGGTCGCGTTTCCGGGTTATCACACGAGCAAAGGCGCTCTGGCCATCTATCTCGAATCGCTGCGCAACCGTCTCTCACGGCGCGGCGTCACCGTGACGACCGTCAAGCCCGGCTTCGTCGATACACGCCTGCTGGCGAATGCCGCCAAAACCTTCTGGGTGATCTCCCCGGAAGAAGCGGCCCGCCAGATAGCCGACGCGATTGAAGCCCGCAAACAGGTTGTCTATGTGCCGGGTCGCTGGCGCTGGGTCAGCCTGATCATCCAGTTGATTCCTTCCTTCATATTCCGGCGGCTCAGCATCTAGCATGGGCCTGCCCAAGAGCTTCTGGCAGGCCGGCCGGCACGCCAGACTAGGTGAGCAATGATGAAGACAACAACACCGTCCTCCACGGACATGACCGGCAACAGCCGGCGTTCTGCGCAGGCGACCGCGCCGCCCCATATGCGGCTCTCTGACGACCACCTCGAACGAGTGTGGGCCTGGGGCCTTGCCAGCGACAGCGTTAGCTACGTCTACCGGCCGGCTACCCTCGAAGACCTGCGAGCGATTTTCCGCCTGGCCCGGGAACAGGGGCTGACCGTCGGCTTCCGCGGCGGCGGCAACAGCTATGGCGATGCTGCGCTGAACGACGAGAACATTCTCGTCGATTTCCGCCGCATGAGCCGCGTTCTCGACTGGGATCCGCGCAGCGGCCTGATCCGCGTCGAGCCGGGCGTCACGCTGCGGCAGCTCTGGGAATACATTGTCGAGGATGGCTGGTGGCCCCCTGTGGTTACGGGCACGATGAAGATTACCATGGGCGGCGGCCTGGGGATGAACGTCCACGGTAAGAACGCCTGGAAGATGGGGCCCATCGGCGACCATACCATCGACTTCGAGCTGATGCTGCCTGACGGCGAGGTTATTCACTGCAGCCGGGAGGAGAACGCCGACGTCTTTCACGCTGCCATCGGCGGCTTTGGCATGCTCGGCGCCTTCACCTCCATCACGCTGCAGATGAAGCGCGTCTATTCGGGCCTGCTCAACGTCGAGGCGGCTTCCTGCGGCAACCTGGGCGAGATGATGTCGTACTTTGAGCAGCATCTCGACGAATCGGACTACCTGGTGGGCTGGATCGACGCTTTTCCCGGCGGCGACACGCTGGGCCGTGGGCAGGTCCACCGGGCCAACTATCTGGCGCCCGGCGAAGACCCGGCGCCCCAGGAGACGTTAGCCCTGGCCCGGCAGCAGATACCGGACACGATCGCCGGCCTGGTGCCCAAGGCGTGGCTGCCCCCCTTCATGGGCCCCTTCTACAACAACCTGGGTTGGCGCCTGGTATGCTGGGCCAAGTACATGAGTTCGCGCATCAAGGAAGGGCCGTCCGGCGCGCGCTACCAGCAGCCGCACGCCCACTTCCACTTCCTGCTGGACGCCATCCCGTTTAAGAACGCTTATGGACCCGGCGGCATCATCCAGTACCAGGTCTTCATCCCGGCGGCGCGGGCCGGGGCCACGCTGGCGACGCTGCTGGAGATGGGGCGCGCCCACGGCATGCCCAACTACCTCAGCGTGCTCAAACGCCACCGGCCCGACCCGTTCCTGCTGACACATGGCCTGGACGGCTACTCGATGGCGATGGACTTCCACCTGAGCGACCGCAACCGCGCGCGGATGCGCCAGCTGGCCCGCGAGATGGATGAGGTCGTGCTGGATGCCGGTGGGCGTTTCTACTTCGCCAAGGATAGCACGCTCCGGCCCGAGGTTATTCGCGCATTCCTGGGCAGCGAAGCCATTGCGCAGTTCCGTGCGCTGAAGCAGCGCTGCGATCCGACGGGCCTCATCGAGACGAATCTCTGGCGCCGCCTCTTCACCTAGAGGAACCGGCTGGACCCTGTTCGTCCTGGTCCGGCGCCGGCTCGTCGTCAAGCCGTGTGAAGAAACGGTGCTCCTGGGTCAACGTGTCCAGGCGCAGGAGAATGGGTCGCCCGTCGTCCACCTCGAACGCCAGATAGACCCGCTTGCCGATCAGCGCCGTCACCATCTTCCAGTAGGGCAGCGCCAGCTCTTCTTTCGGGCGCATTTCGCCCTGCGGCGTTTCCTGCCGCCCGGACAGCAGCTCGGCCAGCCGGAGCAGGTAGCGATCCAGCGATAGGTCGTGGGCCAGCACTTCCGCCCGGAAGACGGCCCGCACGTAGTCGCCATCGGGGATCTGCCAGACGAAGTGCAGTGGGAAGGATTCGCCGGGGTTATAACGCGCATCGACCATGCGGCGAGTGTAACCAGTGGCCGGCTGGCGCGCCAGCAGCTCTTTCCGCCTAGGATGGCCGGATGTTGACAGCCCCTACACCGCTGAGGATGAGCGCCCCGCCGGCAAGCACACGCCAGTCCACAGGCTCATTGAGGAACAGAATGCCCGCCGTGAGCCCGACAGCCGGAACCAGATAGGTGACCAGCGTCGTCCGCGTGGCGCCCCACCGCTGCAGGACAAAGAAGTAGAGGATGTACGCCAGGCAAGAGCCGACCAGCCCCAGCCAGACGAGCGCCAGTACGGTCGGGAGGGGGAACGCCTGGGCAGACCAGGACTCGAGAAGCAGGGCCGCCACCAGAGCCACGAGCGCCGCCACCGCGAGCTGGCCCAGCGCCAGGGCAACCGGCGGGATTCCCTGCAGGTAACGGCGCGCGTAGGCCGACCCGACGGCGTAGCAAAAAGCCGCGCCAAGCACCGCCAGATAAGGCAGCCAGCCGGCGCCGCCACTGCCCAGGCCCCGGCTGAGCAGCAGAACAACGCCACTGAAGCCGACCAGCAAACCCAGCAGTGCCGCCGCCGTGACGCGTTCCATGCGCCACAAGAAGCCGGCGATGACGATGCTGAAGAGAGGTACGGTGCTGTTGACAATCGAGGCGACGCCGCTGTCCAGGCCACTGGCGCCGGACTCGGCCCAGACGATGAGAATGAAGGGAATGGCGACGTTGACGACGCCAATGACCAGCAGATGGCGCCAGATGCGCCACTCGCGCGGCAGCCTAATGCGCCGGAGCAAGAGGACTGCGAATAGGCCGAGACAGGCGATGAGCAGCCGCAGGGCGACGAGGGTGACCGGCTGCACCGTCTGTACCGCGATCTTGATAAACATGTATGACGTTCCCCAGGCCATCGATAACAGGAGGAACGCCAGCCAGACTTGCTTTTCCTTCAACACAGTTCCCACAAAAAAAGCCGCCGCCCTGGGCAGGACGGCGGCTTCCAGGCGCTTAAGCTCTCAATCAGGCAATCGTCAGTTCAGTGGTCTTATCGAAGAGATGCAGCTGGTCCATGTCGAAGACAAGGTCCAGCTGCTGGCCCATCTGCGGAGCCAGGCGTGTGTCGACGGTCGCCACGAAGTTGTTCTTCCCTGAGTCGAGGTAGAGGTGCAGGTTGTGGCCCAGCAGTTCGACCACGTCCACCGTCGCGTGTACGGGCGCGGCATTGATCTTGCCGGGCGCGTATTCGGCTGCGTGGATGTGCTCGGGACGCATGCCAAAGATGATCTCTTTGCCAACGTAGCCGTCGTATTTAGCGTTGCGCTCCGGCGGCACCGGTACCCGGAAGTCGCCGGTGTCCACCCACAGCCGGCCTTCCTCGGCGACCAGTGTGGCGTCGAAGAGGTTCATCGCCGGGCTGCCGATGAAGCCGGCAACGAAGACGTTATGCGGATTCGAATACAGGTTGCGCGGCGAATCAATCTGCTGCAGCACGCCGTCTTTCAGCACGAGGATGCGGTCGCCCATGGTCATCGCCTCCACCTGGTCGTGCGTGACGTAGATGAAGGTGGTGCCCAGGCGCTGGTGCAGCTTGGTGATTTCGGCGCGCGCCGTGACGCGCAGCTTGGCGTCCAGGTTGGACAGGGGCTCGTCCATGAGAAAGACGGCAGGCTCGCGTACAATGGCCCGGCCGACGGCGACTCGCTGGCGCTGCCCGCCGGAGAGTGCTTTCGGCTTGCGGTCCAGCAGGTGGGCCAGACCCAGGCTCTCGGCTGCTTCCTTCACACGCCGGTCGATTTCCTCTTTCGGCGTCTTACGTAGCTTCAGGCCGAAGGCCATGTTGTCGTAGACCGACATGTGCGGGTAGAGCGCGTAGGACTGGAAGACCATGGCGATGTCCCTGTCCTTAGGCGGCACATCGTTAACCACACGATCCCCAATCAGAATCTGCCCTTCGGTGATCTCCTCCAGGCCGGCGAGAAGTCTGAGCAACGTCGACTTACCACATCCGGAGGGCCCGACGAAGACGACAAACTCCTTGTCCTGGATTTCGACGTTCATGTCGGTGATAACCTCGACATCGCCGAAACGCTTGTAAACATGCTCGTATGTTACACTAGCCATAGCTACCCTTCTCCTTGGAATCGAGTCCTGCCCTGCCCGGACTGGTATTTAGCGACGGATACAGAAATCCCTGCCCAAAATATAGCGGTCAGAAGGAGGACTGTCAAGTTGAAAAAGGGGTAAGGGGGAGCCCCGCCGGATGGCCGTTCAGGACATCAGGGTGAGTACGATGGCGAGGATGAACAGGGTCAGGGTCGCCAGCAATAGCAGCCTGTTCTCGCGCAGCGCGGCGGCCAGTTCGGTCTCTGGCGTCTGCGGCGCAGCCTGCAGGCGCCGCTCGCGCCCCTGCAGCGCGCGAAGAAGCTGGTTGACGTCCGCCGGGCGCTGGTCGGGATGCATTTCCATGGCCCAGAGCACGGCGTCGGAGACGGCCTCGCTGAGGGCGCTGTTCAGCTGTCTCGGCGGCTGCAGCCAGCCCGGGTTCAGAAAGCGAGACTTGGCCGAGGGGGGCGCCTGGCCCGTCAGCAGGTGGTAGAGCGTTGCGCCGAGCGCATAGATGTCAGACCGGGGATCGGTGTGACCGCTATCGCCGCCGTACTGCTCCAGCGGCGTATAGAGCACCGTCCCCCGGCCCTGAACGACGGTGATGGTGCGCACGTCGTCCTGGTCCATCAGCTTGACCAGGCCAAAATCGACGAGCTTGATCCGGTTCGCGGGCGTCAGCTTCAGGTTGGCAGGCTTGATGTCCCGGTGGAGCACAGGGGGCTCGTGCGTGTGCAGGTAGTCGAGCGCGTCTACGATCTGTACCGCCCAATCCATCACCTGTTCCTCCGTCAGCGGCTCGCCTCGGCCCCAGGTGTCCAGAATCAGCTCGCGCAAATCGCGGCCGGGCACGAAGTCCATGACCAGGTAGGCCCGTCCCTGTTCCTGGAAGAAGTCAGACACCTTGGGCAGGTTGGGATGATCGAGGCGGGCCAGGATGCTGGCCTCCTGCAGGAACTGCTTCTGGGCCTGTTCCTGCACTTCCGGCGATACGCCCGACTCCGGCTGGACCTCTTTGACGGCACAGAGCCGGCCGGGAAGCCGCAGGTCTTCCGCCCGGTAGATGCTGCCCATGCCACCCTGGCCGACGATATTGGTGATCTTGTACCGTTGTCGTAAAATAGTACCGGCTGGGAGTGGAGGTAACATGACGTTCCTGAGCAAAAATCCGAGTCGCGTTTAGGCCGAGGTAAAGCAAGAATGAACGAGAAGCCAGTGATCGTTGCCAGCGAGGGCGAGCTGGCCGGCCAGCAGTGGGCCATAGATAGCGATCCTTTTCTCATCGGGCGCGGAGGTGATTGCAACATCGTGCTGCCTGAGCGCCAGGTGTCGCGCCACCACGTCAAGATTACGCGCGAAGATGGCCAGTTTATTCTTCACGATCTGGGCAGTAAGAACGGCACTCACCTGAACGGCGTGCAGATCTCCGGCAGCGTTCCACTGCACGATGGGGACGAGATTACGATCGCGCTCTGTGTGAAGATGCTTTTTGTGGGCACAGACGCGACGCTGCCCCTGACGTTTGAAGAGGTGCGTCCGGCGGGGAATCTGGTGCTCGATAACGAGCAGCGGACCGTTACCATTGGCAACGAGTCGCTGTCGCCGCCCCTGTCGCTGGCTCAATTTCGTCTCCTCCAGGCACTATATGAAGCCGATGGCGCGGTCGTCGATCGAGACGCTATTGTCGAAGCCGTCTGGCCGGGCACGGGCGGCATCGGCGTTACCGAGCAGGCTATCGATGCTCTGGTGCGCCGCCTGCGTGACCGGCTGGCCGAGCTAGACGACTACGAATATGTGGTGACTGTGCGGGGTCACGGTTTTCGTCTCGAAAACGAGCCGCATTAGGCGCGGGCCTAGACGCGCGCCTGCACCATCGCTTTCAGCCGCTGAATCTCATCGCCAATTCCCGAGTCGTCGTCGCTGACGGCGACTTGCTCGCTGAGTGCATCAAGAATCTGCACCAGCTCTGGCGTGATCTGGTCGCGATTTTCGTCCAGTAGCTTGCGCTGGGCCTCCTCACTGCCTGCCCGCACAAGCCGGTTGATGAAGCGAATCTGCGGCGGCACCTGCTTCTCCGCTTCTTCCAGAATCAGGTTATGGATCCCCTGCAGGGCCTGCAGTTGTTCCTGGTTTCCCTGTTGTTCTGCCTGGGCAATCATCGCCGAGAGCACGTACATGAACGGCTCGTCGATACGGGCGATGTTCTCCTGCAGGGCTTGCTGTTTATCTTCGGCGTTGAGCAGCCGCTGGAGCGTCTCCGTCGCATCGCTGAATATGCGCTCTGAAGCGCTCTGCATTTCCTGCTGGATGCTGAGCAGCTGCTGGCGCAGATCCCGCAGCACCCGGGCCTCCTCTTTATCATGTTCCCTGGCGGCAGTCTCGACCCGCTCTGTCAGCAGGCGGAAGAATTCATAGTTGAAGGCCTGCTGCCCGACTGAGATTAAGGCGTTGACGGTCGCTTCGTCTTCCCGGTTCTTGAGCACGTGCTTGAGCAACAGCTCCGGCGTCAGCTCTCCTGCCTTACGCGCTTCCTGCTGGAAGGAGCGCAGCGCCGTCTGCCGCGCCTCCAGCCTGCGGCCTACCTCCGTCTCGGTATAGAGCCGCGCCTGCAAGTTGACCAGCCGGATAACCTGATCGTTATTGCCCTGCTGCTGGGCCATCTCGATCAGGCTGTGGAGCATGGCAAAGAACGTTTCGTCGATCTCATCGGCCCGGTCCTGGAGGAGCTGGTCGGCGACGTCACGGTCGGCTCGTGACAGCGTCTGCAACAGCTCGCTCTGGCGGCGCTGCCGGGCGATCATCTCCGGCGTCACCCCTTCCGTCTCCAGAATCTTCTCGATGAAAGTCTGGTAGCTGATGATCTCCTGCGGCTGCAGCATATATCCGCGCCGCGCCTCCGGTGGGGTCTTGCCCATCACCTCCTGCACCAACTGGCCGATCAGCCGCTGGCGTTCCTGGTGGGGCAGGTTCAGCTCCATCGGCACGTGGACCATGAACATCTCGTGCTCGGGATCGTGATAGAGCAGCGGCGTGGCCATCTGGCCCGACGTCCCGCAGTTCGGGCACACGAACAGGTTCAGCGTGCCGTTGAGCAGCTCATACTTGAGCTGCGGATTCTGGCCGACGTCGATGACCTGATGGATTTCGGCGGTGAAGACAGTCTGGCAGCGAGGGCATTGGATCTGGTTAAGCATTCATCTCTCTCTTGTACTATCGGGTGCGGCAGCAGGGTTGGGTTCCCTGTGCCTAATCTTCTTCTTGTGACCGCTCATCACGAGGCAGGCAAAACGTAAAGGTTGTTCCCGGCCGGCCGTTCTCATTCTCCCCAAACCAGATGCGGCCGTCGTGGGCTTCGACAATCGCCTTCGTCAGATAAAGGCCGAGTCCGGTGCCCTCTGTCCGGCGGCTCAGCGCGTTGTCCAGCCGCGAGAACTTCTGGAAGATGCGATCTTTCTGGTGCTCCGGGATGCCAATCCCCGGATCGCTGACTGACAGCAGCACGTGTTCGCGCTGGACGCTGCCGGTCACGACAATCTCGCCACCGTCAGGCGAGTATTTGATGGCGTTGCTGATCAGGTTGTTCAACACCTGGGTCAGGCGGCGTTCGTCGCCCTGGATAATGGGAAACGAATCCGGGAATTGCACCCGAAAGGTATGTATATCGGTCTGGCTGCTGAATTTGCGGGTCACGTTGTGCACCAACTCGGGCAGCCAGACGTCGCCGGTCTCGAGCTGGAAGGTGCCGGACTGCAGGCGCGAGGCCTCCAGCAGCTGGTCGATGAGGTCGGTCAGGCGGTCGGCCTCTTCTTCGATTACGGCCAGGTATTCGTTGAGGACTTCGGGTGGCCATTCCGCCTCATCGCGGCGCAGCGTCCCGGCGTAACCTTTGATGATCGAGACCGGCGTCTTCAGCTCATGGCTGACGACGGAAATGAAGGTCTTCTGCAGCTCCTGTTCTTCGCGATAGCGCGTCAGATCGCGCACGTTGGCGATGATGTCCGTCATCCGGTTGTTGGAGTCCATGAGCGGGGCGTAGGTAATGCCCAGGCTTACCGGCGAGCCGTCCGGCCGCCGCAGCAGCCCTTCCACGTAGAGGGGAGCGGCATGGGGCAAAGGCCAGCCGTTGGCGAGCGCCAGATCGAGGTCCATCTCTGTTTCCAGCCTCGCCCACCTGAACACTTCGTCGTGGGTGCGCCCGATGGCATCCTGCGCGCGCCACCCGGTCATCCGGCTGAGCGCCTTGTTGAAAACCGTTATCTGCAGGTGCGCGTCCAGGATCATCACACCATCGGCGCTCTGTTCCAGGATGGCGTCGAGCCGCTGTTTCTCGGCGATGACTGCCTCGTAGAGGCGCGCGTTCTTCACGGCAATCGCCGCCTGATCCGCGAAGTTGCGCAGCAGGCTCGCCGCATCGCTGCGGAAGCGGTAGCTGCCCGACTGGAAGACGTAGATCATGCCCACGACGCTGTCGCCGCTGAGCATGGGCAGGCGAATGGCCTGGGTCAGTCCCAGATCGGCCTCCAGCGCCAGCTCGGTCATCTGGCGGGTCAGCTCGGGAACGGCTTCGTGCTCGGCCCCTTCGCGGTAGGGCAGGCCGCGCAGCAGCGGCTCAAAATGGCGGATATGCTCGGGGGGGATACCGTACACAGCGGCGACCCGGAACTTCTCATCGACCGGATCGGTCAGGGCAATGATGCCGGCCTGCCCGGAGACCAGCTCGACGGCGGCGCGCACGATGATGCGCAGCACGTCGCCCAGGTCCAGCTCGGCGGTGAGCGCCCGGCTAATCGCCAGCAGATATTCCCGTTCCAGAACGCGGTAATCGAGTAACATGTCGTCTGTGAGCAGCTACAGCTTGCCGGACTGATTATAACATAGCCCAGGGGCACGACGAGGGTTGATAGCGTAAGAACCCTATAGGAAGTCGCCGTCCGGCCTGGGCGAACAGCACCTGCGGCCCGTGAGAAAAAAGGGCCGGTTCTGGGTGCAGAACCGGCCCTTCGGCGTCAGGGCTTAGTAAGCTCCGGTGGAAGCTCTTTGGGATCGAGCCCGGCCTCCTTGACTTCCTTCATGAAACGAGAGCGCTCGCGGGCATTGGCCACGCGGGCCTGGCGTATCTCGTCCGGGTCCATGTCGTCAGTTACTTTGATGTAGTTCGGCGGCGTGATGTGGGCCGGAAGCTCGAACCCGTTGCCGCCGGCCGGTTCTGGCGCCGCTTCAGAAGGCTGGGCCGCGGCTTGCGGCTCTGCGGCGGCGCGCGCCTGCTCGCCGGCCTCCGCCGCAGCGTCGGCTACCGTCGCTTGCTGGGCTTCCCATTCCTTGGGATCGATCCCTCGCTCCTTCAGCTCCTTGAAGAACTGCGACCGTATCCGTGCATTCTGCACGCGCGCCTTACGCACTTCGTCGGGGTCCATATCGTCGGTAATCTCAATGTACTGCGGGCCCGGAATGTCTGCCCTGGGCACTGCCACGGCCTCGCGTTCGGTAGCCGGTGTTGGCTCGGCAGGGCGTGCCGCCTGGGCTGATTCGGCCGTCGCAGCCGGCGCGGCTCCCGGTTCCGCCCGCGTCTCGGCCATCTGGCTCGGGTCGAGGCCGGCTTCCTTGAGCGCCTTGTTGTAGGCGGAGCGGGCCCTGGCGTTGGCAATACGCGCCTTGCGCACC
>Ga0123333_10004777_pt1 | contig 12552 bp, 9 predicted proteins | sample BioC12SIPDNA_3_FD_89957 | JGI IMG/M metagenome (GOLD analysis project Ga0123333, IMG submission 89957) | Anaerobic biogas reactor microbial communites from Washington, USA - Biogas_R2_B C12 SIP DNA | ecosystem: Engineered > Bioreactor > Anaerobic > Unclassified | place: Washington, USA...
GGCGTTTGCGGATATTTCAATCCGGCGCGTCGCCGAGTGGAAGAGGACCAGATGTCAAACTCGTCAGACAACGGTCAGGTGGGGTTGCCAATAGGCACTACCATCGGGAAGTATGAGATAGTCGAACGTCGAGCGATCGGCGGTCAGGCCATTGTGTACAAAGGCTACGATTCACTGCTTGATCGCCACGTGGCAATCAAGCAGATCTCGTCGCATCTGGCCGAGAACGAAAAGTTTCTCGAACGATTCCGCAGGGAAGCTCGCATTCTTGCCCGTCTGGGCGCGCAGCAGCCCGCGATAGTCACTATTCACGAACTGGTGGCCGAGCAGCACGGCCTGTTCATCGTAATGGAGTTCCTCAACGGCCACAGCCTTGAAACGATTATTAGAGAGACTGCCGGGCCTTCCGAGCCCAAGGCCGCCCTCCAGATACTGTGGCGTCTTGCCGCTGCCCTGCATGACGTGCATCAGGCGGGAATTATCCATAGGGACATCAAGCCCGCCAACATCATCGTAGAAGATGGGCTAAGGCCCAAGATTACCGACTTTGGCGTCGCGGCCAGCCTGTCGGCCCAAACATCAATGCTTCTGGGAACCACCAAGTACATGGCCCCGGAAATGTTCGAGGGCGCCGATATCGACGGCAGGGCCGACATGTACAGCCTTGGCATGGTCGCATACGAGCTGCTGGCAGGCAGGCCCAAGTTCAACGAGGTCTTCGCCGATCTGGTGCGCGATCCGCACAGCGAGGCCATGCGGTGGATGAAGTGGCACGGAAACATGAGCGTATCCGCCCCGCCGCTTGGCGAAATCTCGCCGGGGGTTCCCGCGCCATTATCCGACATCGTCATGAAGATGCTGGCGAAGAATCCCAACGACAGGTTCGCCAACATGGAGGCCCTCGGCAGGGCCATCAAGCAGACGTTCTCGCCAAAGGCCCGCGCTGCGGAAGCGGCGCCTGTCGCCCCGAGGCTCCAGCAGGTTGCCAGTGCCGTTTCCAGCCCGTCTTCCACGGACCTTGAGCTTATTATTCCCCCCACTGCCGAGATTCCGAGGCAGAAGCTCAGCCTCAAGACCAAGATTATCGCCGCCTCGGCGGCCTTTGTGCTGCTGATTGTGACAGCCGTCGCCCTGATGATCAGCAACAGCAGTAGTCAGGATCAGGCCCGGCGTGAAGTCCTTGCCGCCTACCGCAGCGCTGACGATCACTACAAGGCCGCGAGATTCGCAGAGGCTGCGCATGAATTCGAGCTGGTGGCGGCAAAACCCAGATCCTTTGAGGCTGCGGCGAAGGCATCGGTAATGGCGCCGCTGGCCGCCGCAAGGGCAGGACTCCTGACAGCGCAAAGCGACGAAGACTGGGACAACGTCGCTACGCTCGCAAGCAAGGCCCGCGAAAACGCTAAAGAGATTCAGGCTTCCAGGAAGAATCTTGTCGAATGGTGCAGCGGAATAATTGACGAAACTGAACGCTTCGAGACGGAACGCACGCTTGAGCGCAAGTTCCGCATGACCATCGCCGAGGCCCGGTATGACTACGAACAGGGCAGGTTCACCGAGGCGCAGACCCGCCTTGAACAACAACTTGCAGGGGCGATGCCGCCGGATAAGATCGAAATGAAACATGCGCTGTGGCACGAGATCGAGTTGGCGATCCTGAACCAGAGGGTTCTCCAGGCGGTCAGCACCGGAGACGAGCTGGCGTCGCGCCAGGATTTCGCCGGCGCATCCGCCGCCTATGAGCGGGCGATCAACATGGCGCCGTCCAACAAGCTCCCGCCCCCTCGAACGATGACGCAGAAGGCCCAGGAAATCGAGGCCGCGATTCAGCAGACCAAGGCCGCCATTGGGCAAAAGGCCCCGGATCTTGCAGGCCGGCAGAAGTATTTCGAGGCGATCGCTCGCGCTGACGCCGCCAGTGACGCCGGCGACAGGCGCGCGGAGTTGTCCGCCCTGACAGACGCCGCGGGCATAGTCGCTTCCGATGCACTGACGCAGCGAATCGCCATGCTTCAGTCACAACTGGCTTTTGAGCAAGGCCAGCAGGCCGTTGACCAGGGCGATCTTGCGAATGCCAGAAGGCTTTTCGCCAAGGCCCTCGAACACAATCCCGACAACCAGCAGGCTACCGAGCAGATCGCGCTGCTTGACATGAGCGAGCGAAGAAGAACGCTTGTCGCCGAAGGCGACTCTCTGGTGCTTCAGGACAAGCTGGCCGAGGCTCTGGAGAAGTTCTCCCAGGCGGCCGCGATTGTCGGAGAGCCGCCGATGGATGAACGAGTCTCCCAATGCCGCTTTGGCCTGCTGATTGCTGAAGGCGACCGCTTGCGGAAGGAGAACAAGCATCGTGAGGCGATTGAGGCCTACGAAAAGGCCCGCGAGGTTCGCCCCTCCGAGGGCGACCTGATCACCGCCCGCCAGGCGGCGACCACCCTGGAAGAGGAGTATCAAGGCCTCCTGCGAAAGGGAGATGAGCATCTGGCCGCCAGGCACTATGGCAAGGCGCGAGAGGCTTACGCGCAGGCCAGGACGAAGGCCGAGTCGCCGGAACTGGCGAACAAGAAGATAGCCTTCTCCATTTATCAGGAAAACCTCGAGAACGGCAAGGAATACATCCAACTGAAGAACTGGAACGCGGCCATGGCCCACCTCAAGACGGCCAAAAGCAAGCAACGCGACGCCGGAATTGACAACAGCGAGATCGATGAGCTTATCGCGCAGGTCGAGCAGCAACTGAACGATTCTTCAGAATAGCAGGCTTGATGCTACGAGGTAACAGTATGCACCCATTCATGCGATGTTTGCCGCGCAAGCGGGTGCGATTGCACGCCAGAAGCGGACAAGTGCTTATCATCACGCTGCTGGCGCTTTCGATCCTGGTGGGGCTGGTATTCTACGTTTACAACCTTGGCGACGTGGTCAACCGGCGCATGTCGGCGCAGCACTCAGCCGACTCGGCAGCCATCAGCGGCGCGGGATGGATGGCCAGATCGATGAACGTCGTGGCCATGAATAACTGCGCCCAGGCCCGGATGATAGCCCTTGCGCCGGTGCTCGACTCGCTTCCGCTGGCGACCGGCATGAGCCTGAAGGAAGCAACTCAATGGGAAGGCTGCATTGCTGCCCAGTTGGCGCGAGGAATCAACGAATCGGGGCGAAGCGGGCAGTTGCTGCGTGATGGACTCGAAGCCATTCGGGCCAGGCTTGCGACGCAAAGGGATATCCTCACGCCAGTGGACACCCTGTTGAATCGCGGTGGATTCGACATGTCATCCATCACGCACTGGAATACCGGTCGGGGCGAAGGCGCGCTGTGGCAGGCGGCGGCAACTCTGGACGATCTTTCAACGGCGACGGTGCAGTCGGCGGGTTATCTGGCCCAGGCGGACGCGGTGACTTTCGGCCAGGCCAACGGCGCTGACGCCTCGTTCATTGCGCCGCTGGTTCCGGAGCTTCCCGCCGTCCGGGGGCGATTCGACCATTTCAAGCCTGTGATGATGGGCGATTTCCGCGTGGACGGCCAGAGTTGCAGCCTTGAAGATGAAGGTGGTCGGGGAGGCGGCATTCCGGATGCCGGTTTCTGGCGCCGGCTGGGACCGTGGGCGAATCTGTTTCAGTGGCGTATCTACTATTCCAGCCCCACCGCGTGGGAGTGGGTTGAGCCGACTCCGGGACGTGGCGATGAACGAGGCGGCGGCGGGCAGATCGCCATTGGCGGCAGGACGCGAGGCGCCGGGGCGAGGGATCGCTCCGGAGGCGGCGGCTACCGCGCGACACAATACGAGCTTATGGGCTACCGCACGTATGGACCCGTGGAATGGGCTCTGCGGCACATTGACAGGTACGCCTACCGCGAGTTGAGCGACACGTTTTTCGACTATTACATGCGTCTCCTTAGCCGCATCAAGCTCGACTACATGTTCGTGTCCCCCAGCCCCGTAACCGTCGTCTACCCCGACTGGATCACCGACTACAATCAGGCCAGGGCCGTGGCGATTCCTGCCCCGCAGAATGTGCACTCCACGATGTTCTACCTGGTGGAGGTCTGCTCGTCGGTTCCGCCCGATGGGCCAGGGTGGTTGAGTCCGGGAACGTATCGCGCCAACAGCGATGAGCCCATGGCAATCTGGCTCGACGGATGGGTCGATCCGCAGGGATGGCCCGCGCCCAAAATCGCAGAACACATCTGGAAAGATACCTGGACCTACGAAACGACCGAGGATTGGGATCTTGGCCTGCATCTTCAGCTAGAAAACCCCGACGATCCCAACAGCGAACCTGTATGGCACGAGGTCTACGTCGTGCAGTGGTTCATATGGGGCGGCATTAACGTGGGCGAAGAAGTCGAGGTTACAAACCCGGCCAACTGGAGCAACGAGCAGGATCTGCCCGCGCCGTATCTTCTTGACACCAACGTGGGCGACTACGACCAGATCGACCCTCACAACGACAAAGGCGTGCGCCGGTCGCACTTCTCATACCTTGGCGTGGCGCGCGGTTCTCCAGCCGCCGACGTCTGGGGCAGCCGGTTCTCGTCTATCAACCCGTCAGGTTCGATGTACGCCGTGGCGCAGGCCAAGGTGTTCAACCGGACAAGCTGGGATCTGTGGACGCAGGACTGGCGGGCAAGCCTGGCGCCGGTGACAATGTGGGACGACTGGGCGGCCCGCCTGGAAGCCGCCCAAAACCAGGCCCCGCTGGTGGACAACCTCGTGCATCCTAACGAAGTGCTGAATTCCAGCGAGTACTTTCAACGACTCCTGCCGATATTGAATACGTATACGAATCATTAAGATGAACGCTTTGAGATCATACCGCCGCTTGCGCCAGCCCCGCCGCCGATGCGGCGCCGCCATGGTGGAATTCGTGATGGTCATTCCATTGCTGGCGACGGTATTGGCGCTGACCTTCTGGTTCGGCTGGTCCATGGTCAACCAGCAACACGTCCGCATGGCCGATCGCTACGCGGTTTGGCGAGTTTTGTCGCAAAAAGGCATGCCGTCGAACCAGCAGATCAACGAGGGTTTACTGGCAAGCAAAGGAACGGACGTTTACACAACATCCGATTCCGGCCCGGCGACAGTGCTTCAATCGTATGTGGACATCGCATCTTCGCAGGGCGACGCCGCGGGCACGCTGGCGAACGAGCTTGTTCTTGCAAGGTTCCCGCGCGGGCTGCGAATCGAGCTGCGGGCGGAGTTCCCTTCGAACGTCCGCTTGTGGCAGCGGTTCAACGGGCCTATCGCCGGCAGACATGTCCGCGACGGCGTGCAGTGGCGAAGGTCCGAGGTGCGGTGCGAGTCGGCTCTTAACGAGATGTTCCTCAGCCGCCTGAACGAAATGCTGACAACGCTTCCCCCACAATCGCAGAATTTCGGCGCCGCCTTTCGCGACCTGTACCTGGGGGGCTGGTAGCATTGGCCGGCGGCGAAGTGGACAATGCACGCAAGAAGACTCGACTGGCGCGAGCCATACTTTGGGCGGCGCTGGCGGTATCGCTGGTGTTCTGCGCTCTGGAAGCCCACAAGGCGTTCGTTGGCCCCAGGCAGGTTGAAGAACAAACTCGCCCCATCGACGTGAAAGCCTACAAGCCCCAGCCCGACAGACCGCTTGCCGCGCTGGATTCCATCGAACAACTGATTGATTCACCGGTGAGGCCGTCCACCGAAGAGCTGGAACCCGCCCCGCCGCCCGGCGCCAGGCAAGTGTATGTGCGGACGGTTCGAGATGAAGCTTTGGTTGGCAAGTACCGCTACGCCGGCGCGATCAGCGACGCCATTGCCCACTACGAATCGGGCTTCGAGGCCCTCAACTGCCGAAAGATCGCCCAGGATGCCGCCGGGGAAATGCACAGGCTGATATATGCCGGCAATCAGGGCAACATGATTCTTGTGATAAAGCCCGCCGACAACGGCGGCGAACTGGACATAACTCTCACAGTTTTGAAAGCAACACGTTAGAATCGGTTCTTGCGATTCCGCATCTGTTCGCACGTAACAGATGTCGCAATAGAGTATAGGAGAACCCATGGCGGACGAGACACCTGCTGTGCAGAACAAGGGAATGCTCATCGTAGCCCTGGTGCTGGGGGTGCTGGTGGTGCTGGTGTACAACTGGCAGATCACCCAGGTGCGAGATGAGGCCAAGGGCGAAACGGTTTACCTGCTTCGCGTGGCCGTTGACTACAAGCAGGGCACTGCTCTGGACGCCCGGCGACTGGAAGTGAATGAAGTTGCCGCCCACCATGCCAAGGGCCTTGGACCGGTTGTCGTTCTGCGCCGGCCGGAAGAGAAGAACAACTTCAACGGCTACACCATTAACCGTTCGATGCGGGCTGGTGAAACGCTGCTCTGGAGCCACATTCAGCATCAGGCCGATCCACCGCCTTCGTCGCTTATAACGCCGGGAATGGTGGCCAAGGCGATACGCCTGCAAAAAGCGCCGGGCGACATCCTGCGCCCCGGCGATCTTGTCAACCTGTTGGGCAGATTTCCGGTGAACGGCGTAGTTCAGCCATACCGGATTATCGAGGGCGTTAAGGTGGTTGGCGTTGGCGGAAAGACTATCAATGAAAGCCCGCTGAGCGATAGTTACGCCCGAAGGGATGAGGGCCTCACCAGCTATCGTGAGATCACCATTGAACTCAGCAGGGAAGCTTCGCTTCAAATGGAGGCGATCCTTGCTCACGCATCGCTTGGCCTGGAGATCGAGGTGCTGCCGCACAGCGCAATTGTGCCCGATGCCGGCAAGGTAAACCCCGACCTTCTTCGCGCATTGCCGGGAATTCCAGTGACTCAGCGAGATTGACGGAGACTACCTTGGAGATCTGGGTCTACAACCAGTACAACGATCAGCGGGAAGTGGTCAAGGCCGACGGCGAGGAGATCAGCATCGGCAGGGACGACGGAAACAGCGTCACGCTGCGCAGCCCGTTTGTCTCCCGCAGGCACGCCAGGATCATCCATCAGAACGGCTCGTTCTGGCTTGAATCGCTGGGTCTTAACGGCGTTACAGTCGCCAACAACACCATTCCCTGCCGCCAGAAGTGCAAGATAGAGTACGGCGACGAAATCCGCGTTGGCGAATTCAGCCTTTTCATGATGGAACCGGCAGCCCGGCGCATCGGCGCGGCGCAGAAGGTGGTGTCTCCACGCAAGCGCGTGATCGAACTCGAACACCGCATGCATGCCGAGCTGCTCGAAAAGCTTAATCTGCGAGTCACCGGCCAGCGCGGAAGCGCCGACGAAGAGCACGTCGTACTGATCAAGCGCAAGCTCGCCGAGATCATCGCCGCGCACCAGGCCGAGGTTGACGACCAGATGGCCGATTACCTGCTGGGCGAATTCCTCTGGCGCAGTGTCGTGACGGAAATCGCCCGGCGCGCCACCGGAAAGCTGATGTACAGCTACGGCTACGAGAAAACTGACCTGCTTTCAGCGAAGCACGAGGATGTGCTCAACCGCCTGATCGGCGACACCATCAGCAGCTTTCCACTGAAGCTGCGCCGGCACACGGTTCGCGAAGATGTGGCGATGGTGGAAAAAGGCTGGCCCGATCACAGCCAGAAGGCCGCCCAGCGAGTCAACGCCGACCTGCGCCTGTATGTCGTGCGGCGGATGCTCTCGAAGGAAATCGAGGACGTCGTGCTGGGCTACGGCCCGCTTCAGGATCTGCTTGAAATGCCCAACGTCAACGAGATCATGGTGGTGGGCAAGGACAAGATCTACATCGAGAAGGACGGCAGCGTGCAGAACACCGGCCGGAGCTTCTTCAACGACGAGATCGTCCAGAGCATCATCGAGCGGATCATCACGCCCGTCGGCAGAAGGATCGACCGGTCTACGCCTCTTGTCGACGCCCGCCTGCCCGACGGCTCGCGCGTCAATGCCGTTATCAACCCGCTGAGCCTCTGCGGGCCGGTGCTCACGATACGAAAGTTCGCGCGAATCCCCTTCACCGTGGACGACCTGGTGGAGCGCGGCACAATGACCGAGCCGGCTGCGAACTTCTTCCGCGCGTGCGTGATGGGACGCAAGAACATCATCATCTCTGGCGGAACCGCCAGCGGGAAAACCACCACGTTGAACGTGCTGAGCAACTTCATTCCTCCGCAAGAGCGAATCATCACTATTGAAGACTCCGCCGAGCTTCAACTGCCTCAGGAACACCTCGTGCGGCTTGAAACCCGCCCGGCGAACATCGAGGGCAGAGGCGCGTACGCCATTCGCGACCTGGTGAAGAACGCCCTTCGAATGCGGCCCGACCGCCTCATCGTCGGCGAGTGCCGCGGAGCTGAGGCCCTCGACATGCTTCAGGCAATGAACACCGGACACGACGGCTCGATGAGCACGCTGCACGCCAACAGTCCCATCGACGCGGTCATGAGACTCGAAACGATGGTGCTCATGGCGGTTGAAATGCCAGTCAGGGCGATCCGCGAGCAGATCGCGGCCGCGATGCATGTCATCGTCCAGATGGCCCGTCTGCCCGACGGCCGGCGGCGGGTGACGCACATCAGCGAGATCACGGGCATAGACCCCGAAACCACCAGGGTTACCGTCGAAGATGTCTTCGTGATGCGCGGGATCGGCGAAAAGGCTCGGCTGAGGCACACGGGCTACATCCCCTCCTTCAGCGAAGAGCTTATCGAACAAGGCTTCCTGAGCATCGAGGTGTTCGCATGATACTGCCCGAATCAGCCACGCAGATTGTCATCACCTCGGCGGTGGTCTTTGTGCTTTCGGCAGCGGGCGCGGTGCTGGCGTACAGGCCCGTCAAGGAAATCATCCGCCGGCAGGAACATCTGTACGCCACGATACTGCAAAAGAAGCTGCTGCTGAACATCAGCCCGCGCATGGTCACGATTCTTACGCTGGTGGGCATGGGCCTTTTGGCGCTGATAGGCATGCAAGTGGCCGACAGCGGCATGGGCGCCCTGCTCGGCGCTGCCGTGGGGATGGTCATTCCGACGGTTGCCCTGCACGCCTTGCGAAAACGCCACCTTCATCGCCTTGAGAAGCAGCTTGTCGGCGGAATTCACACGCTTACCAGCGGCGTGCGGGCGGGATTGAATCTTGTCCAGTCGCTTGGGCTTCTTGCACGCGACGGCCCGACGCCGCTGAAGCACGAGGTGGCCCACCTTCTGCGAGAGTACGAATACGGCGTGCCGCTTGAAGAAGCCATGGAAAACTCGGCCCTGCGAATCGGCTCCAGCGACTATCGCCTGCTGTTCGCGGCCCTGCAGACCCACCGCCACCGCGGCGGCGATCTTGGCGAGACCCTCGAACGCATCGGCAACTCCATACGCGAAATACAGCGGCTTGAGAATCGCGTCAAAACCCTCACCGCCGAAGGCAGGGCCACGTCGCGCTGGCTGGGCGCGATGCCGATAGTCGTCATCGGCATTTACTATTTCATGATCGATCCGGCCGGGCTCGAAGCCATGTTCGCCGACGGCCTGGGCAAACTGCTTATCATGCTGGTGCTGCTGCTGAACGTGCTGGGCTTCGTCTGGATTCGCAAGATCATGTCGGTGGACATCTGATCAATGAACAGGCAGACCTTCATAATCCTGGCCATTCTGGTTGTCGTGGCGGTTCTGGTCGCCGTGGGCGTGGCCGCCACCGGCGCGGCATGGTCCAGAGTGGCGATAAGCGCGATGGGTTTCCTGGCGATAAGCCTGCTCATCGTGTCGGTATTCAGCCAGCCGGGCGAAATCAGCATGTCGTCCCAGCGCGAGGCGGCAATAGCAACCGGCCACGAAGACAGAAAGACCATCTTCGAGAACCCCCTCTGCCGCCCGCTCATGTGGCTACTGCTTCTGCTGACGCACCGCCTGGCGATGCCCGGCCTCAAGCGATGGATCAGAAAGCAACTTGTCGCCGCCGGAAGCCCCAATTACTACACGGCTGAGGAATACCTGGCGCTTGCCCTGCTTTGCGGGTTCATTCTGGGCGTGCTGTTCGAGGCGGGCAGCCTGCTGATCAATCGGCAGTTCAGCGCCTTCGCGTTTTTCATGGGCGCAACAGTTGGCGCGGGCCTGGCAATCTACCAGCTTTACGATCGCGCCCACAAACGCATCAGTTGCATCGCCCGCCGAGTGCCGTACGCCATGGATCTCATCTCGCTGGCGATGGGCGCCGGCGCCACCTTCACCGAGGCAGTCAAGACCGTCGTGCGAGAGCAGGGCGACGACCCGTTCAACGTAGAGCTGCGAACGATGCTTGCCGAAATGGAGTTGGGCTCAACGCGCCCCAAGGCGCTGGCGAATCTGGCGCAGCGCATTCCGCTCGACTCGCTCCAGGGCATTATCTCCAGCGTGGTGCAGGCCGAGGAGCTTGGCACGCCGCTTGGCGACGTTCTTCACGACCAGGCGACTTTGCTGAGGCAGGCGAGGTACGTGCGAGCCGAAAACGCAGCCGCGGTAGCCAGCGTTCGAATACTGCTGCCCTGCCTGCTGCTTGTCATGGCCGTGGTGCTTACGGTCTTCGGGCCGATGATTCTCAAGGCGATTCGAGGAGGCCTGTTCTGATGGCGCAGTGGGCCGAACTGATATTCATGCAAGGGCCTCAACAGGGCGCGCGGGTTCAACTGCGGCACAACCAGCTTATCGTCGGGCGCGACCCGCAGTGCGCACTGGTGCTGCAGGAGGCGTACGCCTCGCGGAAACATTTTCAGCTCGATCTCACGGCAGAGGGTTGGCTTGTCGAGAATCTCTCGGACAGGGGAACCCTCATCAACGGCAAGAAGTTCAAGCACGGCAAGCGAGTGCTTCTGGACACGGGCGATGTTTTAGGCACGGGCGCGGAAACCGAAATCCTGTTCATCGCACCCGGAGCTGACGCGTCGGGCGCCATCGCCGCATACAGAAGCATGAGGGTGCAGACCCAGAAGCAGCAACAACCCCCGCAAGTGCAGGAACCGTTGCCCGAACAGCCCCCCACAGACGAACCGGCCTCGCCCGTAGCGTCAGAGGCCGCCGCAAGCGGCAGCGACGCGCTGAAGAAATACCGCAAGTACATCATCTTCGGCGGCGCTTATCTGGCGGCGATGGTCGTGCTGATCATATTCCTTGCGAGCCTCAAAAAGAGCGACGCCAAGGCGAACCAGCCCGCCCGTTTGAGCGAACGCGACATATCCGAGGCTTTCTACCAGCCCATCGAGCGGCACCAGAATCTCAATATCGCAGCCGAGATGCTTGAACAGGCCCGGGCGCTGTGGCCCAAACGCAACTTCCGACGCGCCGACCTTCAGGCGTGCGTGATGGCCTTCAAGCTGCACCTGGCGTATGCGAACTCGGTGGATTTTGACGACCCGAACGTGCACGGCATGTTCATCCAGGCACGCGACGAGCTCATAAGCAGGGTGCAGGACGAGTACAGCCAGGCCTGGATCAGCCAGCAGGCACAGAAGTGGCGAGAGTCGCTTATGCGTTGGAATTCGCTCCAGATGATGCTGCCGCGAAGCAACGACTGGGACACCCCCGCCTACCGCGACCTGCAGGACAACATCATGAGCCACGTGGCCTACGTGCGCAGGAAGATGCCCGCCAAGCGCAGATAGTCACCGCGGCCTAAAGCGAGAACTCCTCGAACTCGTGCGTGCACGCCGGGCGCGGTCTCCTGTTCACCTGCTCGGCTGTTCAGACTTTCCAATCCTTCGATCAGAAGTTTTCCGCCGCAACCTCGAAATGCGCCTGCGGATGCTTGCAGACCGGGCAGGAATCCAACGCCTTGTCGCCTTCGTACGTGAAGCCGCAGTTACGGCAGCGCCATTTCACCTTTGCGCCCTTTGCGAAGACCTTGCCGGACTTGAGATTCTCCAGCAGTCGCTTGTAGCGTTCCTCGTGTTCCTTTTCGATTTTCGCCAGGCCGTCGAACAGGCGGGCGATATCGTCAAAGCCTTCCTCGCGGGCGACCTTGGCCATGCGTGGATACATGCATGTCCATTCCTCGTTTTCGCCTTCGGCGGCGGATTTGAGATTGGCGGCAGTGTCGCCTATACCCGACAGAAGCTTGAAGTGCAGCTTGGCGTGTTCTTTTTCGTTCTCCGCGGTTTCCATGAAAATCGCGGCCATCTGCTCGTAACCTTCTTTTTTGGCCACTGATGCGAAGTACGTGTACTTGTTGCGCGCCTGCGATTCGCCCGCGAAAGCTTCCCAAAGACATTTCTCGGTCTTGCTGCCCTTAAGTTCCGGCATTGTTTACTCCGTTGTGAGTGGGTTGTTTGCAGTAGCTATACGACCTGGCGATTCTCATCTTCGTGCAGGGAATGCTGCGCCTGCGTGCGATCCTCGTCTTGTCGCCTGTGGTTTATCTTCAGCTTTTTGGCGTAAAGGTCAAGGACCGTTGTCATGTCCATGCCCAGCAGCTGGCACATGCTGATCCAGAAGAACAACATGTCAACCACCTCCACCCGGGCGTTCTGGATGTCCTGAAGCTCATGCTGGCGGCCTTCGCGCGCTTCCTTATACCAGTGCTTCCACGAGAGGCAGTTGAGCAGCTCATGACATTCCGATGACATGGCGTCTATGTAGTTCTTCAGCGCCCGCCC
>Ga0123333_10004784_pt1 | contig 12530 bp, 7 predicted proteins | sample BioC12SIPDNA_3_FD_89957 | JGI IMG/M metagenome (GOLD analysis project Ga0123333, IMG submission 89957) | Anaerobic biogas reactor microbial communites from Washington, USA - Biogas_R2_B C12 SIP DNA | ecosystem: Engineered > Bioreactor > Anaerobic > Unclassified | place: Washington, USA...
CTGGCCGAGGGAGGACAGCCGCTCCGCCTTTTCCAGGCGCCGCTCCATTTCGATAATCCCGGCCAGGTGGCGGTTCTGGTTCTGATAGAGCAGCCACATGGCGAGGATCGCAACGACAAGCGTAAAGAACAGGGAAAGAAACATGCTTCGGCGGTTTTCAGACAGGATTTTTTCGGCGCTTTCCCTTTTCAGGCCGATGCGGGCGACGCCGCCCACCCGGTCGCTGAGCTGAAAGGGCGCGGTAATATCGAGAATGGGCTGCTTTCCAAAGGTCATCTTCCGCGTTTCCATGCTTTTCCGGCCTGAGGAGACGCTGTGGAAGGCGGAGTCCAGATTCTTCCAGGGACCGGGAAGCTTTCCCGCCTGGCCAAGCAGTTTTCCATCGTGATCCCTGATCACGAGATAGAGAAGTTCACGCCCCTCGCCAAGCTTTTCCATGGCCTTCTCAACAGAAACCCTCAGTGCCCAGTAGCGGATAGCGTCCCTCTTCAGGGCGATCACCACCGTGCCGCTGTCATCCGCCCGCCGAAGGGCCACAAAATTGATGTTCTGCTGCTGAAGGGAAGAGATCAGATTGGCGCCGCTGGATACGGCAGGAAACCGATCCTTTTCGCCGTTTCCGCTGACAGGGGATTGGACGTACTGGCCGGAAAAAACGATGCTCCCCGCCTTGTCGATGACCGCAATCAGCCAGAGATTCTCCCGTTCGGCAATGGCATGAAGATATTCGTTGCTGATTTGATCCGTCTGCCACTTTTCATCCACATCCCGACCGATGACGGCCAGGGCGGAGGTCAGCCAGTTTTCCGGAGAGAAAGATTCTTCCCGGAGAGGGGTAAAGGTGGGTGCATTTTCATGCTGGGCAGCCTGAATCAGGGTTTTCAGGTTGTCCTCCGCCATCTTCCGCACAACGCTTATCGTAGCCAGGCCCTGGTTTTCCATGAGCCCGGTGAGTGAACGGTCGCTTCGCCGGATGTCCATAATGCCCATGAACAGGAACAGGGCGATAAAAACGACGCAGGCGATCGCCACGGAAATGGGCTGCAGAAACGAACGCTCATGGCCGGACACGGAATCCTGCCAGATCACTTTTTCCTCATCTTTCATGTCATGTTTCCCGCTGACGGTCCCTGGAGGGGTCAGCCCTCCGGTATTTCAACTCCGCCACGATCGACATCTTAGGGTGATCCATCAAAAAGTCAACCCCTTAAAATCGGGGCATCCAGAGGGGGGGGGGATGGACCATGAGAATCACGGGAAGCCTTGGGCAGCCGGATCAAACTGGAAAATCCGCAACGGGGCAATCGGCGCGGTGCTTTCGGCCGGCAAAGTTTCCAGCGAATTCCGGCCCGGAAGAGGCTGGAGCGGATCGGAAGCCCTGCGCTTGAAAGCGCCAGAACCGGCAGCAGGCTCGAGGCAGGGGAGAACCGGCGTAGATCGCCTGGAACATCGATGGGCCGCTTTCGACAATATTGTCGAAGGGCGACATAACGGGACACCGTTGCATCTTCTTGTTCTTTCATGGTTTTTTAAAAAGGCTGATCTCATCTGTCGACATTTCTTGCCTCTGGAAAAAAGCCTCTTTTTATCCGCCCCTGAACCAAACTAAAATATAGAATCGTCATTTCAATATGTTACAGAATTATCACGCAACTGGCACAATCGATGCTTTCTTTAACGACAAAAGACGAAAATCCGGCGAATTCAAACGGGCAGAAGGAGCCGGGTTCCATAACTGAGAAAGCAATCCCGAAATCGTCTTATCCTCCTGGACTGAAGGGGAGCAAAAAGCTCCCCTTCAGTCTTTTTGCATGGGCCAACAAATCCCCCTATCCCCCCTTGCATTTTTCCGGGGCCATTATCCCGTTGAAGGAACACTCCACTCCGTGCTAAATTCCTGCCACCCATTCCAACCGGAAGAGGTCTCGCACCTCTTCTCCAGAGGTCGTTGATGATAAAAACCGAACTGGATCTGCTGGTCTTCGGCAGTCTCCTCTTAACGATGTCGAGTCAGCAGGCCGTTGTCGAACACCCCGTCCTGGGCATCCGGGATGGAAAAATCGTTTTCGTCATGCCGAGAAAGGACTTCCAGGAAGGGGCCTATTGCGCAAAAAAAGTCCTGAACAGGCGCGCTACCCTGATTATGCCCGGGCTGATCAATACCCATACCCACCTGGCCATGACCTGCTTCCGCGGCATGGCGGACGACCTCCCCCTGATGACCTGGCTTCATGAGCGCATCTTTCCCGCGGAAGCGCAGCATGTCAGCCCGCAGATGGTGTACGCCGGATCGCTCCTGGCCATGGCGGAGATGATCCTGTCCGGTACGACGACCTTCTGCGACAGCTACTTTTTCGTGGATTCCGTCGCCCGGGCAGCCATGGACGCGGGCATGCGGGCCGTTGTCTCCCAGGGATTCATCGATTTTCCCACACCGGACACCCCCGATCCGTCCCGGCAGCTGGACACCGTGGAACGGCTGATCGCCTCCTGGAAAGGCGCCTCGCCTCTGATCCAGCCCGCCCTCTTTTGCCACTCCCCCTACAGCTGCTCTCCGGAAACCCTTCTCCGGATCAAGGCGGCGGCCTCCCGGGAGAATCTTCTCTATATGCTCCACCTGTCCGAAACCCGCGAGGAGATTTCCCTGATTCAGGAGCGCTACGGCAGAAAGCCGGCGCTCTTTCTCCGCGATCTGGGAGTCCTCGATTCAGCGACCCTCGCCGTCCACTGCACGTGGCTCGACGAGGAAGAGATGGCGGTTCTCGCCGAATGCGGCGTCCGGGTTTCTCACGCCCCCCAGAGCAACATGAAGCTGGCCTCCGGAATCGCCCCCATCCCGGCAATGCAGGCCCGCGGGATTCCCGTCTCTCTCGGCACGGACGGCTCCGCCAGCAACAACGACCTGGACCTTTTCCGGGAAATGGACACGGCGGCCAAGATTCACAAGATCGCCACCATGGACCCGACCGTCATGAAAGCCCGCCAGGTGGTCCAGATGGCCACCCTCGACGGCGCCAAGGCCCTGGGACTGGAGGAGCGGATCGGGTCCATCGAGGCCGGCAAGGCCGCCGATCTCATTATCCTTGATTTGAATCAGCCGCATCTGACGCCGATGTACGACCCCTTTTCCCACCTCGTCTATGCCGCAACCGGATCGGATGTGCTCACCTCCATCATCAACGGCAACGTCGTGATGGAAAACCGGGAACTCCGTCACCTGGACCTGGATGCCATCATGAAGGAGGTCAAAGCGATTGCGAAAAGAATCAAAAAGGGTCATCGTGACTAAGCCGGTCCTCATCGGCGGGCAACGCCCGCTTTTCCTCCCTTCAAGGAGAGGAATGGCCTTCACCACGGAGACTCAATTCAACGATGCTTTCCCGGGCCACATAAGACAGGAATGACGGCCCCCTCTTGCCCGTGCCGGAAGAGCGGCTTCGCATGGCCCCCGCACCGGAATGGATGGTGCGGGAAGGCATGACGCTGACACGAAATGTTCTACTGAACAACCGGGACAGCCACAAAGGACCCCCATCCGGGGAAATTTCCTTGACATCACCAGAATCAGGAGTATGATGGAAGGTGTGCTAACTACCTGATTCATTTAACTTATAAGATACTTTGGATCAAGGAGCGCCAGGCCGGGGGCGGAGACATCTCAGCCCCCGGCACGGGCGGATGCAGGACGGGATCGTTCCCGGCGGATGAGCCGGTCCGGGAAGCCCGGCAATGAATTCAAGGGGGAGATGGAATGCGCTGGAGGGGCGAAAGACAAAGTGACAACGTTGAAGACCGTCGAGGCATGTCCCTTCCGCGCGGCGCCAAGGTGGGCGGCCTGAGCGGTCTGGGCATACTGGCGATTTTTGTGATCAGCATGTTGTTCGGCATTGACCCGTCCGCTGTCCTGCAGAACCTTTCGCAGCAGCAGCCTTCATCCGTCTCCGTTCCGCAGAGCGGTCAGACGGCTGGTAGTGACGACATGCGCGACTTTGTTGCCGTTGTGCTCGCGGAAACCGAAGATGTCTGGAGGAGCGAATTCCAGAAAATGGGGCGCACCTACCAGGAGCCGAAGCTGGTCCTTTTTTCAGGTTCCGTTGAATCGGCATGCGGGATGGCGGGTTCCGCCGTCGGTCCCTTCTACTGCCCGGCCGACCGGAAGGTTTATCTCGATCTGAGTTTTTTTGAGGAGCTGAGGACACGATTTGGCGTTTCCGGTGATTTTGCCGAGGCCTATGTCATTGCCCATGAGGTGGGCCACCATGTGCAGACGCTGCTGGGCATCACGGAGAAGGTGAACAGGCTGCAGCCGCAGCTGAACGCTTCGGAGAAAAACAGATTGTCCGTCATGGTGGAATTGCAGGCGGACTGCCTCGCAGGCGTCTGGGCTCATCAGACGGAGAAGAGCCGCAGGATCCTCGAAGCCGGAGACATTGAAGAGGGGCTCAATGCCGCCAGTGCGATCGGCGACGACCGGATTCAGAAAAGTTCGCGGGGCTATGTTGTTCCGGACTCCTTTACCCATGGGAGTTCCGCCCAGCGGGTGCGCTGGTTCAAGACCGGGCTCGAAAACGGAACGTTCCAGGGCTGCAACACCTTCAACACTGACCAGCTGTAGGACTTCGGCGCGCGTTACAAAGGAAAAAGTGCGGAAAAGATGAATCCCATGAAAATCATGGTCTCGTTGTTCAAATACTGCTGGGTTCTCCCGGTATCATGCATCGGCATGATACTGCTCCCCTTTGTTCTTCTCTCCGGGGGGGGCGTCTCTTTTGCGACCGGCGCCATCGAGGCGCAGGGGGGTCTGCTGCCTGCCCTGTTGTCCTCACGCCGCTTTCGATTCTCCATTGCCGCGTTGACCGTCGGCCACGTCATTTTCGGCCCGGACCGCGACAGCCTCCGGCGTTGCCGCGATCACGAGCATGTTCATATCCGGCAATACGAACGCTGGGGGCCTTTTTTACCCCCTCTTTACCTCCTGTCGAGCGCCGCGGCCCTGCTTCGTGGCCGGGATCCATACCGGGACAACAGGTTTGAACAGGAAGCCTTTCGTCTTTCGGACCCCTCGGATGGGCCACAGGGGCAGAGAGCTTAACTCATCTGAGAGTCTCAAGGTTTTTTTCTAAGAAGCAATCTCCCGTCGTAAAGGGGCGGGTGGCTCTTAAACGGAACGTTTCTTTTGGCAGGAAGGAGGAGAAAAATGGACTTCAAAAAAATTGTTGATCAGGTCAAGGATGCGGCTGAGGACCTTAAGGAGAAGGCCGGGGCGAAGATCAAGGAGGCCCGTGAAAATCTGGACCAGGACCATGACAACATCCCCGATGCCCTGGAAGGCCTGACGGACAAAGCCAAAAAACTGGCGGAACAGGCGGAGGCAAAGGCCAAGGAACTGGCGGAAAAAGCGGAGGACACCTTTGATGAGGCAGCGGACAGGCTGGGGAAGATGGCGGACCAGACCAAGGCCAAATTGGGCGAAGTCAAGGACGAAGCGGAGAAGGCCGTAGGCCAGGCACGCGAGAAACTGGGAATGTCGGACAAGGACGAAAAAAAGAGCTAGCTCCGGGAATCGATGTTCAAAACTTCCAGGGACGCTTCCCTCACATGAACCGAGAGGAACAACCATGACGGTACAACAGCGTGTCCTCAGCCCGGAACTGAAAAGGAAATACGACTGGCTGAGGGATGTTCTCCAGCGATGCCTGTCGCTGGCCGACGCATGCGCGGAAAGCGAGTCCTCGTCGATTCTGAGGGAGCGTCTCCTGCTTCTGCAGTCGGCGGCGCTCTTTGTCATTGTCGGCGAGGTGAAGTCGGGCAAGAGCAGCTTCATCAACGCCCTTCTCGGAGAAAATGTGTGCGAGGTTGCACCGGATCCCTGCACGGCGGTCATCCAGGAACTGGTCTATGGCGAAGAGTACTCAAAGACGGTCCTGGGGGATTTCTGGGAGAGGGTTCGTCTGCCCAGGGCGGTCCTTCAGGACATAACCATCGTCGATACGCCCGGAACGAACTCCGTCCTCCGCAATCACCAGACGATTACGGAAAACTACATCCCCAAGAGCGATCTCGTCGTCTTCGTTTTTCCGGCCAAGAATCCCCATACCGCGACGGCATGGGAGCTTCTCTCCTTTGTGCGGCAGGACTGGCACAGGAAGACCGTCTTCATTTTGCAGCAGGCTGATCTTGCCACCCAGCAGGAGCTGGCCATCAACTCGGACCGGGTGAGGCAGTACGCCCGCGAGCGCAACGTCCAGAACCCCATCTTATTTACGGTCTCCGCGAAGCGGGAAATGGAGGGAGCGTCGGACAGCGGTTTTGCGGAGTTTCGGGAATATCTGTGCAACACCGTGGAGAGCGGCGAGGTCTGGAGCATGAAACTGGAGGTGTCACGGGACACCGTCCGGAAAATCGCCGGCGACCTGCTTGCGAAACTTCGCACGGAGGAGGCCTCCATTGCGGAGGACAAGGCCTTCTACCAGGACCTCCTGGCCAGGGTGGACGGGCGCCGTGAGAAGGCGCTTTCGCTCAGGCGGCTGGTGGTGGACAGTCTGGGCGTTTCCTATGACCGTCTTGCCTCCGGACTTGAGGAGGATTTCCGGCAAGGCTTGGAGATCGGGACGATCCTGCGCCGCTCCATTCCCTTCCTTCGCGATAAGGATGTAAAAACATGGATCAACGAAACCCGCGAAACGTTCGAGCGAACGGCTGAAAAAGAGATTGAGGCCGAGTCCTCCCGCATTTCAAAGGACCTCTCCGATGAGATGAAAACCATGCTCGATGATCTGACCACGGCCATCGAGCACCGGCGGGAGGGGCAACAAAAGGCCGGATATCCCGCCGCCGCGGACCGCATGGAGATCCTCGAACGGCTTCGGCACCAGCTCCAGGACCTCCGCATCTCAGACATCGTCACCGAAAAAGGCGTTCAGGGCTCCGAACTCGGCAAACTCACGCTGACCGGCGGGGGGATTGCGGCCATTGGCGCTGTCATCGCCATGGCAACGCACCTCATCGCCTTTGACATAACCGGCGGTATCCTGACCGCTTTAGGGACCGGCCTGGTCGCCGCAACACTGCTCTGGAAGCGTTCGGCGCTCATGAATGAATTCTCGGAAAAGATGACGACATCACGAAATGAGTTCCGGGAGCGCCTGGATCGAGAGATCTCTTCCATGTTCGAGCGGCTTTTCCTTGAAATTCAATACGACCTCAAAGAGCCGTTGTCGCGCCTCGACGAAAAAACATCCCGGATTGGTTCCCTCATCGAGGAAGCGCGGCGCATCCGGGATGCTGCCGATCTGCTGTAAAACCGATGCGGAACGGCCCGCCGGGCCGACTCCACGCGATCCCACGGACTTCCAGGTATTCCGCAACGGCATTCCAAGATTCTCCTTTCCATCCCCATCCCGCCTTCAGCCGTCGACAGATCCGCATTAAAATCTCAAGCCCGGGCTGCCCGGAGGGATTCTTTTTCAACGGCGCACGTCAATCACAGGTACCCGCCGGATGCCCGGTTGACATGAATCGATAAACACGTTAATCTGTATTAAATAAATGTTAATACGTCACTATCCTTTCAGCCTAACACGCGGGAAGTCCATGAGCGAACTTTCGGAAACGAGCCGTGATCTTCTTCAAGAAATCGCCGCCCTGCAGGAGAGGATCCGGGAGCTTGAACAATCCGCCGCCCTGCGAAAGAGGGAAGAGGACTCCTTGCGATTCTCTCTGCAGCAGTTGCGGCTCCTCATCGACACCGCGCCGGATTTGTTCTTTCTGAAAGACCTTCAATACCGTTACCTCCTCGTCAATGCCGCCAATGCCCGATTCTTCGGCCGCGGGGAGGAGGAGATCCTGGGCAGGACCGACTTCGAACTCATGCCCGGGGAGGTGGCCCGCGCCTGCCGGGAGAGTGATCAACGGGCTGTTCGCAGCCGGGCGCTCGTGGTCAACGTGGAGCCGGTAGGGGAAAGATTCTATGAAACCCATAAATTTCCCCTCTTTGTGGCTGGCGAGGTGGTCGGGGTCGCCGGCATCGTCCGCGACACCACCGATCATAAACGGACAGAAGAAGCGCTCCAGAACAGCGAGGAGCTCCGGAATACGATCCTGAACAATGTCGGCGCCTATATCTTTCTCAAAGACAGAGGGTCTCGCTATACCTATGTCAACAGCATGGTGGGCCGGCTCTTCGGCTCCAGCGAACAGGAAATCAGCGGGAAAGACGACACCAGCTTTTTCTCAGCCGCCTCCGTCGAAGAAATCAGGAGAAGCGACCGCCGCGTCATCGAGCATGGAGAAACCGTTACCCGCGAAGAGGTTGATCTTGCTTCGGCGGATCAGGCGCCGCGGACATACTGGACGGTGAAGATCCCCCTCAGGGACGGCAGCGGAAGCATCTACGGCCTGTGCGGCATCTCCACGGACATTACGGCCCTCAAGCGGGCCGACGAGGCCATGAAGCTCAATGCCGAACGAACGGAGGCGCTGCTGCAGCTGAATTCAATGACAAGCGCCTCCATCCACGAAATAACGGATTTCGCCCTGGAAAAAGCCGTCGAACTGACGAGGAGCACCATCGGCTACCTGGCCTTTTTGAATGAGGACGAAAGCATCCTGACGATGCACTCCTGGTCCCGATCCGCCATGGCTCAATGTGCTACAGAACAGAAGCCCATCCACTATCCCGTGATCGCCACCGGCCTCTGGGGGGAAGCCGTGCGGCAGAGGAAACCGATCGTTACAAACGATTACGCGTCGCCCAACCCCTGGAAAAAAGGCTGCCCCGCCGGTCACGTCGAGGTGATCCGGCACATGAACATTCCCGTGTTCGTTGAATCCCGCATCGTGCTGGTCGCCGGGGTAGGAAACAAAAGGGACGACTACCATGAAACGGATGTCCAGCAGCTCACCCTGCTCATGGAGGGTATGTGGCGGCTCATCGAGCGGAAAAAATCGGAAGAAGCGCTGAAATCCTCTGAAAGCCGCCTTGCCAACATCATCGAGTTTCTTCCCGACGCCACCTTTGCGATCGACCTTGACGGGAAAGTCATATCCTGGAACAGGGCGCTCGAAGAGCTGACCGGCTTTTCCGCGGAAGAAATGGTCGGCCGGGGAAACTATGAATACGCCATCCCCCTCTACGGCGAGCGGCGCCCGATCTCCATCGACCTGCTCCTTTCGTGGGATGACGCAATTGCCGGGAAATATTCCTTCATCAAAAAGGATGGCGATACCGTCTATGTTGAAGCAGAGATGCCCTTCGTGCGCAGGCCGAGCCGGCTGATGCGGGGCAAGGCGAGTCTTCTTCGCAACGAAAGGGGAGACGTCACCGGGGCCATCGTCAGCATGCGCGACATCACCGACAAGAGACGCCTGGAATCTCAACTGATCCAGGCACAGAAGATGGAGGCGATCGGCACTCTGGCCGGCGGCGTCGCTCACGATTTCAACAACATCCTCATGGGGATCGAGGGATACGTTTCTCTGCTTCTTCAGGAGATCGATCCGCACCACCCCCATCACGAATATTTAAAGCACATCGATGAACAGGTTCAAAGCGCCTCCGGCCTTACCCGGCAGCTCCTGGGCTTCGCCCGGGGCGGCCGGTATGAGATACAGCCCGTCGACATCAACAAGCTCATCAAGAAGAGCTCTTCCCTGTTCGGCCGAACGAGGAAGGAGCTCACCATCACCAGAAAATTCGACAAGAACCTCTGGACCGTCGAGGTTGACCGCGGCCAGATCGAACAGGCCCTCCTGAATCTCTACGTCAACGCCTGGCATGCCATGCCGGCCGGGGGACAACTCCTCCTCGAAGCAAGGAACGTGACCATCGGCAAGGATGACATGATGCCTCACGCCATGCCTTTGGGTCATTACGTCATGATCCGTGTGGCCGACACGGGAATCGGCATGGACGAAGAGACAAGCAAACGGATCTTTGACCCCTTCTTCACCACGAAGAAGATGGGAAGGGGATCCGGATTGGGGCTGGCCATGGTTTACGGGATTGTCAAGGGACATGGCGGCTTCATTTTTGTTGACAGTGAACCGGGGCGCGGTGCGGCCTTCACCCTCTATCTCCCCGCATCGGATAAAAAAGTCCTCGAAGAGAAGCCGCCTGAATCGCATACCCTCAGAGGCAGCGAAGTGGTCCTTCTGGTCGATGATGAGCCCACCATCCTTGCCGTGAGCAAAGCCATGCTCGAATTTCTGGGATATACGGTCCATGAGGCGACAAGCGGGCAGGAGGCCATCGCCTTTTACCGGAAAAAGAAAAACGACATCGGCCTGGTCATTCTCGATATGATCATGCCTGAACTGTCAGGGGGAGAAACCTTCGACCGCATCCGGGAACTGAACCCTGAGGCAAAAGTCATGCTCAGCAGCGGCTACAGCCTCAATGGTCAGGCGCAGTCGATCATGGACCGGGGGTGCGGCGGATTTATCCAGAAGCCGTTCAACATTGAAGGCCTCTCCAGGAAGATCCGGGAGGTCCTGGACGCGCCATGCCGGAGCCGCGTCTGTGACGCGGCTCCGGCTGCGCCGAGGGACCAGGAAGCGCAGAAGGCCGCCGATGGGGAGAGCGAGAACTTCCCGGTTGAGGACATCCCCCCGCCCAGGGACCGGTCTCAGTAAAACAGGTCCTGGGGAGGCATATTGTGTAGCCTGCGGATGTGGGAAAAAAGGGTGTCGGGGAGATAACGGCCCCAGAGATGAATGGGAATGGAATCCACCTCGATTCGAGGGCTGAACCCCACGGCAAAGAGATACTCCACCAGGAATTCGATGTTGAGGGGGATATTCCCCTTGTAATCCTTATTGTCCCGCTGGGTGATGATCCGCTTTTCGTGGATGGAATTTCCCAGTTCCGATTCAACCAGGTCGGGGAAGGTGGTCAAGATGACTTCGATCTTGATGGAATCTTCGGCATTCCCGAGCAGGTTTGCCAGACCGCGCCTCAGGTAAGCCTCCGAAAGCCCGCGGTTTCCGACGTGCTCCCACCAGCGTTTCTTTTCGTAGCGCCTGCAGACCTCTTCCCGATTCCAGGGAATCTCCACGATCAGATTGACGGCGTTGTAAAGGCCCTGAAGGGATTCCCTTTCAACGATCCGGCAATTCCGGCGCTTCGAAAGAGACTCCTCGATCATCAGCAGCTCTTCCGGCGTCCCGACCATCTTGATGCCGCCGACATCATGGATGGTGAGGAACTCCGGGTCGAAGGATATTTCTCCGGAGATGAACTTTCGAGAGATGTTCTCTTCAGCCCGGGCGAATTCCTCAACCATTTCCTCTTCAGGAGTCAGCAGCAGGCTGAGGGGAACCCCCATCCGGCTGGCCCGCTCCCCCGCCAGTTTCTCGGCTTCGGACTGCACGATGCTGAAAAGCCATGACGCGATTCTGCGATTGGCCTTCTCCGCCACGCGGCGGGGGCGCTTGATGCGACAGGCGGCAAGAAGCTCTCCCGCGTCGCCTAAATACATGACGCCGTTTATGGGGGCATCCCGGTAGAAAAAATCCGGATTCCGCTGATATGTCGAAAGCAGCTCACGGACACGCGGGGAGAGGTCCCCCTGGAAGCTGAGGAGGGCGTTTCGGAGCTGCCCCTTGAAAGAAATGGGATGTCCCGTGCAGGCTGCAGGCTGCGGATGAAGCTCGTGAACGAGAAAGCGGGTAAGGTCCTGCAGCGTCTCGCCCAGGATGAACCCGTCGGCAATGAGGATTTCCGTGAGGCGCCGGGCATCGCTGGGTTCCAGCTTTTCCCGGAACCACCGTTCGGCAATCTGAAACAGCTCTCCCCGATGTACAAACCCGCTTAGAAACATGGTTCCCTCCGCCTCCAGCCGTGATTGGACCTGTCGTCCTGCGCGATCGCCGAACAGAAGAATCTGAGCCTGATCTGGACCTCTCGCGTTTGAAAGGATATTGTAATGATCTGAACCATAATTAAAATGCTTCCCTCCTGTCAAGACAATCTCAGAAAGACCACCCCTGAACCTTCTCATGGGAATTCCGCATCGAGTTCAACATAACAGGAAAACGGGAATGTTTCTTGCCTCTCATGATAATAAAATCTGTCAATCTTCTGACAAAAGTGATAAAATTTTTTGTCTTTTATTTCCTTATATAATGGACCTTTTTTCTTTTCACGGTCATCCTTTTGAGATCCGATACGGGAGAAAACCGATCTGATGGGACACACGGACGCAATGAACAGGGGACATCAGGAACTCCTCGATGAAATCTCCTCGCTGAAGCAACATATTCAAGAGCTGGAGCTGTACAAGGCAGAGCATCAGCACATGGATGACTCTCTCAGGGAAATCGAAGCGAAATATCGCTTCATCATGGGAAATACCGCGGACATCATCCGCATCCTGGACTTGAATCAGCGTTGCGTCTATCTGAGCCCCTCCGTGTTTCGAATCCGTGGGTTCACCGTCGAAGAGGCTTCAGAAAGAACCATCAATCAGGACCTTACCCCGGAATCCCTGCAGCAGGTCCGTTCTGCTTTCGAGGAAGAAATGAAGCTGGAA
>Ga0123333_10004791_pt1 | contig 12511 bp, 9 predicted proteins | sample BioC12SIPDNA_3_FD_89957 | JGI IMG/M metagenome (GOLD analysis project Ga0123333, IMG submission 89957) | Anaerobic biogas reactor microbial communites from Washington, USA - Biogas_R2_B C12 SIP DNA | ecosystem: Engineered > Bioreactor > Anaerobic > Unclassified | place: Washington, USA...
CACGCCGCCGGTCGCGGTCCCTCGACTCCCTGTCCCTACGAGAAGAGCATCCGTGTCCGACCAGACCACCCTCACCGCCCCCGACGCCGACGACGAGTACGTGCCCCGCACGATCGCGCTGGACGACCTCGACATCGACTTCGACGAGGCGGTCGAGGCCAGCATGGTCAGCGTCGAGGACGGCCAGCTCGTCGAGGGCAAGGTCGTCAAGGTCGACAAGGACGAGGTCCTGCTCGACATCGGCTACAAGACCGAGGGCGTGATCCCCAGCCGCGAGCTGTCGATCCGCAACGACGTCGACCCGGCCGAGATCGTCACCCTCGGCGACCAGATCGAGGCTCTGGTCCTCACCAAGGAGGACAAGGACGGCCGCCTGGTCCTGTCCAAGAAGCGCGCCCAGTACGAGCGGGCCTGGGGCGACATCGAGGCCACCAAGGAGGCCGACGGAGTCGTCACCGGCCCGGTGATCGAGGTCGTCAAGGGCGGCCTGATCATCGACATCGGCCTCCGCGGCTTCCTCCCGGCCTCCCTCGTCGAGCTGCGCCGGGTTCGCGACCTCCAGCCCTACGTCGGCAAGGAGCTCACCGCCAAGATCATCGAGCTCGACAAGAACCGCAACAACGTCGTGCTCTCCCGCCGGGCCTGGCTCGAGGAGACCCAGAAGGAGCAGCGCGAGGAGTTCCTCGACAACCTCAAGCCCGGCGAGGTCCGCCAGGGCGTGGTGTCGAGCGTCGTGAACTTCGGCGCCTTCGTCGACCTCGGCGGCATGGACGGCCTGATCCACGTGTCGGAGCTGTCCTGGAAGCACGTCGACCACCCCGGCTCGGTCGTCGCCGTCGGCGACGAGGTGTCGGTGCAGGTGCTCGACGTCGACCGCGACCGCGAGCGCATCAGCCTGTCGCTCAAGGCCACCCAGCAGGACCCCTGGCAGGAGTTCGCCTCCTCGCACCGCGTGGGCGAGCTGGTGTACGGCCGGGTCACCAAGCTGGTGCCCTTCGGCGCGTTCGTCCAGGTCGGCGACGGCATCGAGGGCCTGGTCCACATCTCGGAGATGTCGGCCCACCACGTCGACCTCCCCGAGCAGGTCGTCACCCCCGGCGAGGAGCTGTGGGTGAAGATCATCGACCTCGACCTCCAGCGTCGCCGAATCAGCCTGTCGATCAAGCAGGCCGCCGAGGGCGGTGTCGTGTCGGCCGAGTACCAGGAGCACTTCGGCGAGCACGCGTACGACGCCGAGGGCAACTACATCGGCTCCGACTGGGCCGAGGATCCCGACGCCGAGGCCGCGTGGGCCGACTACGAGGCCGAACAGGGCGAGGCCGAGGCCCCGGCGGAGGCCGCCGAGGGCGCCGACGCCGCCCCGGCCGAGGGCGCTGACCAGGCCTGATCCGGGCCGGGGACGCCCCTGAAGGCGCCCCGACGACAGTTTCTCGGGGCAAACCCCTGTCGGTTCGGCTGCAACAGCCGACAGGTCATCTCACGCCTGGCAAGTGGCCGGGCGGGGATGACCAGCACCGAACCGAAGGGGCTACCCGTGGGCTCTCGCCGAACCCTCATCACCATCGCGGCCGTGGCGGTTGGCGCCATCGCCGTCTTCCTGATCTACGGCTATGTCGGCTCGGTCAAGGACGAGGCCTTCGCCGACGCCGAGCGCGTGAAGGTCTTCGTCGTCGAGACGACCGTCACCCGAGGGACCTACGGCGAGGAGGCCGAGACCCAGAAGCTGATCGTCGAGTCCGAGATCCCGAAGAAGTTCTTCCCGGAGAACGCCATCCGGACCTTCGACGACATCGCCGGCAAGGTGGCGATCGGGGACCTGGCGATCAACCAGATCGTCACCAACGACATGTTCGCCGAGCCCGGCCTGGTGCAGAGCTCCTTCGCCGACCGGCTCGAGCAGATCAACGAGACCGACCAGGTCGCGGTGACGATCTCCGTCGACCAGGTCCACGGCGTCGCCGGCGTCCTCCAGCCCGGTGACTACGTGAACATCATGGCCACCGACCTGTGCGAGGTCGAGGGCGTGGGCGCCGGCGCCGGCGGCAGCGGCGGCACCGAGGGCACCGAGGGCGAGGAGCAGGAGGCGGCCGACGACCAGGAGTGCCGCTGGGGCGAGGACGTCCTCTTCGGCAGCCAGGCCCGGGTCGTCTACCAGAAGGTCCAGGTGCTGGCCGTCGGCCAGACGCCGGTCCCGCTCCCCGGCGAGTCGACCACCGCCGCCGAGGGCGAGGAGGCCAGTGCCGGCGCCCAGAACACCGGCCTGATCACCTTCATCGTGCCGGCCGAGGCCGCCCAGCGGATCGCCTCGCTGCGGCCCGAGACGATCTACCTCGCCCTGGTCGCCCGGGACTACACCCCGGTGCCGCAGGGCCCGATCGACCCGGCCTCGCCGCTGCCGGCCGAGAACCCGGCCGACCTGACCCCGTACGGTCCCGCCGGCCCGGGTGGCGAGTGATCCGACGATGACGGGATACGTTGTCGACGAGAACACGAGCGGACCCTGGTCGTCGACCACCCCGGAGGTGGACCCCGACGTGTCACCCTCCAGCACCACGCCCCTCCACATCGCGGTGGTCGAGCTCGATGCGACGGTGCGCTCCCGGCTGTCGATGCAGCTCGGGTCGGGGGTCTTCGACTACGAGGACTTCGACAGCTTCACGGCCCAGCTCGGATCGACCCCCACGGTGGTGGTCATCGGCCCCAGCTACGCCGACCCGCAGTGGCTCGGCAGCGTGGCCGGGGTGCTGCTGCCCCGCCCCGAGGTCGGAGCGGTGCTGGTCGCCGAGGAGCTCTCGACCGAGATCTTCCAGCAGGCGATCCGGTCCGGGGTCAAGGACGTGCTGGCCGCACCGGTCGACACCGCCCAGCTCCAGGAGGCCTGCCGTCGGGTCGCCGAGTCGGTCGTGGTGCACGGCCGGACGGTCGGCGGCCTCGACGGGCTCGGCGAGGACGAGGACGCCGAGGGCGGCCGCGTCATCACCGTGTTCTCGACCAAGGGCGGGGCGGGCAAGTCGGTCGTCGCCGTCAACCTCGCCGTCGCCCTGGCGATGCGCACCGACGAGACGGTCGCCCTGGTCGACTGCGACCTCCAGTTCGGCGACGTGGCGGTGATGCTGAAGCTGGCGCCGCAGCACACGGTCGTCGATGCGGTCAACAGCATCGACCGCCTCGATCCCGGCTTCCTCCAGAACCTGCTCGTCAACCACCCGCCGTCGGGCCTCAAGGTGATGCCGGCCCCGCTCGAGCCGGCCTACGCCGACCAGATCACCGCCGACCACGTGCGGCGCATCGTCAAGGGCCTGCGCGGCGTCGCCAAGTTCATCGTCGTGGACACGCCGTCGTACTTCGACGACAAGGTGCTGACCCTCATCGAGGACTCCGACGAGATCCTGCTGGTCGCGGGGATGGACATCCCCAACATCAAGAACGTGAAGATCGGCCTCCAGACGATGCGGATGCTCGACACGCCGACGTCGAAGATCCACCTCGTCCTCAACCGGGCCAACACGAAGGTGAAGCTCGACGTCGGCGAGGTCGAGCGCACGCTCCAGGTCAAGGCCGACACCCAGCTCCCGAGCGACATCGTGGTGCCTCAGTCGATCAACAAGAGCACCCCGGTGGTGCTCGACGCGCCGCGCAGCTCGATCGCCAAGGCGCTCGAGGGCCTGGCCGACCGCTACATCCCCGTCGCCGGCCGCAAGCGTCGCTGACCGACGCCACCGGCGGCGCCCCCTTCGCGCCTCCCCCCGAGAACGACCGCGGCCCCGGGCCGCGGTCGTTCCGCGTCGTCATCCGGGCGCCCGCGGGCGCGCCCGGCCGGCCGGTCGTCGCCGTCCCCGGGGCCACCCGGAGGAGCGCGGTCCGCACGTTGCGTGAACCCGCGGACGTGACCTCACAACCCGGAACGGCGCGCCGATGGACTTGCGATGTCCCTCTACAAGCGCCTCCACGAAGCCAACCCGCAGCAGGCGGGTCTCAACGCCGTCAAGCGCCGGGACCCCGTCATCGACGAGTTGCGCCAGAAGATCCACCACCACCTGATCGACGAGCTCGGTCCGATCCTCTACGACAAGCGTCTGACCGAGGACGACCTCCGCCGCCGGGTGCACGAGCAGCTCCACTCGGCGCTCGCCCAGGAGCGGGCCCCGCTCTCGGCCGCCGACAAGGCCCAGCTCATCCAGGACGTCTCCGACGACATCCTGGGGTACGGGCCGATCGACCGGCTGCTCCGCACCGACGAGATCACCGAGGTCATGGTCAACGGGCCCGACATGGTCTTCGTCGAGCGCAACGGCAAGGTCGAGAAGACGAACGCCACGTTCGTCGACGACCAGCACCTCCGTCGCATCATCGACAAGATCGTCGCCCAGGTCGGGCGCCGCATCGACGAGTCGAGCCCGCTCTGCGACGCCCGCCTCCCCGACGGCTCCCGCGTCAACGCGGTGATCCACCCGCTCGCGATCGGTGGTCCGTTCCTCACGATCCGGAAGTTCTCGAAGGACCCGTTCCAGATCGACGACCTGATCCGCTTCGGGACGCTGTCGGCGTCGAGCGCCCGCTTCCTCCAGGCGATGGTGCTCGGCCGGCTGAACATCGTCGTCTCGGGCGGTACCGGCACCGGTAAGACGACGATGCTCAACGTGCTGTCGTCGTTCATCCCGGGCGACGAGCGCATCGTCACCGTCGAGGACGCCAAGGAGCTCCAGCTCCACCAGGAGCACGTGCTCGCCCTGGAGGCCCGTCCGCCGAACATCGAGGGCAAGGGCGCCATCTCCATCCGCGACCTGGTGCGCAACACCCTGCGCATGCGGCCCGACCGCATCGTCGTCGGCGAGTGCCGTGGCGGCGAGGCCCTCGACATGCTCCAGGCGATGAACACCGGCCACGACGGGTCGCTGACCACCGTCCACGCCAACACCGCCCGGGACTGCATGGCCCGCCTCGAGACGCTGGTGCTGATGGCCGGCTACGACCTGCCGGTCTCGGCGATCCGCCACCAGATCAGCAGCGCCATCGACTGCGTGGTCCAGATCGGTCGCCTCCGTGACGGCACCCGCCGGGTCGTGAGCATCTCGGAGATCCAGGGCATGGAGGGCGACACGATCACCATGCAGGACATCTTCCTGTTCGACTACGGCATGGGCGTCGACGAGCACGGCCGGTTCCGGGGCCACCTCAAGGCCACCGGCACCCGCCCCCGCTTCGCCGAGAAGCTCCAGGACCTGGGCATCCGCCTCGGCCCCGAGGTCTTCCAGCCCGAGCAGTTCGCCCGCCGCACGACCGGCGCCCGCTGATGGCCGCCGCGACCCGCACGACGCCGCCGGCGCGCCGGCGGCGGGGCCTCCTCGGTGGCCTCGCCGCGATCGTCACCGCCTGCCTGCTGTTCACCGCCGGTCCGGCGGCGCTCGCCGCGGACGAGGCGTCGCTCAGCGTCCGCCGCGTGGACGCGACCGACCCCGACGCGGTCGCGGTCGACCTGATCTGGACCGGCGACCGCGCCGAGCTGGACAAGGCAACCATCCGGGAGGACGGCCAGAACCGTCCGATCGCCACCCTCGAGCCGCTCCGCAACGCGGGGGTCGTGCCCGGTGTCGTGGTCGTCGTCGACACGTCGCGGTCGATGGCCGGCAACGGCGGCGTCCGGATGACCCAGGAGACGCTGCGGTCGATGATCGGTGACCTCGACGACGGTGAGCCGATGGGCATCGTGGCCTTCGACACCGAGGTCGAGGTGCTGGCCGACCTCACGACCGACCGGTCGAAGCTGAACGAGGCCGCCGACGCGCTGGTCGCGCCCGAGACCGGCAAGACGGCGATGTGGGACGCGGTGCGCAAGGCCGCCTCGATGTTCCGGGCCGGCGGCGACGTCCAGCCGAACATCATCCTGATCACCGACGGCTACGACGACGCCTCCGACATCGGCGTCTCGCGGGCCGCGTCGGAGGTCGCCCGGGTCGGCGGCGCTGTCTTCGCCCTCGCCTACGGCGCCCAGAACCAGGTCGACGTCGACTCGCTCGAGAAGCTCGTCAGCCGGGTCGGCGGTGCGGTGCTCGAGGCCCCCGGCGAGGAGGACCTCGCCGACGGGCTGGTCCGGGTCCAGCATTCGCTCGACGACCAGTACCGCCTGACCTTCGAGAGCCACGCCGAGCAGGGCGGTACCGATCTCGCGGTGTCGGTCGGCGGCGAGACCGTCAAGACCACGTTCGTCGCCGGTGCGGTGGCGTCGGGCAAGGCCAACCTCGAGCCGCCGGCCTCGTCGCGGTCGCTGCTCCCCAGCTTCGTGCGCGGCGACCTCGGCATGATCGCCGTGGTCGCGGCGGGCGGCCTGGCGATCGCCCTGGCGGTGGTCGCGCTGATCATGTTCGTGTCCCGCGACGAGCAGGACCTGGACAAGATGCTCCAGCAGTACACCGAGCCGGGTGTCGCCGAGGAGGAGGAGCACGAGGGCCTCGTGCAGACCGCCTTCGTGCAGCGGGCGGTCGACCTCACCGAGGAGATCGCCACCCGGCAGGGGATCCTCGTCAAGATCGAGGGCAAGCTCGAGCAGGCCGACCTGCCCCTCCGGGCGGCCGAGGCGCTGTTCTTCTACGTGATCACCGCGGTGCTCGTCACCCTGGTCGGGCTGGTGCTGGGAGGGCTGTTCGGCCTGGTCATGGGCGCGCTGATCGGCTTCCTGCTGCCGATGGCGATCCTGAACTTCCTCGGCGGACGCCGTCGCAAGGCGTTCGAGAGCCAGCTCCCCGACATGCTCAACCTCCTCGCCGGGTCCCTGCGGGCCGGCTACTCGCTCGTCCAGGGCGTCGAGGCGGTCTCGACCGAGGTCGACGGCCCGATGGGGCGGGAGCTGCGCCGGGTGATGACCGAGGCCCGCCTCGGCCGGGAGCTGGAGGAGGCCCTCCAGGGGGCCGCCGACCGGGTCCAGAGCAAGGACTTCGAGTGGGCGATCATGGCGATCCGCATCCAGCGCGAGGTCGGCGGCAACCTGTCCGAGCTGCTCCAGACCGTCGCCGAGACGATGATCAACCGGGAGCGGCTGCGGCGGGACGTCAACTCGCTCACCGCCGAGGGGAAGATCAGCGCCATCGTCCTCGGCGGCCTGCCCGCCCTCCTCGGGATGGTCATGTACGCCATGAACCCCGACTACATGACGCTCCTCTTCACCACCGGTACCGGCCAGGGAATGCTCGTCGCCGGGACCATCTCCGCCCTGATCGGGTTCGCGTGGATGAAGAAGTGCATCTCCATCGAGATCTGACCGACCGACCGCACCTCACGAGAACCGAGACGCACCCATGATCCTCACCGCCGGCTTCGTGCTGCTGTTCGTCGCCCTCGTCGTCCTGCTGTGGAACGTCCTCACGCAGGTCGAGGAGAAGGCGACCGTGCGCGCTTCGCTGCGCCAGCTCGAGGGCTACGAGGTCGCCAACGTGCGCGACCAGGAGCTCCTCAAGCCCGTCACCGAACGGGCCGTGCAGCCGCTCCTCGAGTCGCTGCTCACGCTCGGGAAGCGCTTCACGCCGATCGGCTACATCGAGAAGACCCGCACCCAGTTCTCGACCCTCGGCTACACCGGCACCCAGGCCTGGGACCGCTTCATGGCCGTCCGGGTCGTGCTCCGCGTGCTGGTCGTGCCGTGGCTGTTCTTCGTGTTCGTCCTCCTGCGACCGCCCGGCCTCCTCGCCATCGCCCTCGCGGGCCTCGGCGCCGCCCTCCTGGCCAAGGCGCCCGACGTCGTGCTCGGCCGGCGGGTCGAGGCGCGGCAGAAGGAGATCCGGATCAAGCTGCCGGAGGTCCTCGACCTCCTCGTGATCTCCGTCGAGGCCGGCCTCGGCTTCGAGCAGGCGCTCGACCGTTGCGTCGCCGCCGTGCCCGGCGCCCTGACCGAGGAGTTCTCCCGGATGCTGGGCGAGGTCCGGGCCGGGGCGTCGCGCATCGACGCCATGCGCAACATGGAGAAGCGCTGCAACGTCCCCGAGCTCCGCTCGTTCGTGCTGGCGATCATCCAGGCCGACACGTTCGGCGTCTCGATCGGCCGGGTGCTGCGCAGCCAGGCCGAGGAGATGCGGGTCAAGCGCAAGCAGCTCGCCGAGGAGCAGGCGGCCAAGGCCCCGGTGAAGATGCTGATCCCGATGGTGTTCTGCGTCTTCCCCGCGCTGTTCGTGGTGGTCCTCGGGCCGGCGATCCTCAACATCATGGACGCCTTCAAGGGAACCTGACCCGGTCGTGGCCCCCGTCGCGGCACCGGCACCCCCCGATCCCGGTGGTGCGCCGGTAGCTTCCACCCGCATCGTCGACGACACCGACACCGAGCCGGGACCCGGCGGTCCGGATCGGCCCGAGCGTCCCGCGCCTTCGGCCGGGTCGCCGGCGGGCGTCCTGGGCGGTGGCCTGGCCGCCCTGTTCGGGCTGCTGATCGGGATGCGGCGCATCTACGACAACAGCTTCCTGACCCACCTGGCGACCGGACGGATCATCCTCGACGAGCGGGCGGTCCCGACCACCGACCCCTACTCGTTCACGGCGACCGGCCGGCCCTGGGTCGTGCAGAGCTGGTTCGCGTCGCTGATCTACGGTGCCGTCGACCAGCTCGGCGGCTTCGGTGCGCTGCGGGTCCTGAACGGCCTGCTGGTCGCGGCGATCGGCGTGCTCGTCTGGTGGCTGACGGCGCGGTCGCCGTCGCTGGTCGTGCGGGTCGGCGTCACGACCGCCGTGCTCGTGCTCGGCACCGAGGTGCTGAGCGGCCGACCCCTGCTGTTCGGCGTCATCGGCCTGGCCCTGGTGATGCTCGCGGCCGACGGTCGCCTCGACCCAAGGTGGCTGGTCCCGGTCGGCTGGGTCTGGGTCAACACCCACGGTTCGTTCCCGTTCGCCCTGGTCCTGCTGGGGGTGCTCGCGGTGGGCACCCGGCTCGACACCGGCCGGTGGGGACGCGAGCCGCGGGTGGCGAGGTGGGCGGTCGCGGGCCTGTTGCTCGGGGCGGTCAACCCGCTCGGACTCCGGCTGCTGACCTTCGCCAGCGCCCTGCTCTCGAACCGCGAAGCGTTCGCCACGATCAGGGAGTGGCGGGCGCCGACGTACGACGGTTGGCACCAGTACGGGATCGTGGCCCTGCTCGCCCTCGCCGTGCTGGCGCTGGTGCGGCGCCCGAACTGGCGCGACGGCCTGGTCGTCGCGGTGTTCGGGGCCCTGGCGATGACGTCGGCCCGGAACGGGGTCGTCCTGATCGTGCTCCTCGCCCCGGTGCTGGCCGGCGGGGCACCCCGCCGGGGCCCGGACGTGGCCGCCGTCCGGAGCCCGCTCCTGCGACCGGCCCTCGCGATGGTGCCGGTGCTCGCCGTCGCCTTCACGGTGGCGTCGCTCCAGTCCCCGCACACCAACCTCACGCCGTACCCGGTCGACGCGCTCGAATGGATGGAGGAGCAGGGCCTGCTCGACGAGGGGAGCCGGGTGGTGGCCCCCGACTACGTCGGCAACTTTCGGGAGGTCCGTGACGGGCCGCGAGCCGACGTGTTCTACGACGATCGGGTCGACATGTACCCGATCGAGGTGGTCCGCGACTTCGTCGAGCTCAACGAGGGCGGGCCCGGCTGGCCCGGGATCCTCGAGCGCCACGAGGCCACCGCGGTGCTCTGGAAGGCGGACTCGCCGCTGGGCGGGGCGCTCGAGCGGGACCCCGGCTGGGAGATCGTCCACCGGGACGCGCAGTGGGTGGTGGCGGTGCCCCGGATCGCACGCTAGGTGGTGATTTGGGTCGAGAGGCCCATGGAGTACCCCGTTCGGGCGCCGATGGAGGAGGACCCAACACGGGGAGAGGACCAACGATGAAGGCCATGATCCGTCGACTGAGCGAGCGTGAAGAAGGCGCCAGCCTGGTCGAGTACGCGCTCCTGATCGCCATGATCGCCGTCGTCTGCCTCAGCGCGCTGGCGTTCTTCGGCAGCGGCAACCGGGGCAGCCTCGGCGGCTCGGCCGAATGCATCGGCGAGACGTCCCAGTCCGGTGGGACGGTGCACGAATCCTGCCAGTAGGCCGGGTGCACGCCTCCCGCTGACCGGGCGGCGCTAGTTGAGACGCACGATGCCCATGCGCACCGCCTGGAGGACCGCCTGCGTGCGGTCGCGGGCGTCGAGCTTCTGGTAGATCGACGCCAGGTGGTTCTTGACCGTCTTCTGGCTGATGTAGAGGCGCTCGGCGACCTCGCCGGTCGAGCAGCCGTCGGCGATGAGCTGGAGGACCTCCTCCTCGCGCCGGGTGACGACCCGCTCGTGGGAGTCGCTCGGCCGACCGCCGTCGAGCGTGCGGACCTCGGCGAGCATCGAGGCGGCGACCGCCGGTGACAGGGCGGCGTCGTCGTCGGCGGCCAGGCGGATCGTCTCGGCGATCTCGTCGAGCGAGCAGTCCTTGACCAGGTAGCCCGCCGCGCCGGCGCGCAGGGCCTCCTGGAGCACGTCCTGGTCGGCGTGCATCGTGAGCATCACGACCCGGATGTCGGGATGGGCGGCGGAGATCCGGCGCGTCGCCTCGACGCCGTCGCAACCCGGCATCGTCACGTCCATCAGCACCACGTCGGGCCGTAGCTGCTCGGCGAGCTCGACGGCCTCGAAGCCGTCGGACGCCTCGCCGACGACGGTGAAGCCCTCCTCGGTGAGCGAGCGCCGCAGGCCGTCGCGGAGCATCGGGTGGTCGTCGGCGAGGAGCAGGCGCACGGACACGCCGGAAGGGTACCGCCGGCGGACGATTCCGATGGGGGATCCGGCCGGCCGGGGTGGGTCAGGTGGTCGCGGTCTCCAGGTGGCAGCGGACCGTGGAACCCACGCCCTCGACGCTGTCGACGTCGAGGGTCGCCCCGATGCTGGCCGCCCGCTCGCGCATCCCCAGGATCCCGTAGCTGTCGAGCCGCCCCGCCTTCCCCGGGGGGAAGCCCCGGCCGTCGTCGCGGACCTCGAGCAGCACCGTGCCGTCGCCGCACCAGTACCGCACCAGGCAGCGCTCGGCGCCGCTGTGGCGTTCGACGTTGGCGAGCGCCTCCTGGGCGATCCGGAACAGCTCGCGCTCCTGGCGCAGCGGCAGCCGCCCCTCGGCCCGGATGTCGAGGCGCACCTCGAAGCGGCCACGGTCGTTGACCCGGTCGACGTGGGCGCGCAGCGTCGACGACAGGTCCGACGTCTCCGACACGTCGGTGCGCAGGTCGTAGAGCGTGTCGCGGACCTCGCTCACCACACCGCGGACGTCGGTGCGGAGCCGTTCCAGCGCCGGGGACACGTCGTCGCCCCTGCCCGCGGACTTGACGATGCGATCGAGCTCGAACGACAGGTACGCGAGCGACTGGCCGATGCGGTCGTGCAGGTCGCGCGCGATGCGGGTGCGCTCCTCGTCGGCCCCGACGGTGCGGAGCCGGTTGAACCACAGGGCGTTGTCGACGGCGAGGGCGGCGGGCGCGACGAAGCCCTCGAGGAGGTCGACGTCGCGGCGGTCGAACCGGTCGGCGTCGTTGCGCTCGACGACGAGCACCCCGACCACCTGCTCGCGCCCGACGAGCGGGGCGTACAGGCCCGAGCGCGACTCGACGGCCATGCCGGGACCGTTGTCGCGGGACAGGTCCGGGACGTGGACCAGCCTCCGCGTCCCGACGGCGGCCGCGGCCGGTCGGGGCAGCTCCTCCTCGGCCCAGGCCCGGGTGCGGCGGGCGCCCGACGACCGGGCGGTGCGCCACCCGCCGCCGGTGTCGTCGTAGATGAGGAGGGCGGCGTGGTCGTAGGAGAACAGGTCGTCGACCCGGGTCATCGTCGAGTCGAGGACCTCGTCTAGGTCGAGGCTGCTCGGCAGGCTCTGGGCGACCCGGTGCAGGGCGAACAGCAGGGCGTTGGCGTCCGACAGCCGCCCGACGCGGTCGAGGGCGAGGGAGTGCTGCCGGTCGGCCTCCATCGTGATGCGACGCGCGTACCCGGCGACGGCGGCGACGAGGATCATCAGGGTCGACCACTGGAAGTCGGTGCGCAGCGACGTCTCCGAGAGCCCCTCGATCAGGAGGTGCGGGATGCTGACCGCCAGCGTCGACGTGACGCCGATGCGCAGGCCGAACGCGAACCCGCGGGCGAAGCCGGCCACCATGATCGCGGTGAGCAGGGAGAACACGAACGGTGACTCCCAGTACCCCGTGGCGATCACGGCCACGACGTGCAGGCCGACCTCGAACAGCACCCGGATCAGGCTGGCGGTGTCGTCGCGGATCACCAGCGGCTGGAGGATCCGGACCAGGTTGTAGGCGACGACCACGACCATCCAGGTGAGGATCGTGTAGTCGAGGTCGGTGAAGGCCCGGCTGCACAGCAGCACCGACGCGGCGGTGGTGGCGCCTCGGACGCCGAGGATGGCGGGGCGGAAGGCGGCCGTCTGGTCGTCCATCGTGTGGACCGGGACGTTGACGGTGGGGCTCGCGACCGGACCGAGCGTGGCCTCCGCGCCCGGTTCACCCCTGTTCATGGCGCGGCAGGCTACCGGCGGCCGGTAC
>Ga0123333_10004792_pt1 | contig 12510 bp, 10 predicted proteins | sample BioC12SIPDNA_3_FD_89957 | JGI IMG/M metagenome (GOLD analysis project Ga0123333, IMG submission 89957) | Anaerobic biogas reactor microbial communites from Washington, USA - Biogas_R2_B C12 SIP DNA | ecosystem: Engineered > Bioreactor > Anaerobic > Unclassified | place: Washington, USA...
CGGCATCAACGTCGCGACGCAGGAGTTCCTCGGCGCCATTCGCGAATTGTGCGACGCCAAGGGCGCCGTGATGATCCTCGACGAGGTGCAGACGGGCGTCGGTCGGACGGGCAAGTGGTTCGGCTATCAACACTTCGACGTCGAGCCCGACATCATCACGATGGCCAAGGCCCTCGGCGGCGGCGTGGCAATCGGCGCGATGATGGCCAAGCCGGAGATCGCCGCGACGCTGGTGCCGGGCAAGCACGCCTCGACGTTCGGCGGCAACTGCCTGGCCTGTGCCGCCGCGGTCGCGACCATCGAGGCCATCGAGGAGGACAACCTCCTTCAGGCGGCCGCGGAGATCGGCCAGTACGCCCAGGACAAGCTCCGCTCGCTCAAGGACAAGCACGCGATCATCGACCACGTTCGGGGCATCGGCATGATGATCGGCATCCAACTGACCCGGCCCGGCGCGGCCATCGTCGCGGCGTGTCTGGAGAAGGGCCTGAGGATCAACTGCACGCACGACACCGTGATCCGCTTCATGCCGCCGATGACCGCTACACGCGGGCAGATCGACGAGGCGATCGACATCTTCGACAGCGTTCTATCCGAGAGTTGACCATGGACGACTTTCTGGCAATCAGTGAATGTTCCACCGACGAGCTGACCGGCCTGCTCGACGAGAGCCGCTCGTTGAAGGCCCTGTACAAAGCGGGGCAGCGCGACCTGTGCCTGGCGGGCAAGACCCTGGCGATGCTGTTCGAGAAGCCCAGCCTGCGGACCCGCATCAGCTTTCAGGTGGCGATGACCGACCTTGGCGGCAATCCGATTTACGTCAAGCCCGAGGACATCGGCGGGATCGGCAAGCGCGAGCCGGTCAAGGATATCGCCCGTGTGCTGAGCCGCTATGTCCACGGGATCATGGCGCGGACGTTCGAGCACCGTACGGTGATTGACCTGGCGAAGTACGCCGACGTCCCGGTGATCAACGCGCTGACCGACTGGTCGCATCCCTGCCAGGCGATGGCCGACGTGCTGACCATCTCCGAGCACTTCGGCCGGATCGATGGCATCACGATTGCATACATCGGAGACGGCAACAACGTCGCTCGCTCGTTGGCCTTCGCCGCCGGCAAGCTGGGGATGAAGCTTGTTGTCGCCTCGCCGCCCGGCTACGAACTGGACAGCGCGTCGATGGAGACGGCCAATCACTTCGCATCCGGCTGTGTCGCGCAGCTCGACGACCCGCGCGCCGCGGTGGCCGAGGCCGACGTGATCTACACCGACACCTGGGTCAGTATGGGCCAGGAGAACGAGAAGGAGAAGCGACGCAAGGAGTTCGCCGGGTTCGAAGTCAACGGCGACCTGGTCGCTGCCGCCCCGAAGCACGTCAAGATCATGCACTGCCTGCCGGCCTATCGCGGGTTCGAGATCAGCGACGACGTCACCGAGTCGCCCGGATCGATCATTTTCGACCAGGCGGAGAATCGCCTGCACTTCCAGCGGGCCTTGCTCCGGAGGCTGATGAGTTGATGGCATCATGCGACGTCTCTGCGTCGCGCCGTCGCAAGTACTGTAACACGTCGGCGCGGCAGGCGAGGTCGCCCTTGGCGGCGTAGGTCTCGATGCGTCGTTGTTCGGGCTCGATCAGTTCGGCCCGCGTGCCGGTGAGGACGCCCTGGGAGTGTGTCACGACCTCGTTCCAGGACTGAGCCCTGCCCGGGACGCTGTAGACCTTCAAGTCGGGCAGATCCTGCATCGCGGCGGTGGCAACGGCCATGAAGGCCCGCTCCTGATGGAAGGGGGCCGACGTGACGATCAGCGTTCGATACCCCCGCGCCCTGGCGAATCGAATCACCGCGTGCGCCTCGATCTTCGTGTGCAGGATCTCCGTCGGCTCCATCGGGACCTCTTTGATGACGCCCTCGGGGATGCCTGCCCGGACCATGGCCTTGCGGCAGGCGGCGGCGCCGATGTAGCCGCTCTTGGCGGCGCAGTCGCTGATCAGAACGTGGTCGAGCACCTTGCGGTCCAGCAGGTCGCGCGCGGTTTCGAAGACCCCGGCCTGATTGGGCTCGGTCTGTGCGAAGAGGTATGCCGCATCGACCGCCGACGGAACAGTGTCACACAAGACCCTCAGCAGCAATTCGATCCGTTCGTTCACGTCGATTATCTGCGCATCGGCCCGTAGGGGCCGGCGCCGCCCATCATATCGTACGGCGAGCCATATCCGCCAGCGCCCGGGCCGCCGATTCCGACGCGAGCGCGGAATCCACCCTTCTGGAAGGACTTGAAGGTCTGCGGCTCCTTGCGTTTCTCCATCGAGATGAACTGATAGGTGGCCAGCAGGTCCCTGGGCCAGTTGCGCGTGCTGACGGGCATGCGCTGGATATCGATTCCGTCGCGCGTGTAGAGCAGATCGTAGTACGTTCGCGCCCGCAGGTTGGGCTGCGTATCCCAGTCGTTGACCTGGACGAGATCGATGAGGATCGCGTCGGTGCTGAAGTCGATCACGTCGAGGTCGATCGCGGCGTCAGCCGGATTCGAGGGCGCCGCATACATGGGCGTTCCCGCCGGTCCTCCGTACGGGCCGGCGACACCCATGTCACGGCCCATCGGAACGCCGGTGATCCGTCCTCCCGGTCCGGTCAGACGGTCCGACCTCTTGGGCTTGCTGTCTTTCTTCGGCTCGACCTCCTTGCCGATCGCGTCGCCCGGTCGGACCTGGAAGTCTTCCGTGCGCCAATAGCCCAGCTTGTAGCGGGCCACCTCGACGGTGGCCGTCATCTGCTGGTCCTGGACGTCCTTGGCGAAGAAATAGAGACGTTTCGGGATCGCCACCGGTTCGGTGACTTGTGAGAAATCGCTCCAGAGGATCGCCTGACTCTTCTTCTCGGCATCGCGAGGGGCAAGCATGTCCATTCCAGCCACGGGATTGAATACGCCCAGGCGGATGCGATAGCGATAGGTGTGCCCGGGGTCCATCGTGTCGTCGAAGGCCCAGAACAACAGGGGGTCTTTTCTCTTCGAGAGGTCCGTGGTGAAGTTGATTGTCTCCTCGGCGAACTCGAAGTAGACTTCGTCCGGACTGGGGCCCATCCTCATGGTGCCATCCATCGGATATCCGCCGTAGCCTCCCATGTTGTACGCCGGATCGCCCGGCCGGCCCGCTCGGGCGCCGCCGCGCGCCGCCGGGCCCATCATCGGGTCCATGCCCGGCGTGGCTCCACGCGTTCGTGTTCCCCGGGTGCCGCGATCTCTCGCACCGCCCGCACCGCCGGCGCCTCCGTAGGGATCGCCCATCCCACCGCCGCCCATCGTCGTGTCGCGTCGCCGACCTCCGGGGGTCGTCGTTGTGCCGGCCCCTCCGGCCCGGGTGGTGTCCCGCCGTCCACCGGTCTGCGTTTCCTGGCGATCTCGCTGATCTTCTCGTTCCTTACGTTTCTCTTCCGCTTCGATCTTTCGCTGCACTTCCATGTACTTGGCATAGTAGGTCGGCGGGAGCCATTCTTCCTCCGCCGAGGCGATCTGATAGGACTCCGGCTGGAGCAGCGACATCGTGATGAGCTTGTGATTGTACTGCATCATCCGCACGCCCAGACCGCCCGGAGGCAGGTCCTGCACGTTCTCGATGATCTGGAATAAGCTGCGGTTCGAGTCGATGCGGCTGCGAGGCACCTCGACCCAGTCGCTCCAGGAGCCGTCGTCCAGAAGGGTCTGCCGCTGAAGCTGGACGGCCGCGAATTTCGGATTGGCCAGGCAGGGATCGCGCCACGATTGTCGCTCCACCTGCGTGCCGGCGAAATGCGCGTGGAATTGCCGATACAACTCGGCGACGTCGAAGCGCGCCTCGACCGTGACCAGATCGATATCGTTGGGTTCGGTATCGACGTTGTCGTATGTGTTCTGCATGGTGACCGGACTGACCGGGACATAGGCCGCGGCGCGGAGGTGCTGGACGGCCACGTCGCGCACCGGTCCGACGCGCGGCAAGGTGTACTTGGGACGGTCGTCAGGCGATTGTGTCACGACCGTTTCGGCGAGTGGCATGTCCGAGACCAGATAGTCCAGCGGGCTTTTGAACAGGTCCATGAAACTCCGAGGGGCCGGTCGACCGGCGAAGACCGACGTGACCACCGGGTCGTTCGGATCGATCGGGCCGCTGATCCGAGGGATGTACTCGACCTTGCTTGCACTTGCGGTGCCGCCGCCCTGAAGCTGGGCCGCCAGGTTCTGCGCCTTCTGTTGAATCGCTGCGTCGATCTGGCCCGGAGGGTAGACCTTGCCGTCGAAGGGCACGCCGTTGGGACTGAAGATCACCCGCGTAAAAAACAGCCAGGCACAGAACGCCCCGACGATCACGAGCACGATCTTCTCCACATGATTCTCGCAGAACCGTCCGATTTTCCCCAATAACTCTCGCATAGCCTATCCTGCCGTCAGATGGTTACGGTCTATTGCCGGTTTCTTTTCCTGGGCATCGTTCCTATTTCTTCTCGTCGCTGAAGAGGTTCTCCCGGACCTGCCGGGGCTTGATCTCCTCAAAGGCGGGCGTTCGATTGAACACGTACTCACAGATCAGGTCCAGCTCGACGACCGGTTTGTCGCCGTAGCGATACAGCATATGGTCGAACGTGTCCGGTTCGACCGGGCTGATGCTCGTTTCGAGGATGGTGATCTGGTTGTGTTCGTATGTCTGCTCCGGCTGATCGCCGTAGAAGCCGCGGAATGTATGCGATTTGGCGCTGCACAACTGCTCCATGAAGGGCATGACCTGCGTCGCATCGAGGATGACCCGCACGTTGAACTGCACGACGTCGATGCCGGGCACGTCTTCAATCGGGCTGGTGAATCGGCCGGTGCACGGCACGGTCAGGACGTCGGTGGTGTCGGTGACATACGTCGGGCCCTCGTTTTCCTTGGTGCGCCGCATGCGCCCACCGGCACGGGGTCGGCCGCCCCGGGCGGCGCGACTCTTACCGAGCGTGAACTCGGCGCCCGTGAGGCGTTTGACCGGTGCGTCGATGACGCTCTGGGCCCCTTGGTTCATCTGGCGGATGGTCGTGAAGACATCTTCGACGATCCAGTATCCCAACTGCCAGTACCAGCAGTCTCTGTAGGCCTTGTCCCGGTCCTCAAAGGTCCAGTCGTCCCAGAAGGCGTAACCGGCAACCTCGACGGGACTGGCATAGACCTGGATCGTTCCGGCCCGGTCCAGACACATCTGGTCGACGATCTTCTTGTCCATCTCCGTAACGATGCCCAGGGACTGGCCCCGCCCCATCATGCCGCCGCCACCGTACGGGTCCATCATGCCTCCACCGCCGTAGGGGGCGCCTCCTCGCCCCATGTCCCCGTACACCCCGCCGACGCCCTGGAGGGCGGTGCGCGGCGCGGTTTTCAGCGCCGCCTGAATCTCGGATACCGTCGGGCAGGCGCCCGCACCGATACTCTCGACCAGCCGATTGATGCTGGTGCGGTAGGCGGCAGAGAAACGCTCGAAAAGCACACGCGACGTCTCGTTGGTGTCCGGGCCGAACAGATCGTAACGAAGCAACTCTCGCTCGACCGTGCGGGCGACCAACGCCTCGATCGCGTTGACGTCCTGGGCGTGGGCGTCGATCTGAGCACGCATCACCTCGGCCTCGGCGGCCGAGTTGACATCGCGAATGAGCGTGTCGACCCGTTTGCCCGTGCGAACGCTCTGCTCTTCCACGGTCGCGCGCAGCCTGCCGGCCAGGATCCGCCCGGGAATCAGCAGCAGCAGGGCCACGATGGCGATGATGATCGGCACGAGCAACGCCAGGTTGTTCTTGAGGAAGCTGAGCTTTTTCAGGATGTCCTTGATGTTGATGTTCGGTGCTTTCATTTCGATCTCACCTGTCCTTGTTGGTATGGCAGTACCGTCATCGACCGGTCGTGCTCGCGGGCGACTTGATCTCGGGGGCGTGAGCCCACTTGAGCTTGAAATCGAGCTGGAACCAGGAATCGTGCTTGACCAACACGGGCTTCCTCAAAAGGTCCAACTTGGGCTTGCCGTCGGCGTCGTAAACGGGCTCGGCGTCGATTCTCTCTCGCGTGATCGGGTCGACCAGGATTTCGATTCCCTGTGTTCCCGTCATCCCGAGGGCGGTGGTCGGGGTCCGCCCGGCGGCCGTCTGGCTTCGCGTGTCGGCCGGCTCGGGAATGACCTCGACTACTCCAATTCCCAGAGGGACCGTTTCCCATTCGATGACCGAGTGTTCGAATCGAAAATGGTCGGCCTCCTTGCTGTACAGCTCGAACGGGCAATCGGGCCCGAGAATGTCGTCGAGATTGGCGATCCGTGTGACGAAACCCCATTTGCCCGGGTTGTCTTGGACGCCGGGCGGGTCGATCAGGGCCCCGATGTTCTCATAGGGGCTGTAGCCGACCACGCTGACGATGAATCCGGGGTCCTTCTCCTCCGTCGCCGACGCCCCGCCGAATTGCATGAAGCGGTCTCCGTAGATCGCCATCATCTCGGCTGCAACGGTGTCATTGTACGCAGCGCCCTCGCCTTCGGCCGCCATCTGGGTTTCACGCATGATCGCGTCTTTGCGCATCGTCGCAGTCTGGCCGAACTGGGCGGAGGCCAGATCGTCGGAGAAGTACACAGAGAAGTTGGTGACGATCAGTTGTTTCCGCTTGGGTCTCGGGATGGTCCGGACCGTCGCGGCGTCGCCACGATTGTAGGCCAGGAACAGATCGCGCTGATCGGGTGTGTTCTGGGCGTTGGGCAGGGCCGCCAGGATCGTATCATATAGCCCGGGCACCACCTCGCGGTGCTTGAACTGGCCAAATTGCGCCTCCAGTTTGGCCTGGAATTCCATCTTCTGCGTTTCGAACTCGCTCTTGACCTCCTGGGCGCTCTCGGCCTGGGCGACCACGCGTTTGTTCATCGCGCGGAGCGATTCGTTGCGGGCGTAGCTGACGCGATCGAGGCCGACGCGCCCGACGACCATCAGGCAGACGATCAGGAGCATCACGGCCGCACCGATGAAGTACTTGGTCTTGTTGGCCCAGGCCATCGAGCGGGCCACGCTCGTCGGCAGCAGGTTGCTCTCGATTCGGGCCATGCCCAGGCCCTGGAGGCCGAGGCCGTAAACGACGCCGAAGTCGGTCACGTTTTCGTGGAACTTGGCGCTGGAAAGGCCCTGGGCGATCATCGCCTTCTTGAACGCTTCGGGCTTCTCTACCGGGATCTGGAGAGTCTGGCCGAGATACTTGAGCAGACCGCGCAGCTTTGTGCCACCGCCCATCGCGATCACGCGGGTCAGTTTGACGTCCGGATTGGAGCTTGTGTAGAAGCCGAGCGATCTCTGCACCTCGGCGGCCCAGTCGGTGAAGACCGGACGCATGGCCTGGAAGATCTGGCGGGCGTATTTGCTGACGGGTGCGGTGCGTTTGAGCTTCTCGGCCTTCTCCGGGCTGAGTCGGAACGTCTCGGCGATGGCCTGTGTGAAGGCGTTACCGCCCATCAGGATGCATCGCTGCCACACCGCCGACTTGGTGCACACCACCAGGTCGGTGCTCTCGGCGCCGACGTTGACGATGACCGTCGCCCGCGTGTCCGAGCTGACCAGTTCGGGGCGGTCGAACAACAGGTAGTTGTACAACGCCATCGGTGCGATCTGCACGTAGCTGACCTGGAGATCCTCCCGCTCGAAGTGCTCCATCTCCGCTTCGACCACCTCGTTCTTGATCGCGAAGATGCCGACCTTCTGCTCGGGGTCGTCCGGCTCTGTCATCATCACATAGTCCCATTGGACCTCGCTCATGTCGAATGGGATTTGCTGGGCGGCCTCGAACTTGACGATCTCGGGAAGGCGTTTCTGCTCGACTGGCGGCAGCGTCACGAACCGCGCGAAGCTGTTCTGGCTGGGCACCGAGACGATCAGCGGGTCATAGCTCACGTCGTTGCGCTGCACGAACTGCCTCAGCGTGATGGCAATCAACTCATCGCGTTCGGCGGCGCTGATACGGCTGCCGGAGAGACTCTTGCCGTGGGGAATATGATCGAAGCCGACGACCTGGACCACGTCTCCGACCGCCACAAGGTGCAACGCCTTCAGAGACGTATTGCCCAAGTCAACCGCCCAAATCGCATCCGATGCTGCTGCCATAACGAACCTCCCGATGGTCGGGCTGCGTACTGCCGGTTAGTCTTGCAAACCACTCACAACAACTTTACTATTATACCACATCATGCAGACTTTTGCTATCTTCACACTTGGCTGTAAGGTTAACCAATACGAAAGCCAGCAGATTCGCGAGCTTCTCGTACGGTATGATCTCACAGAAGTCGATGTCACTGAGTTACCGGACCTCGTCGTCATCAACACCTGTTGCGTGACACACGCGGCATCGGCCAAGAGCCGTCACCTGTTGTCGCAGGCGCGGCGACGCGGGCCTGCGGCGATCGTTGTCTGCGGCTGCCTTCCCGTCGCGCCGGGCGACGAACTGACAGCAACCGACGAGAACATCCATGTCGTGAAAAACCGATCCAGCCTTGGTCCCACGCTGGGTCGTCTGATCGGAACCTCTCGAACCACCCCAGATGCAGAAAACCTCGGGCCATCCAAAGACACCCCCAGTAGAACAGAAAACAACCTCAAAGTCAAGTACAAAAACGACTTATGTGCCCCTCCCGAACTGCTTCCCATCGGTCGATTCCGTGGTCAGACCCGCGCGTTTCTCAAGGTCCAGGACGGTTGCGACGCTTTCTGTTCCTACTGTATTATACCCCGAACGCGGCCGAAAGTTCACAGCAACCCGCCCGATAACGTGCTGGCCGAGGCGGCGGCCCTCGTGGCGGCAGGGCACAAGGAAATTGTTGTAACAGGCGTCCACGTCGGCGCTTATGGCCAATCCACCGTGCGTCGGCGGCACTGGCCGGCCCCGGAGAACGAGCACTTGGCGCTGCTTCTGGAACGGCTGGCCCGCATCCCCGGCCTGGCACGGATCCGTCTCAGTTCCCTCGATCCGGCTGATGTGACGGCCCGGCTGCTCTCGGTCTTCGCAGATCATGATAACATCATGTCACACCTGCACTTATCGCTCCAATCAGGCTCCAATCGCGTCCTGCGTCGCATGTGCCGGCCCTATACGGCTGACGAGTTCGCCGCCAAAGTCGAGCTGGCCAGGCAGTTCCTCGACCGGCCGGCCATCACGACCGATATCATCGTCGGTTTTCCCGGTGAAACGGACGACGATTTCCGCCGGACACTGGAGTTGGCCGAATGGGCGGGCTTCGCCAAGATGCACGTCTTCGCCTTCTCCCGTCGAAACGGCACCGCCGCAGCAAGAATGCCCGAAAAGGTCCCCTCTGAAGTTAAGAAAGAGCGATCGCAAGCCCTTCGCGACCTCGACCACACCCTCCAGAGCCAATTCCGCCGCCGGTTCCTCGGCGAAACAGCCCAGGTCCTCATCGAGACCACCAACGGCCGCCCCGGCGGCCGGGCCGAACGCTACTTCACCGTCCACCTGCCCAACGCCACCGACAGGACCGATAAGAACGACCTCGTCAACGTCAGGCTCGTCGAGAACGCCGCCGACGCCCTCCTCGGAGTCCCGACGTAGCCCCCGCCCCATCAACGCCGCCAACAGTCCAGATGCGCTTCCGACCCGCCCGTTTCACACATATCGCCGACATTCCCCCCGGAAAGCGAAAAAACCGTCGTCGCTCGCACGCCGCATCGAAGGCCGGGCGACCGACAGACCCAACCGCCCAGCGGCTCGGACTCCCACCCGCCATCCGCTTCCGAGGCAGACCCCGAAAGAGTACCTGACGCCTTTAATCCCCTAACCGCAGCTATATCAAAGGGTTATCGCCAGTACAATCTGATGAACCGTTCAAGACCCAAGGGCGGTGGTCTCGATTCGCTTGGCACCAGTTGGGGCTGTGCTATGGGACTGCCTCTTAGCATCCCGGGCGGTCAGGGAAAAAAGATTTCTTTTTTCCTTGAAGCGCTCAAAAAGTACTGGTACACTAAAACCGAGCTGACGGTGATATAGAATAGTTAGCGAATACATTAGCGAAGTCAGAAAGGGGCAGGCCATGGAAACTGAAGCTTGGATGACCATTGAGGAGTGTAGCGAGTATCTTCGCTGCTCTACCAGGTATTTGAAGGAGAAGGCTGCAAACAGGGAAATCCCCTTCACTCTGTTTGGCGGAAAAGCCTTGTTCAGCAGAAACAGGATTGACCAATGGATGCAGGAAAGAGAGGAACCAATGAATGGACCAGTCCCGGCGAGTGCGCGAGAGGGCAACGCCGCAGAAGAGTCTGACGTCGATAGGGCGATTCTACCTGACTGCGCCCGTGACGAAGTAGACACCTTGGTTGAGCAGCTGATCAACTTCAATGAACATTTCGTCACTTCACTGGGAAACAACCTTCGAAAGGATTTGGAGGCATACGAGTACAAAGCACTATCTGAAAAGGTATATGCACAACTATCGCGATGGTGCCATCCGAACCGAAAGACGAGGCGCGAGCTTGAGGTGATGCCCATCGCCCATCAAATCAGCACGCTTCTGTTCGGCCGAGTGATAAACAGAACGAGGCACCCAAGTTACAAAGGTTAGAAACCTTACACCCAACTTCAGCGGGAGGATTTGCCATGAGCAGCGATAAGAACAAGAGCCACCAGAAGCGAACGAAGACCTTCGAAGAGTTGTCCTACGCGGAACAGGCAAAGTCCATGAACATGAGAAAGCTGAACACCCAGAAGATGGAGGAGGCGCACAGGCGCAGAGCACGACAGGAAGGGCGTGAGTAGTGCCAAACGGGACAACGCCCAATACCAGGAGAAGACGGGAGTATTATGTATCCGTTGATCGATTCTTGCCGACTCATCTACATCGATCCAGATGGGATTACCAGTCTGCACGACCAGTTGGTGCGCGAGCACGCAGATGCGGATCAGGCTCTTCATGCCGCCTGTCCAGAACTCAGGATACGGCGCAAATTGGGCCATTTGCTTGTCCGCTTACAGCAAGACGCCTGTCTCTTCACGAACCTGAATGACGCTACGATGTACGTGCTGCTACACCAAAACGGCGTTGCGATCATACACACAGACATCACATTTGATGTGCCTCAGATTGCCACCGCAAAGGACAGCACGTCGGCTTTCAGACAAATTGTTCGCGCCAAAACCCTCCTGTATGTTACGGCGGCTCAGGTTAGGGTCAACGCAGATGACCAGCATTGTGGAAGAGCGAGTCGCTTACATATTGTGATGCCCTCAAGTGTTTTTAAGTACCGGTCCCTGCAGTGCTCTGGGGCTCAGACGAAACGGTTTGTCGAGTCTCTTGATGTCTTGATGCGCGGCGTCCGTGCAGGCAGCGTCAAGGTCAATGTTATCGGGGCAATGTACTTCAGTAGAGACTATTTCAGAATTAGTCCATACGTTATCCAAATAGGAGGCAGTGAAATGAAAACGCGAACGAGCTTCAGATGGGAACGGGTCAACAAGCACAGCTACGATCTTATTCTTGTCAACCCCGAGACCATTGAGGGAGAAACCAGAGAGGCGTTGACGGCACTGCTAAACAATGTGTGCGATGAGCATTATTGCGACAAGGCACTTAGTGATGACGCCGGCAAGGAGTTTCGGAGATGGCTTGAGGAACCAGAGACACCCCTGCAAGAACAAGCGTATGCGCGTCTGAGCAACTGGTTCCTTACCGATTATCATGGCGGCAGCGCGAGGATATCTGACCTAGGCGTTGCTTGTGGGGAGTTCTGGGACGCTTTGTTCTGTACCAGACCGAAAGATCGCCTCACGGCCCCCCTGAAAGACCACAAGATTCTTCCGGAGGAGTTCGAGACTTGGTGGGCGCACCAGTTCATGTTTCAAGACCAAAGCTGAACCCGATGTGGCTAACACTAGTGCTCACAACGTGCAGATGAAAGAGGCCAATCATGTTGTACGATCTCAATGGCAGCCAGCCCAACAGGGAACCCCACAGCTCGGACTTCTGCGTATGGCGATCGAGGATATCTGACGCGGATTATGAGGCTATGGTGGCCGCGATCACCGCGTACTGCGATAGGCACGGAGAGTGGTTTTGCTCGAGCTGGATGCCCGGAAACGACTCCGCCATTCGAGCGGCCTTTCCTGCCCTGGTAGCCGCTTGCGCGGGCAGTGAAGAACAATCTGGTCTTTTGTTCGGCAATATTGTATGGCGTGTCCTCTATGACCGCAACGATCACTGGTACTTCAAACCCGCCGACAAAAAGGGTGGGGACCCACTGGGAATGACCTACTGGCGGAAGACAGAGTGCCGTTCGGAGACTGCGGCCGCAGACGCGTGATGTACAACGGCATGCTCGCAAATCATCCGAGATCGTCAGCGAAAGCGCCAGGGCTACTGGCGTGGCATGCAAAGGGTGTGAAGGGTGCATGTGATCAGCGAACCACGAAATAAGCCGTGGTGAGACAGCGGACAACCCGTTCAGGGAAGAAATATCTGAATGGATCGATGTGTGCAGCAGCTGC